>Ga0335075_10000479_pt1 | contig 71471 bp, 61 predicted proteins | sample Lox_Sample_24_FD_206723 | JGI IMG/M metagenome (GOLD analysis project Ga0335075, IMG submission 206723) | Soil microbial communities from Loxahatchee National Wildlife Refuge, Florida, United States - Lox_Sample_2.4 | ecosystem: Environmental > Terrestrial > Soil > Wetlands | place: USA... | reverse complement strand
TCAGGCGCGAATGAGACGAGCAGGCAATAAATACTTCGCTGACTTCACCATCTCGCTCTCGCGCCACCTCACCTTTCAACGGGCAGAAGATCTGGTGCGTGAGGCCACCGACGCCGTGCATCGCGTGCTGCCCGGTGCGGACGTTGTCGTCCACACCGTTCCCCGCTCCACACTCGCAGAGAGCGTCTTCGACAAAATTCGGGCCGTGGCCTCGCGCAACAATGTCACGCTCCATGACATCAGCGTGCAGTCGTATGGTGACAACCTGCGCGTGGAGCAGCATCTTGAGGTGGGTGAAAATCTCACCCTCAGCCAGGCGCATAGCTTCGTCCGCCATATCGAGGACGAGATTCGCACCGAGCTACCCCAGGTTGCCGATGTTCTCACCCATATCGAGAACGAGCCGGCAACCATCGAAAAGCCGCAGATCGTCGCGCAGGACCGCAGCCTGGAATCCCACCTGCGACACGCCGCCTCAGCATTCCCCGCCATTGTCGACATCCACGACGTCGTAACCGGCCGCATCGGCGACAGGATTCAGGTTTCGTGCCATTGCACGTTGCCCGACTCCATGCCGATGCAGGAAGTACACCAGATCATCACCGGCCTCGAAGACCGCTTCAAGCTGGAATGTCCTGAGGTCTATCGGGTCCTCATCCATCCCGAGCCCGCCACCGACAACCGTCACTAGAAGGGAGAACCATGATCGCCAGCGCTGAGTGGAAACAAGGAAGACTGTTCGAGGGCCGAACCGAGAGCGGCCACACCATTCCCTTCGACACAACCCATGACCACACCGCCGGTCCAAGCCCTATGGAAGCCGTGCTCGCGGCGCTCTGCGCCTGCACCTCGGTCGATGTGGTCAGCATTCTTGAAAAGAAGCGCGAGCCCATCACCGGACTCACCGTCTCTGCGGATGCTGAGCAACCGGCAGAGCCGCCGCGCACCTTCACCCACATCCGCCTCACCTATCGCATTCAAGGCAAGGTTGCCCACAAGGCAGCCGAGGACGCAGTCGCTCTCTCGAAAAATAAATACTGCTCCGTGTCCAAAATGCTCGAGAAGGCCGCCAAAATCGACTACTCCATCGAGTACGCTGATTAGAACAAATGCTGCGAGCGTTCCAGTTCGGACTTATTCTGCTGATGCTGGCGGTCTTGGCCATGACGTCGGCGATCGTCACCATGCACTTCGCCATCCACGGAGCCGAGGTCACAGTGCCCAGCTTCAAAGGGCTCACGGTCGCAGAGTCCGCCAACAAAGCTGCGTCGCTTGGTCTAAACCTCAGTGTGGATAGTCACTTCTACAGCGTGGACGTTCCCGTCGGACACATCATGCTCCAGTCTCCCGCGCCTGGGACGGTTGTACGCCGCGACTGGCATGTGCGCCTCACCGAAAGCCTGGGACCACAGCGTGTCGCCGTTCCGAACCTTCTGGACCTCGACCAGCGCGTCGCCTCCATTCAGATCCGGCGCGCAGCACTCCAGATCGGAACCCTCGCAAACATGCCTTGGGCCTACGCGCCCGAGGGAGCCGTCATCGCGCAAAACCCGGCGCCCGGAGCCGCCGGAGTCGCAAGGCCCAGCGTCAGCCTGCTCATTGCTGCTCCTCCCATCTCGACCACGCCTGCCTTTGTGATGCCCAACTTTACCGGGCAGACGTTCTCGGCCGCTGCACTGGCCGTCGTGCGTGCAGGACTCAAGCTTGCCCCCATGCAGCAAGCGCCTATAGCGGTGCCCGCGGTTGGCGGCGCGTCTTCAACGCAACCCATTCAGCCGATCACCCCCATCGGCAGTGTGGTCAGCCAGAGTCCGCAGCCCGGCCAGCGAGTCGACGCTACAACCCCCATCACGCTTACCGTCGCACAATAAGCGCAGCAAAAAAGCCATCGCAGGGCTCTACTCCGGGCAACGTCCTCAGAAAACCACCGCGCAGCGCAGAACGCTTCAGTCGTGCCGCTCCGTCTGCATGTATTGCTCCCTCGCGCTCCAGCCGCGAAACATCTTCCTCCAGCGGAAGAACGTCAAACCCGCCGGGACGCTCACCGCACTCTGCAATCACAGATTCGTTTTCCTCAGGCTCAAGCGAGCAGGTTGAGTAGAGAAGTCGGCCGCCCGGCGCAAGGCCTTCCAGCGCACGCGACAGAATATTGATCTGCCGCACACGCTGGCGTTCAATCTCTTCTTCGCTCACGCGAAAACGAATCTCGGGATTGCGCGCGATGGTTCCCGTTCCCGTGCATGGCATGTCACAAAGTATTAGATCGTACTCCGCCGGGACCTGCATCGCAGCCGCATCCTGCACGACAAACTGAACACGCCCATCTGCGAAGTTTCCGCGCATCAAATCGAGCCGGCGCCGGCTCACATCCATAGCTGTAATCGCAGCGCCGGGATTCCGCTCTGCCAAAATTGCCGTCTTGCCGCCCGGAGCCGCACAGGTATCCAGAATGCTCGTTCCGTGTCCCGCCAGTTCGGCAACCAGCTGCGATCCTTCATCCTGAATCCGCACCCATCCCCGGCGGAACGCCTCGCTGCGCACTACGTCGCCGCGCACCAGGCGCCGCGCCGCAGTAAGAAATTCACCTGCGCTCAGTTCCACGCCTTGATCTGCTAAGGCTTGCTCCGCGTCGGGATGAACCAGCCGCAGACAGATCGCCGCAGGCTCCTGGTCAAAGGCGCATATGGCGCGCGCAATATCGTGGCCATAAAAGCGCTCCCATCGCGCCACCATCCAGTGCGGATGGGCAAACTCATCTGCAGTTGACTCGGCTGAGGCAACTTCGCGGGGTGAACCAGCCAGCCTGCGCAGCACCGCATTCACCATTCCCGCTGCATAGGTCTCCCCCGCCTGTTTGGCCAGCTGTACACTCTCGCCGGTCGCCGCATGCGCCGGAATCCGATCCAGATAAAACAACTGAAATGCGCCCAGGCGCAGCGCAGTCTCGACAGCCGGTGCAAGCCTGGCCCCGGGGCGGGCAAGCTGCGGACGAATCCGCGCATCCAGCTTCAACTGCCATCGCAGCGTGCCCAAAACCAGAGTCGTGGTCAGCGCGCGATCCTGCGCCGACAGCGCATCAACTTCGTGCGAACGCAGCAACTCATCGCTGTGCGCGTCGGTTGTCGCGACCTTTAGAAGAATGTCAAACGCAGCCAGACGCGCCGGAGCGATCGACGGCGTACTCATGCGCCAAGCCTGTCGCCTGTCTTGAGTGCATAGCCGCGGAGAAAATCCGCCGCCTGCATCCGCTTCTTACCCTCGAGCTGCACTTCCACCAGCTCCAGCCATGTTTCTGCGCCACAACGGACGAACATCCGTTCCTGCTCAATGCGAAGCGCTCCCGGATCATCCGGGCCCCCGGCCAGCGAACCCGCATCGAGCGGCATCAGCCGATGCACGACAAGTTTCTTGCCGCTTAACAGTGTCCATGCGCCGGGCCACGGCTGGAAGCCGCGCCATCGGTTGTAGAGGGTCATTGCAGGCTTTGAAAAATCCATGCGCCCGTCGTCCCGGGACAGGATAGGCGCATACGTCGCCAGCGCATCTTCCTGCTTTACCGGCTGAATCGAACCGGCGGCGAGCCCTTCCAGCGTCTTCACCATCAGCGCCGCGCCCATCTCAGCCAGCCGTGGAAACACATCTGCCGAAGTCTGGTCCGGAGCCAGCGTCATCACCTGCTGCATCAGCATCTCGCCCGTGTCCAGCCCTTCATCAAGCCGCATCGTGGTTATACCTGTCTCCGGCTCGCCGTTTGCCACGGCCCACTGGATCGGCGCGGCTCCACGGTATTTCGGAAGCAGCGAAGCGTGAAGATTCAGATTGCCGAAACGCGGCAGCTCCAGCATCCACTTGGGAAGAATGCGGCCATATGCGACGACCAGGATCACATCCGGCGCAATGGCCTCAAGCAGCGCACGAAACTCGGCATTTTTCTTGATTTTGTCAGGCTGCACCACCCGCAGACCAGCCGCAAGCGCCGTCTCCTTCACCGGAGGCGGAACGAGGACCATCCCCCGCCCGCTCGGGCGGTCCGGCTGTGTAACCACCAGCGCCACCTCGTGACCCGCGCGCAGCACCGCCTTTAGCGTAGGGACTGCAAACAACGGCGTTCCGCAAAAAACAACTTTCAAGTTACCAACCTTGATGACAAACAACCATTGTCATCCTCTGATCCCGTTGATCCCGACCCAAGGGAGGCCACAGAGGGAACCACAAGGACGGCGCCGCGGGCGCGGGCGCCCCGGAGCCTGCCCTGAGCGAAGCCGAAGGGGCGAGCACTACCATTCGCCGGCCTTTTGCATCTTACGAATCTTCCGCAAAATCAGGTCGCGCTTCAACGCGCTCACACGGCGGAAGAACAGAATTCCATCCAAGTGATCAATCTCATGCTGAAAGGCCCGCGCCAGCAGCTCTTCCCCCTCGATCTCGAACCACTCGCCCTTCACATCCTGCGCCCGCACCCGCACCTTGGCGGCACGCGAAACCTTATCGCGAATCTCCGGCAGGCTCAAGCATCCTTCTTCTTCATACTGCTTGCCTTCACGGAAGATAATTTCCGGATTAATGAGCACGATCCGGTCTTCGGGCCTTTCCTTGAAGCTCAGGTCGATCACCGTCAGCCGTTTTGAAAGCCCGATCTGCGGTGCAGCCAGCCCAATGCCTTTGGCCGCATACATTGACTCGAACATGTCATCGACGAGTTTCTGCAGCTCGCCGTCGAATTCGGTGACCGGTTCGCCCGGGCGTTCCAGCACCGGCTCAGGATATTTAACAATCTCTCTCAGCATCGTTCAAAACCACAGGGGTTAATACGCCCGAATCTGCTCCACATAACCATCATAGTTACGCCTTAGCTCGCGCAGCGAATCGCCGCCGAACTTCTCCAGAACCAAGCGTGCAAACGCCAGAGCCGCCATCGCCTCAGCCGCCACGCCCGCCGCCGGAACCACGCACACATCGCTGCGCTCATAGGCAGCCTTGGTCGCCTCGCGCGTATCAAAACGGACCGAAGCCAGCGGACGCCGCAAGGTCGAAATTGGCTTCAGATAGCCGCGCACCACAATGTCTTCGCCATTTGAGATGCCGCCTTCGATGCCGCCCGCATGATTATGCTCGCGCGTGAAGCGTGTGTGCGCGCCATTTTCGCGCGTCTCGGCATAGCCAATCGCGTCGTGAACCTCTGAACCCAACGATTCCGCAGCCGTAACCCCGCGCCCGATCTCCGCCGCCTTCACCGCCTGGAGCGAAACCACAGCCTGCGCAAGAATGCCATCCAGGCGCTCATCCCAGTTCGCATACGTGCCGATCCCGGCTGGCGCGCCATGAATCACAACCTCGAACACGCCGCCAATCGAGTCGCCCGTTCGCAGAGCCAGATCAACCTCGGCCTTCATACGCCCTTCCGCTTCTTCATCGACGCAGCCCAGCAGAATCTCATTCTTATCGCGCAGCGCGCTGATCTCGCTCCAGGACGCATCTCGCGTCATCTCCGCACGGCCCACGCGAATCACATGACTCGCAACATCGATGCCCAATTCAAGCAGCAGGGCTTTCGCAATCGCACCCGCGGCCACGCGTGCCGTCGACTCGCGCGCGGAAGCCCGCTCCAGCACATAGCGCGCATCGGGAAAGTCATACTTGAGCGCGCCCGCCAAATCGGCATGCCCGGGCCGCGGAGACGCCACCGACTTGTGTTTTTGCGGATCGCCCGCTTCAACCGGGAGCGATTCGGTCCAGTTCTTCCAGTCGCGATTTTCAATCTCCATCGCAATCGGGGAACCAATCGTCTTGCCGTGCCGCACGCCGGAGAGGAAGTGCGCCGTATCCTGCTCAATTCGCATCCGTCCGCCCCGCCCGTAGCCCTGCTGACGCCGCCACAGCTCGCGATTCACGCGCGCATTCTCAATCGGAACGCCGGCCGGCATCCCTGAAACCATCGCAATCAGGCTCTCGCCGTGCGACTCACCCGCGGTAGAAAAACGTAGCATGCTTGCTCTTTATCCCAAACTGCTTAATCTGTTCATTTTAAATTACGCACGGGTGAGCCAGGACCACTGCGCTTCCGTCAGAGGAACCACCGAGAGCCTGCCCTGCATCACCAGTGGCGACTCGGCAAACAATTTGTTCGCCTTGATCGCGGCCAGCGTCCGCGGTTCCTTCAACGGCTCGCCGGCGGCGATGCGCACCTGCGGAACCTTGGGATCTTTCACAACAACCGTCAAAACTTTGGCTGTGCCCACCGCCGTCTTCTCATCGCCGGTGTGATAGATCACCAATCGGTCGTTCGGTTTCATTTCTCGCAGAAACTTGACTGCCGCCGGATTCGTAACGCCATCCCATATCGTCTGCTCCTCGCGCTCCAGATCGGCAAAGGAATACACGCTCGGCTCCGTCTTCAATAAATAAGCCTTCAATCTCCACCTCCCGCCGTCTCTCAGCTGCCCGGCTTGCGCCCTTTCTCAAGAAAGGCCGCGGTGTTCAGCAAGGGCCGCTCCATCGAGCGCACCCACTCCGTCACCTCGTCCGCGCCGTGCCCCGCAGCCACATTGCGCTTAAACTCATTGCGCATGGTCTGCATCTTCGCATCCATGTCGTCGAGATAGTGCAGCAGCACCGCCTCGGGAATCATAGGCAGCTTCGGCGATCCAAACTCATACTTGCCGTGATGGCTCAATACCAGATGGCTCACCAGCACGCGCAGCGCAGGCGGAAAACCATCAATCGCGGCCATCTTTCGCTCGACCATACCCACGCCGATGGTGATGTGCCCCAGTAGCTGGCCCTCCACCGTATAGTCAAAATTCGTTCCCCAGCGCAGCTCCTGCAATTTTCCAATATCGTGCAGCACCGCCCCCGTCAGCAGCAGGTCGCGGTGAACGCCATAGTGCTTTGCCGTAAGGTCGCAAATGCCCAGCAGTGAGACCACATGCTCCAGCAATCCGCCGATCCATGCGTGATGCATCGACTTCGCCGCCGGAGCCTCGCGCAGCGCTGCGGCAATCTCCGCATCGTCCAGGAACGATCGCAGCAGGGCCTTCAGGTATGGATCTGTAAAGCTCTCGACATAGCCATTCAACTCAGCCCACAGCTCATCCACATCTCGTTCAGTCTTGGGAACAAAATCGGCGAGGTCGAACTCGCCCGCCTCCGCCCGGCGAATCCGGTTTACCGTGATCTGGAATTTTTCTTTATACCGTCCGACCTGGCCACGCAGTTTCACGATATCGCCGGCCGCGAACGCGCCGGCCTCCGCCGTCTCCCACATCATGGCTTCGATCTGCCCGCTGCGGTCAGCCAGCGTCAGCGCAAAATATGGCGATCCGTCTTTCTTGCTGCGCACCTGCTTTGCGGCAACAGAAAAAAGGCCGGTGATCGCCTGATTTTCATACTTGCCCAGATCGGCAATGGAGGGTTCTTTCATGCGTCCGCTTACTGATGGCTCGAATCCGTTGCAGGGGTGGCCGACGGCGTCGAAGTGGGTTGAGCCTCTTCTTCCTTCTTCTCGTCGCTCATGCGGCGCTTCGGCCCTTCTTTCCGAGGATTCACTTTCTTCTCCTTGGAGGTATCCCCATTCAGCCCCAGCGCCTGGTCCTGCTGTTCACGCGTAGCTGTCTCCAGCTTGGTCGGCGGAGGAGGCGCAAACGGATCAATCTTCGGACCCTTATGCTTCTTTCTGTTTTTGTCCCTCGCAAGATCAGAATACCGGGTCTTCTTCGCCTTGACTTCTGGCTCGCCCACGTCGGAAGAAGCCTCTGTTCCGGCAGGCGCGGCAGAGGGCTCGTTCGCGGCTACCTGTGTGCCGATGCTGCTCTCTCCACCTGCTTCGGTCTGTGTTGTTGCCGGAGGAAGAGTCTCACGCGGCGCCTGTCCAAAACGGACTTTCTCCCTCTTGCCCGGCTTCATCGTGGCTTTTGTCTCGTTTGCCGCAGTCTCATTGGAAGTTGTAGCGGACGTCTCCGCTACTGTCTCCACATGGGCGTTGCGTCCACGGTTGTTGAACCGCGCTCGGGTCACGTGCTTCTTCTTCTTTTTGGTCGGAGGCGTATACGCACTGTAAACCGGCTTCATCTCATTCGGGCTTGCCCCCGAATCTTCATAGCCGTTCTTGATGTCGATATATGCGCTCTCGCGCAGACTTGTAAGGTAGTCGCGCAGCGCGGGATCCATCTTCTGCATGCCGATCTGGTTTTCGATCTGCGGCTCAACATCCTTCAAAGGAGGAATGCCACCCGCGATATGCTGGGTCACTTCCAGAATCACATATCCCTGCTTTGTGCGGATGGGCTCCGTAAACTGTCCGGCATGCAGATCAAAGGTCTGGTCTTCCAGCACTTTGGCCAGTTGCCCGCGGTGGAAGTCGCCCAGGCCGCCGCCATTTGCCGCCGTCATACCACCGGAGATGGACTTGGCCAGCGTTGCAAAATCCGCGCCGCCCTTCAGCTTTGTCTCTGCGTCATCCGCCTTTTTCTTTGCTTCCGCGACCTGCGCGGCGTCGTCAGGGTTCGCGGTGGGAATCAAAATCTCGCTCAGTTGCACCTGCTCGGGCTGGGCGAAGTCCTGCTTGTGTGCGTCGTAGTAAGCCTGCACCTCAGAGGGGCTGATGTTGATGTGCGGACTGACCTCCTGGCGAATCACCATCTGAGCGATGATGTGATTGCGCATGTTCGCTTTGAAGTCCTGCCACGAGACGCCTTGCGCCTCAGCAGCTTTCTGCAGGTCGTCCATCGTATCGAGATGGTATTGCTTACGCATCTCGTCAAGCTCCCGGATTAACTCATTTTCGCCGGTGATGTCCAGCTGTTTACCCCGCGAAAGAAGCAGTTGCTGATCGATGAGGTCCCGGAGCAGGTTGTGTTTCTGGTCGAAGAGCTGCTGCTCGGTCCACTGGTGTTGTTGCGCCTGCTGTTCCAGGTCCTGAACCGCACGGTTATAGTCAGACGTGCTGATAATCTGGTCGTTCACGCGGGCAACAATATCTTCCACCACAGTCCCCGGATAGGGCGTCTGCTGCTTCATGTCTTTCGCGGTCTGGCCCAGTGCCAGGGGAGGGGAAACCAACGTCAGGCTGGTCGCCAATACGGCGGAGAAAAACAATATGCGGGACGGAGCAAATCGAAGAATCATGTGTGTATACAGTCTCAGTGGGCGCCAGCCAGGCTCGGTCCCGGTTCTTGAATTGCATGTCCGCTCATTGGCCCAGGCTGTGCTCAGTTCATTCTAAACATCCACTGGAGCGAATGCCAACGGGAGCGGCAAGTCCTGTATACTAACGTTATTGGCGCTCCCGAAAAGCCTTGTCCCTGCACACGGGAGCCGAAGGATTTCTCCAAGCATGTCATCCCGCGCCCGTCGCACCGTCGTCTCCCTCATTGTCTTCTTTTCCATCTGCGGCTTGGCCGGCATGTTCATCAGCCAGAAAGTCGGAGCTCAGTCTTCGACCGATGAGTCCACCTTCCGCGATTGCCTCAAGCAATTCACCAGTGTCTACCAGGTTGTGGCGGAAAACTACGCCGAGCCGCTCACCGGTGACAAGCCCGACGACGCCATCTATGACGGCGCAATTCCTGAGATGCTGCGTACTCTCGATCCCCACTCCAACTTCTACGATCCCAAGGCATACGCCAGGATGCAGGAGGACGAGAGCGGCAGATATTACGGCGTGGGTATGGTCATCCAGCCGCTGAACAACAAGATTGTTGTGTTATATCCATTCGATGGATCGCCCTCCTTCAAGGCCGGCCTCCGCCCCGGCGACACCATTGTGTCGGTGGACGGCAAGTCAACAGCTGGTCTTGACACTACGGCCGTCGCCAACATGCTCAAGGGCCCCAAAGGAACGCATGTTCATCTCACCGTCTCGCGTGAGGGTGCCGCAGCTCCGCTGACTTTTGATCTGGTACGCGATGAGATTCCCCATCCTTCGATCGATCTGAAGTATGAAATCAAACCCGGCATCGGCTACATCCATATCACCCAGTTCCAGCAGACGACAGGCAAGGAATTCTCTGACGCCGTCGACCAGTTCGGTGACCTGAAGGGACTCATCCTCGATCTCCGCGGCAATCCCGGCGGTGTGCTGGTCGAGGCGGTCGCCGTCTGCGACAAGCTGCTGAACCGCGGCCAGATCATCGTCTCGCAGCGCGGACGCGCCTATCCTGAGCAGGTCTACCGCGCCACTCACGGCAATCAGGGCCATTTCTTCCCCATCGTCGTTCTGGTCAACCACGGCACCGCTTCGGCTGCGGAAATCGTCTCAGGCGCACTTCAGGATCATGACCGTGCGCTCATCGTTGGACAGGTCACGTTCGGAAAGGGACTGGTGCAGACCGTGTATCCCCTCTCGGATAATACTGGCCTTGCGCTCACCACCTATCACTACTACACGCCCAGCGGGCGCCTCATCCAGCGCAACTACAACGGCGTTTCCCTCTACGATTATTACTACAACCACGATCAGCCGGAAGACCTGAGGAATCGCGAGGTCCGGCTGACTGACTCAGGCCGCACGGTCTATGGCGGCGGAGGCATCACCCCCGACTTCAAGATTGATCCGCCCAGGGCGGACCACTTCCAGGATGTGCTCGAAGCGCACAACGTGTTCTTCAATTTCACCCGGCATTATCTCGCCAATCGTACCGTCGGCCAGAACTTTGAAGTAGACGACGCGGTGCTTGACCAGTTCAAGCAGTTCCTCACTGCGCAGAACATCGCCTATACCGATCAGGATCTGAATGACGTCATGAGCTGGCTCAAAATGAGTATCAAGTCAGAGATCATGACCTCCCAGTTCAACGAGCAGGATGGTCTCCGTGTGCGCGCCGACTGGGATCCGATGATCGCGCAGGCTCTCACCTATATGCCGCAGGCCGCGTCTCTCGAGCAAACCGCTGAAAAAGTAGACACGCGAAAGCTCACCACGGCCAGCGAGGGCGTGCCGGTAGCGCAATAGGCAGTTGAAGCACGCGGCTCTCATGAGGATTCGAACGGCGACAGAAGCGGACTTTGAGCCCATCCTGAACCTGGTGAATGCTGCCTTCCACGTTGAACGTACCTTTAAGAATCAGGACCGCCTCACCGCAGCGGACCTCGAATCGTACTTCAAGACCGGCATCTTTCTCATCAGCGAAGACGCGGGGCAAATTACAGGCTGCATTTACGTCAAGCACAATCGAGAACGTGCTTACTTCGGCTTGTTGGCCATCGATCCCTCCCGGCAGAAAACAGGACTGGGCCGCCGTCTCGTAGCCGCCGCCGAAGAATTTGCACGCGAGACCGGCGCGCGCTTCATGGATATGAAGTTCATCCATCTCCGCACGGAACTCCCTGGAATCTACGCCAGGCTTGGCTATCACGTCACTGGAACCGAAGCCTACCCGCCCGAACGACACCATATGCTGACCCAGCCCGTTCACTTCATCTGCATGAGCAAAGAACTTGGCCATCGCGAGGAGTAAATCTCCGGCTTCTTTTTAAACACAAAACTCGGCGGCCAACCGGAAAGCGCTATAGCGCATGGAATACCGCGCTGGAGGCGCGTATCGCATAAGGGGCGAGCGCTAGCTGATCTCGAAGATGTTCTCGGCCTTCGCCGACTGCGCCAAAGCCAGCTCCGCGACCTGTCGCGCCACAGTGTAGAACCGCGCGCCCTTGGCAGAGTCCGGACCAGCCAGAGCCACAGGCAATCCAGTGTCGCCACCCTCACGAATCGCAGCATCCAATTCAATCGATCCGAGGAAGGGCACATTGAATTGCTTCGCCGTGCGCTCCGCTCCGCCCTTGGAAAAAATATCGATCTCGTGATGGCAATGTGGGCAGGTAAAGTGGCTCATGTTTTCGACAATACCCAAAACCGGAACATTCACCTGATGAAACATCTCCAGCGCCTTGCGCGCATCCTGCAACGCGACGTCCGAAGGCGTCGAAACCACAACCGCTCCGGTCAAAGGAACCGTCTGCACCAGCGAAATCACCACATCGCCCGTGCCCGGCGGCAGATCAACCAGCAGGAAATCCAGCTCACCCCACGCCACCTGCTGCAAAAACTGGCGGATGATCTGGTGCAGCATCGGCCCGCGCATCACCATCGGCTTATCGCCCGGCGAAAGAAACCCAATCGAGATCACCTTCACGCCATGCGCCAGATTCGGCTCAATCTGGTTGGACGCCAGCACGCGCGGCTGCTGCGTCGTTCCAAACATCAGCGGAACGTTCGGCCCATAGACATCCGCATCGATCAGGCCCACGCGAAAGCCCAGCTTTTCCAACGCAATCGCCAGATTCACTGCGACGGTCGTTTTGCCAACACCGCCCTTGCCCGAACCGACAGCAACAATATTGGCCACACCCGGCAAAGCCGTAGGTGCGGGTGCAGCAGCATGAGAATGAGCCATAAGTAACTCCAGTGTTTATAAAACTAAGATCTTGCCGGACGAGCCGAGTCTTGGATCACTGCCTCCACCGGCTTCGTAGAGCGTTTGCGCTCCAGTTCGCGCTGCCGCAACTCGCGGCGATGTCCCGCGTCCTCAAAGTGCCGCCGCTCCAGGTCGCTCTCCGGACGCACCTGGGGAACTGGCACCCGCCTGCCCTGCGAATCCACAGCGACGAACGTTAGATACGCCGAGGCAACATGGCGGTGCATCCCAACAATCGTGTTTTCCACCCACACCTTCACGCCGACCTCCATCGAAGTGTTGAAGGCGCGATTCACCGAAGACTTCAAAATCAGCAAATCGCCCACATGCACCGGCGCGATAAAGTCGATATGGTCCATCGACGCCGTCACCACATGCGTGCGAGCATGCCGGTACGCCGCCATCGCTCCCACCAGGTCGATAAAATGCATCAGCCGCCCGCCCAGCAGGTTGCCGAGCGTATTCGTATCGTTCGGCAAAATCAGTTCCGTCATCTCCGACTGCGACTCGGCTACCGTGCGCACCGGAAGCGAATGACCGGCAAAATCCATGCGTATGCTCTCTTTCCTTGGGTCAAACTCTTGGTCGATGGTCTCCTTCCAGTGTCGGCAATCGTGCGATTTTAAGCAAATGGCTCTTTCAGGAGAAAATGAGGGGATGGATAAGATCGCAATGCTGAACGAAATTCTCGCGCAGAACCCCACCGACGCATTTGCCCGCTATGGGCTGGCCATGGAATACGCAAGTCAGGGTGAAACCGACTCGGCGCTCGCCGAATTCGATCTCCTCCTCACGCAGCACCCCAACTACACCGCCGGATACTTCATGGCCGGCCAGACACTGGCCAAAGTCGGCCGCGGCCAGGAGGCGAAATCACGCCTGACCGAAGGCATCGCCTCCGCGCGCCGCACCGGCAACCAGCACGCGCAGAATGAGATGCAGGCCATGCTCGACGAACTGGAACTGGCCGATTGAATCTCAATTGCGCCCTGTCAAATTCCAGCCGAAACAAGATTGACGGCCCATCAAAATATCCCACCACCCTGTTGAACCATTGCAGGCAGAAACGCGCATAATGAATCCCGAAATGAAAATACCCCTCTTCCCGCTGGACGTCGTGCTCTTTCCCGGAGCACCTCTCCCGTTGCACATCTTTGAGGATCGCTATAAAGAAATGATCGGGCTCTGCATGGAAGCGCAAAGCGCCTTCGGCGTCGTGCGCGCCCGGCCAGACGGCTTGGCCGTAATCGGCTGCACTGCGCGCATCCATCGTGTGCTGCATCGCTACGACGACGGGCGTATGGACATCCTCTGCCGCGGAGAACAGCGCTTCGAGATCGAAATGCTGGAAAATGTACGCGCCTTCTTTGAGGCTCAAGTCGACTTCTTCGATGACGAGGATGATGAGGCGCCGCGCGGCCTTAAAGAGGAGTGCCTCGCGCTGCATTTTGAGACGCTCGAGCTGGCCGGGCTTGAAACATCGGAGATGCCCATGAGCATTGATGGTCCCATTTCGTTCCTCCTCGCTTCGACCCTGCCTGCCGACCTCGGTTTCAAACAGCAGCTGCTCAACAGCCGTTCCGACTCCGAGCGAACAGAATATCTGCGCGAGTTCTATAATGCCATCCTGCCCAAGCTGCGCCTCGGCGCCGCAGTCAAAAAGGCAGCCCCGCACAACGGCCACGTCATGTAGCTCCACCAGCGCGGAATCGTGAATGGCCCCACATCATCTAATCTAGAGACAGCGGCATCCGCCGTCTGATTCGCATCTGGAGGCGTCAATGGCAAATCGCAACCTTCCGCAAACTCTCGGAGAGCTCCGCGCCCACAAGGACTTCGCTGAGGCGCGCATCGCAAAGCGATCCGTGAAAGACGAGCTGCGCGAGAACCTGATCGCGCGGCTGCGGACGCGCGAGACCATCTTTCCCGGCATCATCGGATATGAGGACACCGTCGTTCCGCAGATCGTGAACGCCGTGCTCTCCCGGCAAAACTTCATCCTGCTCGGTCTTCGCGGGCAGGCAAAGAGCCGCATCCTCCGAGCGCTCACCGCGCTTCTCGATGAACACACCCCATACATCGCAGGCTGCGAAATTCGCGACAACCCCTACCACCCGCTCTGCAGGCGATGCCGCGAATTCGTAGCACAACGTGGCGACTCCACGCCGATTGCCTATCTCACCCGCGCTGATCGCTTCGTTGAGAAACTCGCCACGCCCGACGTAACGATTGCCGATTTGATCGGAGACATTGACCCCATCAAAGCAGCGCGAGGCGGTGAAGATCTTTCCAGTGAGCTGACCATGCATTATGGACTGCTGCCCAGAGCCAATCGCGGCATCTTCGCCATCAACGAGCTACCCGATCTCGCCGGTAAAATTCAGGTTGCGCTCTTTAACATCATGCAGGAGGGCGACGTCCAGATCAAAGGCTATCCCGTACGGCTCGAACTGGACGTCGCACTGGTCTTCAGCGCCAATCCAGAGGATTACACCGCACGCGGCAAAATCGTAACCCCCCTCAAGGACCGCATCGGATCTGAGATCCGCACCCACTACGCCGAGACGATCGAGGAGGGCCTGGCCATCACCTCACAGGAGGCTTGGACCGAGCGCGGCCACGCAAAAACCGAGATTCCGCAATACCTGCGCGAGATCGTTGAACAGGTTGCATTCTCCGCCCGTGAAGACAAGCGCGTAGACAAGCGCAGCGGAGTCAGCCAGCGGCTGCCCATCTCCACGATGGAACTTGTCGTATCAAACGCAGAGCGGCGCGCCCTCCTGCATGGAGAAACACTCGTCCTGCCTCGCGTCGGCGACCTCTATGCCGCGCTCCCCGGAATCACCGGCAAGCTCGAGCTTGAATACGAGGGAGAGTTGCGCGGCGCCGATACAGTAGTGAAGGAAGTAGTTCGCGTCGCAATCGGCAAAACCTTCGACAAGTACTTTGCGGACGCCAACACCCAACAAATCGAGCAATGGTTCAACCTCGGCGGCACCACAAAAATTGAAGACAGCAAATCGGCGGCTCAGACTCTGGAGGAACTCCACGAAATTCAGGGCCTTTTTGAGAAACTTTCACCCCTCGGAGCTCAAGCCGCGGATGCTCCGGAACGTCTTGTCGCAGCGGCCGAGTTCCTGCTCGAAGGCATGTGCTCCCATCGCCGGCTGAGCCGCAGCGAAGAGCGCACCTTCTCGGCGCAGAAGAAGCAACAGCCCAGGCAGGAGCATTCGACAGCGGAGCCGGAATATCAGGAGTGGCAGACACGCCGCTCACGGCGCGGCAGCTTGAATTAGAGGGCAGATATGAAGCGCGTTCGCTACACAAAATATACCGGCGATCTGGCTTCGGAGATTGATCTTGAGGACCTGCTTCAAGCGCTCTCCGACTATCTGCTCGACTCTGGTTTCGACGATCCATTCTCACAGTTTCAGGCCATGGATCACACCCTCGATGATCTGCGCGAAGCCATCCGGCAGGCTCTTGAGTCAGGAGACTTCCTCGACGAACGAATGCAGGAAGCAATCGACGCGCTGTCAGAGGAAGGCAAGCTCGACAAGCTGATCGACAAGCTGCTCGAGCGCATGGTGCAGGAGAACTTTATCACCAGTGACAGCCCGCAAAACGCAGGCAGTGTTGCACAGGCTCAAGGCGAAGTCAGCCAGCCGCAGGGCGAAGCGCGCTTTGAAGTGACGGATAAGAGTCTCGATTTTCTTGGCTATAAAGCACTCCGCGACCTGCTTGGATCACTGGGAAAATCCAACAGCGGCCGGCACGACACTCGCCACTGGGCAACAGGCATTGAGGCGAGCGGCGCCTCACGCGCCTACGAATTCGGTGACATGCTCAACCTGGATGTCACCGCAACGCTTGCGTCCGTCATTGCGCGTGAAGGATTGACCCTGCCGCTCAACGTCGAATACCGCGACCTTCAGGTGCATCAATGTGAGTATCAAAGTTCATGCGCAACCGTCGTCATGCTCGACTGTTCGCACTCCATGATCCTCTACGGCGAAGACCGTTTTACACCGGCGAAAAAAGTTGCCATGGCGCTCTCCCATCTCATCCGCACACAGTATCCCGGCGACTCGCTCTCGCTCGTGCTGTTTCATGACTCGGCTGAGGAGATTCCCGTCTCGCAGCTGGCGCGCGTCAGAGTCGGGCCGTACTACACAAATACGCGCGAGGGTCTACGCGTCGCACAGCGCATCTTGAAGTCGCAGCGCAAGGACATGAAGCAGATCGTGATGATCACCGACGGCAAGCCTTCAGCACTCACGCTTGAAGACGGCCGCATCTATCGCAACGCCTTCGGTCTTGATCCCCTCGTCGTGAGCGAAACGCTGGAGGAAGTCGCCCGCTGCAAGCGCTCAAACGTCATGATCAATACCTTCATGCTCGCCTCCGATCCCAGCCTCATACAGTTTGTTCATCAGGTCTCGCAGATGTGCCGCGGCAAAGCCTACTTCACCCGTCCGGAAACCCTCGGCGAATACCTTTTGATGGATTACATGCAGCGCCGCACACGGACCATTCATTAAGATGACCTGCCGGACAAACCCGCGACCACCGGGAGTGGCCATAAGAACAGATTCATGATGGCGCGAAGCGCGTGTGCCTGGAGCCTGCCCTGAGCGAAGCCGAAGGGGCCGGCACCTAGACGCCTTTTTTTTGCGGCTCCCAGATGTACTTATGAATCTGCAGACTCAGCCGCGCATTCAACCCATCGGCCAGCATCCATTCAACCAGTTCGCGCGGGTCAAGCAGGCAGTTTTCCGTCGTGCGCTCAGGCGTCGGCGTCTTTGTGAATGCGGGAGAAAGCAGAATCCCGCCAACACGGCCGTCCAGAGCACTGCTGCCGATGAAGTCGCGCGCGTATTCATAATCGTCGCGATTGCTGATCACAAACTTGACCTCATCGCGCTCCGTCAGCGACGCAAGGTTCGCCATGCGAAATCTTCCCGCCTCGCCGGAGCCTGGGCACTTTACGTCGATGATCTTATGCACCGCGCTGGGCACGTTCTCCACGGGCCGCTCGCCGCTGGTCTCGATCATAAGTTCGTAACCATCTTTCAGCAGCCGTTCCATCAAAGGCACCAACTCGCGCTCCTGCAAAAGAGGCTCTCCGCCAGTGAACTCAATCAGCTTTACCGGCGCTAGCTTCGCGATCTCTTCGACAATCTCGTCCTCCGACAGCTTATAGCCGCCCGTGAACGTATATTCCGAGTCGCACCAGGAGCAGCGCAGGTTGCATCCAGCCAGCCGCACAAAAATACACGGCCGCCCGGCAAAGCTCGATTCGCCTTGTACGGATTTGTAAATTTCGATGAGGTACACAGACTACTCGTAGTAGGTCGCAGTGGTGGTATCGGTCTCGTAGATGGTGCAGTCCTTCACACGCACACGCCCCTGGGTCAGCGATGCAAGCTGCTGATTGGTTTCGTCATAAAAATAGCGCGCGAGGTTCTCCGCCGACGGATTGATCTCCGTGAACGGCGCCAGGTCGTTCAGCATCTGGTGATCGAGCCGCTCGATCACCGGCCGCATCAGGTGCTTCAAATCCTTAAAGTCCAGCAGCAGCCCGGAAACATCCAGTGTCTCGCCGCGCAAAGTGATGCGAACCTTATAGTTGTGCCCATGCGGGTTTTCGCACTTGCCGCGATAGTTTCTCAAAAAGTGGCCGGAAGAAAATTCGCGCTCCACGGTGACTTCATACATACTTTGCTTGCTTTCCGGGACGATAGCGCCCTGCCTCTATTGTAACGTCAGAAAGGCCCCTGTTTACGGCGTTCGCGAGCCCGCATCTGGCGCTCTCGCGCGCGGCGGTCCACCTGCTCAAACATCGCCGTCATCACCCCCAGCAGCGCAACAATCAGGCCGCCCAGTGTAAGAAAAAGCGCGGTAGTCTTCCACAACGAGCCATTGCCCGGCAGTCCCTGCTGGTAGTGGCTGCCCACAAACGTCATGCCAAAGGAGAACACGGCGAACAGCAGCAGCGTCGCGGCCAGGATGTACAGATTGCGAGCCATTCCATCCTCTATGCTAGCAGTCACGCGCCGTTGAAGAACGACTCAACAGCGGTAATGTCCTGCGTGACGCGGTAAGGCGGCAAGCTTTCCAGAAAGACTCGCCCATACCGCTGCCTTTGAATGCGCGGATCGAGCAGCATCAGCACTCCGCGATCTTCCAGCGAGCGAATCAGCCGTCCGAATCCCTGCTTCAGCGTGATCACCGCCGACGGCACCTGATACTCAAAGAACGGACTGCCACCGCCCTCCTCAATCGAACGCATACGCGCCTGCACCACCGGATCGGTCGGCACCGCAAATGGCAGGCGGTCGATGATCACGCAACTCAGCGCCTCACCCTGCACGTCCACCCCCTGCCAGAAGCTCGACGTGCCGAACAGCACGGCATTCGGCGTCATGCGAAACTCCTCCAGCAATGCCTTTCGCGGAGCCGTGCCTTGCAGCAACAGTGGATACCCCACCTCCGCGATCAACCGATCATATAGATCGTGCATCTGCTGATAACTCGTGAACAGGCAGAAAGCACGCCCGTGAGTAATATCCAGCACGCGCCTTATGCGTTTCGCCGCTTCTTCCTGAAAATTCGCATCGCGCGGATCCGGCATCTCCGGCGGTAGATAGAGCACGGCTTGCTCACCGTAGCGAAAATGTGACGGCACCACCAGTTCGCGTGCATCGCGCATACCCAGCCGTTTACGGATATGCGAGAAACCGCCCTGCACGGTAAGCGTGGCCGAAGTCAGCACAATACTGGGGAAATTCTCAAAAAGCAGCTCTTCCAGCAATTCCGACACATCAATCGGCGTGGCCTGCAGGTGCGTGCTCGTGCTTCCCTGCCGCCCGCCGCGCCGCTCCAGCCAAAAAACAGTATTCCTGTCCTCGGCCTCCAGCAAAAACTTCAACTGCTCGCGAATATCAGCCGCGCGTTTGCGTAGCGGCTGCGCCTCCTCCACACCGCGGACGCGCTCCAATTCTCCCTCCAGGCGATGCAGCGCATTCAGCACGCCAAGATAAAGGTCGCCCTGCGCCTCCAGGAACTCTTCGCGCCCGGAAAACTGCATCCGGCCTTCATTGCCTGCCCCGCGAGGCAGCGCCCCAAAGAACATCCGGGCCCGCTCACGCGACATTTGAGCGGCTCCCACAATATCCGCGCTCAATGCGCCCTTGGCGCGCAGCATGATTTCAACATCGCGCGCCAGCTCTTCAAAGCGGATATTGCTCAGGCTCAGGCCAAAATAGCTCGAAGCCACATCCTCAAGCTCATGCGCTTCGTCAAAGATCACAATCCCCGCATCCGGCAGAACTCCAGCATCTGGAGCGGCCTTCGCCTGCTGCTTGATCGCAAGATCAGCGAAAAACAGATGGTGATTCACGATAATCACATCACTTTCCGCCGCCCGTCGCCGCATTTCCGTAATAAAGCAGCGCTCATAATCAGGACACGCCTGCCCCAGGCACGCGTCGCTGCGTGCATCCAGTTTTGCCCAAAGCGGACTCGCCTCCGGCAGATCGTCAATCTCAGCCCGGTCCCCCGTCTCGGTCGTCTTTTCCCACTCGGCGATCGCCTGATACTGGGAAATCTCCTCCAGCCCGGAAAGAATTGGCTGGTTCCGAAGCGCATACAGCTTATGCCGGCAAACATAATTCGCGCGGCCCTTCATGTAGCAAACGCGCAGCGGCCCGAGCAGCGACTCAAGAAACGGAATGTCCTTGAAAAAAAGCTGCTCCTGCAGATTCTTCGTTCCCGTGGAAATAATCACGCGACGCCCCGATCGCAGGGCCGGCAACAGGTACGCCAGCGTCTTGCCCGTCCCCGTCCCCGCTTCCACAATCAGGTGGCGATTCTCCTCGAGCGCCCGCTCCACAGCCTGCGCCATCTCAAGCTGCCCTTTGCGAAACTCATAGGGAAGATCCGAACGCGCGAGCACTCCGCCCGGCGCAAAAAAATCATAAAGCGAGGGCAGCGAAGGCGCGGTCTGGCTTGTTGAGGGCACTTCGGATTCTCTCAAGGAAGATACTCTCTAGCATATCTGGTGCGATGGCTTGATCCCGCCGGCGGTTCAAATTTCTTCGTCTCGCCTGCCCACGGTAGAATTGAAAGAGAGCGGCATTCGACGCAACCATCGCTGTCTGCGCGCACTCGAAAGACACACCTTGAAGAAATCCCGTTTCAAACAATCGCGCATTCGGCAGACGACCGCTGGCGGAGAACCCGTTTTCGCCATCGTCGGACGCCCCAACGTGGGCAAATCGACGCTCTTCAACCGCCTCACCCGCTCCCGCCGCTCCATCGTGGGAGACGAGCCGGGGATCACCCGCGACCGCATCTACGGCGAAGTAAGCTGGGCCGGCCACACCGCCCGGCTCGTCGATACCGGGGGGATTGTCCCTGACGATGAAGCGCTGATCCCCTCCGAAATCTATCGCCAGGCAAAAACCGCGCTCGAAGAGGCTGAGGCCATCGTGATGGTGGTCGATGGCCGCACCGAGCTGGCCTCGCCCGACATCGACCTCGCGCGACTGCTGCTGCGCTCCGGTAAACCCATCTTCCTCGCCGTCAATAAAATCGACACCGAGGCCCTCGATGCAGGCGCGGAAAACTTCCGCCGCCTCGGCATCCACAATCTTGTACCCATCTCCGCCGAACACGGCCATGGCATCGGCGATCTGCTCGACGAGGTCTTCGCCGTGCTCCCCTTCCAGAACGAAGAGGTCGAACCGGAGGCTCCGGTTGCCGAGCAACCCGAAGCAAAGCCGCACCGCACTCACGGCGAATTCCAGCAGCACGAGACTCGCCTGGCCATCATCGGTCGCCCCAACGTCGGCAAGTCCACCCTCCTGAACGCGCTCACCGGAACCAGCCGCGCCATCGTCTCCCCCGTCGCCGGAACCACGCGCGACGCCGTCGACGAGGTCATCGAGTATCACGGCCAGAAGCTCCGCATCATCGACACCGCGGGCATCCGTCGCAAAGGCAAAACCACGCTGATGGCGGAAAAGCTCTCCGTAGTGATGGCGCGCCGCCACCTGGAGGCTGCGGATGTCTCCCTGCTGGTCATCGACGCGACCGAAGGCGTCACCGCCTCCGACGCCACCATTGGCGGCTACGCGCATGAGAGCGGAAGATCGGTTGTCATCGTTGTCAACAAGTGGGACCTCGTAACCACAGGCCGCACGGATGACAAGCCGCCCGCCGACCGCAAAGTCTTTGAAGAGCAGCTGCGCCGCCACCTCAAGTACCTGAACTACGCTCCGGTCGTCTTTATCTCGGCCACCCAGGCGAAACCAGGCAGCCACAGCCTCAATCGCGTGCTCGATACCGCGATCAGGGTCGCCGAGGAGCGCCGCAAGCGCGTCTCCACAGGACAGATGAACCGCTTCCTCGAAAAAATTGACTTCCAGCGCGCCGGCGTACCCCTGGCCAAACGGCTGCGGATCTTCTACATGACGCAGGCCGCCGTGGCACCCCCCACATTCGTCCTCTTCACCGACCGCGACGTAAAACTGCATTTTTCCTTCGAGCGATTCCTCGAAAATCAAATCCGTGAGTCATTCGGATTTGAAGGCTCGCCCATCTGGTTCAAGGTAAAACCACGCAATACGAAAACCGAGGAGAAATAGCGGCACGTATGACTCACATCCGCCCCGCGACGCCTGCTGACGCACCGCTCATTCTGGCCTTCGTCCGCGACCTGGCCGAGTATGAGCGCGAGCCGCATTCGGTCCAGATCACCGAAGAACAGCTGCTGCGCGACGGATTCGGCTCAGAAAGTTATTACGAGTGCGTGATCGCCGAGGCAGATCACACGCCGGCCGGATTCGCACTCTTTTTCCCTGTCTATTCCACATGGCAGGGACGAAGTCTGCACCTGGAAGATCTGTTTGTGCGTCCTGCCTTTCGCGGACGCGGAATCGGCAAAGCACTTCTGCGTCATGTGGCCGCGGTGGCCGTGGAGCGTGGATGTGCACGCCTCCAGTGGGACGTGCTCAACTGGAATAAACCAGCCCTCGACTTCTACAACAGCCTCGATGCCGTCATGCTCGACGAGTGGCGCCGTATGCGCCTGACCGGCGCGGCATTGAAAGCGCTCGCCGGAGTAGTTCCATGAAACTCCGCATCATAGGCGGCGGCCTCGCCGGCCCGGAAGCCGCATTGACGAGCGCGCGATTAGGCTGTGAGGTTGATCTCTTTGAGATGCGGCCCATCCGCAGCACTCCCGCGCATGAAACCTCTGATTTCGGCGAGCTCGTCTGCTCGAACTCGCTCAAGTCCGAAAGCGAACATACAGCGCCGTGGCTGCTCAAGCAGGAGATGCGTCGCGCCCAATCGCCGCTCCTGCAATGCGCTGACGCAAGCGCGGTTCCCGCAGGTCATGCTCTCGCAGTGGATCGCGTCGAGTTCTCGCGGCGGATCAACGCCGCCATCGAGGCCGAGCCGAACATCCGCGTTCACCGCGAAGAAGTCTCGCAACTCAACCCCGAGGACGGCGTCACCATCCTCGCCAGCGGCCCGCTCACATCGCCCGCCCTGTCCGCGGAGATTGCACGCCTCACCGGCAGCGAGCACCTCGCCTTCTACGACTCGATCAGCCCCATCGTCGAAGCCGACTCCATCGACATGAACCGCGTCTACTTCGCCGCACGCTACGACAAAGGCACCGCCGACTACATCAACTGCCCCATGACGCGGGAAGAATACGACCGCTTCTACGACGCGCTGATCTCTGCCGAGCAGGTGAAGGAAAAGGAGTGGGAAAAGCTCGATTATTTCGAGGGCTGCCTGCCCATCGAAGAGACGGCCCGCCGCGGGCGCGATACTTTACGCTATGGCCCCATGAAGCCCGTAGGCCTGCGCGACCCTCGCTCCGGCAAAACCCCATGGGCGGTCGTCCAGCTGCGCTGCGAAAACCTGCGAGCCGACTCCTACAACCTCGTCGGCTTCCAGAACCACCTCAAATACGGCGAGCAGGCGCGCATCCTGCGCTTGATTCCCGGCCTCGAAAACGCAAAGTTCCTGCGCTACGGGCAGATCCACCGCAACACCTACATCAACGCACCACGCATTCTCACCCCAACGCTTCAGATGCGCGACCACCCCGGCATCTTCTTCGCCGGGCAAATCTCCGGAGTCGAAGGCTATACGGAATCCATCGCCACCGGCATGCTCGCCGGCATCTACGCCTCGGCCGTCGCCAATGGCGCGCTACCAACTCCAGCCCCGCGCGATACGGCGCTCGGTTCGCTCGTGCATTACATCACGCACGCCGAAGGAAAGCGCTTCGACCCCGCCAACATCACCTTCGATCTGCTGGTTCCGCTCGAAGAAGAAACCCGCCGCAAGGTCCGCGACAAGCGCGAGCGGCACCGCATCCAATGCGAGCGCGCATTAGCAGCCTTCGACAGCTGGTGGTCACAACTCCAAAGCTAGGTTGTGCTGCTATGTTTTCGCAGAATCACCCTCCGCCGCTTCCGCCAGTCCTCATTCAATCCAATCAGCTCCCAGGAAATCTCCGGCGAAAAATGGCGCAAAACCGTATCGGTAGAGGGATGAATCCGCAGGCTGGGCGCGACCAGATAAAGCAGCGGATCTCGCTCCGATAATTCAACCCCGGGGAAATATCCATGCTTCTGAAACGCTCCCTCCCGATGCAGTTGGCGGACGCGCGCCCAGTAATCCAGCGCCTGGAACGGCAGGTGCAGATCATCATCGGCCTTCACTTCTAGCACTGCAAGGCGTCCCGCGTGCGTCACTGTCAGCAGATCGAGCATGCCACGGTCCCCCGCGGCAAAGGCCGGAACCTGGGAATAAACAATATCCGCGCGAATCGAAGGCTCGATCTCCGCAATATCGCGCCGCAATTCGCTCTCCAGCCACCTCTCGGGCTGCAGGCGATAAAGAGGATTGCGAATCGTCCCATCCGCGTGGCGATGCTCGAACAACCGCTGCGACAGCTCGCAGAAGAGTTCCTCATTCTCCGCCGTCAGCAGCGTCTCATTCGCTCCCGCGCCGAAGGTAATCTCGTCCTGGCGCGCAAACGTGCCCTGCGCAAAGCCGGTTCGAATCCGCGCAAACTCCAGTCCGTGCAGAAGAAACGCAATCTCCGCGGCGGAGCGCGCGCGAACCTCCGTGCCTGCGCGCAGCCCCGGCGTCAGCAGCCCAAGCAATCGATCCACAGCCGCGCGACTCCGTTCCAACGCGGACTGAGGATTGAAAGCATGGACCAGATTCACCTGCAAATTGCCCCAATCCTGAACCTCAACGCGCGCCATCTGTTCGGTGCGATCGTCCAGTTCGTTAAGCTCCCATTTCGCTGCATGCGAATTCAGCCACGGCATCCGTCCGCGAACCGTCTGCGCCGCACCTTGGGGGACAATCATCTTCAGTCCTTCATAAAGTCGCCGTCCCCCGCCATGTTCGCGGCAATACGCAAGCCACAAAATCCCCAGGGTCAAAATGCCGTCGATCGTGCTTTGCGGCTCCTCGCCGTTCACGCCGATCACGGCCCAGGCCGCCGTACCCTTCAGCAACACACCGCGCGCATACGCCGGGCCAAAGCTGTTTTCGAGATCCGCCGCTGTGCGCAGGCCATCCAGCTTCCAATCCGGGAAGGCGCGCGTCAGCGCCCGGTCAAGCATCCGCAGATATTTCGCCCTTGCCGCTTCGCGTGAGCTTGGTGTGCGCCTGTCGCGGTTGGCCACCAGCTCCAGCACCTGCGGCCGCGGCTGTCCAAACCGCTGCACCTCCAGCCGCAGCGAGTCTTTGCGCACCTTCAGTCCGCAAACCGTCCGGACAAGATTGCGCTCGTCCGACCAGAGGTGCAGCAAACACCGATCCTGCTTTGTAGAAATGGAAAAATGCGCTGTAGCCATATCGAAAAGCGCATGGCCATCCTCGAGTACCGCGGCGCGCGGATACTCGGCAAAAAATTCTTCCAGAGCGCGAGCCAGCTCCGCCGCAGATGTTTCAGCAGGTGCAAGAGGCATTGCTTCGATCATGCGCAGCCGAGCGCTGCCCCAGCAAGCGAATTGCTACCAGCCCTTACTCTTTCGTAACTCCATAATGTGAGCCACATGATGCCGGGAATGCCACTCATACAGGCCCAGCGCCTGCAACACCGTAGTGCGCCCCCGCTCCGCATGCTGGTATCCCCGCTCCCAATCTGCCGCACTGAGTGATTTGAAAATCACCACCCAGCGGCGATGAAGCGGCTCAAGCAACTCCAGTGAAACCTCCACGGGAAGCTTTGCATCCGCCAGATTCGCCCAGAGCTTTTCATCGTATCCCTTCACCGCCGGCCAGTCCTCCGTGAGCGCCAGACGCGTGCGGATGTAGGCGTTCATGTGGCTGTCGGCAATGTGGTGCACCAGCTGACGCACCGTCCATCCACCTTCACGGTAAGGGGTATCAAGCTGAGCTTCGCTCAAGCCGTAGACCGCCGAACGCAGATTCTCTGGCAGTGCAGCCAGTGAGGCAATGTAGTGAGGAATTTGCGCCGCGTCAACAGATTCAGCACGCGGAGACGGGCCAAGGGGATAGCGAGGGTCGGAAGCGGTATTTGCCATACTTTGAGTGATAGCACTTTCGGCGGTAACGCGCCACGCCGCGCACAACACGAATCGGTCTTCCGCAAGCACAGTTGGCCGGGAAGCGGCTCGTCTGCCCGGTTTCGCAATTCCCCAATCCGGCCCTTGAGCCTAAAATCACAGCAAGCTCATCTAATGCCTCAGGACATCATGACAACTTCGCCCCCAAACACCCAGCACCACAAAAAATACTTCTTCGACAAATTTGGCATCACCGAGCGCCTCCTTGAGCGCTGCCTCAGCGAAGCCCTCTCCGCCGGGGGCGACTACGCCGACCTTTATTTTGAATCGATTGCATCCACTTCCATAGGGGTAGACGAATCTCTCGTGAAATCCGCCAGCCAGGGCGTCAGCGCCGGATGCGGCATCCGCGTTCTCAGCGGCGAGCGAACCGGCTACGCCTACACGGACGACCTCTCCGCAGACCGGCTGCTCCGCGCCGCGCGAACGGCGGCCCTGATCGCCAGCGGCCCGGCCAAACAGCCCGTCGCCGGATTCACGGAGACGAAAACCCCCAGCCTGTACCCCGCTCCGGCCGTCGATCTCGACACCGATCTCTCCGCCAGGCTCGACCTCGTCATGCGCGCCGACCGCGTCGCCCGCGCCTACGATCCCCGCATCACCCAGGTGCGCGCCGGCTACTCCGACGAACTCCGCCGCATCCTCATCGCCGCCTCTGACGGCACCTTCGCCAGCGACACTCAGCCCCTCGCCCGGCTCAGCATCTTCGTCCTCGCCAAAGACGCCGAGAAGACAGCCCGCGGAACTTCAGGCGGCGGAGGCCGCGTAGAGATTGACTTCTTCCGGACCGAGAAAACACCCGAGCACTTCGCCGAAGAGGCCGCGCGTCAGGCCATCCTGCAACTCTCGGCCGTCGCCGCCCCGGCAGGCGAAATGGAAGTCGTCCTCGGACCCGGCTGGCCCGGAGTCCTGCTGCACGAAGCCGTCGGCCACGGACTCGAAGCCGACTTCAACCGCCGTAAGACCTCAGCCTTCTCCGGCCTCATCGGCCGCCAGGTCGCCAGCCCCAAAGTCACCGTCGTCGACAACGGAACCATGCCCGGACGCCGCGGTTCTCTGAACGTGGACGACGAAGGCTCAACCACGCAGGAGACGGTGCTCATCGAAAACGGCATCCTCAAAACCTATCTCAGCGACAAGCTCTCCTCGCGCCTCATGAACATGCCGCACACCGGCAACGGACGCCGCGAGAGCTACCAGCAAATCCCCATGCCGCGCATGACCAACACCTACATGCTTTCTGGCGAAGACGCGCCCGAAGACATCCTCCGCAGCGTAAAACGCGGCCTCTACGCCGTGAACTTCGGCGGAGGCTCGGTCGACATCGTCAGCGGCAAATTCGTCTTCTCCGCCAGCGAAGCCTACCTCATCGAAGACGGCAAAATCACCGCGCCCGTCCGCGACGCCACCCTCATCGGCAACGGCCCCGAGGCCCTCAAATATGTGTCGATGGTCGGCAACGACCTGCAACTCGACGAGGGTGTAGGCACCTGCGGCAAAGACGGCCAAAGCGTCCCCGTAGGCGTCGGCATGCCCACGGTAAAACTCGACCGCATGACCGTAGGCGGGACTAGAAGCTAGTGCCAACCTCTCAACCATGTCATCCTGAGCGACCCTGAGCGTAGCGAAGAGGAGTCGAAGGACCTGCGGTTCACCGACCAACCAATTTCACCATGGAGAGAACGATTGCCATATCCAATTTGTTTACCAGAGCATTCCCTTACTGGCTGCGGTGCAAAGTTGCAGGATGCGTCGCTGTTGGATTTTTGGAAGTGGGCCTTCAGCGATCTTTGCGACGATGATCTAAAGGGCATTCTTGCAGAGTGGATCGTGCTGAAGCTGCTTGGTATTTCGAGTGACCGGCGCGTGAGTTGGGCTAACCATGACATCATCAAGGCGGGAAAAGTGAAAATTGAGGTAAAGGCTTCTTCGTACTGGCAATCATGGAAGCTCCTGGACGGTACAGGTGCATTGCGTCCGACTCCTTTATCTCCGGTCTCATCTGACAAGCAGATCCGATTTGTGGGTTTGAAAGCACGAAACTCTGACGGCATTTTGAAGGACAGCGATCTACCTGATTTCAAGTCAGATGTTTACATCTTTGCATTTCAGCACGAGAAGCAAATCGAGCGATGGAATGCAATGGACCTCTCGCAATGGGAGTTCTACGCACTTCCGGTCTCAGCCTTGCGTGCGCTCGGCTGGAAATCGATTTCGCTTCCGGTGCTTCGCGCTGAGCAGAATAAATTATGTGGGCAGGAGATCTTGACGGCGGACTCATTCCCGGAATTCGCAAAGGCATTGATTGAGGCTGCGGAAAAATCAGAAACTGAACTGAAATGACCAATACCATCCTCACCACCAACCTCCGCCAACTCGCCGCCGACATCGTCTCCAAAGCCCTCAAAGCCGGAGCCGACGACGCCGAAGTCACCATCCGCGAAGGCGACGAGTTCTCCACCACCGTCCGCATGGGCCAGGTGGAAACCCTCAAGGAATCCGGCTCCCGCGGCATGGGCCTGCGCGTGCTCATGGCCAGCACCAACGGCTACCGCGTCGCCAGCACCACCACCAGCGACTTCAGCGAGGAAGGCATCGCCCATCTCGTCAGCGGAGCCATGTCTCTCGTCCGCGTTACGTCAGAAGATCCCTTCGCCGGACTCGCCGACGCCAGCGAATTCGGCCAGCTCGAAGCCGACCTTGAGCTGTATCACGAGGACGTCTACTCCCTGCCCACAGCAGAGCGCATCGACTACGCCCGCCGCGCCGAGGCCGCCGCGCTGGCCGCCGACACCCGCATCACCAACAGCGACGGAGGCAGCTTCGACGCCAACACCGGCCGCAAAGTCTTCGCCAACTCTCGCGGATTCGCAGGCGAATACCGCGCCTCTTCATGCTCGCTCTCGGTGAGCCCCATCGCCCTCGGCCAAAGCGGAGAGATGCAGCGCGACTACTGGTATACCTACGCGCGTTCGCTCAAAAAACTGGACACGCCCGAATCCGTCGGCGCGGAAGCCGCCCGCCGCACCCTCCGACGCCTCGACGCCCGCCGCGTAAAAACCCAGCAGGCCCCGCTCATCTTCGCGCCAGAGATCGCCCGCTCGCTCATCGGAGCCATCTTCGACGCCGCCAGCGGAGACAGCATCTATCGCGGAGCCTCCTTCTTCACCGGCAAGCTCGGCCAGCAGGTCGCCGCCGAATCCGTCACCGTCATCGACGACGGAACCATCATCGGAGGCTTCGGCACCTCACCCTTCGACGGCGAAGGCCTCCCCTCACGCCGCACCGTCATCGTCGAAAACGGCATCCTCACCAATTACCTGCTCAACACCTACACCGCCCGCAAGCTCGGCATGAAGAGCACCGGAAGCGCAGCCCGCGGATTAGCCGGAAACCCCGGCACCGGAGCCGGAAACCTGTTTCTGGTAGCTGGCGCACAAACCCCGGAAGAGATGTTGCGCAGCGTACCCTCCGGCCTCTACGTCACCGAGCTCATGGGCCAGGGAGTCAACATGGTCACCGGAGACTACTCCCGCGGAGCCTCCGGCCTATGGATTGAAAACGGCGAGCTCACCTACCCCGTGCAGGAGATCACCATCGCCGGGAACCTCAAAGAGATGTTCCGCAACATCACCGCCATCGGCAGCGACCTCGTATTCCGCGGCTCCGTCGCCTCACCCACCCTCCGCATCGACGGCATGACCATCGCCGGAGAATAGCTCCCCGATACTTCCGAGTCGGCGGTGATCCTCCCGCAACGCAAATTCTGGCCAGGTGGCGATGAAATGGCCTTGCGACGTGCCTTGCGTTGCCCCTGTCTCGAAGGCGAAGATGCGCTTCCAATATTTGCTGATGCGACTGCCGCTTTTGACAGTAGTCGATATCGCCGTTATCCCATAGCATGATGCTGCATCCGTGGGCGTATCTGGCGAGGAGCTGTCGCGGAGTCTCCTGGCCGCGCATAGCCGCGCCTCGGGAAGAACCGTGGTTGCGAAGAAAGGAAACAAGAATGAAGCTCACCGAGAGATCTTTCATGCGCCTTCTCCTGTTCGGAGCCCTGGTCGCTGCGATAACAATGCAGTCTGGCGGCGTGCGGGCACAGCAAGCGACTGCTCCCGCCGGAAAAAATGACGTTACCGCCATCGACATCCTGCTTGACCCCGACGCAACCATGATCCAGCACGCCACAGCCGCCAATGCCCGGCTCCTCCAGAATTTTCCCAAGGGCTACACGTTGGGCGGAGCTCACGCACCACACATCTCAGTGCTGCAACGGTACGTCAAAACAGCGAACCTCGACCAGGTATACGCAGCAGCCGACAAAGTGTTTGCCAACGAGAATCCAACCCGCTGGAAGCTTACGGCGTTCAAGTATTACTACATACCTGACAAAGCCATTGGCCTTGCCGGGATCGTAATCAAGCCGACACCAGACCTGCTTCGGCTGCAGCAGGAATTGATCGATGCGGTCGCGCCGTTCACGGTGCCAACAGGGACTGCAGCCGCATTCGTCACCACTCCCCAGGATCCCGATATCATCCCACAGGCCATTCGATACGTTGCAGCCTTCGTTCCCGAACACAGCGGAGATCACTATGCTCCCCACGTCACCGTTGGCATCGGCCTTATCGACTTTTTAAACAGTATGGTCGCCGCACCGTTCGAGGACTTTACCTTCTCGCCGGTCGGAGCATCTGTCTATCACCTTGGGAACTACGGCACCGCGATGAAAAAACTGCATTCTATCCCGCTGAGGCACTGAAATTCGTCGTGAAATCTGCATGTTCTCCAGCTCTCTCATCTTCGGCTCGGCAAACCCCGCGTGGGCTGATATCCCATCCCGGCGCGGCGTCTTCGCCCTTTTCGGCGCGCCAAAAATGCCACCAGCCACCTCCGTCCGCCCGGCTCTCTACCGTGTCAAGCCATCCACCCCATAAGTCACACAAAACAAAACAGAATCCGCATGTAGTTGAATTTCCCCAACCTGATACTCTAAAAGAGTAGGAAAAAGATCACGACCGCCAGGGCACAGCGAAACGCTGTGCCTTCGCTTTTTTGCTCCGCAAACCAACGCAAACCGATCTCAAGTAGCTTTGAATCAATGAGATAAAGCATCTCTATGATTCCAGATATTTTATAGGCCTCACCCTTTGTTTTCTATATTTTGCAAAATTTTTTCAGGAGACAAACTCATGTCGAACACCGAGCCGCTTCGCCCCGGCCAGCCCGAGAACCACGCGAAGCCATCGCCCGTGCGGCCAGCACTCTGCACCCATCGCATGACTACCGGAGCCACCTGCGGCTCGCCCGCCGTCTCCGGAACCGCCCTCTGCTACCATCACTCCGCCGTCAAAACCGCGCTCGGCAAGGTCGTCCCGGTCGACCGCGTCCCCTACGGAGCCCACGCGCCCATCCCCTTCGTCTTTCCCGAGGACCGCGCCTCGCTCCAGATCAACTTCTTCCTGCTCCTCCAGGCCCTCAACGAAAAGCGCATCGACCAGCGCACCTCCACCCTCATGCATCGCATGCTCCGCTCCATGTCCGCCAACCTCGGCACCAAGCCCCTCGCCGAAGACAAGCCGGAGCCGCAACCCTCCGAAGCCGCTGCCGGCACACCCACCCCGGCTGAGGTCAGCGACCCCATCGCCGCGAATCAACGCCCAGAACAGCGCACCACCCGCGAAGTCCCGGAGCCTGTACGAAGCACGGCGCAGAAACCCACACTTCCTCCAGCCAGCCATGGCCCTATCGACCCTTCCTCCGTCTTCTCCGTCACCACTCCCGCACCCAACCCACCCGGATATCCCTTGAGCCAGATCAGCCGGAAACCCATGGGCGCATTATCCCCGGAAGGCCAGCGCATTCTGGCCCTGTTCAACGACCGGCCTTGAACAACCAGCGGCAGAGCCCGCAAAGGGCACCGCGAACAAACAGCGGACCCCCGATCTTTCAAGACGTTGTTTCTCTTAAAGGAACGAACAGCCGCCGGGGCGGTGCGAAAGTGGAAATCGGTCGTATCATTTCCACTTTTGCCCCGCCCGCTCTCGAATGGCCTGGCTTTAGTTACTCAACTCTCAGCGAATCGCTTTATCGCCGACCGTTTCTTAGCTACGCTGAAGTCAGCATGCTCGCCTGCTCCCTCCAGTTCGACGCCGCCCATCCCAACTGGGCCGAAATTCCATCCCGGCCCGGCGTCTTCGCCCTCTTCGGCGCAGACCCGCACGCCGAGCCCTACATCAGCCGCACGCCAAATCTCCGCAACCGCCTCCGCCGCCTGCTCGACGCGCGTCCGGACCAAAGCAAACGCCTGCGCCTCGCCCAAAGCACCGCACGCATCGAGTATTCCCTCACCGGTTCCGAATTCGAGGCCCGGCTCCTGCTCTATGGAGCATCCCTGCAGGCCTTCGGAGACCGCGCCCGCAAACGCCTTCACCTCCGGCCGCCCACTCTTCTTAGAATGTTGATGGAAAACCCCTACCCCCGGGTATATGTAACCAACAAAGTTACAAAAAAGGCCTCCCTCAACCTCTTCGGACCATGGCCCTCCCGGGCGGCCGCGGAAAACTTCCTCGACGCCATGCTCAACCTCTTCGAACTCCGCCGCTGTGTCGAAGAACTCCATCCCGACCCCGCATTTCCAGGCTGCGTCTACTCCGAGATGAAGAAGTGCATGGCTCCCTGCTTCAAAGGCTGCAGCGACGAACGTTATGCGCAGGAGGCAAAGGCGGTGCAAGCGTTTCTCGCCACACGCGGCGAAAGCCTGATGACCGAACTAAGCAAACAGCGCGACGAAGCCTCAGCCTCTCTCGATTTTGAGAAGGCGGCCGAGATTCACGCCCGCCTCGCCAGGGTAGAAGACGCAGCAGCCCTGATGCCGCAAGTAGCCCGCGCACTCGATCGACTCAACGGAATCATCGTACAGCCTGCCGCCGAGCCGGAGCACGTCGAGCTCTTCCTCCTAACGCAAGGGGCGCTCGATGGACCCGTTCCCTATTCCGTCGCCGGAATGCGCCACCACAACGAACAGTCCGGCTCATCCTCACTCTTCGCACAACCCATAGCGATTCAGGCAGTGCCGCTCGATGAACACGGCGCGCCCGCAGTGAAACTGGCCGCGCGCGATGAGTTGGAAGTGAGATTGGACGACGCAATCAACGCCCTCCATAACCAGGCCGGTGAAAACGGTGCTGGCACACAACAAACCGCCGACCATCTCGGCCTCTTCAGCCGCTGGTATTACCGCCCGCAAGTCAAGCGAATAGGAGAGATCTGCTTCACGCAACCCGACGGCAATCTACCAAAGAAGGCGCTCCTGCGCGCCATCTCCCGCGTCTACCGCCAGAGCGCGCCGCCGGCCGCGGAGAATCAATAGTAAAGATACTTCCGCCACTTCTGGTCCGAGTGGCCGATCATCCGCATAATGTGCCGGCTTGTATGCAGCGAGAACGGCCGCGGCTCCCGCAGCAGCTTCATCTCTTTCAGCTCGTGCAGCAGTTGGTTGCCCTTGCGCCGGTTGCAGCTATGGCAGCAGGCCACCAGATTCTCCCAGGTCGAAAGGCCGCCCCGGGAACGAGGCTGCACATGGTCCAGCGTCAACTCTGACGAATGCAGCACAATGCCGCAGTACTGGCATGTATTACGGTCGCGCAACAGAATGTTCTTCCGCGAAAGAGCTCGCGTTTGGTGCGGAATGCGGCGATACTCCAGCAACCGGATCACTGAAGGCATCGGCATGCGCACACGCGCCGCATGCAGCATCGCGCCCTGCTCTTCTTCGGTGCGCGCAACGCCCTTCAACACCAGCACCAGCGCGCGCCGCGCGCCGCAAATATTAATGGGCTCATACGACGCGTTCAGAACAAGAACCGGCGTCTGCATGGCAGAGTTAAAGCGCGCACGCGGCTCAGGCGCCTCCGCGTGCGACAGTGCGTGGCATTTGGCGAGCGACTTTTGTTTGCGAGCATGAACTGATGCTTTTCCGAGCGACATTCTCTCCCCCGTTTTTCGTTCGCTTACTGTTTGGCCTTGCCTCCATCCCACATCGCCACATCCAGATGCATCGGCGCTTCTGCCGCCGCGCTCAAGGAAGGCGCAAACTGAATCTCATGCCGCTGCGCACGCGCTACCGTCGCAACCCACACCCGGGCCGCTCCGGCCTTCTTCAACGCAGCCGAGCAGGCCCGCGCTGTCGCGCCCGTCGTGTAAATATCGTCAATCAGCAAAACATCCCGTCCCCGCAGCTTCTCCGGCGCAGAAACAGAAAAAACGCCGCGCAGATTGCGGCGGCGTTCGTGCAGAGTCAATCCAGCCTGGCTCGCTGTTGCGCGCCGGCGAATCATCACCCTCGGAGCCAGTTTCCCCTCCCACGCCGGACACAGCCGCCGCATTGCATCGCAAGTCGCACGAGCCAGCAGCTCGGCCTGGTTGAACCCACGCTCCCGCCGCTTGCCCTTATACAACGGCACCGGAACCACCACCATCTTCGCCGGAAGCCCATCAATCGCAACCACCTGAGCCGCCAGCAAAGCACCCAGCTTCACCGCAACCGGCTCCAGACCGTCGTACTTCAGCAGATGCAGCAATGACCGCATCGTGCCCGTATACAAACCATGCGCGACGGCCCGTTCAAACTCCGGAACAACCATTCTGCAAGGACGGCAATACGACTCGCTGCTCTCGCCAAAGTCAGAGATACCAAGGCTCTCACCGCAGCGCGCGCATAAGGGGCCAGATTGTTCAGGAAGATCATTCCAGCAGGAGTTGCAGACGGGGACGCGACTGAGGGCGGCAAGGGGATCGCCGCAAACGCGGCAGTCAGCGGGAAACAGGACGGAAGCGATGCTGTCCCCGGTACTTCGAAGCACGCGAACCACTGCACGCCACGCCGTGGTCTGGCTTGACGGAAGGTTCAGCGTCAGCGAATCACTCTGACTGGGGAAGACGCACCTCTCTCCCTTGGTTTGCCGGATTCGTCTCCTCCGGCTCCCATTGCCATGAAGTATACGGCCACTGTCGAAATTCTTCCAGTTTGTACTTCGTGAATCCCGTGCCTATGCGAAACTCCTTCATCAACCACAACCTCCACTGATACACTCTCCCTTCCCCCAGTGGAGGCATTGATTGTCCAGCCAGACCGAGTTCCAGCCCTACGTTCCACCCGCCGAATCGCGCCCGGAACTCACGATCCGCGCCGTCCTGCTCGGCTGCATCTTCGCCGTGCTCTTTGGAGCCGTCACCGTCTATGTAGGCCTCCGGGCCGGACTCACGGTCGCGGCGTCCATCCCTATCGCCGTTCTCTCCATCAGCGTGCTGCGCGCTCTGGGCCGCGCCTCGATCCTCGAAAACAACATCGTCCAGACAACCGGCAACGCTGGCCAGTCCATCGCCTCCGGAGTCATCTTCACCCTGCCCGCGCTCATCTTCCTCGGCTTCGACCTCGAGTACATCCGCATCTTCATCCTCGCCCTGCTCGGCGGCTGCCTCGGCGTGCTCTTCATGATCCCTCTCCGCCGCCAGCTCATCGTCGAGGAGCACGGAACCCTTACCTACCCCGAAGGCACCGCCTGCGCCGACGTCCTCATCGCCGGCGAAAAGGGAGGCTCGTTCGCTAGCCGCGTCTTCTTCGGCCTCGGCCTCGGCGCTCTCTATACGCTCTTCCAGAACGAGAACCTGCTCGGAGCCTGGCCCAGCTCCCCGAATTACGAACCCAAATGGATGCCGGGCGCGGCTCTGCGCTGCGACGCCACTCCTGAATATATGGGTGTCGGCTACATCATCGGCGCGCGCGTAGCGGGTGTCCTCTTCGCCGGAGGCGTCTTCAGTTGGTTCGTTCTCATGCCTGCCATCCACTTCTTCGGTTCGCGGCTTGCTGGCCCTGTTTATCCTGGCACCGCGCCCATCTCACAAATGTCGCCCAGCGATCTTTGGAGCGCCTACGTGCGGCCCATGGGCGCAGGGGCAGTCGCCGCATCCGGCCTCATCACCCTGCTCAAAACCATGCCAACCATCTTTGGCGCCCTCAAAGCCGGACTCAAGACCATCGGCAAAAATGTCTCCGCCGCCTCAGGCAAGCGAACCGACCGTGATATCCCCATGCCCATCGTGCTCCTCGGGAGCGTTCTGCTCGTCCTGATGATCTTCTTCTTTCTCGAATTCAAGCCTGTGCCCGGCGCGCAGGTCGGCTGGCTGGCGAACTTTATCGCCGCTCTGCTTGTCGTCCTCTTCGGATTCCTCTTCGTCACCGTCTCCTCACGCATCGTCGGCCTCATCGGCAGCTCCGCCAACCCTGTCTCCGGCATGACCATTGCCACCCTCATGGCTACCGCGGCCATCTTTCTCGTCAAGGGATGGACCGCTCCCGCCTTCGGCGCGCTCGCCATCTCCATCGGCGGAGTCGTGTGCATCGCCGCAGCCAACGCGGGCGACACTTCACAGGATCTGAAGACCGGCTTCATCGTCGGCGCGACGCCCTGGAAGCAGCAGCTCGCTGTCATCATCGGCGTCATGGTCTGCGTCTTCTCCATCGGGCTCACCCTCAACGCGATGAATCGCGGCCTCGAAACCTTTAAGCCCATGCACGAACCGATACCCTACAGCATGAGCACCCCCATCCCCGGGGTCCAGGTTGAGCAACAGCATTTCTCTCGTGAACACTTCCTGCTCACTGAGCCGGACAACGCAACAAAATTCATAAACGGCAGCCAATATGTCCTGCTGAATGCAATCGGCTCGCCTGTCCTCCCCAACGGAAAATACCTCTATAATCCAGCAACCGGAAAGATTGAAATTCAGTGGCAGCAAGGCATAGGCAGTGAACAGGCCGCCGCCCCTCAAGGTCGTCTCATGGCGACCGTAATCAACGGCATCCTCACCCGCAAGCTGCCCTGGGGGCTCGTCCTGCTTGGAGTCTTTCTGGTCATCGCCGTCGAGCTGCTCGGCGTGCGCTCGCTATCCTTCGCCGTAGGAGCTTACCTCTCCATCGGCACCACGCTCGCCATTTTCTGCGGAGGTGTCATCCGCTGGATGATCGACCAAGCCGTAGCCCGCTCCGGAGGCGATGCCGCCGAAACCGAGAGCGAAGTTTCGCCCGGCTCGCTCTATGCCAGCGGCCTGATCGCCGCCGGAGGAATCATGGGATTGCTCGGCGTCGCCCTTAAACTCTATGAAGCCGCTACCGGACACGAAGTGCATATGTGGTTCGCCGCCGGAACCGCGCCCTACCGGATCCTCTACCACCCCTTGATATCCGTTGTGATGTTCGCCCTGCTTGGCTTCTCGCTCTACTACTTCGCGCGCAAGCCCATGAACGAAAAATAAGCGCGTCTACTTGCCATGAAACTGCGCAATATGCTCCGGGCTGGGCGGCTTGGTAATCCAGCTCACCATAACCAGGCAGAAAACCGCCGCCGCCAGCGCCGGAAAAATCGCATCCAGACCCACCACGCCCGTAGGCAGATGCCGGTGAAGGAAGCCCACATCCCAGTTCCAGAACATGGTGACCAGCGTGCCTGCGGCAATCGCGCTCACCGCACCCGGGGCATTGGCCCGACGCGAATAAAACGCCGCCAGGATCACCGGCGTCAACGAAGCCGAGTACACCGTGTACGCATAAAGAGCCACCTTCAGGACCGATCCTGTATGCAGTGCCTGATAAAGCGCAAAGATACCCAGAAACACCACCATCAGCCGCGAAATAATCAGGATGCGCTTGTTCGAAGCATCTGGCGAAATGTAGCGAACAAACACATCGTTCACCAGGTTCGTCGCCGGAGAAAACAGATAATTGTTGGCCGTCGAAACCACCTTCGCGAAGATCGCGCCCATCATCAGCGCCCCCAGCCACGCAGGCAGCCCATGCAGCGCGCTGTAGGCAAGAATTTCGCGCGGTCTCTGCGCGATCTCTCCCTTCTGGTATAGCGCCGACCCAACCACGGCCAGCGCCACGATAACAGTCTCCAGAATCACCGTACCGATCACCCATCCGACCACCGCAACGCGCGCATCGCGCTCCGACTTGGCTGAGAAAAACTTCTGGTACATCGACTGGTTGCCCAGCATCAGCAGTAGTGTCGGCACAGCCAGCTCCAGCGCCTGCACAAACCCCAGATCGCCCAGCGTCGTAAAGTGCGTCGCTGGTAGAGCATGATGAACCGCGTCCCATCCGCCCCCCGCATGGACAAGCACAGGAAGCGCGACAATCAGCGTCACCGTCGCCAGCAGTCCGATGAATACGTCCATGTAGGCAACTGACTCCATGCCCGCCACCGCTGTAAACACAATCACAAAGAATGCAAGAATGTACTTACCCAGCGTAGCCGTAATGATGGTCGGGAAAATCAGGTGCAGTATGTCTCCGCCGCCGATCAGCTGATAGCTGGTAATCGCCGTGTAGGCAAACAAAATCGCAACCACTCCCAGCACACGGGCCGCCTGACTATAGCGCGCCTCCAGCAAATCAGGAATCGTAAACTGCGCAAACCTTCGCGCGCGCGGCGCGATGAAATAGATCAGGACCAAACCCGCCCATCCGCCGCCCGCCAGCCAAAGCGCCACAAAGCCGTGCCTGTAGGCGGCCTCCGCTCCGGCCAGCAGCGATCCGGAACCGATCCACGAAGACAGTAGCGTGAACACCAGCACAAAGGCCGGCAAAGAACGGCCAGCAACCAGATAATCGGCCTTCGTCTTCACCTTCCTTACACGCGCAAGGGAAACGACCATCAGGGTAAGTACAATTGCGCCAAGAACAGCGGCGTAGAGTGGCGACATGCGGCTTCCTGCAGTGAGATTCTGAAACGTTTAACGGATTCGCTGGTAAACGCCTTAGTTTACGGGAGCGTGGAGCTCTTGTCAGGAAGAAAAACAATGAGCGCCGCGTTTGGCTTTCCCTCAACCGGAGGCGCAGCCGGAGCGATCTTCAAAACTGCTTCCACCCCTTCACCCATCAAGCCGCAAGCCGCAGTTCGGCTCGCGCGAGGGACCACACGCACTGCAAATGTCACGCCCTCGCTCGACCGCTTGACCCAGCTTTCCGTCTCGGTCATACGCGCACCTCACGCGCACCAAAGAGAGCCGTGCCAATCCGCACCAGCGTCGATCCCTCTTCAATCGCGATCTCAAAATCACCCGACATCCCCATCGACAGCTCTCCCAAATCAATCGCCGGATGCATGCGTCCCAATTCATCCCGCAGAATATGGAGCGAGCGAAAACATCTGCGCGCCATTTCGGGATTTTCGTCCAACTGCGCAACTGTCATCAGCCCGCGAACCTGAACATGCTCCATGTCCGCCGCGCGCTCAAGTGCCTGCTGCAGCTCAACACCTGCAGGAGAAAATCCGCTCTTGGCCTTCTCATCGCTCATTTTGATCTCAAGCAATACCGGAAGCTGCCGCCCGGAGTGCTTCGCAGCATCGTTCAGCCGCTCCAGCAGTCGCAGCGAGTCGACCGTGTCGATAGCCGAAAAAATAGCTGCCGCCTTCGCTGCTTTATTCGACTGCAGATGGCCAATCAGGTGCACCTCCACCTGCCCAGGAACCTCTGCTCTCTTGGCATCGAACTCCTGCACTCGATTCTCCCCAAAGAGCACCAGTCCAGCTCTCGCCGCCTCACAGATAGCCGAGGCAGGGTGCGTCTTGGAAACAGCCATCAACCGCACGCCGCTGCGAACGCGGTTTACTCGGTGGCAAGCAGCCGCAATGCGCTCCTCCACCGCTATCAGCCTTTCCTGAAAGGTCGTCACTTCTTCATCCTATAGGGATAAAAAGAATAGCCGGGAACCATGGTCCCGGCTATTCGTCAACGATGGAACGATTGCTGCGCAGCAACCCAGGCTTGCAGGCTCGGTCCCTGCAGCGAGCGCAGATCGATACAGTCATTGATCTGGTCTCTGGCATGCAACAGAGCGCGCCCTGCCGCTTGAACCTTATGCGCCATAAAGAAGCTCATCACCGCATCGCGCTTCTCGGCAGAACAGAAACTGCCCGTTCCGGCAACAATGCGCCCGCCCATCATCGTAGTGATCTGCGCCTGCACCTGTGGCCAGTTCTCCTGGACAAACTGCCATGCCACTTCCTGCGTACCGGGTTCGCGCAGCATTCTCGAAAGCAGAATCGCAGAGTCCTGATTCCTGACCTTGCCGGATACGGTAAACTCAAGCGCACGTCTCTCCAGAGAAGGCTCCGTGAACCTTCCCAGCAAATGCAACGCTGTCTCCTGCAACTCAGGATCATTCACTGTTTCAAAGATCTTTTGCAACTGGTCGAAGAAGGCAGCATCGCCGTGCACCGCCGCAACCTCCAAAGCCTTCTGCGCAAGTGTAGGCTCAACTGAGTTCGGATTCTTCAGATACTCTTCCGCCAGCGTCCTCGACTGCACAATCACCTCCGGATCCATTCCGATCTCGCCCAGATAACCCAGAAGCGTGGCCCGCAGTTCCTTCTTCTCCGGTGCGTCGCCTATCGCAGGCGCGCCAAGCCGCTCGTATGCCGGCTTGAAGTTTTCCCGCGTCCAGCGGGCCAACGCCTCATGCTCTTCCGGCGTGGATGCAATCTGCGATGAGATCGCTTGAACAGCTTTCAGAGCGGTGTCAATCACGTCGGCGCTGGAATCATTGCGCACTGCCGCAGCCAGGTTCATATATTGACCCACCGGCGCCTTATTCGCACGCACCCTCGCCCACTCATCGCCGAGAAAGCTAATGCGTTCCACGGGCGTCAGGCCAGTCTCTACATGATCCAGAATCTTCGCGTAAACCTCAGGTGTGTAACTGCTGCGGTAATAGCCCACGCCTTCGGCATTCCCAAACAGAAACGGCGCGTTTGTCGTTTTAAGCGATTGCTCCTCTTCGTTTAAAACCGCGCAGTCTCCATTCGTATTGCTACCCGTAAAGCACAATGGCACGAACCATGTCTGCGCCCGGTTCGTCGTCACGTTCGGGCTCAAAAAGAAACGCTCTTGGCGGACGGAAACGCTATCTTTCTGCGGGCTACCGAAGCTCAGAAGCGGTTCGCCCGGCTGCGCCACAAAGCTCTCCATGATCTTGTCGATCGGCTTATTGCTGACCTCGGTCTGCGCATTCCAGAAGTCCTCCGCCGTAGCGTTCCCATACATGTGCGCGCTCAAATACTTGTGCACGCCTTCGCGAAACGTCTCCCTGCCCTCATAGTGTTCAACCATCAGCAGCATCGCTCCGGCCTTGCCGTACGTAATGCCGTCAAACATCTCATTGATCTCATCTGGGGTTTCGGCCTTGGCTCGAATCGTGCGCGTAGTACGCTGGGCATCGAGGTCCAGCGTGGTGTTCAGGTTCTTCGCTACATCCTGCGGTAAATGCCACTCCGGATGCCATGCAGCAATCGGCTTGTATTCCATCCATGTGGCAAAGCCCTCGTTCAGCCACAAGTTATTCCACCACTGCATCGTGACCATATCCCCGAACCACTGGTGCGCCATCTCATGCGCCACCACAACACCCACTCTTTTCTCGTCCTCGATCGACGCAGTGGTTGGATTCAGCAGCAGGTCGGTTTCACGATAAGTAATCGCTCCAAAGTTCTCCATCGCACCCGCTTCAAAATCCGGCAGCGCGATCAGGTCAAGCTTAGGCATCGGATATTTAATTCCGAAGTAATTGTCGTAGTAGTGCAGCACGTACTCAGCTGCGGAGAGCGCAAACTTCGTGTACTGCACCTTGTCCGGTGTGGCGCAGGCGCGAATCGGCACACCATCGCTCTCCCCCGACGTACACTTAAAGTCCCCAACCAGAAAAGCGACCAGATAGGTAGACATCTTCGGCGTGGTTGCAAAGCGGATCGTGTGCTTGCCCGCGATCGGCCCTGGCGCGTCAGAAACTATGTTTGTATTGGAGATCGCGGTGTCTCCCTTATTCACCACCAGGCTGACCGAGAAGGTCGCCTTGAATGCCGGCTCATCGAAAGACGGAAACGCGCGCCGCGCATCGGTCGGCTCAAACTGCGTAACCGCGTAATTCCGTCGCGCCGTCTTTGATAAGTAGAAGCCGCGAAGCTGCCCGTTCAAAATGCCGCTGTACTCAATCGACAACGTCAGATGCCCCGCGGGCAGCATCTTGCCAAAGAGAAAGGTCGCTTGTTGTTTTTCAGGATCTTCGTTGACAGTAGCCGTCAACGTCTTGCCGGCCAGCCTCGTAGTCACGCTCTCGAAATCAATCTGCGCCGCATTCAGCGTAATGGCCTGCGTTGGTTCATCAAGCTGAACATCGATCTCTTCGCTGCCGGTAAATGTTGCAGCCTTAAGGTCCGGAGTAAGCAGGAGCTGGTAGTGCTCAGGATGCACCGTCTGCGGAAGCCGCTGGGCCTGAGCGTTAAATACAAGACAAGAAATGGCAGCAAGACACAGTCCCTCAAATTTCAGGGAAGAACACAGTCGCATGAACAGCCTCACACTAGAAAATGGCCGGAGAGCCCGAAATAGCCACCGGCAGAAGAACCTTGAATTTTATCTCACCGCAACAAGCAGGGATATCTATAAGGAAGCAGCGCGAACAGATTCTCCGCTCAACTCCGCCGCCCGCGCATCTGCATAGGCCGCCGCCCCCATCAACGCGGCGCGGCTTTCCAGAATAATACGCACCGGCATCTGAATCAGCAGATCACTCAGACGGCCTTTATCCGCAAAGGCCTTCATAAAGGTTCCGTCTTTCATCTTCTTCAAAATCTTGGGAGCAATTCCTCCGCCCAAATACATGCCCCCGGCCGAAAGCACCTTAAGAGCCAGGTTCCCTGCCTCAGCGCCATAGGCGGAGACAAACGTATCCAGCGTCCGAACGCACAACTCGTTCGAACCTTCTTCGCCGAGTTCGCCAATGATCGCATTCGGATCCTCGGCCAGCATCCTCTCCTTGAGCCAGTCCGGTTCTTCCAGCTCCTTTTCGTCGCGCAAAAATCTGTAAATATTTTGAATCCCCAGTCCCGAGACAACCCGCTCAAAGCTCACGCGGCCTTTCAGCGTGCGCTGCAAGTACCGCAGCAATTCGATCTCAAGCTCAGTCCGCGCAGAAAAATCGCAGTGTCCACCTTCAGAGGCCATCGGAACATGCATCTTCCCGTTCCATACGAGAATTGCTTCGCCCAGTCCGGTTCCCGCCGAGACCAGACCCCGATTTCCTACCGAGCCCGGCGCGCCCGCGCTCAATTCATAAATCTGTTCGGGAGACAGCTCCGGAATACCATACCCATTTGCCTCAAGATCATTGATGAGAAACAGATGCTCAATCTTCAGCGCCAACGAGAGCTCGCGGCTATCGAGCACCCAAGGAAGATTTGTCAGCTTTAATCGCCCCCCGCGCACTGGTCCAGGCACACCAAAGCAGGCAGCCTTCACCTCCGGATCGCCGCTTTCGATCAAAAACTTGCGGACAATATCTTCGAGCCCCGCATATTCGCGCGCCGGAAATTTTTCGTCCCGCACATGCGTCAGCCGCCCATGATCAAATCCATATAAAGCTAGATGGACCTTTGTGCCGCCAACATCCCCGGCAAGAATCATCGTTCAATCTCCAGTCGTCCCGTGCCGTCCACACCCGCAGGCGGCAGCAGAGCTGCGGCATCCCTGTCGAGCAACATCAATAGTCTTCCATTGCGCGGACGAATCAGCTGTGATGGAAGCGCCTCTGGATCATACTTGCCCAGCAGCACATCATGCAGGGGCTGTGCCTTGTCTTTGCCCGCAATCAGAAAGAAAACATCACGCGCCTCATTGATCACCGGCCAAGTCAACGTCACCCGCCAGGTGTCCTTCTGCGGAACCTGGTTCGCAACCGCTATCCGGATCATTTCGTGAATCGCCTGCGTATGCGGAAACAGCGAAGCCGTGTGGCCGTCGTCACCCATGCCCAGCGCCAGCACATCGAAGCGTGGCCCCTGCGCGCCCTCCAGACGAAGATGGTTGCGAATCGCCGACTCGTACCGCGCCGCGGCCTGCTCGGGATCGAGCTCGCCCTCAATACGAAAAATATTCTCCGGCTTCAGTGGAACCTTGTCGAGCAGAGCCTCGCGCGTCATGCGGTAATTGCTGTCTCTGTTATCCGGCGGCACAGTGCGCTCGTCTACCCAATAGAGTTCAATCTGCGGCCACGGCATCGCCTTCACAAACTTCTCCGCGGGATTCGCCAGCAGCTCAAAGGTCCGCTTCGGCGTGCTGCCACCGGAGATGGCAATGCGCGCTACTCCATTCGCCGCAACAGAGGCCTGCGCAGTCTCAAGAAAATGTTCCGCAGCAGCGCGGCTCAGCGCAGCAGCGTCCTCATACACACGGTATTCAACTTCTGTTCGTTTCGGCATCGCGATCAATTCTTACAATTTCCGCCATTGCCGTCCATCGCGCAGCAGCAGGTCCTCTGCCTCTTTTGGTCCCCATGATCCGCTCGCGTAGTTTGGGAAACCCTTCGGCGCGGATGCCGCCCACGTCTCAAGCACCGGCGTGTAAAGCGACCAGGTGGCCTCCACACCATCCCGATGCGCAAATAATGTAGCGTCGCCCAGCATCGCATCCAGCAATAGCCGCTCATACCCATTCGCAGAGGATGTGCCAAACGCCGCGGCATAATTGAAGTCCATGTTGACCGGGCACACCGTCATATCGGGACTCGGAACCTTTGCGCCAAAGCGCAGCGAGATTCCCTCGTCCGGCTGAATGCGCATCGTGATCAGGTTTGGTTGAATCTCCGCGCAAGGCCCGCTCTGGACGCGATCAAACAAAAGCATCGGAGGCTGCTTGAACTGGATGGTAATTTCTGTAGCGCGCTTCCGCAGGCGCTTCCCCGCGCGCAGATAAAAAGGCACCCCCGCCCAGCGCCAGTTTTCAATTTCCAGTTTGAAGGCCGCAAATGTCTCGGTCTGCGAGTTTGGATCGACCCGATCCTCTTCGCGGTATCCCTTCACCGGCTTGCCATCCACCGTGCCCGGTCCATATTGACCCCGCACCATGCCCGCACAATCAATCGGCTTGATCGCGCGCCACACCTTCACCTTCTCGTAGCGGACCGCGTCAGCGTGAAACGACACCGGAGGCTCCATGCACACGAACGACAGCAGTTCCATCATGTGGTTCTGCACCACATCGCGCAATGCTCCGGCCTTTTCATAAAATGGCCCGCGTCCCTCGATGCCGATGCTCTCCGCAGCCGTGATCTGCACATGATCGATGTAATTGCGATTCCAGATGGGCTCAAAGATGCCATTGGCGAACCGAAACACGAGTATATTCTGGACTGTCTCCTTGCCCAGGTAGTGATCGATGCGGAAGATCTGCCCCTCGTCGAAGACCTTATTCACGTCATCATTCAGTTCGCGCGCGCTTTCAAGGTCATGCCCAAATGGCTTCTCGATAATCACGCGCGCTTTCCCCGTCTCCGGGTGCGCCATGCCGTGATCGCCCAGCCGATGAATAATGTCGGAGAAGTATTCCGGCGCCACGGCAAGGTAAAACAGCCGGTTACCCTTGGTCCCATGATCCCTGTCATACTTCTCAAGCAAAGACTTAAGGCCGGCATAACCCGCATCATCGTCGAAGTTCATCGCGTGGTAGCTCACCCTGCCCATGAACTCATCCAGCTTGTCGGCGCCATCCTTCACGCCGCCGAACTCCAGGATGCCCTTCTTCATGTCCTCGGCAAAGCCGGCGCCCAGGTCGCGCCGCGCTACGCCAACAATGCCAAACTCCTTCGGCAGCAGCCCCGCCTGCTCTAGATGAAACAGCGCAGGCAGCAGTTTCCGTTTCGTAAGATCGCCGGAGGCTCCGAAGATCACCACCACGCCTGGCTCCGGGACTCGCTCGTTTTTTTGCACTGCCTGAGCTACATCCTCAGGCGAGATATTAATCGCGGCTGTGGCCATATTCTGCTCCTTGCCCGGTCTTATCCGGGCTCGATCTCCGGGTTCGGATCTGCGAACTTAGTCCTTCTTCACCGCATGGCCGCCGAATTCATTCCGCATAACCGCCAGCATACGGTCGGTGAAGTTGTCGTCTTCGCGCGACCGGATGCGCCGAATTAATGACTCCGTAATCACCGGAGCCGACACATTTAAGTCAATCGCTTCGGCAACCGTCCAGCGACCTTCGCCGGAATCGACAACATACGGTTCCAGGCCCTCAAGCGTGGGATTCTTCTTCAGCGCATCCGCCGAGAGGTCCAGCAGCCAGGAGCGCACCACGCTGCCATAGCGCCAGATCTCGGCAATCTGCGCCAGGTCGAGATTCAATGCTTTCTTCTGACCCAAAATGGAAAAGCCCTCAGCGTAGGCCTCCATCAACCCGTATTCAATGCCGTTGTGAACCATCTTCACAAAGTGCCCGGCTCCGGCGCCTCCCGTGCGGCCCCAACCCTGGTTTTTGCCCGGCGCCAGCGCCTCGAAAATGGGCCGCAGGCGCTCGACCACGTCCTCATCGCCGCCCACCATCATGCTGTAGCCCTCCTTTAACCCCCAAATGCCGCCCGAGGTCCCGACATCAACAAAATTGAACCCTTCGCCCTTCAGCGCGGCATAGCGGCGCTGAGAATCTTTGTAATTCGAGTTACCGCCGTCGATAAACGTATCGCCCTTCTGCATCAGCGGCTTCAGTTTCGCAATCGTCTCGTCCACCGGATCGCCCGCTGGAACCATCAACCAGATCGCGCGCGGCGCAGACAGATTCTTCACCAGATCTCCCAACGTGTTCACGCCCACGGAACCTGCGTCGCTCAACCGCTTCACGGCATCGGCGCTGAAGTCGAAGCCCACGATCTTATGCCCCGCGAGGCGCAGGCGCTCCGCCATGTTGCCACCCATCTTGCCCAATCCGATCAAGCCAAGTTCCATTGCCTTTTCCTCCCAGCCTTTCGTTGTTTCAAACCGTTGTTTGATCCGCTTGTTGAGATGCGGCAGCAGCCGTGAAGTTTCCGCCAAACGCCCTAACCATTCACAAACTGCAACAGATTATGAACCCGTGTCCGCTCCCGGCTTAACTTCCCGTCTGTTGCTGTACCGCCTCCGGCATGTAGCGAGACTCAATGGCCAGCACCTTGTTCAGCCGCCGCACAAAGCGCTCCTCCTGCTTCTGGAACGTTGCATGCAGAAAACTGGCCACAAGATCAAAGGCCAATGCCGAACCGATAATGCGCGCGCCCATCACCAGAACATTCATGTTGTCGTGCTCCACGCCCTGGTGCGCCGAGTAGGTATCGTGGCACATGCAGGCGCGAATGCCCGGCATTTTATTCGCTGCGACATTGACTCCCACGCCGCTGCCGCATATCAGAATGCCGCGCTCCGCACGGCCCGCCATCAAGGCGCGCCCCACTGCCTCGGCGAAGTCGGGATAATCCGAAGGCTCCGCGTTGTAAGCGCCCAGGTCGATGACCTCATGACCTAACTGCTCCAGGTAGCCGCGGACCTCCTCCTTCAGCGCAAACCCAGCGTGGTCTGCTCCAATCGCCAGCTTCATGGCTACTTTTCCGCCAGCGCCGGCTGAGATTTGCTGGCCCGTTCCACCAACGCCTTTGCGCGCTTCACCAGACTGGCCACGCCAAAGCCGAGTTCTTCAAGTACCTTGGCCCCGGGCGCAGAGGCGCCGAAGCGATCCACTCCGATCACATCCCCGTGCCGTCCTACATACTTCCACCAGCCCAGCGTCGCGCCCGCCTCAATCGCCAGCTTCGGCAAGTGATCCGGGAAGATGGAAGCCCGGTACGCTTCGCTCTGCTCCTCAAACAGCTTCCAGCTCGGCATCGAAATAACACGCGCAGTGATGCCTTCTTTCTTCAGCTCCGCCGCCGCCTGAATCGCTGGCCAGAGCTCGGCACCCGTAGCAACCATCAGCAAATCGGGTGACTCCCCGCCCTGCTCGACAACATACGCGCCATGCTTTACACCCTCGTAAATGTCGCGCTTCGCCGGATCGAGAATCGGCAGATCCTGCCTCGACAGCGCCATGAACGATGGGCTCCTGCGCTCCAGAGCCAGCCGCCACGCGGCTGCCGTTTCATTCGCGTCCGCCGGACGAAAATCCGTGAGCTTCGGCACTGCGCGTAGCATCATCAGGTGCTCGATCGGCTGGTGTGTCGGCCCGTCTTCGCCCAGAGCGATGGAGTCATGCGTAAAGATGAAGAGTGACTGCGTCTGCATGATCGCTGCCATCCGTATCGCGGACTTGCAGTAATCCGTGAATGTGAAAAACGTCGATCCGTACGGAATCAATCCTCCGTGAGCTGCCATTCCATTCACCGCCGCGCACATGCCAAATTCGCGCACACCAAACCAGATGTTCCGGCCCTTCGGGTCAACGTGGAAATTGCCGCCGTCTTTCAGAATTGTCTTGGTCGATGCCGTCAGGTCCGCCGCGCCGCCAATCAGCTCGGGTACCTCTTTCGCAAACGCGTTCATCACTGCATTGCCGGCATTGCGCGTGGCCATCGGCTTTGCATCGGCGGCAAACACGGGCAGCGTCTTCTCCCAGCCATCCTTCAGCTTGGCCGCCTGCGTCCGCTCGAACTCAGCCGCCAGCTCCGGAAATTTGCTCTTGTACCTGGTAAAGAGCGCGTTCCAGGCCTGCTCATACTTCGCGCCATGCTCCACGATCGTCAGCCAGTTGTTTTGCGCCTCTTCCGGCACGTAGAAGAACTTGGTCGCCGGCCAGCCCAGATGTTCCTTGGTCTGGACTGCGTCATCCGGACTCAAAGCCTCGCCATGTACTTTGTTCGTCCCAGCCAGGGGGCTGCCGTAGCCGATTATCGTGCGCACAGCGATCAAGGAAGGCTTATCGGTCACCGCCTTGGCAGCTTCAATAGCCTTCGAGATCGCCTCCAGATCATTGCCGTCCGCCACGCGCTGCACATGCCAGTGGTAGGCCTCGAAGCGCTTCTCGCGATCTTCCGTGAACGAGAGCTCCGTCGGACCATCCAGCGAGATCTGGTTGTCGTCATAGAGAAAGATCAGCTTGCCCAGACCCAACGTGCCGGCCAGCGATGCCGCTTCGTGCGATACGCCTTCCATCAGGTCGCCGTCGCCGCAGATGCCGTAGGTATAGTGATCGACGATGTCGAAGCCGGGCTGGTTGTACACCGCGGCCAGGTGCTTCTCCGCCATCGCCAGCCCTACAGCCATGGCAAGCCCCTGACCCAGAGGTCCGGTCGTCACTTCCACGCCGTCCGTATCGCCGCGCTCAGGATGCCCCGGCGTCCTCGACCCATACTGGCGAAACTGCTGCAGGTCCTCGATGGTGACGTCATAGCCGGAAAGATGCAGCGCGCCGTACTGCAGCGCCGACGCATGTCCATTGGAGAGCACAAAACGGTCACGGTTTGACCAGTGGGAGTTCTTCGGATTGTGCCGCATATACTTGTGAAACAGCAGATACGCGATCGGCGCAGCGCCCAGTGGCGCTCCCGGATGGCCGCTCTTGGCTTTATCTACCGCATCCACCGCCAGAAACCGCAGCGCATTAATCGACAACTGATCTAGTTCACTCATAAAAACCTCTCTCTTGCTCCAATAACAATAAAATTTGGGCGTGCTACCGTCTGTCCTGTCCCCGATTGTTCCCTGTTATTCAAGGGCCACATCGAAATTGCGGCCTTCCCAGCGGTTTTCTTCCGTCCAGAAAAGGGTAAATGAAAGCTGGCCCGTTTGCTTCGCCGCCGTGGCCAGGTCGGCAAACGATCCCATACATCCCAGCCCCGTAGATTCAAGCGTCTGATTGGTTTTCCACTCATCCGCCGTCCAGACCACACGAAAACGCTGCTGCGCAATAATTCGCAAAATGCGCCCGGCCTGCATGGTCTTCACCGGACGCCGCATTTTGAAGACTTCCAATGGTGCATGCGTGTGGCCCTTCGCATAACGCCGCTCTACAGGTGGGATGCGGTCAAACACCTCGCCATCAAAGGCCGAGCGCAGCAGCTTGAGGTACTCGGCATGCGCCCACACCAGTGGCATTGCGGAACCCGAGGGACCGCCTAGGATAAGTCCGCGCAGGTCGGGTCTGTCCCATATCTGCTCCGGCAGCATGCCGCCCTCTGAGGCAAACTTCTCATAGGTCGCAATCAGCGGAGCGATGTCGTGACCAGCTGCCAGTTCGTAATGCGCGCGCTCTCCCAGCAACAGCGGCCAGGCGCCGCCTTCGCCATAGCCCTCGAAAGGTCCCCCATCGGCCCTCTGCCCATACCCGTCGTGGTTATAGCGCCGCCAGCAGGGTCCTTTCGGGGTCTCGACCTTCAACACATGATCCACCACTTTCAGCGTGTCCACGATCAACGGATCGTCTGCGCAACGCACGCCATAACGCACCAATTCGAGAAACCCGGCGTCGATAATCTCCCGTGCCTCAAACTCCGTCTGTTCTCCCATTGGACGGTTCGCGATGTGCACCATCTCGCGCCCACAGCTTTCGCGTGCATAAGGATCGCCGCACTCCGGCGGACGAATCCGCATGTAGTGTCGCTTCACCTCCGGATGCAGTACGCCATCATTGGTCACCGTCCAGTCTTCCAGATGCTCCTCAATCCAGTCGGCATGCTCTTCCAGAAACTTCGCCAGCTCCAGTGACCCATGCGTGCGCATGATCTCCGCCGCACAGATCAACGCCGAGATGACTGCCGCCAGCGTCGAAGGCGAGTAGCCCGCGTTCTCCTCCCATCGCTCCTGCTGCGTCACCGGCGCATAGCGCACCAGGAAGGCCGCCGCCCGCTCCACAAAGGGCACGACTTCGAACTTGCCCAGGCCGCCCTGCTTCCACAACCGCCACGCCAGGATAATCGGAAAAGCCACCTCATCCAGTTGTATGCCCGTCCAGTAAGGCGTTCCATTCACCCAGAAGTTCTGCGAGAATCCGCCGTCCGTTTTTTGCGTGCACGCAAGATACACCAGCGCGCGCCGTGCCGTCTCTATGCGCCCGCACGCCAGCATCGCGGTCGCGCTCTGCACCATATCCCGCGTCCACACCAGGTGATACCCACCCAGATCCGCATCGCCCATGGCATAGCCCCACGGAATCGACGCCGACGCGATAAACGCGCCCGCATAGGTCTTGTCCTCATGCGCCAGCACTATGTTGTGGCTGATCTGCAGCAACCGTCCGCCGTCCTGAGACTGCGACGCCAGCTCGCGCGGACTCGCCGCTCTCTGCCACTGCGCAATAAACCGCCGCAAATGCTGCTCAAAGGGTGTGGCCAGCGCTCCCATAGTCGCCGAAAGGGCGGCATGATGACCCTCGCCAAAACCAATCGCGACGGTAAACTCGCGTGTGCCCGCCGCTTCAATCTCTCCCATCACCGCGACGTTGCCATTCAGCGCCGAGCCGAACTGCCAGTCCATCGTGAAGTTATGCTTCAAGTCCTGCCATCCGTCACTTGCGCCCACATAACCGCAGCTTGCGCGGTTGAATCCGCAGTCGGCGGCCATCGCCAGCGACGAGCCATCCTTCCACGCCAGCAGCACCCGCTTGCCCGCAACCTCGACCACGCGCGCCGAATTGTCCGCGCCCCCACCGTCGACATGAGGCGACATCAACGCATACAGCTTCAACCGCGACAACAGGTCCTCGGAGCCTTCCAGCCGCACATGGATCAGCACTACCGGATAATGCGGGTCGTTGATGATCTCCTTGGTCAGCGTGTAGCGCCCTTCGCGGTCTCTCGCCGTAATCCGCACACCCAGCGAATCGGAGTCGATATAGGCGAAATCATGCTCCAGATCGCGTTTCTCCTCGTGAAAAAAGCTTTCGCCATCGCTGATCAGAAACTCCATGTCCCGCATCTGCGGACGATCGATGGTTGGGTAATACAGCTCATTCAAAATGCCGTGCGAGACGGTGAACCACACACGGCTCGAAGCTGAATATGCCGTGCCCACTGTGTCCTTGGCGCTGGAGGTCCAGCGCGGCTCCAGGCCGGGAGCGCCAAAGGCGTTCCCCTCCTGTTCCAGCCACAAATAGTCAGGTTTGGAATCAATCATGCAAACAGTCCCTCAAGGCAAAACTCGCGCGGGTCAAACAAATGGTCAGATTCATCTGTACATGGCAAGGTTACACATCTCTTCGTTCGGCCGCCTCAATGCCCGGTTACAATACCTGTCTGTTTGCATCCGGATCAGGATGAAACTGTACCTCATCCATGGCATGCGTAATCTCGTGATTCCTCATGAAGTACTCCCAGCAAAAGCCACTGCGTAAATTCTCCGCCATCAACACGCTGATCCCCTGGTCGATGCCCAGAATATCCTCGGCAAACCATTTCGTTTTGGGATTGAATGCGTCCACAAACCCGTAGCGGGTCATGACCTTGTCGCCCATCTCCTTCTTCATGCTCAACAGCACATGTGAGCACTCGGGCGGCAGAAACGGCAGCGACCCAGCCGCCGCGCACGGCACCAGCGTCCCATCCAGCGGCCCCATCGACGGCGGACCACCCCACACCCGATACCCCTCCCGCGAGTCCGAAGCCGTAATCCCCCACATGTCCTGATCAATCCATGGAAATTTCCGCCCCAGCACCAGGCACCACAGTTGATTGCACCGCGTCGCCGCAATCGAATTGGTGAAGTAATTCGTATGCAGATCGCGAAGATTGCGGAAGTCGCACCACGCATGAGCATATTGGTGAATAAACAGCGGCGCAACACCGCTGATGTACTGAATGCCGCCGTACTCGATCACCGGCCTTTGCAGCGCGTTCCAGGTGGCGGCAGGAATCGGATGGGTAGGCGATCCAATCGCCATCAGGTACATCGTCATCAGCTCGGAATAAATGTCCCAGCGGTGCTTCAGAAATCCCTGGTCGGGCAGCCAGCCCATCGAAAGCGTCTCCCCGTCATTCAGCATCCATTGCCAGTCGATGCGCCGATAGAAGGTCGTCGCCAGCGCTTCAATGCGCGCATTTCCCGAAAAATACTGGCGGCACAACAGCACGCCGCACAGCAGCAACGATGTATCGATCGACGATACCTCGCTGCCGAACATCCGCTCTCCGCTCTCAAGGTCGATGAAGTGATAAAGAAACCCATGCTCATGCGGACACTCTTCCAGCAGAAACGCCAGTGTCTTCTCTACGCGCTCTTCGCACAAATTCGGCAGCAGGTAATTCCGCTTGGCGGCAATGCACAGCGCGCTCAACCCAAAACCCGTGGCGGCAATGCTTGAAACACGGCTCAGCGAAAGACCAGCTGCCGGAGCACGATCCCTCACCAGCCCGGTCTTGGGGCTCACTTCGTTGTAAAAGAAATCGCAGCCCCGTCCCTCAAGGTCATCCAGCAGTGCGTCCGCTTCCTTCGAGATCTGCGTCAGTGGCCGGTTGAAGAACACGCCCGGACCCTGTTTATATTTCTGCGCCGCCTCCGCTTCAGTCTTCGGCTCCTGCCCCGGAGCCACCGGAGGTGCCTGCGGCTGGTTCTGAAAGCCCGCAGCAAGCGAGGCCGCCGGCGCGCCCAGTGCGAGCACGCCCGAAGCCCCTGCCGTCCTGAGCAGCTGCCTGCGGGTTATCTTTGCGCGAGCCAAAACAGAGTCTTTACTACAGATGCAGCCGCTGTTCAAACGGTACGCCTGTTTTCGTAGTCTAACGAAAACCGCAGCATGCTTTTCACAATCGATGCGAAACACGGGAGGTCTGTGCCCTGTCCCTGAAGTTCTGTGCCGTGATTGCCGGACACTGCGCGCTCTTGTGCCATGCACCCCGGCATCCGTCCGGCGCATCCATTATGATCAGGAGCGCAGTCACATTACGGCCCCATAAGGGGTTCGCGCACAATTTCCGCAAAGTAACCGAACGTGAAGGAGAACTATCTTGGCCTACGAATTGCCACCTCTTCCCTATGACTATGCTGCCCTCGAGCCCCACATCGACACCGAGACCATGAAGCTGCATCACGACAAACACCATCAGGCCTATGTGAACAATCTCAACGGGGCGATTGAAAAGCACCCTGACCTCGGCAAGCACACCGCCGAGGATCTCCTGCGAAACCTCAACAGCGTCCCCGAAGACATCCGCACCACCGTCCGCAACAACGGCGGCGGACACGTCAACCACTCCATGTTCTGGAAAATCATGAAGCCCGGCGGTGGCGGTGAACCGACCGGCAGAATTGCCGAGCAGATCCGCAAGGACTTCGGCGATTTCGCCGCCTTCAAGAAACAATTCAATGAGACCACCGCCAAGCAATTCGGCTCCGGCTGGGGCTGGGTTATCTGGGACGGCGGCAAGCTCGCCATCGTCACCACCGCCAATCAGGACAACCCTCTCTCGCAGGGCAAATATCCCATCCTCGGCAACGACGTCTGGGAGCACGCCTACTACCTCAAGTATCAGAACAAGCGCCCCGACTACCTCGCTGCCTGGTGGAATACCGTCAACTGGGATGAGATCAACAGGCGCTTCGATCAGGCCCAAAAGTAGCCCCTGTAACTCACTGAAAAGGCAGCTCTCGCGGGCTGCCTTTTCTCCTTTGTTTACAAGGTCTTTTCGCCTTTTTTCAAACCTCCCGTCATGGTACAATTGAACCTAGATCAAGGGCAGAAACCCGTTCACTTTCAGGCTTTTATTTGAAACGAACCCTCCCCGGTTCCGGAGCGTGATCAGGGCTTCCGCTCATTGGAGTTTCATGCCTCAGACAGAGCTAGAATCCACGGCAACCCTCGCGATTCCTCAAACCGACCCTGCGTCCAATAGTAAGTCGAACGGCACCTATACCAGCGACAACATCAAGGTCCTCGAAGGCCTTGAAGCCGTCCGTCTGCGCCCCGCCATGTACATCGGTTCCACCGGCGAAATGGGCCTCCATCACCTCGTCTACGAGGTCGTGGATAATTCCGTCGACGAGGCTTTGGCCGGCTATGCGAAGAAGGTCGAAGTCGTCATCCACATCGACAACTCCATCACCGTCGTTGACGACGGCCGCGGCATCCCTGTCGATGAAATGACACTCGACAACGGCGAGCGGCTCCCCGCCGTGCAGGTCGTGCTCACCAAGCTCCATGCAGGAGGCAAATTCGACGCCTCCACCTACAAAGTCTCCGGAGGGCTCCACGGAGTCGGAGTCTCCTGTGTCAACGCCCTCAGCGAAGCCTTCGACGTCGAGATCTGGCGGGAGCATACCTACGAACAGGACTACGCGCGCGGTATCCCCACCTCCAAGCTCCGCAAGACCGGCACCACGAAGCGCCGCGGCACCAAGATTCACTTCCTGCCCGACAGGACCATCTTCAAGGTCACCGAATACAATTACGACACGCTGGCTCAGCGCCTGCGCGAGCTTGCTTTTCTCAACAAAGGCCTCGAAATCTCGCTCACCGACGAGCGCACTACCGACCCCAAGACCGGCGAAGCCAAGCGCTCCGACTTCAAATATGCGGGCGGCATCGCGGAGTTCATCAAGCACATCAATCGCGGCAAGCAGACCCTCCACGACAAGCCCATCTTGATGGAAGGCCTCCGCGACAACGTCGATATGGAGATTGCCCTCCAGTACAACGACAGCTATTCAGAGACCGTCTTCTGCTTCGCCAACAACATCAATACGGTCGACGGCGGAACGCACCTCTCCGGATTCAAGACCGCGCTCACTCGCACCATCAACTCAGCCGGCCAGCAACTCGGCCTCTTCAAAGACGTGAAGGAAAACCTCTCCGGCGACGATGTCCGCGAGGGTCTGGTAGCCGTCATCAGCGTCAAGCTGCCGCAGCCGCAGTTCGAAGGCCAGACCAAGGGAAAGCTCAACTCCGACATCGCCGGAGTAGTCCAGGCGTTAGTCAACGAAAAGCTCGGCATGTTCCTTGAGCAGAACCCGCCCGTCGCCAAGAAGATCATCAACAAGGCCATCGAAGCAGCCCGCGCCCGCGAGGCCGCCCGCAAGGCCCGCGACCTCACCCGCCGCAAAGGCGCGCTCGATGGCGGAGGCCTGCCCGGCAAGCTCGCCGATTGCAGCGAACGCCAGCCCGATCGCTGCGAACTCTACCTCGTCGAGGGCGAGTCCGCAGGCGGAACCGCCAAGCAGGGCCGCGATCGCCGCTTCCAGGCCATCCTGCCTCTCAAGGGCAAGATCCTCAACGTCGAAAAAGCCCGCTACGACAAAATGCTCGGCCATGAAGAAATTCGCGCCATGATCACCGCCCTCGGCTGCGGCATCGGCAAGGACGACTTCGATGTGTCGAAGCTGCGCTACGGCAAGCTCATCCTCATGACCGACGCCGACGTCGACGGCTCACACATCCGCACCCTGCTCCTCACCTTCTTCTTCCGCCACATGCAGGAGCTGATTAAGCGCGGCCACGTCTACATCGCGCAGCCCCCGCTCTTCAAGATCAAGAAGGGCAAGTTCGAGCAGTACATCAAGGACGAGCGCGAATTCGTCAAAGTCATGGTTAAGCGCGCCTCCGAAGGCATGATTGTCCGTCACGGCGAGAACGCTGAAAAGATCGAAGGCGCGGCCCTCACCAAATTCATGGGCCAGCTCAACGAGTACCTCGGCGTCTTCGACAAGGTAAACAAGCGCCTCCGCAATGAAGAAGTCACTGCCCTGGCCGCCCGCCACGAGCTCGCCCACCGCGCCGACTTCGAGAGCGCGGACGACAAGGCTCCGGCCAAATTGAAGGCCCTGCACGACGCCCTCGCCACACTCCAGAAGAAATACCAGTTCAAGGGCATCTCCGCGCCCGTCCGCGACGAGGAGCACCAGACCTGGTCCTTCAGCTTCACCGACTCACAGGGAGCCGAGCGCTGGATCAGCTGGACCCTCGCCTCAACGCCCGAATACCGCCAGATGGCCTCGAAATACACCCAGATCAAGGACATGCTCGAGCCGCCCTTCCTCATCGAGTATGCGACCAAGGCTCCGGCCACAGCCGATGCCGAAGAGACAGAGGGCGCAACCACCGGCGAAGCCGAAGCAGGCAAGCCCGCACTCAAACGCTCAGGCCGCGCTTCCACCGAACCAGTCGAAAAGCAGACCGCTCACGAGCTCTTCGAGTACGTCATCGAGCAGGGGCGCCGCGAATATCAGGTCCAGCGCTACAAGGGCCTTGGCGAAATGACCGCCGAGCAACTCTGGGAAACCACCATGGACCCCGAGCGCCGCACCCTCCTGCAGGTTAAGCTCGAAGACATCGCCGAAACCGAGACCATCTTCTCCACCCTCATGGGCGAAGACGTAGAGTCGCGCCGCAAATTCATCGAAGAAAATGCCCTCGACGTAAAAAACCTCGACATCTAACCAACTCACATCACAGGAGCAAAAAGGGCGGCCACCTGGCCGCCCTTGGTATCTGCCGTTGCTCCTGGATGTCATCCTGCACGGAGCGGAGCGAAGTGAAGGACCTGCTTTTTGCCTTTTGCGCGTTTCGCCTCTTTTTCTGATAAATCCGCTGGCTTTCAGAAGCTGTTCCAAATCCTGTCAAGCCCCCGTCCCTGAAAAACCTTGCAACCTCTTCATTGCAGAAACCACAAAACAATCCCTCGAATGCAGATCAATTTCGCGAACTCGATATAATTGAAATAGAGCCGTGATTGACTGGAAAAGGACCGCTTCGCGGTCCTTTTTCTTGCCAATGTGTCGCAGCTCCAGCGGGATTCCGTGCCATGGCGGTACGTTCGACGGCAATGAACCCGAGTGGAATCATGAATAAAGCAGAAGACGAAGCAGAATCAATAGTTTGCACAACGAATCAGCGGAAACGGAATGAATTCAGAAGTGTGCGGCGAAGTCATCGGGAATCAATCGTTTAATGTCTTCAGCGAGTTAAGAATATCCAATGAAATCAATGACATGCACAAATCGCAAGAACGAAAACTCCGGCCGCAGACACCACAGCAGATCAGTCCGCAGGTTATACTTCCCCTTCAAATTCTTCGCCTTTCAAGGATGACCGGACCATGCCACTCGACCGCAGATCCTTTCTCGCCATCACCGGCACAGCAGGCCTCGGCTCCACGCTCTTTCCCGGAGCCCTCTACACCCTCGCCGCGCAAGCCCAAGCTGGAGGCCCGACCGTCTCCGCAAGCGCCAAGCTCCCGCCCATTACGCAGGAAATGATCGACCAGGCCGCCGCTTTAGCCGGAGTCACCATCACCCCCGAACAGGCCAAAATGATGCTCGACGGCCTCAACCAGCAGCGCGACGCCTACTCCGCCATCCGCAAGCTCAACCTGCCCAACAGCGTCCCTCCTGCATACGTCTTCGACCCCCTGCCGCCCGGAGAAACCGTCAACACCGACCAGCGGCCGCCCGTCTACAGTCACGCGAGCGCCTCCATGCCCAGAAATCTTGAGGAGGTAGCCTTCTACACCGTCCCCGAGCTGGCCAGCCTCGTCCGCCGCCGCAAAGTCTCCTCCGTCGACCTCACCCAGATGTACATCACACGCCTCAAGCGCTACGACCCGCTGCTGCACTTCCTCATCACCCTCACCGAGGAGCGCGCGTTAGCGCAGGCCCGTGAGGCCGACACAGAAATCGCCGCCGGAAAATACCGCGGCCCGCTCCACGGCCTTCCCTGGGGAGCCAAAGACCTCCTCGCCGTCAAAGGCTACCCCACCACCTGGGGAGCCGGAGGCTTCGAGCATCAGGTCATCGACGAAGACGCCACCGTGGTCAAGCGACTCGACTCGGCCGGTGCCGTCCTCATCGCCAAGCTCACCCTCGGAGCCCTCGCCATGGGCGACAAGTGGTTCGGGGGCCGCACCCGCAACCCGTGGAACCCGAAACAGGGCTCCAGCGGATCATCCGCCGGCCCCGCTTCCGCAACCTCCGCCGGATGCGTCGCCTTCTCCATCGGCTCCGAAACCCTCGGCTCCATCTCCTCGCCCTCCACGCGCTGCGGAGTCACCGGCCTCCGCCCCACCTTCGGCTTCGTCCCGCGCACCGGAGCCATGGCCCTCAGCTGGACCATGGACAAGCTCGGCCCCATCTGCCGCGCCGTCGAAGACTGCGCCATCGTGCTCACCGCCATCCATGGCCCCGACGGCGAAGACCTCTCCACCCGCAACGCCGCCTTCAACTGGAACGCCAACTATGACTGGAAAACCCTCCGCATCGGCTACATCCCCAGCGAATTTGAACCCGAGAAGGCCCCCGCGAAAAAGCCCGTCACGCCTCAGGAAGCCGCGACCCACGCCCGCCACCTATACGACCGCAAATACGATCTCACCGCGCTCGACAAATTGCACGCGATGGGCGTCAACCTCGTCCCGCTCACGCTGCCCGATCTCCCGTATGACGCCATGGTCCCGCTCCTCACCGCCGAAGCTGCCGCAGCCTTCGACTCGCTCACCATGTCCGGACGCGACCGGCTCCTCACCCAGCAGGGCCCAGAAGACTGGCCCAACGACTTCCGCATTGCCCGCTTCTACCCCGCCGTCGAATACATCCAGGCCAACCGCGCTCGCACGCTCGCCATCCGCCAGGTCTCCGCGCTCTTCGAGAAGGTCGACATCGTCGTCGCCGCCACCAACAGCGAGCAGCTCGTTGTCACCAACCTCACCGGACACCCCGCCTGCATCGTCCCCAACGGCCTCCGCGGAGCAGACGCCCCTGCGCCGCCCGCCGTCGATACCGGAGACGACGACCAGATCGGAGGCCCCGGCACCCCCGTAAGCATCACCTTCCTCGCCAGCCACTATCAGGACGCAAAACTATGCGCCTTCGCCCGCGCCTACCAGCAAGCCACAGGCTTCGAAAAGCTACACCCAAAATTGAAGAGCTAACAGAACAGACGAAAGCGCACAAAAAATAACTGTCCGCTTCATCAGCTATCTTTGAACCATGCCCCTGCTCGAAGCCCGCCACCTCGTCAAAACCTACGATCATGGCGCGCGTGCGGTCAACGACGTATCCTTCACCATCGAACGCGGAGAAACCCTCGGCCTCGTCGGCGAATCCGGCTCCGGCAAGTCCACCATTGCCCGCATCGTAATGGGCCTTATCCCGCCCACTAGCGGCGAAGTGCTCTTTGACAACCAGACCCTCACCGGCCTCGCGCCGCGCAAGCTCCGCCAACTGCGCCGCCGCCTCCAGATCGTCTTCCAGGACCCCTACGCCGCGCTCAACCCACGCATGCGCGTGCAGGACATCGTAGCCGAACCGCTCATCATCCACCACGCCTGCCCGCGCTCCGGGCTACGCGCCAAAACCGCCGAACTCCTCCGCGCCGCCGGCCTCGACGAGTCCGCCCTGCCTCGCTATCCGCACGAGTTCTCCGGAGGCCAGCGCCAGCGCATCAACATCGCCCGCGCCCTCGCCCTGCGCCCCGAGCTCATCGTGCTCGACGAGCCGCTCTCGGCGCTCGACGTCAGCGTAGCCGCGCAAATCGCCAATCTGCTCCGCGACCTCCAGCGCGAGTTCTCCCTCACCTACCTCTTCATCTCCCACTCCATGCCTATGGTGCGCTACCTCTCCACTCGCATCGCCGTCCTCCACCACGGGCGCATGGTGGAGTACGGAGACACCCAGCAAATCTGCACCGCACCCCGCGAGCCGTACACGCAAACCCTGCTCGCCGCCACGCCGGAAATTCGCATCGCATAGCCTCCCATACAATCCAATCAGAATGCACTCCGCCTTCCTTCTCCATTCCCCAGCCTGGCGCTACTCTGTGCTCGCCCTCGCTGCCTTCCTCGGCGGATTCGTCAACTCCATCGCCGGAGGCGGCGGCTTCATCGCCTTTCCCACCCTGCTCAAGAGCGGCCTGCTACCCATTCAGGCCAACGCCACCACCACCGTCGCCCTCTGGCCCGGCCAGTTCACCTCCATCGCCGGATACCGCGAAGAGTTGAAGAAGAACCTGCGTCTCGTCCTGCCCGTCATCACCGTCGCGCTCATCGGAGGCTTCGCCGGCGCCTGGACCCTCCTGCACAACAGCCAGGGGTCATTCCTGCGCCTCGTGCCCTATCTGTTCCTCCTCGGTTCCACTGCTTTCGCCGTCAGCGGCCCCGTCTCCCGCGCCGTCAAGCGCCGCATAGAGCACCATCACGGCCCAGAACATGTACTGCTCATCCCGCTGCTCATTGCTCTCCTCTGCATCTGCTATTACATCGGCTACTTCGGCGCCGGAGCCGGCCTCCTCACCATGACCGCCCTCGCCTTCTGCGGAGTCGAGCGCCTCGCGGAAATCAACTCCCTCAAGGTCGTCATCACCACCGTCGCCAACCTGGTCGCCTGCGTCACCTTCATCATTCATGGAGCCGTCGCCTGGCGTGACTGCTGGTTCATGATGATCGCCTGCGCCATCGGCGGATACACAGGCGCGCGCAACAGTCAACGCGTCAGCGACAAGGTCCTCCGCCCCATCATCATCGTCTTCGGCTTCTCACTCGCCATCTACTTCTTCACCCACCGGAGCGCGTTCTAGTGCATGCATCCCTGAACTGCGGGACAATAGAAGAAGACACATGAGTCACGAAGGCATCCGCATCCTCAGCAAAGAGCAAATGGAACAGGAGCAGCGCGAAGACCGCGAGCTTCCCGTCGATGCCCGTCAGCCCGTCAAGGTCCGCGTCCACAAGACCGAAGGCAGCGGCCTCGAAATCGATTGGAAAGACGGCCACCACAGCGCTTGGACCTTCGCCTGGCTACGCCACGCCTGCCCCTGCGCCACCTGCCACGAAGAGCGCGAGCACTCCGGACGAGCCCCCGGCGAACCCAAACCACAGCCCGCAAGCCTGCTGCCCATGTACCAGGCCCCGCCACGCCCCGAGTCCGTAACCCCGGTAGGAAACTACGCTCTCAGCTTCACCTGGAACGACGGCCACAAAACCGGAATCTACTCCTGGGACTACCTCCGCCGTCACTGCCAGTGCGGGGAGTGCCGAGAGGTAAATCGTCAATAATTACTTAATATGGCGATTCACAGTGATCGTGGAATGGTGAATCGGAACCAGCTCTAGCTTTCCTTTGTATTCATCCAGCGCATACGGAATTGCGGTCCCGGGGATGCGAAGGCCGGGAGCGGCCATTGGAGTTTCGATAACTAACCGGGCACCGCGAGGAACCGCAAGTAGCAGAAAATCGCTAGAAAAGGTCGAAGCATTTAACCTCCACCAATCCAACGCTCCAAAACGATCATCATATATGCCACGACAACGTCGCCGCATCAGAGCATTTCACTTCACCAACTCATCCAACCTCAAGTCATACGGAGGAATCTCGACCCTCGAGCCCCACTCCCGCTCCACAATCGCTAGAACCTCATCCGCATCGCGTGCCACGAGCACCAAATCTCGATGCCGCTGTTTCAGAAACCCCTCGCTCACGCAACGATCAAAAAACTCCAGCAACCCGTCATAATATCCGCCCGTATTCACCACCACGCACGGCTTCGCGTGGATGCGCAGCTTGGCCCACGTCACAATTTCGATAAACTCGTCCATCGTTCCATAGCCGCCCGGCAGCGCCACAAACGCGTCCGCCCGCTCCGCCTGCATCGCCTTGCGCTCGTGCATCGTCCGCACTACATGCAGTTCGGTCAGTCCTTGATGGCCGATCTCCAGGCCCATAATCACATCCGGAATCACACCCATCACCGACCCGCCTGCAGCCAGAGCCGCATCGGCCACCGCGCCCATTGCGCCAACGGTCGCACCGCCGTACACCACGCCGTAGCCACGCTCCGCAATCTTCCGGCCCATCTCGCGCGCCGTAGCCAGATACTCCGGCTTCGCCCCATCCATCGACGCGCAAAAAACTGCAATCCACTTCTTCGACTTTTCCGCCATCACCAATCCAGTCTACCCGCGCGATTAAAATAGAAACAGGACTCCCCATTGCAGCAATTACTCGACAAACTGAACCCCCAGCAGCGCGAAGCCGTCGAAGCCGTCGACGGCCCGGTGCTCATCCTTGCCGGAGCCGGCTCCGGCAAGACGCGCGTCATCACCCACCGCATCGCCTATCTCATTCAGCAGCGCGGCGTCGCGCCCGACTCTATTCTCGCCGTCACCTTCACCAACAAGGCCTCCGCCGAAATGGCCGAACGCGTCGAAAAGCTCATCGGCCACACCACACTCGCCAAGCCTGTCGTCGCCACCTTCCATTCTTTTTGCGTGCGCATGCTGCGCCGCGACATCGAAGCGTTGAAGATCGGCAACCAGGGACTCACCAACACCTTCGCCATCTACGACGAGGCCGACCAGCAGGCCGTCGTCAAAGCAGCCATGCGCCGCATGGGGCTCGACGACAAGCAGCTCACGCCCCGCACGGTGCTTTCGAAAATATCCTGGGCCAAGAATCACATGATCGACCCGCAGGAGTATTACCTCAACTCCTCCGATCCCAACAGCGAGCGCATCGCCCACATCTTCGAGGCATACAGAAAAGAGCTGCGCAAAGCCAACGCCCTCGACTTCGACGATCTACTCCTCGAAGCCGTCCGCCTGCTCAAATCTTCCAGCGAAGTCCGCGAGCGCTATAACCGCCGCTACCGCTACCTGCTCATCGACGAGTATCAGGACACCAACCGCCCGCAGTATGAGCTCATGAAGCTCCTCGCCGGCCCGGAGAAAAACGTCTGCGTCGTCGGCGACGAGGACCAGAGCATTTACTCCTGGCGCGGTGCCGACATCCGCAACATCCTCGAGTTCGAGAAGGACTTCCCCAACGTAAAAACCATTCGTCTCGAGCAGAACTACCGCTCCACGCAGATCATCCTCGAAGCCGCCTCCGCCGTCGTCTCGCACAACACCCAACGCAAAGGCAAGGCCCTCTGGACCTCCCGCGAAGGCGGTGCGCTCATCGGCTACTACGAAGCCCCTGACGGCGAGAACGAAGCCCTCTTTATCGCCGATACCATCCAGAAATACTTCCGCAGGGCCGGGTCGGAAGAAGAGACGCCGCGCGTCGCCGTCCTCTATCGCACCAACTCGCAGTCCCGCCTCATTGAAGAAGCGCTGCGCCGCTATGGCATCAAGTACACCATGGTCGGCGGCTTCTCCTTCTACGAGCGCGCCGAAATCAAAGACCTCCTCAGCTACCTCAAGCTCGTTCAGAACACCGACGACTCCATCGCCCTCCAGCGCGTCATCAACGTCCCCACGCGCGGCATCGGCAAAACCACCGTGGAGACGCTGGAGCGCATCGCCCTCGAAACCGGAACCAGCACCTGGACCGCCATCGGCCGCGCTCTCCGCGAAAAGCTGCTTCCCTCGCGAGCCCTCATCGCGCTCGACGCCTTCCGCCGCATGATCGAAGACGCCCGCGCCCTGCTCGCGCCCAACTTCGACGAAAAGCTTGCTGCCGACATCGCCGAGAACGCCGACACCAGCTTCGATCCGGCTGCGACCGAAGAATCCACCCAGGACGACACCGCCGCTGCCGACGATTTCGACACCAGTTTCGACTTCGGCGATGCAACCCAGCCCATGCTCGCGCTCTCGCACGAAGCCGCCATCGACGCCACCGCATTCAATCCCTTTGCCGACGAGCCCCCCGTCCCCCACGCCGCACCCTCAAAGCCCGCGCCTGATATCACCGAGGCCGTCCCCGGCTTCCGCAAGCCCGGCGACGCCGCCACGCTCCCCGAACTCATCAAGTTCCTCATCGACCGCAGCGGATACATCCGCTCCCTCGAAGAAGAAGGCACGCCCGAAGCCTTCTCCCGCATTGAAAACCTCAAAGAATTGGCCAACGCAGCGCAGGATGCCGAAGAGCGCGGCGAAACCCTCGCCGAATTCCTCGATCATGCCGCCCTCGTCAGCGACACCGACCAGTATGTCGCCGACTCGCGAGTCACCCTCATGACGCTACACGCCGCCAAGGGCCTCGAATTTCCCATGGTCATCCTCGCCGGACTCGAAGAAGGCCTCTTCCCCCACTCGCGTACCCTCAACGAGCCCAACCAGATGGAAGAAGAACGCCGCCTCTGCTACGTTGGCCTCACTCGCGCCATGAACTCGCTCACCGTCACCCGCGCCCGCTATCGCCGCCGCTACGGCAACGACATGCCGGAAGCCAGCCTTCCGTCGCGCTTCCTCGAAGAGATCCCCACGCACCTGCTCGAAGCCGTCGGCGGCGCCAGCGCCTCGTCCGACGACCGCTCACGCTACGGCTACAACAAGTACAACGAGGACAACTCCGTCCGCCACTATCGCTACGAAGATGAAGATCAAAGCGCTGCCTCCCGCACATCCCCCGCAGCACGTCCGGCAAAGTCCGCCAACTCCATCGACAACATCGCGCAGTTCTTCTCCTCGCGCGGAGCATCGGTTCCAAAATCACGTCCCAAACTCGACATCCCAGCGCCAAAAGGCGCCTCAGGCATCCGGAGCGGCCAGCGCGTCCGCCACCCGAAATATGGCGAGGGCATCGTCTTTCGCCGCGAGGGCGATGGGGAAGACGCGAAGATTACGGTACAATTTTCAAAGTTCGGAGTGAAAAAGCTGGTGGAGAAATTCGCCCAGCTTGAGCGGCTCTAAGACATTTACACTCCACGAAAGATAAGGATATTCATGGCAAATACGAAGTCGATTGAAGACAAGGCAGAACGCAAGAAAGTAAAGCGCACAGCGCGCAAAAAGGCCGCACCCAAGGCAGCCCGCACTCAGCCGCGCGGCGCCAGCAAAAAGAAGGTCAAGAAGCTCAGCCGCGGCCAGAGCAAGCGCTAAGCAATGCCCCGTCGAGCCATCTTCGATGAGTCGACGGGGCGTTGTATTCACAGCGCGATACACAGTTGCCTGAACGACTAATTCCCAGTACGCTTAACTCCACGACCAACGGGAGTGGCCACGCGAAGCCGGGGTCCCCGGAACGCTCGACTTTGCGTGCTGGGGTGGGGAGCCGATGCTTGGATGGCCAGTCCCTCACCACACTCTGATTGAGGAGCCGACCTCTGCCACGCCAGGTTTTTTGCTGCAAATCCATCGACAAGCTCATTGCCGAGTCGGAGGAACCCGAGCACAGGCTGCGCAAAACCCTCGGGCCGCTCTCTTTAACCTCACTCGGCATCGGAGCCGTCATCGGCTCCGGCATCTTCACCGTCATCGGCACAGCGATCTCCGGTGAGACATTCGACACCTCGTCCATCCTTAACACTCCTCTACTCGACTTCCTCATCCACCACACCGCGCTCGCTGGCCGACCCGGCGCCGGCCCTGCGCTGGCAGTCTCGCTCGTACTCGTCGCCATTGTCTGCGCATTCACCGGACTCTGCTATGCGGAGCTGGCCTCCATGATCCCCATCGCCGGCTCCGCCTACACCTATACTTATGCCACCATGGGCGAGCTCATCGCCTGGATCATCGGCTGGGATCTCATCCTCGAATATGCAGTCTCCAATATGGCCGTATCTGTGGGCTTTGCCGAACATGCCGTCGATTTCATGGATTGGTTCGGCATCCATCCATCCCTCAAATGGATTTCGCCCGCCTACCTGCCGACTGGCCTGCAGGACTTCCAGGGACACACGCTCTACCTTCCAGGATGGCACTTCGGCTTCAACATCCCCGCCTTCCTCATCGTCATGCTGCTCACCGTCGTCCTCGTGCGCGGCATCCGCGAATCAGCGGAGACCAACAACATCATGGTGCTGCTTAAGATCGTCGCGATTCTGCTGTTCATCGGCATCGGAGCGCACTACATCCACCCCACCAACTGGCACCCGTTTTATCCCAACGGATGGTCCGGCGTCCTCACCGGCGGCTCCATCATCTTTTTCACCTACATCGGCTTCGATTCCGTCTCAACCGCTGCCGAGGAATGCAAAAATCCGCAGCGCGACGTCCCCATCGGCATCATCGCCACGCTCATCATCTGCACCATCCTTTACATTGGAGTCGCCGTCGTCCTCACGGGACTCGTCCGCTGGAATACGCTCACCGACGATGCCGCTCCGGTCGTTAACAGTCTCAAGAAAATCTACTATGCTCACCCGAACGCAACGCTGCACTGGACGCGTCTCATCGTCCTCATCGGCGCCCTGCTTGGCATGATTTCATCGCTCCTCGTCTTCCAGATCGGCCAGGCGCGGGTATGGTTCGCCATGTCGCGCGATCGCCTGCTGCCCGCAGCGTTCTCCAGAGTTCACCCTCGCTTCCGCACGCCCGTTGTCTCTACCTGGGTCGCAGGATTCGTTGTCGGCATTCCCGCTGGCCTGCTCGATATCGGAACTCTCGCCAACCTCTCCAACATCGGCACACTCTTCGCGTTCGTCCTGGTGTCCGCGGGAGTCCTCATCCTGCGGTACAAAGAGCCCAACCGCCATCGCGGTTTCCGCTGCCCCGGTGGCCCTGTCCTCCCAGTCTTCAGCATCATCTTCTGCGCGCTGCTCATGAGTGGGCTCGAAATCATGACCTGGCTGCGCTTCTTCATCTGGCTCGCCATCGGACTGGTCATCTACATCTTCTACAGCCGTAAGCGCACCGAGTTTTTCGCCAACCGCAAGTCATAAAGCGCCATTCGGCCTAAATACCGATTGGAGTATGAATATGGACATCGATGCGCTCCGAAAATTCCTGCTCTCGCTTCCTCACGTCGAGGAGACCATGCAGTGGGGCGACAACCTCGTCTTCTGGGTCGGGGACAAGGCCATCGGCGGCAAAATGTTCGCACTCGCCAACCTTGGCCGCGATGGTCGCGGCGTTCTGTCCTTCTCTGTCGGCCCCGAACGCTACCACGATCTGCTCGAAACCGATGGAGCCTTCCCCGCTCCTTACATGGCGCGCATCTTCTGGATCGCCATCGAACGCTACGATGTCTTCTCCTCCAGTGAGCTCCAGCAGCTCCTGCGCAATGCGCACCAGCTCACCTTCAACAAGCTCCCTAAACGTACGCGGGACGTCCTGGCCCTGCCGACAACCCAGCGCAAAAACCTTATCGCTGCACGCCGAAAGCTGCTCGCAACCCACAAGAAGTTGCGCTAAGACTACTGCTTTGTATCCAGCGGATGCTTTGATTTTTCATAGAACTCGTTCTGCAATTGCAGGCCTGAAGTTGCAAAAGCATAGATCGTCAGCTCATCTCTTGGGCCAGATCAGCTTTAGCGTCTTTTTTGCCATCTTGAAGGTTGCCGGTCCCACTCCAACGACTTCTCCATCCGCCTCCACCAGCAGCGGAGCCGCATACTCAAATCCTTGCAAGGGCCGGCACACAATCTGCGACGCATCCTCATAATATGGATACGGCATCCCGCCGCCAGCGCCATTTGTAACCGCACTTTTACTGGTAAACAGCGCGTGAAACATCGCGTGCGTCAGTCCTAGACGGCTGGTTTCGGGAACAGCCGCCATTCGTAACTGTGACGTGCACAAATTCCCGCCCGGCTTCCAGCGATTGATCTCCGCCACTCGCACGGCCAGCAATTCGCAGGCCCGTAAGCTCTGTGTCTCGCCGCCAACGCTCGTAATCTCCGCATCAAATGGCTCAACCACGCGCCCCACCAGCAACTTCAGGCCGTCTGCGTAATACGCCGCCCGCCCCCACAGCCGTTTGCCCGATCCATTCGGAGCTAGGTCCATGAGCGCGGCATGCAGTCCCAGCCCGGCGGCAATGGTAAAGTACCAGCGACGCTCATCGCGCCCTGTCGCATCCCGTAAGGTCCTGCATCGCACTTCGCCCAACGGGATCGTTAGCGCGCTGCTGTTTCCGTTCCTCTGCGCGCGCAATGCCTCCACAGGATCCCGCGGCAGCCGCAGATTTTGCGCCAGCACATTGCCCGTTCCAAAGGGAATTGCACCTAACGCAACCTCCGATCCCACAACTCCCTGCATCACTTGGAAAAACGTCCCGTCGCCGCCGCAGGTAAAGATCGTGTCAAATCCGTTTGCAACCGCATCGCGAGCCTGGTCGCCGGCCGAGTATGCGGAGAGCGTCTCCTGCATCTCCACCGTGCAACCGTCCTCGCGCAAAAGCGCGGCGCAGCGTTCCACAGTGGCGCGCCGGCTTCCACGCCTCGTAAGCAGCGGATTCAGAAAGAAGAGAACACGGCGCATAGTCCAGCCATCAGACTACGCGACTGCACCACACACCTGTATGAAAAAAGTTGCGCGGAACATAACTCTGCAACGAATCAGGAATCAGCGACTAAAACCTCGCCGGCTTCTCCCACTCCGCAAACACCAACTCGTGCAGCGGTTTCCGCGACCGCGGAGAAAGCTCCTGCTGCATGAAGTGATCGTGCAAGCCCTCGAGGTTGCCGAAGTATCCCAGAGCCGTCACCGCGCCAATCGCGTAATCATCCGGAATCCCGAATGACGCCCGCGCCTTCGCCTGGTCAAAGCCGCCCATCGAGTGCGCGCGCAGCCCCAGCGCCGCCGCCTGTAGTGTGAGATAAGCCGTAGCGGCGCCCGTATCATGCAGCGCGTAGTAGTTCGGAGAGCCGTTGTGAGAAAAAGTTGTCTTGCCCACGGAGAGAATCAATACCGGCGCACTCTTCGCCCACATCTGGTTAAACTCCACCAGGCTGTCGAAGATCTTCTGGTACGTCGCATCGTCCTTGCGGCCAACCAGAAACCGCCACGGCTGTTCGTTGAATGACGAAGCCGCCCAGTGAGCCGCCTCAAAAATCGCCTTCAGGTCTTCGCCCGCAACCGGCTTGTCGGCAAACGCGCGCGGACTCCAGCGACGTAAAATCTCCTCCATCACGCCCGGAATAGCGGGCGCATGCTTCAGCTTGTCAACCTCTTCCTTCGTATGCGTCAAAACGTCACTCCTTAAACAAATCCGCGCTGTCTTCCTTAGATTCCACCGCCGCGTCAACGAACCAGAAATCTCCGGTTCTCCACCACGTCCACAGCCGTCCACAGAACATGCACCGCTCCTGCACCTTGTTTCCCCCTACCCAGGGGCGTAGCGTCGGGAAATGCCGGATGCAGTCCGAATAGGAACCCGACCCTCCCCCGCTCCGGCCCATCTTGCCCTTGCCCGAAGTGGACTTCGCTTCTCCGTAGCCAAATGCTTGAAATTGAAGCATTCGATGACCTATTGTCATCTAAAATACAAGATATTGTGGTTATTACTTGACATGCACTACCAACAGCGGTACTTTGCCATCTGCGGCACTTGAAACGTGTAGCCGCAGGCCCGGAAAATTGGCATGTTCACGGCTTCGGCCTGAACGGTCCCCCTGAGCGGAGATTTTCCATCCCGGCCTCTGTATTTTGAAGGACTTGGCTGCTGCGGCCCGCTTTTCGCCGCCTTGTCTAGTTGAAAACCGCCCATACCAGGGCACCCCAATTTTGAGCCCCTTCGGAGGAGCACCCCCATGGCCGAGGCCACCACCAAATTCGTCACAACCGCCTCCACCCCTCTCGCTGGCAAAGCTGGCGTCTCCACATCCGGCGCGCTGCGTTTCGACCGTTTCTTCTCAAAGCCCACCATCTCGCCCTACGACGAAGTCCAGTGGGAGCGCCGTACCGCCCTCATCACCGACGCCTCCGGCAAAGCCATCTTCGAGCAGAAGGATGTGGAAGTCCCCGTCGACTGGTCCATGACCGCGACCAACATCGTCGCCAGCAAATACCTCCACGGCCAGATGAACACCACCGAGCGCGAGACCGGAGTCCGCCAGCTCGTCGCCCGTGTGGCTGAGACCGTCCGCGACTGGGGCCTCGCCGGCGGCTACTTCGCCACTCCCGAGGACGCCGCCATCTTCCACGATGAGCTCGTGCATCTGCTCGTCACGCAGAAGGCCGCCTTCAACTCGCCCGTCTGGTTCAACGTCGGCTGCGACCGCCTCGAGCCCAACTCCGACGCGCAGAACTGGCACTTCAACCAGCATACCTGCGCCATCGAGTTCTCCGTCACCGGCTACCGCACTCCACAGTGCTCCGCCTGCTTCATCAACGCCGTCGACGACTCGCTCGACTCCATCCTCACCCTCGCCAAGACCGAGGGCATGCTCTTCAAGTGGGGCTCCGGCACCGGAACCAATCTCTCCACGCTGCGCGGTTCTACGGAACAGCTCTCCGGCGGTGGCACCGCCTCCGGCCCGCTCAGCTTCATGCGCGGTTTTGACGCCTTCGCCGGAGTCATCAAATCCGGCGGCAAAACCCGCCGCGCCGCCAAAATGGTCATCCTCAACGTCGACCATCCTGACATCATCGACTTCGTCGAGTGCAAGATGAAGGAAGAGGCCAAAGCCTGGGCCCTCATGCGCGAGGGCTACGACGGATCCTCCGGCCCCGACTCCGAGGCCTACTCCAGCATCTTCTTCCAGAACGCCAACAACTCCGTCCGCGTCACCGACGAGTTCATGCGCGCCGTCGAAAGGGACTCCGACTTCAGCACCTACTCCGTCAAGGGCCACCAGCCGGTCAAGACCTACCGCGCTCGCGACCTCATGCACAAAATCGCCGAAGCCACCTGGCAGTGCGGCGATCCCGGCATGCAGTACGACTCCACCATCAACCGCTGGCACACGTCCAAGAACACCGGCCGCATCAACGCGTCCAATCCCTGCTCGGAGTACATGTTCCTCGACAACTCCGCCTGCAACCTGGCCAGCTTCAACC
>Ga0335075_10000478_pt1 | contig 71596 bp, 59 predicted proteins | sample Lox_Sample_24_FD_206723 | JGI IMG/M metagenome (GOLD analysis project Ga0335075, IMG submission 206723) | Soil microbial communities from Loxahatchee National Wildlife Refuge, Florida, United States - Lox_Sample_2.4 | ecosystem: Environmental > Terrestrial > Soil > Wetlands | place: USA... | reverse complement strand
ATCAGCCCGAGTGGGGCCGATCACCTTCCCCATATGGCGATCATGCTTCCACATCCGGCCTTCGGACGACGGCACCGCATGTCCAGGAGCGCTTGGAGCCGAATCTGCGACCGCATGGAGGCACTTTGCCAATGTCCCAGCGAAGGTTGCTGTTTCCCGATGCTCCCGGAGTGCTCGCAGCTGGGTTTGACCCGCGCTTTGCGCGTGCTGACGGGCGGACTCGCTCACCGTAGCGACCATAGCGGATGCCAATGATCGTTCGTCGATTGAGTGGACGTAGGTGACAGCATCTCCCCCTATCTCCGGCAGAGAGCCTCCAGAGCCGGATACTACTGGGATGCCCGCGGCCATCGCCTCCACTATTGGAAGTCCGAAACCTTCCATGCGCGACGGATACACCAAGGCTGCAGCGCTCCTCAATATTGTGACCTTTGTCTCTTCATCTACATACCCAGGCAAATGCACGTGATCCCCGACACCGAGATGCTCAATTTCCAATTGCATGCATTCGTAACCTGCACCAAGCAATACCAAGTCGCAAGAGGGAAGCTCCTTTCGCGCGCGCGCGAAAGCTCTCAATAGAATTGGGACGTTCTTGCGGATATCTAGTCCTCCGTTGTACACAAAGTACTTACCAAGGAAAGGCTTCTTGGTTTCAGGTCTTCCGATGCCGAGCTCCGCATTAGACGAAGCAGGGATACTCACGCTCTGTGCTTCGTCTCCGCTGGACGGAATCGGCGGGTAGACCACCTCGAATGCTGAGCGCCGGAGGAGCCGAGCGACGTCACCGGCCGTGGCGTACGAAACCGCAATTATATAGTCGGCGCGCCTAGTGGCCGCTACAGTCGACAATAGGTATTTCATGGCCCACAGTGGGCGTCGGATTAGGTAGAGGTGGGGAAGCCGGAGCGGAATGAGATCGTGAACAACGAGGATGAGCCGCGTAGGGCCACGGTAGGTGAATGGAATGCCATAGTTGGCAGGAGCGATGAAGGCGTCATAACTGCTCAAGGTAAGATGTCGACGGAGCGTATGTTGCTCCCAGAAAAGTCCCCTACATCCGGCCACAGCTATGGCGGTCGTCTGTGGGTACTCCTCAAGCAGCAACGCGCGGTGGTTATTGTCGTCCGTAAGCAAGACAACAGAGGCACCGGCACCAAGAAGCTCCCAGATGGCCTCATGGAGGTACCAACTAATGCCGATACCTCTACGCTTGAGGTAGCGTGCGTCGACGGCAATGTGGTGCCCGCGGAGGTCCCCAGTCCTGGCGGCAGAATGCGTCACTGCGATTCCCGCCTGGCGACGTCCCCAGAAGTCATGCTGTTCAACCAGCGCCCATGCATAACGCGTCTCCGAGTCCTTCAGGCTAATCTACCTTCGCTGTCCTCAGTTGGATTTCCTATAGTATCAGCGATGGGCGTCTCTTGGCAGGCGAGAAAGCGACTCTTAAGAACCACTCGTACCTTCACCGCTCTGAGGCCGAGTAGGAAGCGGCCGACGATTCTGAGAAGATGGTCGTTTCGCCAATTCGTACAGGGGCATTCTCGTGCTATGTGTGGCAAGACTTAGGAGCATCTCAAGTCCTGCCTGCTGGGATTCCCTTGATGCGTATCCCTGTGCGCCAGAATGTGTTTTCGCCTCCGCAGGCTCTTCCCCCAGGAGTTCCCAACGCCATTGGACCTTCCGGAGCGACAGCATTGCGAAGAGGGCGAAGAGCACCACATTGGGTACTTCGCCGATCACCCAGGCGATAGCGACGTCGCGGGCGTCGTGTGCCCATACCAAGGCCAGCCCGAGCACGATGATCGCGTCCAGTGCGTTGATCACGGTGATTGGAAGTGTCCATTTCGCCAAGTACAGAATCGTGCCTGTGATGTAATTTAGGCTGGTCATCGCCGCTGCCACGATTAGCAAGCGGAGGATCGGCAGGCTATCGACCTCGTAGTGATGCCCTAGCAGTGCCAGCCCAAGTGGTGCTGCTATATACGCGAACACGAGCACTGGCGTCATAACGGCGATCACCAGCGCAGCCGATTTGCGTACCAGCACACGACGCTCCAACGGCCGATGCACAGCTTCGGCGAGCAAAGCTTGGCTCACTGCGCCTGGCATGAAGAAGAGCAGCGATGCGCCGGCCATCGCGGTATACCAGTAGGCGTTTTGAACGGCCCCGAAACGCGACAGGATAATCAATGGCAGTGCCATTAGAGGCACTCCGCCGATTAGTCCAGCGATGTACGTACCGATCGAAAAGCGCCAGAGATCACGAGTCGCGTCGATGTTCAACATCGGGCGGAACCGATGGCCGCTGCGTGCAAGGACTACCGCCAAGATCGCGAAATCCAGGACTGTAGGGACGACGCCCTGTGCCATGTAGGCGCCTGCGGTTCCCAGGAACAGGAATGCAGCAGGCGCCGCTAGGCCTGCCACGCTGCTGATCATGTTGGCTCGGACCGTAGTCCGGGTGGCCCTATCTGCAACGTAGACGTTCTGGATAAGCGAGGTTCCCGTGTTCAGGGTGGTGCTGAGGAGAAACATTGCGGCGAAGGCGACACCGCCGAGGGCGTATAGCTTGGCTGTTCCGGGCAGGCACAGGAAGATGGCGCTAGCTATCAGCGCCACGAAGCCACTTACAGTGAGCACACTGTTGATCAGGTCCCTGCGCCGTGGAGTTGTCGGCAGGAAACGCACCAGCGAGTAATTCAGCCCCAATTGGCTTATCGAAGCGATCAGACTTGTTGCCGCAACTGCTGCAGCCGATAGCCCGACTGCGCGAACAGGGTAGAGCCGAGTGAGCAGGCTCAGCGTCACGACCCCGGTTAGGGCGCTAAGCGCAATGTCAAGGCCAAGGTAGCCAGAATTACGCACCAAACTGTCCCTTGCCGCCCTTCGTATGCGGCCAGAGAAAGGAAAGCGCGAGTGCCTTTGAATACGGTGACGTCCCTTACGTTGCTGACTATCATCCGCCGCCCGCCGGCCTGAGACGCTCGCAGTCACTTGGCAGCCTGGGATCCGACACGGCCGATCAGCTTGAGCACTGCCGTGGTCGTAAGCTCACCAACCGTAACAGCCACCTTACCCCAACGCCAGATGATCCTGCTCACGTCTACCACCAACATGCATACTACCTGTTTAGACATGGTCCCAGACTCAGGACTCGCTGTCGACTGCCAGCTAAGCCCTCGAATTCTGCAGGTGTTTTGGGTGATACAATGTGCTGCCCGTGCAACCCGCGACTAATGAGCTCCCGCTCTTCGTCAGTGCCCAAATTCGTGTTCGAAGGATATCAACCACTGCCGCGGTGGGTGACTTCCACTTTGATAAGCGGAACACAGTTGCAACTAACCGCCTCGCCGCCGGTCCTGCTACGTGGGGGGCTGTGCTCCTGGACCAGCTAAAGCACGTCTACATACTGGCGGGCCCGCTGGTGATGCGAGACTCGGACTATTGCCCGCGCCGTCCACACTCGCAGCGGCCGGAAGCACGGAGCGGTAATGCGTTAGGCCGTGACGGCGCGGCGGTGACGTCCCTTCGCTGGTCTTCCCTTGAAGCGACGCTTGAGCCGCAGAGCTGGCAGTTCCACGAATCGGTAAGACAGCGCAGCCACGACGAATGAGCAGGCAAACGCCAGAGCCCGGACCGCATAGGCTGCTGCGTGCTCCCCATTCAAGCCGCCTGGCACGAAATGGAGATAGGCCCCAAATATGGCCTGGTAGACCAAGTAATGCCACAGGTACAGGCCGTACGAACGCTTGCCGATCCACACCGCGACCCGCGAGGACAGCAGGTGCCCGACGTTGCGCGGTGCCTGCCCTGTGATGAGACAGGCGAGGATTGCGGCAGTGGCGAGTACTGTCGCGGGGATCTCTACCGAGATGTCGTACTTACTGCCCGTGAGGAAGAGGACCACAAGTGCTGCTGCACCCAGCCACGCCATGCCCCCGGCGACCAGTGGGCGCAATGAGCGCTGACCTGATGCGAGCCAGAACGCCACGGCGCAGCCGAGAACCAGGCCGTCGCAGTGGGTGTCAGTGCCGTAGTAAAGGCGGCCGAGGCCCGTGCCGGTCACCTGTATAGCCACCCGGTAGACCATGTCCGCCAAAGCTAGGACCGCGAGTATCCACGCGGCGCGCCGCCGGGTCACTGGCGCTATGCGGGATAGGAGAACGAACAGGGCTGGCCAGAGGAGGTAGAACTGCTCCTCAACTGAAAGAGACCACGTCTGGCCGAGCAGCCCAAGCGACCCAATATTGAGGGCCCGTACCCAGTTCCCGACATAGAGGATCACCCACGGGACGCCGGCCAGGGTAGCCCGGGCGCTGGCGCGGCCACCCGGGGTTGCCGCGATGCCGGTGAGAACAGCCAACGCGGCTGAGGCGAGGATCGTGCACGCCGCGGCGGGGAACAAGCGCAGCGCCCTGCGGATGTAGAAGTTACGGAAGCTGACCTGGTGCCCAGTAGTGTCCCACTCGTGGATCAGCAACCAGGTAATGAGGAAGCCAGAGAGCACGAAGAAAACGTCAACTCCGAGGAATCCACCTGGGACCAGCCACGGGATGGCCAGGTGTACACACATGACGGCTCCGACAGCGACAGCGCGCAGACCATCGAGGGTTGGCCAGTACCCTGCTGCAGTACGCTCCAGGCGGCGTGTACCAGGCAGTCCTGCCGCCCCGTGCGATGCCCAGACGGCGCCTGCAGCACTGCTCATGCACTATTGGACGCGCAGCACATTAGGCGGGTTGGCAGAGCAGCAGTGCTCGCCCCCCTTCGGTTGGCGCGCTGACAACTTTGGTTATCGTCGCAGTAATGGTCTGCCTAGGTGGGGGCAGTTGGCGGGAGACAGGACAGCAGCGAGCGAAGCGACTCATCAGCACGACTAACAACGGCATAGAGGGCACCACAAGGACCGCCGCAGTTTAGCGCCCCGGGTTGGCTGCCATTCTTCATGTGCGCCGAGACGTTGCTCACGTTCCGATAGCCGAAGTCCGCAGGAATGGTCGCAGTACTGCGGCGCTGGCGAAACTCACCAGTCAGGCGGGGCGCCGAGTGTCCTCATTCCACATGCGGTAGCCGACCGGAGAGCTGATCAGTTCCACCAAGACACCGACACCGAACGTAAGGTGATCCACGAGGACCCTGCCCGCGCCTTTGGAGCGATTGCGCCACGCAGGGATCAACAGCAGGGCCGGATAGAAGGGGAAGATCAGAGTCAGCGGCAATCCCACAAGGAACAGCGGGTAGACAACCACCATTGCGTCCGTGCTCAACACATGCCTCAATCGTGCGCGGTGCTTGCGGTAGAGGCGCGCGCGGGCCCTGCCGTACACATAGGATCGGCGCAGTTGGCGTTGCCACGTTCCGTCGTTATGCTCCACAACAGCTTCATTCACTTTCCGGATTCGGTAACCAGCATCAACCAGGCGCCAGCAGAAATCAACGTCCGAACCGTAGGCGAATCTTTCGTCGAACCCACCCACTGCGTCAAAGACCTCGCGGCGGAATGCAAAGTTTAGAGTCGGGGCTTCAGACAGATAGACAGGACCCAGGGCTTGCGGTAGAGGATGATCATACAGGCCATTACCCCCTGTCGTAACAGTAGCACCAGCAGTGATGCTCTCCTCGTCAACAAGGGGCGCCACCATGTGAGCTAGCCACCCCGCTCGCGGGCGGCAGCCCACATCAGTGAATACAACGATCTCGCCGCACGCCGTTCGCACGCCCGCATTCCGCTGGTGTGGGATGGAGACCGCCACTCCTTCCGGCCGCCGAAACGCTACCCATCGCACCTTCGCTTTGTGGTGCTCGCGGATATGATCTAGTCGGCCTTGCGACGCGTCAACCACGACTATCTCACAAGGACCACTAAGAGCACTAGCCTGTGCCGCAACATCGGTCAGAGTATCGTCAAGACCCGCTTCATCTTTGCTTATAATGACCACCGATATCATCGATGGAATACCTCCGAAGACCCATCATTATATACAAGGTTGTAATTGGCGTCAAGGAATCGGAATGGAAACACATAGTCCGCATCGTCAATGCCGTAGCGACCGAATCCTAGTTTATCGATGACATTGGTGCGGTCCGCGTACACCCATGCATGCCGATTCAGTGTCAGCGGGGTTACATCAAGCAATAGGCCATTTCTGATATTAGTCAACGCGTACAGGGGAAGTGCGCCATAGGGATCAGAGTAGACAAGCTGGCTAGGCCGAACAACCTTTCCTAGCCACTCAGCCGAAGCCAGCTCCGGTGCCGTTCTATAGAAGAGCTCGTAAGCCGATCCGCTATTGGCCAGATTGATTGAAGTACCTCCCCCGAAGACTGCACCAATCAAATAACTGGTGTTGAAATACACCACCGCAAGTGACAGCGCGACGGCAGTGATGACCACTGCTCTTAGCCGCCTACGCCTGCGGCTCACTGCCTGCGCCAGCCAGCCCAAGCTCACAGACAGCAGCACAAAACCTTGCAACAAGGCCCGCGTCTGGCCATAAGTTTGGTTGAAAGTACCACTAATCCGTGCAATCGCAAGCACTGCCAGCATACCAAGCGCAAGCAACCCTGCCTGTCGGGTCGTAACTGTGGCCTTACGGTAAAAGACCATCATCAGCGCTCCGATTGCGCCGAGCAGGTTCGCTAGTTGCTGAGCAAGCAGATCGCCCTCGGTGAGCAGGTCATAACCGGCTCGCAAATGTACGGGGGGCAGGGGCAGCTTCGAGTTACGAAGCGCATACTGCGGGAGGCTAGCATCTGCGAGTGGCTTGACAAAAGGCCTATTAGCTTGGTAATACGAATGTACGAGTCGGCCATACTTTGCTGCCGAGATCTCCTCAGATGTATTGCCCTGAAGATAGATTTCAAGGAAGTTCTCAGCACCCGACCTGTTTGGGAGCAAGTCAATTCCCTGGTCATTTACTTGCTGCACAAATTGCGTGACGTTGGCAGTGGAATGAGTTACCGGCCCATACCAAACGATCGCGCCGATAAGAGTCGCGCAGAACGCTACAACGACGGCGCCGCTCACGCGGGGAGTGTGACGAATGTAGGATACGACGAACTGTGTTATGATTACAATCCCAGTAATTGTGATAGCAATATAATTTGTGGAATAATGAGATACAGCGACTGCCAAGCTTAGCAGAGCAACCAGAGCCCATCGCCATCGCTTTGGTATCCAAATGTCCAATATTGCGCCAACGAGGGCAACGAAGAACACGAATGAGATCTCTACCCTCGCGAGCCCCGTCATCTCCGCAAAATAGTACTCCCCAATGATGATAATGGGTGCTAGCAATGCCCACCGCCGGGAGAGCAGACGGCGCGCTAGGCAGAAAACTCCGACAGGGAACAGCGCATATAGCACCGGGTAGACGACGTTGAACAGCAGCAGTCCTGGCACTCCGGACAGGGCGTGCAAATCCGCTGGCAATACAGTAACGCTGAGCATAGCTCCGTAGATGTCCCCGGCATGATCAGGGTGCCATATGCCTGTGATCACTGCGCGATTCATATCGTAATACTCTGTCGAGATATCGAATCCATCGACAAGTTCGCCCCGCAGTGAGAATGACCAAGTCATGGACAGGCCGGTCGCATACAAGATCACTGCGAGCAAGGTATCCTCAAGGCGAGGAGCGTACAGGAATGCCCAAATGATAGTAACGGTAAACGCGCAGATGGTAATAACGGCGAGGCTGCTACCGCGTCCGTTGTTAAGCCAAAGTGCTCCTGCCGCAGCCATCAGCGGAAGGATAAGGGGCCATACAATTCTGATCGGGCTGGACAATGAGCGCCAAGGTATCGCCGTATCTTGAGGAGCGCTAGCAGACGATGCTAGGAGCGCTAGGCACGCCACCTCCAAGCCTGCAAGCAGTGGACCCACCCGGAGTGGCGCCGTCACACCAATCAACGGTCCCACCAGGTCGACAGTCAGGCCGGTGGCGATCAACACCACCAGGGATGCGCATGGAACATATACGGGAAAGGCGGCCACGGCTCGGCCTGGAACCCGCAACGCCCGCAGGAGGATTACGCCTGGAAGTGTGAGCAACAGCGGCAATAGCAACAGCTGCACTGCCCACAGGTGCCGCATCGGCACGAGTAGTGCCACAAGTGCAAGGCCCGCCAAGCAGCCTCGGCACCACTGCCGAGGCATGACCTCGGTAGCCCGGCTCGTGTGCCGAGCATGTCTTGCCAAGCGCCCTGGCGCCTGCACGCTCACGCCATGCCGTTCGGTCCGCGTCGCATGTTAGCTGCTGACTGCAATTGAGCGACTGGTTCGGACCTGATATGACGGAAACGCCACAGCCCTTCTATGAAGCCGATATCTTCGCAGACCTCCTGCACCAGTTGCACATAAGCATCCGCAATGCACGACCATCGACGGCGAATCGCTGCGCCTCGCAGTGCATGGGGATAGAGCAGGATAGGGAAGAGCAGAGCCGCGACAAGCAGTGGGGCGAAGAACACTGACAGTGCTAGTAGTACTAGCACCACCGCTGGCCCTGGGAAGAATGTCGGAGACAGTTCGGGCCACTTATGGTAAAGCCGCGCAGAACCGCGTCCATATGCACGGCTGCGTCGCATGGTGTCGCGCAAGGTGGGCTCGAAATGGTGTGTCACACGCGCATCTGGGTTAAAGACCAAGCGCGACGGAAACCCCGCACGGACGAGACGTCGGCACAGGTCAACCTCTTCGCAGCCGAACCGGAAACGCTCATCAAAGCGCTCTATCTCGAGTAGGGTATCACGCCTAAAAGACATGTTTCCGCCCACGAGAGAGTACACTTCTCGCTGATCGTTTCGTTCCTCGGCACTCCACTGGCGCTGCAAGTAGAGTAGTAGGCGATAGGCCGCATTGTCGCTTTTGGCTAGGTTGATTTCCTGAGGTCTGAGAGGGTTGTGCCGTTCAAGATAACCCCGCATAAAGCACACAGGTGCCTCAGCTAGGAGTGGGCCGCCAACGCCCACGACACCAGGCCTGTAACTGACCAGCAGTTGTTCCGCCCACTGCGGCTCAGGTTCGCAGTCATCATCGACGAAACCTATGATAGGTGCAGAGGCGGCGGCAATGCCTGAGTTGCGAGCAGCTGCAAGTCCACGATTGTCATGATGGCGGACAACCGTAGCACCATATCCACGAGCTACATCACTAGTGTTGTCCGTTGAACCATCGTCGACAACTATGACCTCGAGACGAGAATAGATTGTCTGCAAGCATAGCGCGTCTAGACACCGGCCAATCCCATCTGCGCCATTGAAGGAGCAGATAACGACGCTGAGGTCAGGAGTCATTGGAAGCGCTTCTCCCGACTGTATATCCAGAGGTGCGATATAGGTTGAATGTGACCTCGGCTATGCTGGCCAGATCCGAGGCTGGCTGCACCGGCGATCCCGTCTCATGAACACTTTCCGAGAGAAAGTCAGCGAGAACACCGGCCAAGCGCCGTGGACTGCGCGGTGGGAAAGTCCACTGATTGTTGGCTTGCTGCTCGACAAGCCCGCCTACGGCACTCATCAGCACTGGCACGCCAAAGGCGCCGGCCAAGCCTGCCACGCCACTCTGCTCCGCGTGGCGATAAGGGAGCACGGCTGCCTCGGCGGCCTGAAACCAAGCTGCAATGTCCCGATCGGGAACAAAACCCGTCAGAACCACGTTCTGCCCCAGTGAGAGGCGCCAGATACGATGCTTTACCCGGGCCAGATAGATCCGATCCCATGCCTCAAACACGCGGAACACGCCGGACCGCGGGCGGACAGCTCCGGCTACTACCAACCGGACGCCGCTTATTGAGGTGGGTGCAGAGTTCTTAAGAATCCCCAAAGCGCGGATAAGATCGTTAAGACCTTTATCGACATGAATGAAGCCAAACGCGAGCAAAATCCTTGCACTGCCCAGATTAAAACGCGCCCGGACATCTTCAGGAGTCGACCCCGCCACAGGCGGCCTCGCGCTTGGGTGAGGGATGACCTTGACTTTCGGCCGAGAAACAAGCACATTCTCAGAGAGCACAGTAGCCGCAGCAGCGGTATGCACTATGATGTCGCAAGCCAATGTGGCGATCCGGCTGTAGATCATTCGGCCCACAAACCCAAGAAGGCCAAGTTCGCGAGTAACCTCGTGCATGGTGACGACTAGCGGCGTCGATAGGAGCCGCAGCATCCTCAGCAGTCGCAGTAGACTGAGCGTTCGGGAACCGTAGGCGGCCACTGCGAACTGCACGTGCACAACATCCGGACTCCACTTCGCAGCTGAGTTGTACAGGGTTGCTAGTTCATTTGACCGCGACGACAAGGCCCCGATCACCTCGGTGGAACTACTCGGTGCCTTGCGTGGCACGATCACGCGAACATCATGTCCTTGGCGTCGCGCAACCTCCGCAAAAGCATGCGTGTATGTTCCAATACCGTCTGGCGCCGGAGGATAGGGGCTGATGTAGAGAATCTTCAATGAGGCTTCCGTTTGGATGACCAGCAGGCTGTCCAGAAATCGATATGTTCAGCCGGATTAGCCAATCGAACCGTAAGCTGCAACTGCCCCTTGGCGCATGATGTGCGGACGGTCTTGTTGACTGTCCGCACGGCTCCGAACGGGACCATCACCTGACCGGCAGCCGCAGTAAGGCTTCTTCCACTATGCGAGAGCAGGATCACCCAGTTGTAAACGCGCGACGCGGAAGAGTTTGAAGCATTGCGAATAGCAAACGAAACTTGCACCTGACTAACTTTTGACCTGAGCCGAGTTGGCAGTTCTTGTGGGTTGGCGAAAGAGAGAGCCGTGTAGCTGCCTGACGGTGGAGAAAGGCCAACTGTCCGCAAGACTGTCCGACCGTAGCCTGTTTGAGCTATGCCCGCCAGAATCAACATCGCCACGACAAGCGTAATCCAGGGCCACATCCTTGCCATGGAGCCCGCTTAAGCCTGCGTCGCCACGGCAGGTAGGGGGGCGACGCCAGTCCGCCTTGTGGGCCACAGCTGGCATGTATCGCACATGGCGAGAAGATCTCCCCCTTATCGAATCATCAGTGCATCGAGCATGACACATCAACTCTGCCGCTGCCCGCTAAATAGGGAGCTAGGGTCTTCCTGTCTCAAATATACCTTCTGTGAAGTATATACTTATTGTAACATTCCGTTCCGGTCAGTGATCGGGCAGGTGACCGTGCAGTGATCGAAAGATCACTGCATCGGCAACGCTGCCACCGGTCTGCGGCCGGGACTGACCAACGAAACGCGTTGCATTGCGCCAAGCCCTGAACAATAGCTCTGAGTAGCCTTCGCAGCGCATCCAGCGTTGCTGAGCGGGGGAAGTTCAGCGCACTCTGCAACTGCGAACGGAAGTCGAGAGGCTGAGCACCGTGCCGGAGAGGAGGTAGAGTCCTGGGCTGTGCGTAGTAGATGGCATAGCCAAGTCTGGTTCTTGGCGGCCCAGCAGACATGTAGAACGCCCCTGCACTCGGCGCCTAGGCGGTCAGCGTGGATGAGTACGGGCATGCCACGAGGTGATCACAGCGTCAGGTATACGGACCTGGCTGACCCGGGCGATGATGCCAATCCGAAAACTTGGGCTGCGCCCGGTAGATGGGCCGCCGGAAGATCCAGCCTCGCGGGACGGACGGTTCCGGCGTCGCCAGAAAACCTCCCTCAAAGTGACTCCTTTCGGCGACCAAGACGAGTTTCTTCAAAGCCCTGCAGATTTGACCATGACTGCGCTAACTTTTCGATGCCGCCCATTCTGCTAAGGCAGCCCGGTCTCCTTCACCGCCCCAAGCCACGCCGCCGTTTTGGGACTTGGCTTGTCAGCTCTAGGTACGCCTCCATCTTTCATTCTTGCGGCAAAATCCAGAAAAGCGCTGCTTAGTGGCATACGAGCAGAATCTCACGACTGATGGGAAGTATCTGTCGGCCGTCTCTGAGTGGACATAATGATATATTCGGTACGAGGTGCGAGTGGGAAAGACAGTACACGGATTGTGGTGGATCGCAGCAGGTTTGGTAATATCGACGTTTTTGGTGTCGTGCGGCAGCGTTGCGACAAATCGCATTGCAGTAAATCGTGTGAACCATAGATCCAATGCAAATTCTGCCAGATCTGTACATAACGGAGCAAATGTCTCGGGTTTTCACTGGCAGCTTACATGGGACGATGAGTTTAACGGCCAGGGCTTTCCGCCCGGCTGGATACCACTTACAGGAGGCGGTGAGGACGGCTGGAGCCATCAAGAATTGCAGTGGAACGCGGCTGGCAACGCGCGGCTCGACGGGACTGGCCAGCTAGTAATTGCTGCCAATCGCGGGGGCGATGGCCAGGTTTGCTGGAATGGACCATGCCAATATACATCCGCTAGGATACAAACCCAGGGAAAATTCTCGCAAACCTACGGGCTATTTGAGGCCCGTATCAAACTTCCTGCAGGATACGGACTATGGCCAGCATTCTGGCTTGAGGGGGCCAACATTGATAAGGTCGGTTGGCCGCGCTGCGGTGAGATTGACGTCATTGAGTTTAGTGACCATCGTCAACGTTTGGTTGCAGGTTACGCCCATGCCGCCGGTCATAGCCATAATGCCTACTATGAAGCTAACGAGCCGCTAACCGCCGGCTACCACGTATATGGCATTGAGTGGACGCCAAGCGGCATTACATGGCTTTTCGATGGCAGGCCGTATTCTTATATGAAGTCATATCCAGGTTGGCCTTTCGACCATCCATTCTTTTTGATTCTCGATCTTGCGGTCGGTGGAGCTTTCCCCGGGGCCCCCGACTCAAGCACTCATTTTCCTTCTAAGATGGTTGTAGATTGGGTTCGCGTGTACCGTAAGGTGACGTAACTGAAAGGCCTCGGTTACAGACGCCTCAACGGCCGGCCGACACCAGATCCGTACAGGAACACCTGCGGCAATAGGCAGATCTCGATCACCGACGACTGCTTCGACCGCGAATGACCACAGCTGATCGGGCAGGACATGACGTTTCGAGGAGGCTATTTCGCCGCCCGGCAGACCGCTGTTCTACGCCGATGGCATGGCTCGTTGGCAACCGCTGGTACCAGGACACGGCATCGGCGTCGCCAGTGCGGCGATCCGCGCGCTGCCTATTTCCGCGACCGCCCCGTCTACATCACCAGCGAATTCTTCCGCGACGGCAGGCCAGGTGCGCGACCCATGCACCAGTCGTCCTGGCCGGCCCGGCGTACATCTGCCACGGCTCGGTGATTACCGCGAGGACTTAGCGCCCTACCACGGCTGATGACCCTCAGGCGCGGCCGGTGGCGACCACGTACTTCAGCCAGGCGACGTACCAGTTCTGCTCGAGGTCGCGCTGCGCGGTGCGCAGCGAGAGCTCCCGGCGGCACACCAAGTCCCGCATCACGTGGTCGAGCTGGACCGGTGCCCTTGAGCGCCGCGGGCCACATGTTCGCGGTCGTGGTCGCGCCGCCGAGCAGGATGGGCACCAGGTAGTCGACGTCGTACTTGGCCTGGACCACGGGGTTTCTGATCCGGTACTCCGTGAACACCGCTTGCTGCGTCGCGGACGGGATCACCGTGGTGGCCAGGTGATCGGGCAGGACGCAGACCTTCGTGGTGTCCGTGGTGGCCACCGCGCCCGGGGTCAGCCTGTGGTTCGGCATCGACACGCCGCCGGTCACCAGCGGCATCGTGAAGTTGGGCAGGCTCACGTTGGCCAGGTCGGGCGCACCGGCCTGGCCGGGCACCTTGGGCGGGGTCGGGGCGGCCGCTGGCTTGCTCCGCGAGGCGCAGCCGGTGACGGCCACGGCCATGCACAGCGCGACCGCGATCGCCATGACGCGGCGGGCGCTCATGGCTCCCCCAGTGCCCGCACCGGCCAACATCCCGCCAGCCTCCTTCGGGGGCTATGAAGTGACGCAGCCATAGTTGGTCATCCCCCCGGCGGCGCCGCTGGCCACGTTGTTGCACTCGACCACGGTCCCGAGGTCGTGGCTCTGCACGTAGATGCCGACGCCCGGCCCGTTCACGATCGCCTTGTTGTCCCTGAAGACGTTGTCGAGCCCCCAGCCTGGGTAGACCTGGTGCACCGAGAAACCGTTGCCGATGCTGTGCGTACCGGTGTTGCCCTCGACGAGCCAGTCGTTGCCCTTCACGTTGACCCAGGATGTGGCAGCCGAGCTGACCATCCCGGTGCCGTTGAGGATGTTGCCGGAGATGACACCGAAGCTGGTGCCTTCCTTGATGTCGATGTTCTCCGCGGTGGTGTCGGCGATGTTGTTGTCGATGATCCGGTTATGGTCGCTCCGGTCGGGCTGGCAGCCGGTGTACCGGCACCAGTTTTTGTGGGCGCTGCCCACGTAGATGCCCTCGCCGAAGAACGCCGTCAGCAGGCCGGTATCCCGGATCACGTTGTGGCTGACGGTGTTGTAGCTGCTGAACGACCTCAGGTGGATGGCCTCGTCGCCGGTCCCGTGCACGTACAGGCTGTCGATGAGGTCGTGCGTGACGCCGTCGGTCACGACGCCCTTCTGGCCGCTCTCCACGGTGAATCCCTCCACGTGCCAGTACGAGGCGTGGTCGAGATGCAGCACGTAACCGCCGTTGATGCCGGGGCCGTCGAGCACGGCGCTGCGGGTGCCGCAGAGCGTGATCGGGGCTGCGGGCGTGCCGGGTGTGCTGGCGGTGAAATTGCCGTGGTAAACGCCGGGCTCCAGGACGATCGTCTCGCCGGGATGCGCGGCCGAGAGGGCGTGCGAGAGCTCGGCGGCGGTCGACACGGCAACGCTTCCGGCGTGGCCGCCGCAGCCGGCCGTGACCGCGCGGGCCGTCGGCTGCGCGCTGGGCGTTGCACTGGCGGCCGGATGGGACGCTGCCGTGGTGCTGGAGGAGGTGGAGCAGCCTGCCGCGGCCAGGGCGATGAGCGCGAGCGCTGCCGGGGCGGTCACCTTCAACGGGAGTCGCATAAGCCCTCCACCACGGGAAATGGCCTGGTCTCGGCGGACTCACCGAGGTCAGCCGGCGGGCGCTCCGGCTTCGCGGGCGTCGTTACCGGCCACTCCTCCCACCAGGCCCGGTCCTCCTCGCCGGGCTGGGGCGGCTGGGGCGGTGAGTCCAGCCGGGACGGGAGGGGATCGACGGGCGGGGTAAACCAGTCGCGTGCAGCGGGCGCAGCAGCGCCGACCCGGAGGTAGTCAAGGCCGCCTGGCCTGGCGCGGCCCGGCTGCTGACCACCGGACGGCCCGCCGTCCTTCGCTGGCCTGCGCTCCCGCGGCGGCTCGCTGGCAGGCCGGGCCGGGGCTGCTGCAGGCCGGGGCGGGGCGGCGGCCCGCTGGGGCGGTTCGCTGGCCGGCGGCGGCGGGGCGGGGGCCGGCCGTGGCGGGGCCGCGGCCGACCGAGGCGGGGCCGCGACCGACCGGGACGGGGCCGCGGCAGCCAGGGGCGGGGCGGCGGCCGGCTCGGCGGAGCGGGCGACGGCCGCGCCGACCGGTACCAGCCGCTCGCTGGTGTCCGCGAGGCGCTCGGCGGACTCGGGCGCCGCTTCGGCGGGTTTGGGTGCCGGTTTGCTGAACTCGGGCAACGGGTCGCTGAACCGGGCCGACCGGCCGGCGGGCCCGGGCAACGGGTCGCTGAACTCGGTCGCCCGGCCGACGGGCCTGGCCAGCGGCGCGCTCGCCAGCGGCGCGCTAGCCGCCGCCACGGGGCCAGCGCCAGCGGCGGCAGCGGCAGCAGCAGCAGCAGCAGCAGCGGTCGGCGTGCGGGCTTCCCTGAGCCAGTGCGTGCTGGCCGGGTAGGGGTGCGGCGGCATCCGCCGCAGCCTGGAAAAGACCTCGCCGAAGATCACCAGGAGCAGGATGCTCAGCCACAGCAGGGCGATCGGGTGGAAGATCAGCCAGGACCAGATGGTGAGCTTCACCGCGTGAACCCACCCGGCCTCCTGCGTGCCCGACAGCGCAGGCCGGGCCGCGTCGGCGCGGGCGTCCACGGCGCGGAACCCGGTCCCGGAGATCACGTTGTCCTGGCCGGAGACCTGCGAACTCGACCCGCGCGCGGTGATGCCGAACACGGTGGCGCCAATGATCCGGTTGCTGTCGGCCAGCATCGGGCCGGAACTGCGGATCAGCATCCCGATGCGGGCACCGACCAGGGTGTTTCCCGAGATCACGCTGTGCGGCGCGGCCGGGCCGATCTCCAGCGCGGCCCGGGGGCCGCAGCGCACGTCGCTGCCGGTGACGACGGTGTTGCTGGCCCCGTCGCGGATCGCGATGCCGGCCAGCCTGGTGCAGACCTCGTCGCCGCGCAGCACGGTGCCGCTGCCGCCCTCCAGCACGATGCCGTCCTGCAGGTTGCCGGCCGCCTCGCTGTCCTGCACGTAGGTTCCGGTGTCCGCGGTGACGGAGCCGCCCGAGGCCGACGCGCCGGTCGCCAGCGGCTGGCCGTCGATCAAAAAGCCATCGCCCGCGTTGTGCTCGGCCACGTCCGAGGTCAGCACCGTGCCGCTGGTGGCGGGATCGACGAGGAAGCCGTTTCCCCCGTTGCGGGCCGCGGAGCTGTCGGACACCGAGGTGCCGGTGTTGTTCCGGTGGATGTGCAGCCCGTCAAGCTCGTTGAACTCGAACAGGTCGTCGTCGAACGTCACGTTCCGGCCGCGGGTCACGAACGCCCCGTAGGTCTCGTCGGTGAACGTCGACCCGGTGGCGCCGCCGGTGCTCGGCGTGCTGGTGGAACCCGTCCAGGCCACACCGCCGGTCCGGCCGCTCCAGAAACCGAGCGCCGACACGCGGACGTCGGTGAACACCATCCTGCCGCCCACATCGCGGATGTAGGACCGGCCGCTGCCCGCGTCCGGGGCCGGGGAGTTCGCCGTCCGGTCCCAGCCCATGATCGTCATCGGGTGCTGCGCGGTGCCCTGGAAGGACAGGCTGCCGCCCCAGCCGACGATCGAGGTGAAGCCGCTGGCGGAGCTGTCCATGTAGAGCGCGCGCAGGTTCGGCCCGCCCAGTCTCAGCTGCGCGTTGGTCGAGACGAAGACGTTGTCCAGCAGCAGGCCCGCGTGGTGCCGCAGCATTACCAGCGCCCCGTACTGCACCAGGCTCTTATACGTGTACGCGCCGGACCCCGCGGTCAGCACCAGGGTCGGAAGCGAGCCGCGGACCGGGATCACCTCGGGCTGGTAGACGTCGGCGGCGTCGTGCACCAGCAGCCGGATCCTGCTGTCCTCGGCGGCGACCGTGGCGGCCTCCTGCGTGGCGCTCGCCGAGGGCAGCCGCGCTGGCGGCTGGCCGGGGTCGATCGGCGTCGCCACCGGCGGCAGCGCAACGCGGGGCGGGGCGGCCGGCGCCGGCAGCAGGCGGACGCCGCCCGCGGCCTTCGGCGGGGAGTTGCTCCGCAGGTGCAGCGCGCCCAGGATCTCCGGGGTCGCGGCCAGGGCGGCGAACAGCAGCAGGGCCAGCAGGACGGCGTAGCGGGCCTGGCTGGCCCGGGGCCCGGCCACGGCCTGGTCAACCCGGGGCATGGCCACGGTGTCGTGCTCTTGTGTCACGTCGCTCTCCTAGAGCAGCGACGCGGCGGACTGCGCCTCGCCGCCGAGTTGGTCGCTGCTGCGGGTCAGCCATCCATGGACGTTCATGGTCAGGAAGGCGTAGCTCTTCACCGGCAGCGCGACCACGATGGTCATGACCGCCACCAGGGGAAGCACCCAGATGTCGCCGGGCTTCTGGCGCAGGTGCGAGATTCCGCGCACGGTACGGCCGAGCAGCAGCCACCCGATCGCGACGGCGGGGACGACGACCCCCGGGTGCAGCAGCCAGGCCACCAGGTACGTCATGGCCAGGCCCATCGTCAGCGGGGTCAGCATCACCTGCAGCACGCTGAGCTGGCAGATGAACGGCTGGTGCCAGAGCCAGCCCTTCCACATCGCGGTGAGATAGCACCGGTAGGAATTGCGGCTCCAGCGCAGCCGCTGCTTGAGGAACGCGCGGCCGGTGTCGGGGAACATCGACATGGCACGCGCATTGGCCTGGTAGACGGTCTTGTACCCGGAGGCGAGGACGAGCCAGGTGAGCCGGCCGTCATCGCCCGACACGCAGCGGCGGCCGAGGAAGAACTCGTCTTCCAGGTGCTCGAGCACGGGCATCACCACGCTGCGCCGGTAGGCGACCGTGCGGCCGGACAGGCAGGCCACGGCTCCGGCCCGGGACTGCGCCCGGACGTAGTCGAGGTACCGGACGTCGATCATCCAGTCGGCGACCCGCCGCCACACGCTGGTGCTCGCCAGGTAGGCGTTCTGCCGGGTCCCGACCCCGCCGACCTTGGGATCCGCGAACGGCGCCTGAACCGCCCGGAGCAGCCCGGGCTCCCAGGCCGTGTCCGAGTCGGCGAGCACGAGGATCTCGCCCCGCGCCTGGCGGATGCCCGCGCCGAGCGCCGACCGCTTGCCCGTGTGCACGAACGGGAGCACGACCAGGCTGGGCTCGGACGCGGCACGGCGCTGCAGCCGCCGGATCACCTCGCGGTCCTCGACGTCGGGGACGACGATGATCTCGGTCGGGCCCTCGGCCAGCCACGTGTCCAGGCACCGGTCCAGGATGTCCGGGTCCTCGCGGTACGCCGGTATCACCGCGGATGTGGTGGCCGTGAACCCGTCCGGGGTGGGCCGGTACAGCCGCGACAGGCTGAACCGGGTCAGCCACACCGACCAGGAGATGATGCCGACGACGCCGATGGGCAGCACATGCCGCAGGTTCCACCACTGCGCGACGCCGATCCTGGGCGTTAAGAGAGCAGCCTCTACCACACCGGGATGCACGGTGTTACCTCCCCTTAGACGCCAGGCTGCGCGGTAAACGCGTGTGCTTGAAGGCTGCCAAAGCGCTTGGCGAGACGTCAGTCGCCTAGAGGGCCAGCCAACAACTGCTGCTTCATCTATGACGGACGATCCGGCGCATCGGATGACACCGATCCCCACGTTTTGCTCGCTTTCCCCGGCCTGGCCGCGAGCACGTCGCTAACCCACTGGCGCAGGCCGGGACATCCGGGATCCAGAACGTGTGGACAGGCAACCCGGCGGGCCCCGCGAGGCTGGTGTTTCCGGGCCCTTTCGGTCACGCCGCAGCTGTGGCGAGGGCATCGCCATAATCCGTTTATTCGTGTTTCACAGATTCGCTTACTGGTACGCTCATCTGAAGATTCCGGCAAGGAGGGAAATCCGGGTGGCCGACGATGCTTATGGAGCCATCGTCGCCAAGCGGCGATTGGCCCGGCGGCTCGCCGAGATGCGGGAACGGACCGGGCTGACCCTCAACGAGGTGAGCGACAAGATCGGCTGGAGCCGGGGCCGGCTCGACCGGTACGAGCGCAACGAATGGCGGCTCCCGGACGCGAGCCACATCCGGGACCTGGCCCGGATCTACGAGGCCAGCGACAAGGAGCGCGCGGAACTCGAGGACCTCGGCCGGCAGGCCCGGCAGCGCGTGTGGTGGCGCGTCTACGAGGACGTCTTCGGCAGGGGCCACGAGTTTGCCGGTTTCGAGAACGATGCGGCCCGGATCAGCGTGTACATGCCGCTGGTGCTGCCGGGGCTGCTGCAGACCGAGGCCTACGCGCGGGCGCTGCTGGCGACCGGCCCCCGGCCGCCGCAGTGGCAGGACCGGGCGCTGCGGGCGCGGCTGCGCCGGCAGCAGATCCTGGACCGGGCCGACGGCACCGCGCCCCGGCTGGTCGCGGTGATCACCGAGGCGTCGCTGATGTTCCGCTGGGGCACCCGCGACGACCGCCGCGCCCAGGCCGCCCACCTGGCGGCGGCCGGCCGCCGACCGAACGTGGAGCTGCGGCTGCTGCGGTTCGCCGACGGGCCGCACCCGGGGATGAGCAGCCTGATCGACATCTTCGACTTCCCCGACGACGAAGATCCCAGCATGGTGTACCTGGAGAACGACACCGAGATCCAGGAAGTCACCAGGCCCGGCGAGGTCGCGGCCTACCGCCAGACGTTCGCCCAGGTCCGCGACGCGGCCCTCGCCCCGGCCGCCACCCGCACCTACCTCGACACCCTCGGCCAGACCCAGGAGTAAACGATGACCGACCTTTCCCGTGCGGCATGGCGCAAGGCGGCCAGGAGCACATCAGGCAATGGCGGGTGCGTGGAGATCGCCGGCAACCTGCCCGGCGTGACCGCGATCCGCGACTCCAAGCGCCCCGAGGACGGCGCGCACGTGGTGTCCCGGGAGACGTTCGCCGCGTTCCTCGCCGACGCCAAGGCCGGCCGGTACGGCGGCTGAGGCGCCGTACCGGCTGAGCCCGCGCACCGGCTGAGCCCGCGCACCGGCTGAGGCCGCGTACCGGCTGAGCCCGCCTGGCGTTCACCGCGGCGGCCCGGGAGGGCGGCGGATCCGCACCGCGCGGCCGCTGTGCCAGCACCGGACCCGAGCTGCGGCCGGGCCGCGGATGGCGGCGGCACGAACGTTCAAGAAGCTGGGTGAATCCGTGCGGCGGCGGCGCCGTCGTGCCCGCGTTTTCCGCCTGCCCGCCCCCCTCCCCCGAGGGCACGGCTAGCGTTTGCAGCGGTCGCACGGCGCAGCTATATTCGAGTACCAGAATCTGTGCAGCACGAATGCTTAGCCAGCTGGGGGAGGCACGAATGGCGCCCGCGCCGCAGATGGCGGCCGCCTCGGACGGCAGGCCGAGTGAGCAGCCTGTGCCCGGGGCCGGGTAAGTGGCGCCAGCCAGCGGCGCGGCCGTGCACTTGCCCGAGCCGTGCTGGCGCAGCTACCCGGGACGGCCGGATCAGGCGGCCCGGGTGCGGGCGTTCGTCGGCGGGGCGCTGGACGGCTGCCCGGCCGCCGACGACGTGGTGCTGATGGCCGACGAGCTGGTCAGCAACGCCATCCAGCACACCTGTTCTGGCGAGTCGGCGGGGACGTTCCGGGTGCGGGTCACGGTCCGGGCCGGGACCTCGGTGCTGGTCGAGGTGGCCGACGCCGGCGGCCGGTGGGGCGAGCAGGGTGCCGGGCCAGGCGCCGACGGCTTCGAAACCCGGGGCCGCGGCCTGAACATCGTCGGCGCGCTGGCCGCCAGCTGGGGCGTGACCGGGGACGAAGCCGGGCATATCGTGTGGTTCACGGCCGGCTGGGGACCCTCGGCAGCCGGCCGCCCTTCCCGCCGCAGGCCGTCGGCAGCACGGGCCTGACAGCGGCCCCGGGGTGGCGGCGGCCCCGGGGTGGCGGCGGCCCCGGAGTGGCGCCGCACCGCGCCGCTGATCCCGGATTGATGTTGTCTCGGTGCGCGGCATGCCCGGCAGGCGAGGTGTGACGAGGTGCGAGAGGCCCGGCAGCGGCGTCCGCCGGCTGCGGCGGCGGCCCGCCATTCATGGCCGCCGGGTCACTGACCGTTTCCGGCCATTTGGCAATCCCGGGGCAAACGATCGCCGCGAAGACCCATCGCAAGTCCGGAAAAGGCGGCAAACCACCCGCGTCTGCAGCGCATCTCGCAGGTGGCGTTCATCATCCAGGGCAGCGACGGAGGCAGGACACGCTGCTCCATGTCGCTGGCGTCCTCCGGGCGGTCGGGCATCGCTGGCCTGCTCGGGGCGACCTCCGATGCGCGCTTCATCCGGCCGTACATGCAGGCTGTCGGAACCGAGTTGCTCAAGCTCGATCCGAATGCGCGGATTCAGGCGAACTAAGACATTCATGGGCTGGTTCTCCAAACGCGTCAGACGCGTACCCAGAGTGGCGGCTCCTGGCGGGGCGGGTCGCCGACCGAGAAGCGGTCGCTTTCGGCGGATTCGCGCGGAGCCGGGATCGTAAGCGTGCCATCCGGCGGGCCAGTGTCGTACCACGGCTGGCCGGTCCATTCGGCCGGGGGGTCACGGCGGATCACGTCCAGCGCGACCAGGTGGGCGTACCGCGAGTGCCGGCTGACCTGGACGCCTTTCGCCATGCAGGCCGCGGTCAGCAGTTCCCGCGCGGAACTGAAGTCAGCGGCGCTGATCCCGGCCCGGCACCATAGGTAGACGCGCTCGCCGAACGGCCGGCTCCGGGTCATCAGGATGACGGGGAGCTTGCCGTAGCGGGAGTGGATCCACGCGTGGGCACAGGCAGAGCGGATCCGGTGCGGGGTCACGATGCACCACAGGCGGGCCGCGAGCAGCCGCCGGCCGCGCGAGACGGAAGCGGTGATGCCCAGCGCGGCGGCCAGCCCCGCCGTCAGCGCGGCCGCTGCCGCGGTGTCCAGCGCGATCCATGGTGCGGCCAGCGCGGCCGCGGCAGCGAGCTCGTAGCGCCAGCGCCACGCCGCGACGATCACGTTGGCGCGGGCCACCGTCCCCAGGGCGTATTCCAGGCCGGCCCGCGTCTGCCGGGCACCGGCCCGGGTCTGCCGGGCACCGGCCCAGCGGGACGGCGGCATCATCGGGCCCGCCCCCGGTCCGCCAGCGACGGCTCGGTGAGGGTGATCCGGCCGGTGCCGGCGCACTGGGCGCAGGACTCCCCGCCGGGGCTTGTCCCGATACCGCCGCAGGCCGGGCAGCGGCGGAAGCGGTCGAACCGCGGATCCCGGTAGACCCTGACCAGGCCGCCGCGGAGGACGGTGATCTGCCAGCCGTGCTGCCTGGCGAACGCATCATCGGCCCGGTACAGCCAGTCGCCGAACCTCCTGATCAGGAGGGCCAGCCGCCCGGTCGCCCGGGGAGGGCTGCCACCCTGGCCGGGGGCCATCCCGAGTTTGCTCATGTAATCAGGACAGCGCAGCGCGACCGCAATGTAACTCTGCTACAGAACTACGCAATTAACGTGGGGGTTGCCACTCATATACCGTAGCGTTATGCCTGCCGCCGGACGCCCGATCGAGCGCCCGGCGCACCTTTCGCCCGAGCAGCGTTCACGGGCCCAGGAGCGCACGCACCAATGGCGCCAGCAGTGCGGGCTGAGCCAGCGCGAGATGGCCGCCGCGGTCGGCATAAGCCCAGCCCTCTACCGCACCTGGGAAACCGGCCGGGACGACCACGCCGGGCCTACCCGGCCGCAGACCGAGGTGCTCGACAGGGTCCTCAGGGAGCGGCTGCCCGACGGCTACGCCGAAGGCGAGGCCTTTGACGTATGGGGCTGGCCCCGGCAGCGGGACATGAGCTATGACCGGGTCGTTGAGCTGCTCCGCCAGGCCGGGTTCGACGTGCCACGGCTCAGCGCAAACGGCCGGCCCCCGGCCGGCGTGTTCTGGGTCCATAAGGCGCGGGAACCCAACCTGGTGCACGGCGTCTTCTCGCTCGCGGCCGCGGCCGCCACCCGCGCCGGCGTCCCGGTATACCTGCTGCTTGATGACCTCGAAAGAAGCAACCGGCAGCATGAACTGTGCGAGGACCTTGACTCCCGGATAAGGACCTGGGTCGCGTTCGCCTCCGGCGACGGCGGCAAGCTCTCTACCAGGCTCTACTCGGAGGTCCTGACCGAACCGCATCTGGCGGGGCGGGGGTGGCCGGCCGTCAACGACTACCTCAACCCGCGCATCGGCGTGCTCGACTTCCTGGTCGCCAGCAAGGTGATCTCACCGCTGCTGTACACGATCAATCCCGAGGAAAGCGTCCTCGACCTGCTCCGGAACGCTGAGTCGCTCGGCGCCGAAAAGCTGCTCACGCCGCTCCGCAGCTGGATGGTCTTCGAGCAGCAGATCGGGTGGATCCTCGGCCGGGCCGCCGACGCGGCCACCTTCGTCATCACCCTGGGCGGCGAGGACGAGCGTGCCCTGTGGGAGGCGTTCCACCGTGGCTGCTCCGACGACCTGTCGGCGCGGGTCCGGCACATCTACCTGCGTCCCATGCCCATGCCCAGTTACCGCTCACCGTGGCAGGAACGGGCGCTTTCCGCGCGGACCAGCCGCTCCACGTTGACCACCTACCTCGTCAACCGGACGGCGCCGGACAAGGGTGACCTTCTCGAATGGCTGCTCAAGACGGCCATTCGCCTTCCCGCGGCACTGAACCCCGGCTTCCGGGAGGGGCTTGACCCGGTTCTCGACGATGTCGATGCCCTGCTGCGGACCCCGGCCAGCGGGCTGCCGACCGAGACGGTGGGATCGATCGCCAAGGCCGTCGTGGAGTGGCTCGACCTCTGACCGCACCACGCGCCCTGACCAGGGGAAACGCTCTTGGCAAAAAAATTGATCAGCGGTGAGAGAGTTAATGGCTTACCGCGATGCGGGTCAAGGTACGCTCATCCCCGTTCCGGGACTATGCCGGAAATTTAACTGGTCGGTAAGCGGGCGGTATCTAACCCAAGGGCGGTATCAAGTGGCGCAGCGCCTGCTGGGCACCGCATTTGATGGCCTGGTCGAACTCCCGCCGGGTCACAGCCTGAAATCTATCGACGTGTACGTTACGTCGCAGTGCAACCGCCAATGCACGTACTGCTTTCTGCCGTCCGATTTCTTCGCGTCGGGCCTCCGGATGAGCCTCGAGGCCTTTTCGGGCATCGTGTCCTGGCGTCGGAGCCAGAACATCCGGGAGCTCACCTTCCTCGGCGGCGAACCCTCTCTGCATCCGTCCTTCCCCGAGATGATCAGCCTCGCCCGGAAGGGCGGCCCGGGCCTGCTTGCGAGAGCTCGCCGTCGGCCGCCAGGGGCCCTTGGGGGGGCCCAGTCCATGTGTCATTTCCCCGACGGCACATGCATCGCGCTGGTCTGCTCACGCCGATATCAAGATCCAGCGGCCGTAGGCGAGTACCGTACTTCCACTCAGCGCGCTAACCAGGTTGAACTCGTAGAGCATGTTGTGACCAGGGTTCGATGGTCAGGTGTCGTACTCCGCTTGGTCCGATCGTCCTCACCATCATGCGGGACGGTGCAGTCCGGGGACGGGTTATTGAGGTCGCGCACCGGCTGGGGGTGTCGCCGCAGAGCCTGCACAGCTGCCGGGTTCGGCTGCCCGGTCCTCTAGCGGTAGGGGGTCAGATCGGCCCGGGGGTAGCGCGTTTGGGTGTCGGCCAGGGTTTGCTCGTCCCAGTACGGGTCCCCCGGAGCTGGGAAGCCGAACACCGATCGCTCCCGGGGAGAGGCCCGCTCGACGATCTCGAACCAGTCTGACCGCGTCGCGCGCTCGGCCCAGGCGACCCGGCCGGTCCAGCGCGGTGCCCACACATCGTAGTCGGCGAGGAGCGCAAAGCGGGCTGATCGTTCGCCGGTCATGCGCGACCCGCGGTGAAGTACGTCGGACCGAAAAGCGAACAGGGTTCCTGCCGGACCGGTCATCGAGACCTCCTCCTCGGCGAACATCCCCTCGGGGAGGTAGTTCGTGATGTCGTGATGCCCGGGGACCGGCCAGTACGGGACGCTCTGCCCGACCGACAGCGGAACGATCTTGGTAGGACCGTCCTCATCGCCTACGTCGGACAGGAGGATCCAGCTCAGCATCTGCGTGGCCGGCTCGGAGCGCTTGGGCACGACGAGGCTGTGGTTGACGAAGTCGCGGTGGTGGCGCTGGTCGTAGTCGACGGCTCCGGCGTACTTGGCCCACAGCGACGCCTCGTACAGCCGCAGGTCGGCTGAGCCCAGGAAGCGCTCGGCCAGGTCAAGCAGGTCCGGGTGGAAGGCCAGCCGGTTCAGGTTCCACGATCGCCACGGTCCGCTGACCTCGCCGGCCCACTGGTCGGTCGCCAGCCACGCATGAGCAGCCGGGTCGGCAAAGTACGACTCGGGCCGCGGGTAGTGCAGCCACAGGGCTTCCCGGGCCGCGGCCAGCTCGTCAGCCTCGAGGAAACCCTCGAACAGCAGGTAACCCCGCTCCCGCAGGTCCGCCAGGCAACGGTCGGGCACCTTCATCCCCGCACGCTAAGCGCCCTCGCAGTTCGACCGCAACGGCATTCCAGAGTGCAGCTGCTCAGGGTCACCGCCGAACTCGCCGATTGGGCAGACACCTTCCCCACGAGCTGCTGACGCTCCCGCCCTCTCTAACCCCGGTTGTCCAACCCGACCGGGCACCCTGACCCCAGCAAGATCGTCTGGCCGGAAGCGTTACGGATCATCTGACATCGATCCGTAACGCGTCAACTGGAGTTCGACAGGTTCGATGGTCAGGCCGGCCGCGGCCAGGCACCCGTCGATCAGGTGCGGCCGGTACTGGATCTTCTTCAGCTTGCGCTTGACGATGCGGACCAGGCTGTCCAGGTCGGCGGCGGCGAAGTTGGCCATGGCCCGCTTGAGCAGTGACCAGATGCCCTCGGCCGGATTGAGATCGGGCGCGTACGCGGGCAGCCGGAAGATCCGCAGCCAGTCGTTGTTCTCGGCAGCGAAGTCGGCCAGTTCGGGGGCCAGGTGGATGTTGAGATTATCCCAGCACCAGACCAGGGGGGCGGACAGCTGACGGTGGGTGGCGATGATCAGGTCCCGGTAGTCGCTCCAGCTGAACCCCTTGGCCTCGCCCTTGCGGCGACGGTAGACGCGCAGCTGGTAGAACAGGCGGGGCCGGTCACCGGGCCGGTAGCACGCTACGCCGGCGATGCTGACCCGCCCGCCGCCCGCGCCGCGCACCCGTACCAGGGGCCGCGCCCCGCGCGGCGCCCAGGTGCGCCCTTTGGGCGGGCTCAGCCCCTGGCCCGTCTCGTCCTCGAAACAGATGAAGGCACCCAGGTCACGCGCGGCGCTTTTATATCGGGCCACACCTCGGCCTTCCACACCGCGACCGCCTCCTCGTCGCGTTCCATCGCCTGGCGCACCGGCACCTGGCACGACCAGCCGTGCCGGCGCATCAGCTTCCAGGTGCCCTCGACGGTGTACCCCACATGGAACAGCCTGCCGATCAGCGTCTTGATCCGGCCCAGCGTCCAGCGCTGATCGGCGGCGAACCCGTGCGCCAGCGGCCCCTTCCCCAGCTCTAACTCCAGCCGGGCCCACTGCCGCGCGCTGAGCCGCTCGGCCGACACCGGCCCCCGCGACCGCAGCGCCCCGGTCCCGCCCTCTTCCCAGGCCCGGTGCCACCGCCGCACCGACCCCGGGGTGACCCGCAAGTCGTGTGCGATCTGGCTGATCTTGTCGCCGCGGGCGAACCGCGCCGCGGCGTCCAGCCGCAACTGCTCACGCCGCTGCTGCTCGGCGGGCGTGTACCCGCCCCGCTGCGCATACCGCATACCGCGGTCATAGGCCCGCGAGCAGCCGACGTCACGACCCGATCTCTACGAGTTCAACCTGGTTAGCACTACAAGAACAATGGCCCCTCGCTCGGTCTCAAAACACAGGGATGGCCTGGCCGTTGCACCGGCCAGGCCATCCACCGACCCCTTACCTGACGCGATATAGCCCGGACAGGCCAATGAAGCAGGACAAGGAGTGCAGGATGCTCCGTATCAGTGTGCCTCGTCAACGGCCAGCTAAGCGAGAGTTTTACCTGGTCAGAATGCCCGCCAGACGACCCAGGACGTAAAGGCCATGGCGTCCAGGGCACTGCTGGACCTCCTGGACCAGGCTCCATCCGGCAGTACGCTCATCATCTCCGCCGTAGGCCAAGTCCTGCGGGTCTTTCTTTGGCGCCTATTCAGGGCGGTCGAACTTCGCATGTGTCCGAAGTTCTCCGGTGAGCACCCGGAACAGACGATCCCTGCTAAGGATTCCCCCAATCTCCTGAAGGAGATTACCGCAGCGGTGCAGATATTCCGTACCGCAGGTAAACAAGGGAAAATGTTGGCCAGGTTTCGGGTGAACCTTAACCCGCTCCGCGGGAGCCGAGCTGCTGAGGCGGCGCCACCGAGGCCTGCCGCGCCACAGGGCAGCGGTCAGGCCGACCAGATGTCTTCCCAGCGCGGAGGAGATGCAGGAACTGGCCATCCGGAGGCGTGCAGCAGTCCAGATTCCAGAGCAGCCACGACCGCTACTCCCCCCAGTATCTCGGGGCGACCCCCCACAGGTGCGACCGGTCAGGTAGAGCTGAGGTACGTTCTACGGAGCCGGGTCGACGAGTATGTCAATGTTTCAGACAGATTCCCGATTTGGCTGGCCATTACCCTGGGATTCGCAGGGGGAGACTCGGCAGCGCTCGTCGCGCTCGCCGCTGGAGCGCAGCATCCATTTGTCCTATACTTGATGCTTTGTGGGTTTACATGCTTCTCCGTAGCCTTTGCCGTGATGACAGTTCTAGATGGCCGGCGCATGCGCGCAGCGCGAGCGGAACTGGACACGAGTACAAGATCCGACCTTCCTCTCTCCGTCACGGTGACTGCGGAGGCCTCCTCAATACCCAGAACCGAAGCGCACTCAGAGGACCAGCATGTGCCAGACAAGCGAGACTTGTCGGAACGATCTGGTTGACACGGGCACGCCTCGCATACGGAACAGGCACGACGTCGATGCCCTCATGCGGACTCCGGCCAGCGGGCTGCCGACCGGGACGGTGAGATCGATAGCCAAGGCTGTTTGGAGTGGCTCGACCTCTGACCGCACCATGCGCCTGATCAGCGGAAACGCTCTTGGCAAAAAATTGATCAGCGGTGAGAGAGTTAATGGCTTACCGCGATGCTGATCACGGTACGCTCATCCCGGTTCCGGGATTATCCCGGTTCCGGTTCCGGGGTTATCCCGGGTTACTGGCCGGCAAGGCGGTATCTGACCAAGGGCGGTAGCAAGTGACGCAGCGCCTGGGCACCGCATTTGATGGCCTGGTTGAGCTGCCGCCAGGTCATAGCTTGACCTCTGTGGATGTGTACGTTACATCGCACTGTAATCGTCGATGCACGTACTGTTTCCTGCCGTCCGATTTCTTCGCGTCGGGTCTCCGGATGAGCCTGGAGGCCTTTTCGGGCATCGTGGCCTGGTGCCGGCGCCACGACGTCCGGGAGCTCACCTTCCTCGGCGGCGAACCCTCTCTGCATCCGTCCTTCCCCGAGATGGTCACCCGGGCCCGCGATGGCGGCCTGGACGTTCGCGTGGTCACCAACGGCGTCCGCCGGTTCCGGCACCTGCTGGAAAGCGGCCGGATCAAGCCTCGCCATCTGAGCCGGGTCGCGGTGAGCCTGGACACGCTGGACGAAACGGTGCAGGACAGCTTCCGGGGCCGCGGGGCCTGGCGCGACGCTATGGACACGATCAGGCTGCTCCGTGAACGTCACGTCCCGTTCGACATCAACGTCACGGGTGTGCGGCCGGTGCTGAGCGGAATCGAGGAGCTGATCCGGTTCGCTGCCGGGAACGGGTGCCGGCGGGTCAACGTGCACTGGCCGTCGAGCATCGGGCTCGGTGCCAGCCTGGCTGCCGGCCAGATACCGGGCCGCGAGGAGTGGGCGGGCCTGGTCCGCTCGGTGGCCGAACGGGCCCAGCAAGAGCCCTTCATCGAGATCGAGCGAGGATTCCTCGGCGACGGCGACCAGCTCACCGGGTGCGCCCTGGACGACTTCTCCAACCTGCAGATACTTCCGGACGGCCGCGCCTACCGCTGTGGCCTCCTGGTCGACCAGGAGGGCATGGCCTCGCTGACCATGGCCGGCGACCAGCTGCGGATGACCCGCCCCGGCTTCGGTGAAGAACTGCTCAGGTCCACGACTCCGCCAGGCTGTAATGCCTGCCCGGCCATGCAGGCCGACGGCAGGCGCGCCTGCATCTATGACAAGGTGAGTTCCGCCCGCGACAAGGTGAGTTCCGCCCGCCCCGCCTGAGTTCGGCCTTCCTCCGCGGCCGTACCGCCATCCGGCCGAGTTGCCTACAATCAAGCAGCTTGGTCCGGGAGGGGGCTGGTTCGCGTGCAGAGCCCAGGCCTGGTCGTCTTTGATGCGTTCAACACGCTCATCACGTCGCAGCGGGACAGCAGGCAGACCTTCCTCGCCGGGCTCGCCGAGGTCGGCCTCCATGCCTCGGAAGGAACGCTGACGCGGCTGCAGGCGGCCAGCGAGGGACTGGACCACTCGGAATGGTCCGGCTCTCGGCGGACGTATTCCGGGTGGGCCGCGGCGACCCTTTCCTCGGTGGCGCGGGCCGGGACCGTCATGCGCGCCGACCTCGCCCCCCATGTCGTCCCTGCGCTGGAGCAGCTGCACCAGGCGCCGATGGTGGCCCTGCCCGGCGCGGCGGATTGCCTGGCCGCGCTCAGACGGGCCGGATTCACCATCGCGCTGTGCTCCAACTGGGGCTGGGATCTGGCCGTCGACGTGGCCGGCGCGGGCCTGACAGGGGACATCGACGTGTTCGTGACGTCGGCCCAGGCGGGTTACCGCAAGCCCCATCCACGCATTTACCAGGCAACGCTCGAAAGGGCCGGGTTTGGCGCGGACGACGCGGTGTTCGTCGGCGACAGCCTGCGGACCGATGTCCTCGGGCCGCAGCGCGCCGGCATCCGCTCCGTGCTCCTGGCGCCAGATACCGGGAGGCGGCTCCACCGGGAGCAGGTGCCATCGCTGGCGGCCGCGGCACGCCTCATCCTCGGAGACCTCGCCCGTTGAGCCCCCCCGAATCCCCACGCCTCCAGCAGGAACAGGTAGCCGAACTCGGCCAGCCCGCACCGGGATCAATGGCCTCGCGCACGACGGACGGCAGGCCCGCCGGGGACCCCCGAGCCATCAGCAGCCCCTACCGCCCTCGGGCTTGCTCCAGGTTCGACTGGTGGACGGGGAGCCAGTCCGGCCCGAGGCGCGCGTCGGCCGGTTCCTCTCCTCGCCGCAGCGCGTCGATGTAGGCATGATCGGCGGCGAGGCGGGCCGCCACCTCGGGACCCTCGGCAACGGCGCCGTGGCCGGGGACCAGGACATCGACGTGCCTGGCGGCCTCACCCAGCCGGTCGAGTGCGGTCTCATAGGCGCCCACCTGACCGGGGCGGCGCGGGTCGAGGAGCGGGATCAGGACGTCGGAGAGCATGTCGCCGGCGAGCAGGACGCCACGGTCCGCCAGGAGGACCGCGGCGTGGCCGATGGCGTGCGCCTGATGCTCGACGATCTCGCCCGGCACGGGTCCGCCGTCGGCGGGCAGCGGGGTGACGAGCCCGAGCAGCTCGAGAGGGATGCCCGGCGCGCTCTCCGCCGCCATCCTCTGCCCCCGCTCCCGGGCTTCACTGGCGGCGCGGGCGCCGGCCGGGGTGGCGTAGCGCGGCACGTCACCGAACCGGGGATGCCAGAGCAGGTGGTCCCAGTGGGGATGGGTGGAGAACCCGGCGACCACCGGAATGCCGAGCCGGTCCAGGTCATCGGCGAGCTGGCTCAGATCGGAACCATCGATGCCGGGATCGACCAGGATCAACCCACCCTCCCCGCGCACCGCGATGGCATTGCTCAAGACCCACTCGCTCTGCCGGACCCAGACACCGTCGGCCACCTGATTCAGCACGGGTTCACTCTCTCAGGTATCTCCGCCCGGGGTCTGGTTCCCGGCGGCGGGCTGGCCAGGTCGTGTCCCGTGCCTGTCGTGCCATCACGCGTCGCGGGTCCGGCTCAGGCGGCGCGGCCGCCGGAATGCCCGGTACGCCGGCCGGCAGCTGCGCGCGATCCTGGCTCTCCGAACGCCTGGGCGATCTGCCAGCGCGCCCAGCGCATCCGCGCGGCCGCGATCTCCGGATGGTCGCCGAACTCCTGGGCGACCCGCTCGGCGCAGCCCCGCGGGCCGAACCGGCGCACTGCCGCCGTGACAGCCTGCCGCACCTGCACGGCGCGCGGCTCATCGGATCGCTGCACTGCCGACACGAACAGAGCGTCAGTGCGCACCACCGCGATGCTGGGATAACTCGTGACCGGCCGCATCGTGGCCTCCTTGCCAAACTTCCTTTAGCCGACTACACCACGAGGCTCTGACAATTCCGGTTCGCCGACCGCGAGGGGACCTCGTCTTTCTTAGTGAAAGAGCCGGACGTCAGGTGCCAAGTACACTCATCGCGCCGCGCTTAACCCCCCATGTAGCCGCGTTTCAGGCGGGAACCCGTTCGTCGGCTGCTTGACGGGCAGCCACGCCCGGGAACCGTCACATGTAACAAAGGGAGGGCTCGCGATGACCGACGCCGGCTCACGTGAGCGTGTCCGCGCGCACCGGGAGCGGCTGCGCGCGCAGGGCCTGCGGCCTGTTCAGGTCTGGCTGCCTGACGTGACGGCCGAGAGCTTTCGCCGCCGAGGCTCACAGGCAGTCGCGCGCAGTGTCCGCTAGCGCTGCCGCCGAGGACGGCCAGGCCTTCGTGGACCGCGCGCTCGTGGTCTTCCCGGGGATCGCCAGCAGCACATTGCCTGGCGCGAGCCGTCATCCCGATCCCCTCAGCTAACCTTCGGCGTTGCCCGCCCGCCGAAGTGCAGATACTTCTCGCCGGTCCGCAGCTGGTAGAACGTCACGGGCGTCCACGTCTCCGCGTTCGGCTCCCTGACCACAAACAGGTTCTGCTCGATCGGCACCATCGCGTACTCGGTCGTCGGGTCGGGCCTGAGCCTGGCCAGCGGGCCGGTGACCGTGGCCTTCAGGATCGGGCCGTCGTCTCCGGTCAGCACCTCAAGCCGCGAGCTGGCCCGCTCGTAGGTGCCAACATGGGGCTGCACATCCACTGACACCGGCTCCGCGGGCGGGGCCAGCGGGCGCGGCATGTCGACATCGGCGAGCTCACTGAAGATCTCGCGGTACAGGTCCTGGTAGAGGTCGCGCGTGCTGCCACCGTTGGCGAGCAGCGCCACCGCCAGCCCCTCGCCGGGCAGCAGCCGCAGGAACGCTGACTGGCCGATCGTGCTGCCGTCGTGCCCGATGAGCCGGTGCCCGTTCCAGCCGAACCGAATCCAGCCGATCCCCCACGAGTCGCCGAGGGTGTGCTTGTCGGCCAGGTCCGCCTGCATCTGCGTCATGGCTGCCGCGCTCGAGGCGTCGAGCAGCCTTGTGCCGTCAGGCCCGACGCCGCCGGTCAGGTGCATCCGCGCGAAGCCAAGCAGGTCGGCGGCTGTTGAGCCGATGATGCCGGCCGGGCCCAGCGACCGTGGCAGCATCCAGACCGGGGCCCTCGTCGGCTCGCCGGTTCCCTCGCTGACATGCCCGACAGCCGCCCGGTGCAGCAGCGCCTCTTCGGGGAGGGTCATCGTGTGCTCGAGGCCGAGCGGGGCGAAGATCCGCCGCCTGACCGCCCTGTCCCACGTGCCGCCGGTCAGCTTTTCGATCACGAGGCCCGCCAGCACGAAGCCGGAGTTGCAGTAAGACCAGGTGGCGCCCAGCGGATGGTTTTGCGCAACCTCACCGAGGCTTGCCACGTACTTCTCGACGCAGTCGTCGCCGCGGCCGGTGTCGGTGAACACGTCGCCGTCGATCCCGCTGGTATGCGTCAGCAGATGCCGCATGGTCACCTGCTTGGTCACGTCCGGGTCGGCAAGCCGCAGCTCAGGGAGTACCTCGGCAACCGGGGCATCAAGATCAAGCAGGCCCTCGTCGACGAGCTGCATGACGACGGTTGCTGTCCAGACCTTCGTGATCGACCCGATCTGGAACACCGTGCCGGTGGTTACCTCGACGCCGGTGTCCTTGTTCAGCACACCGGTGGCGGCCTCGACCAGCTCATCCTCACGTCCTTGCCTCAGCCGCAGGATGCCGAGCGCGGCTCCTGGCACGTGGTGCCGCTCCGCAAGCGAAGCGAGGCGCCGCTGCCAGTGCTCGGCATCGATGCGGGGACGGCGGGGGCCCGTCGCGTCGCCGGCATACTGCTCGACCCAGTCGACGACCCTGCGGTTGACGTCGAGCCGGTGCGAGGGCTTGCCCTCGAGGATGAACAGGTGCGATCCGTCCGGGTAAAGCACGAGCCGGGTCGGCACGCCGCGTTCGCGCAGCGCGGTGTGCCACTGCTTTGCCTGGTCGACCGGGCAGCGCAGATCGGCGGTCCCGTGCACGATCAGGGTCGGCGTGCGCACGCGCGCCACCTGTGCCGCCGGGGACATGACCTCGTACCGGCCGTTGTCGTCCCAGGATGGGACGCTCAGCTCGTACTCGCTCAGGAAGTGCCCGGCGTCGGAGCTGCCCGCCATGCTGTGCAGGTCGCTGACGACGCCCCCGGCCACGGCCGCCGCGAACCGGCCATCGCGGCTGGTCAGGTAGCAGGTCATGAAGCCGCCATAGCTATAGCCGGTCACCGCCAGCCGGCGGGCATCGGCGATCCCCGCCGCGACGAGCTGGTCGATCGGCTCAAGGAAGTCCCTGGCGTCGGCCTCCCCCCACGCGCCTTGCGCGGCGGTGAAGAACCGCTGGCCGTAGCCGTCGCTGGCACGGGGGTTGACGAGCAAAATGGTCCAGCCGCGGGACGCCAGTTCCTGGTGGTACAGATGCACGTGATCGGCAGCACCGTTCCATGCGTTGTGCGGGCCGCCGTGGATGTCGAGCAGCAGCGGCTGCGGTCCGTCGGCGGCCGCATCGCGAATCAGCCAGCCGTGCACCACAGTGCCGTCGGAGATGGTGAACTCCCGCTCCTCGCGAACGAACAGCTCGACGTCGGCCAGGCTGGTGCCGTGCTCGGTGCGCACCGTCTCGCTGCGGGTGCCAATCTCGACAAGCACCACCTCGCCGTAGGAGGTTGGCGTGGCCAGCACGATCGCTGCGGCGGCGCCTGCAACCGACATGCCGAGAACGTTGCGGCCCGCGCCCGTGACGAGCGGGCTGGGGTCGCCGCCCTCGGTGGGCACCACGTACACGTGGGTGCAGCCGCGATCCCGGACACAGAACAGCACGCTGCTCCCGTCTTCGCTCAGCTGCGGCAGCGCGCCCGGGTACGCCGGACCGCCGGGCATGACGTTCCGGTCAAGCGGTGCGGCCAGGTCCACGACCGGGCCGCCGCTCAGCGGTACCCGGAGCAAGCCGGCATGGCCTGAGGGCGGACCGATGGTGCCCGCGACGAGCAGCGCCGAGCCGTCGGCAGACCAGGTGACCGGACCACCCACCCCGTCCGGCAGGCCCGCCAGCTCCGGTGTCGCGGCGACGTCGGCGACGTCCAGCAGATAGACGGGTGCCCTCATTGTGAGGTCCGCATAAAGTCCGGTAACCGCGGAGAATGCGAGCCTTCCCGAGTCAGGCGACCAGGCGGGACCGCCCGCGTTCCAGTCGCCGCTTGTCAGCTGACGGCACTGCTTGCCTGCGAGGTCGAACACGTGCAGGTGCTGGCGCGTGGAGCGCAGCAGTCCTGCGCCGTCAGCCTGGTAGTCGAGCCGGTCGGTAACGATCGGCGCTGCCGCGCGACGTGCGCGGGCCTTGTCGTCCTCACCGGCGGCGCGGGAGTCTACCGCTGCGGCGAATGCGATCTTCGAGCCGTCCGGGCTCCACACCGGGGCACCGGCACCGAGCGGCAGCGTGGTCAGCTGCTCGGGTTCCCCGCCGCCCGCCGGAAGCAGCCACAGTTGCGCCGGCCCGTCCTGAGCGCGGAGGAATGCAACGCGCGTCCCGTCCGGGGACCAGGCAGGGGCGGTGTCCGCCTGACCGCGGGTCAGCTGCTGGGGCGCTCCGGCCCGCGCGCCTACCCGCCAGAGCGACCGCACGCTGCGGTCAGCGTCGACGTCGCTGGTGCGAAGCACGTAGACGATCTGGCTGCCGTCCGGGCTTAGCGCAGGCTGTTCTGGTACTGCGAGCGTGGTCAGATCATCGATGCGCTGCCGTCGTGTCACCGGCTTCTCCCCCAGTCGTGGTGCCTGAAGAACAGGACGTCCGCGCCGACCACGACAGCTACCAGCGCGAGCACGTCCGGCACGACGGCTGCCTGTCTTCCCACCGGTTCGTTCTACTATGCGCGACCGAGTGGAGCAAGGGCGGACCCGGTCACGGGACACGGCGTGACGTTCAGGTCGTCCCGGGTCTCAGCTCACGTCCCGGGAGGTACCCCATGACCACCGCCTCCACGACCGCCGCCAGTGCGACTGTCAAGTCACTGCGATTGGCAAGCGGCCGACTAACGTGAGTGCCGGCTGGGCTCTGGCTCAATGTGCCGGATGCGAGCGCTTACCAGACGCCGAAGATTCCGGATGGCGGTGGCGTCGAAGGGCAACTCGCCCAGTTCTTCGGTCCAGATCCGGGCAGCATTGGTTTGTTCGCGGATGACATCAGCAGCCAGCCGCTCCGGAATACCGATTTCTTTGCCGAGGCTTCGAAGCATCGCCCAAGACAGTTGCTGCCGGATTTTCCCGTCAAGGGGAAGCGCCATCGTCCGGTCACCGTAGATGGCGGAAGAAGGCAGGTCATAAGCTGGCGTAACCCTCCACTCGCCTCGCGCGTCATGCAATATCGCCAGATTTTTTGCGTGGAGGTCTCCGTTGCCGGACAGGTACGCGAAGACAAGCAGACGGTATAGCTCGAGAGCCGCCACACCTGGCGCGCGGCAGCACTGCGCAAGGCCCGTGATGGCTTCCTCAGTAGAGATAATGTACTTATCGCCCGGCCACCTGCCGAGGACCTGACAGGCATCCTCGACTGCAAGGAGCCGGACGCTGCCCTTTTCATGTATCCGGTCGAATCTGTGCACAAGCAGCCCGGGCTCTCCCACCTTGTCATGAACCAGTTCTACCTCGGCGACCATGAGCCGGGTCCGGGCCGCTGCGCGGAAGAAGAAGTGCTCGATTTCTACAAGATGAGGAAACTCGGGAGGATTCAGCTTCAGGATGTAGCCCGCCGACCGGCCTTCGACAGGTGTGTTCAGCATTTGTCCAGAGACCTTGTCCTGCATCCCGGGCAAAGCGATCCGATCCGGATGGTGGCCAATTGCCTGGGCGAACAAGTCAGCAAAGATGACCTCGCCAAAGTCATCGACCATGACTGGATTCGTCCCGGCAGGCGGATCGCCGGCCGGGACGACCTGCACATCACCGATCGTGTCACTGCCCACCGCGAGGAGCATGGAGAATTCGTCGTCAGCGGAGGTGCCGACAATGCGGCGAAGCGCCGTCAGTCGCCTGCCTTCTGGCAGGAGCCCGGCGAAGAACGCAGGCACCGCGGCCGCTGGGGCTGTATAAGCCTCGGCCCTGGGGGGAAGGCTCCAGGCCACACGCGGCCCGTCGGCGGCCAGGTACCCGGGCAGGTATTCGAACTCGGTGCGGTCACGCAGGCGGCGCAACGTGCCCGCCAGCGTGCCAGCGTTGTAGACGTCGGCGCTGCTGACGAGCCGCAACTGGCGAAGGGGTGTCCGGGCCACCTGATTCACCCTTTTCCGCTGCGGAGGATTCCGCCTCCCGGTTCCAGCACGAGATCCAGACCCAGTTGCCGGAGCACCGCGAGCACCTTGTCGAGTCGCACGGTGGGTTTGCTTTGCTCAAGTGCGTGGACAAAACGAGTAGACACGCCAGAGAGGGCGGCGAGCTCATCCTGGCGGAGCCGTAGCTCCAGGCGCCGGCGCCGCAGATCTTTGCCCCACATGACAGGCTCCCCTGCACGATCGTGCATAGCGCTAAGCGTACCGCCACGTGGAGGCCCAGCGCGAGGGAAATATGCAGGATCGTGCATTCAGGCACGATCCCAAGCCCTCCGGCGCGTCTATATGCACGATCGCGCATACCCCGCTCCGTCGACCTCAGGGCCCCATGGCTGACACCGGCCTCGCGTGCCAGCTCCCGGAGGGATAGCGCGTCGATCCCGCGCTCACGCGGCACCGCCTCCGCCTGGTCGGGCAGCACGCCACGGAAGACGCAGCGGAGCAAGCGCGGCCCCGGTTACGGGACATGGCGTGACGTTCAGGTAAAAGCAGTGACACACCGTGGCCGTGCTCGACCGGGAACTGGCCTACGAGCGGCCGAGCTGGCCGGGGATTTCCCGGAGCCGGAGGAGGTCGGCCGTGGGCATCTCCCGCAGTGGGGATGGCGCGCGGGCGATGATCTCCTGGGCTGCGCGCACGGCGCGGCGCCCGTCTTCGGTCAGCTGCACCGTCTTCCGCCTCCGGTCGCGGGTGTCGGCGGTGCGCGACAGCAACCCGAGAGCTTGCAGCTCGTTGACGATGATCGTCGCGTACGGCGGGTCGGCCCCGATGGCCTGCGCTAGCTGGGCGAGGCTGAGCGGCCGGGCGGCGAGGCTCAGCAGCGCCCTGACCCTGCCGGTGCCGCGGCCGAGACCGAGCGCGTGACGCAACTCGTCCGTGGGGTCGTGACCGCGGACGAACTCAGACATCAGCTCCCATGTAGCAGAGGCAAGAGCTGCCGGGTCCCAAGGGCCCGCCGGAGGACCTGACGAGCTGTCGCTATCGGCACTCCCGGGCGACGCTCCCCCGTCGGCCATCGACCCCGGCAGGATCGGGATCATCGGCGGGAGCGCGGGCGGTGGGCTGGCCGCCGGGCTGGCCCTGCTCGCCAGGGGAGCGTCCAAACTCAGTGACCTGCGGGAATGTCCGGCTCTGACGCTGTTCTGGCACGCATTGGGCGCGCCCTGCGCGCAGACATCCGTCGCTCACCTTTCCGCGGTGAGTCTCGCAGCGAGCATCTCGGCGCCGAGCATGCCGATCAGGACCCACCACGGGATGGCGATCTTCAGCCAATCCCCCGCCGCAGACTCCGCCTGGGTCGGCAGGAACAGGGCCGGCCAGCCCGCGACCACCGGAATGGCGATCATGAGGCCCAGACCCACGCGCCACGCGCGGCCCCGGAAACGGACCTTCAGCGAATGCCCGGCGAACGGGCAGACCTGCACGGCGACGCGTGCCCACCCGGCCAGCGCCACCGCCCACGACAACGCGAACTCGAAAAGCAATACCCGCAGCACAAGTCGCATCGCTGCCCCTTCCCGCGGCGCGGGTAGACGGGTGACCCTGGCGGGGCATCACTCCGCCAGCTCAATAAAACACACAGCACCGAGCCGGGACAACAGCAGCGCCTGGGAAGTCAGCCCGGCCCCGGCTCGCCCGGCCCCGGCCGGGATACGGCAGCGACGTCGGCCTCTGGGCTGGCCACCCGGCGCAGGGGCCCAACGGTTCGGGATGTCGACCCATCCAACGGTCCGGGATGTCTACCCATCCAGCAGTCGCGGGCGACAGTGGCTGACGGTCACCCGCAACGCGATAATCACGCTCTGTCTGTGAGTAGCTGCATGCCATGCCGACCAAGCAGACACTGCTCACGTTCGCCCTTGGCGCGCCAGCCTCGGGCTCCCTTACGCAATCCGTAGTGCCGTGTTCCGCTATCTTCTGCCGTGCCGCGCGAGAAGGCCGATGTTGCCCTGCCGCCGGTTCCGCTGGTGACCGGGTGGCCCGCTGGCCCGCAAGGACCCGCCATAGAAGTGCCAGGTGCCGGTCACGTAGTTGCCGATGATGTGGGCGCGCGCCCACGGCGACCGTCTCAGCGGCGAGCGTGGCAGCAATGGCCGTCTCGGTCACGCGGGCGTGAGGTCGAGGATGTCGCACGACCCCTCTCTGTCAAACTCGTGTGAGACATGGGACGTATGAATCCTTTTGAGGTTGAGCAGGGCGAGACAGGACTACCGACACAGTGACGATGACACTCGCTGACCAGGCCGCGATCACCGCGCATGATGGTGAGGTGACCAGCAGCAACCCGGAGCGGCCGAAGCGGCGGACGTTCACCGCGGCGTACAAGGCGCGGATCCTGGCCGAGTTCGACGCGCTGCCTGAGGGCAGCCCGGAGCGCGGCGCGCTGATGCGCCGGGAGCGGCTGTATCACTCGCATATCGAGCACTGGAGGCATCAGCAGGAAAGGGGCACGTTGCCCGCGACGTCGGGGAAGCCGGGCCAAAAGGCCGAGGCGGAGGAACTGGCGCAGTTGCGGGCGGAGAATAAGAAGCTGAAGGCCAGGAACGAAAAACTCCAGTCGGAGCTCGGGAAGACGAAGACTGCGCTGGACATAGCGGGAAAAGCGTTTGCGCTGCTGGAGAACATCTCAGGCAGCGCGGACTCCGGCGAGAACTGAACCAGGTCATCGACGCGTATTTCCCCGCGATGGAAAAATCGATCGGCACGTCCGGGGCCTGCCGGATACTCGGGAAAAGCAGGTCCACGCTGCACCGGCAGCGCAACCCGAAACCGGCCGCGGAACCCGCGCAGCGGAACGAGTTCCATCATCCGGCGGAACTGTCGCAGGCGGAGAAAGAGCACGCGCTGGCGGTGCTGGACTCGCCCCGGTTCGCGGACAAGGCCGTCGCCCAGGTGTACACGATCTTGCTGGACGAGGGCCTCTACCTGTGCTCACCGGCCACGATGCACCGGCTGCTGCGCGAGCGCGGGCAGTCCGGCGAGCGCCGCGCCCAGGCCGTGCACCCCGCCCGCAAGAAACCCGAGCTGCTGGCCACCAGGCCGAACCAGGTATGGAGCTGGGACATCACGAAGCTGAAAGGCCCGGCCCGCGGCGTCTGGTACCTGCTGTATGTGATCCTGGATATCTACTCCCGCAAGGTCATTCACTGGGAAATCTGGCCAACCGAGACCGGCGTCCTGGCGAAGGAGTTCATCGAGCACGCCATCGCGGCCAACGGCGGTACCGCCCCACGCGCCGTGCACGCCGACCGCGGCACCTCGATGACGTCCAATACCGTGGCCGGGCTGTACGCCAGGCTGAACATCGCCCAGTCCCATTCCCGGCCCCACGTATCCGATGACAACCCGTACTCCGAGGCGCAGTTCAAGACCCTCAAATACTGCCCCGCGTTTCCCGGTGAATTCGGGTCCATCCAGGACGCGAACGTCTTCTGCGAGGCATTCTTCACCTACTACAACACCGAGCACCGGCATTCCGGCATCGCGATGCACACCGCCGCCACCGTGCACGACGGCACCTGGACCCACATCCAGGCCCGCCGCGCAGCCACCCTCCAGGCCGCCTATACGGCGCACCCGGAACGGTTCCGCGGCCGCTGCCCCGCACCCAAGCCACTGCCCGCCAAGGTGTGGATCAACGAGCCACCCGCAACCATCGAGACCAGCCCATCACCACAAACCACACAAGCAGCCTGATGTCTCATTCAGTTTGACAGGCTCCGTTGCGGGCGGGCAGGTCGCAGGCGAAGCTCACGCGATGCTCAGGCCGGACCGGCGCTGGCACCTAGCAGTGGACAGCTGGGTCGTTTCCGCGTTCCCTGTCCTGGTGTCGGCCGTTGGCGACGATCTCCGCCGGGACCTGTACACGATGGTCGACGAGGAGGACGAGGCGGGACTGCGGAACTGGGAAGCTGCCGGGTTCACTGTCTTGCGCCGCGAGCACAACTACGAGGTTCCGACCGACTTGGCCGGGAAGCGGCCGTCCGAAGCGACCTTGCCCGCCGGAGTGTCGCTGATTTCAGCCGATGCCGTGGACGAGGACGGTCTGCGCCAACTTGATGATCTTCTGCGCCAGGATGTGCCCGGAGCGGACGGATGGGTCAACGACCCGCAGGAGTTCCGCGAGTACACCTTCGACGAGCGGGATTTCGATCCGGCCACCTACCTGGTGGCGGTCGATGACGTGAACCAGGCGTACGCGGGACTTGCTCGGGTGTGGAACGACCCGGGCCATCCGCGTCTGGGCCTAATCGGCGTGACGCCTGGCTACCGTCGGCGCGGCCTGGCGACGGTGCTGCTCGAAGCCGTGTTCGCCCCGCTCCGCGACCGCGCCATCAGCGAGGTCGCTGCCGAGGTCGACGCGGCCAACACCGCGTCGAATGCCTTGCTCCGCGGAGTCGGCGCGCGCCGCGTTGGTGGCTCTATCGAACTTGTGCGACGGGCGGGGCACTAGCCAGAACCATCCGCTCATGGCGGCGGTTGCGCACCAGCTCGCCCGATGCACTTTCACAGCGTGCGTCCACGCTTGCACCATACCGACCTGGCAGTCTCGTGCATGGAGCCCTGTACGTGGGCTCTGGCTGAACCTCTGTGTCAAGGCCGGCTGCAGCGACTCCGTTCTACGCTGTCGGTTAGCGGCCCGACGGGAGGGGTTATCGCGTCGGGTGCCGGGTCACGCTGTTGTGTAAGGGACCACGACACGCTTGACGCTTTGTAGTCGGGAGATGCTTGACAGTCACGATGCGTGATCTCGATGATTGCAGCCCGTGGGAGCAGACAGGAACGATGACCGGGCGGGGCAGGAGCGCGAGTGGCTGGCTGAGCAGCGGCTGCGGGCGGTGCTGGAGGTCTTGGATGGGTCGCCGGCCAGCGAGGTGGCGGTCCGGTACGGGGTGTCGCGCCAGTCGGTGTACACGTGGAAGGCCAGGCACGCGGCGGGCGGGATCGACGGGCTGCGGGACGCGTCGCGCCGTCCGCGGACCTCGCCGGCCCGGCTTGCTGCTGGTGTCGAGGCGCTGGTGTGCGAGTTACGCCGGGCGCATCCGCGGTGGGGGGCGCGCCGGATCGCCTGGGAGCTCGCCCAGCGGGGGGTGGCGGGGGCGCCGTCACGGGCGACGGTGCACCGGGTGCTGGTCCGCAACGCGATGGTGATCTCGCAGGCGCAGCGGCATAAGCGCAAGTACCGGCGGTGGCAGCGGGAAACGCCGATGGCGCTGTGGCAGCTGGACCTGGTCGGCGGGGTCTTCTTGGCTGATGGCCGCGAGTGCAAGCTGCTGTCGGGCATCGATGATCATTCCCGGTATGTGGTCGTCGCCGCGGTGCTGGCGGTGCCGTCGGGCCGGGCGGTCGCTGATGCGTTCGTGGCGGCGATGAGGAGCTACGGGGTTCCGGCGGAGGTGCTGACCGATAACGGCAAGCAGTTCACCGGACGGTTCACCAGGCCACGCCCGGCCGAGGTGCTGTTTGAGCGGGTGTGCCGCGAGCATGGCATCACCGCCAAGCTGACCAAACCGTACTCGCCGACCACCACCGGCAAGGTGGAGCGCTGGCACCGCACGCTGCGCCGCGAGCTGCCCGGCCCCTCCGGCCCGTTCGCGGACCTGCCCTCGGCGCAGGCAGCGATCAGCGCCTGGGTGCATACCTATAACCATGCGCGGCCGCATCAGGCGCTGGAGATGGCCACGCCCGCCAGCTTGTTGCGCCCCGGCCCCCAGCCAGAACCCTCCGCCCTGGTGCCAGCCCCGGGCCCGGCACCCGAACCCGCCACCGGGCCGGGCGGCCCGGCGCCCTTCCTGGTGGGCGCGCAGTCGGCCGGGGCGGTGGAGTTCGACACGGTGATCTCGCCCAGCGGCGTGCTCGGCGTGATCCCCGCCGTGCAGCGGATCAAGATGGGCACCGCCCGGGCCGGGCAGCTCGCCCACGTGTGGGCTGACGAGTTCACCGTGCACGTGCTCATCGGCGGCCAGCTGGCCAGGACCGTGGCTTCCAGCCTGGACGCCGAGGACCTGGCCACGCTGCGGATGCGCGGCGCCAGCCCAGCCGGCCCGCCGCCCGCCGCACCCGCGCCCGCCCGGGCCGGCGCACTGCCCGGCGGCACGGTCATCGAGGTCGACCGGGCCATCGACGGCAACGGGGCCGCCGACCTGGCCGGCCACCGGGTCAAGATCGGCGCTGACCTGGCCCGCCGCAAGGTCACACTCCGCCTGGACGGCCACCTCATCCACGTCATCTGTGACGGCGTCCTGGCCAAGACCCTGCCCAGCCCAGTCCCCGCCGCCCACCGCGGCAAGCTGCGCGGCGCGCGCACCGCCGCAGCCGCGCTGCCGCCGCCAGCTCCCGGCCCGGTCAGCGTCCAGCGCAAGGTCCCCCGCGACGGCGTCATCATGGTCACCCGCCAGCGGCTGCGCGTCGGCGCCACCTACGCCGGCAAGATCGTCACCGTCCACGTCGAGGACACCCGCGCGGACCTCGCCGGCCCGGCTTGCCGCCGACGTCGAGGCGCTGGCCTTCACGGCGTAATCGCCTTTACAGCCCGGTCGCCGTCGCACCGCGCGCGGAACCGGTCCACCAGGTCAGCAACGGCCAGCAGGCCATCGACGGTGAACGGGCACCGGCCCGCCGCGACCACCACGAACGGGTCAGGCGCCGCTACATCGGTCCACCCGGCTGGCATCGAGAACAGCTGCCCGCTCCCGTCACGAAGGTGGACCCGGTCCTCGCCCCAGTTCTGCCGGTAGACGACGAACTCGAAGTCCCGGCCCGACAACGGGTGGAACGGGTGCGTCACACGGGCGCGCCGGTACCGATCATGCGGATCGGGTGTAGTTGACGATGCGGGGCAAGGCTCAGGTCGAGCGGCCGATGCCGTATGTGCGGGACAGTTTCTGGCGCGGCCGGGAGTTCACCAGCCTGGGCCAGATGCAGGCCGAGTCGGCACGCTGGTGCACCGAGGTTGCCGGGATGCGGGCGTGCCGGCCGCTGGAGGGCGCCGCGCCGGCCACGGTGTTCACCGCGGCCGAGCAGCAGGCGCTTAAGCCGCTGCCCGCCGATCCGTTCGTGCTGGCCACGTGGGCGAGGGCGAAGATCGGCCCGGACATCCACGCACGGGTCGGCAAGGTTTTGTACTCGGTGCCGTGGCGGCATATCGGCAAGACCGCCGACGTGGGGTAACAGACACCATGGTGCAGTTCTTCATCGGCGGGAGATGGTCAAGACCCACCCGCGCAAGGCGTGGGGTAAGCAGACCGACTTCGGTGACTACCCGCCGGAGAAGATCGCGTTCCATATGCGCACCCCGGCCTGGTGCCGCAAGCAAGCCGCCGCGATCGGCCCGGCCTGCGAGCAGCTCATCGGCGAGCTGCTGGCCGGCAACGCGCTCTACCAGCTCCGCGCCGCCCAGGGCGTGATCGGCATGGCCGACCGGCACGACCCGTCCCGGCTCGAGGCCGCCTGCGCCAAGGCGATCGCCGCCGGCGACCCGTCCTACCGGACCGTCAAAGGCATCCTGGCCGCCGGAACCGACCACAGCCAGATGCCCCGCGCTGCCGGGGACGGCGGCGCCGGCGCGTTCCTGCACGGCCCCGCCTCATTCGCCAACGTCGTCCCCATGCCCGGCACGATCACCACCGACGAGATGGACATGCCCGCCGCGGCCGGCCGCCAGGAGCCACGGCCGTGACCCGCCCCGTCACGGTCACCGACCGCACCGCCCTGGGCCAGGTGCTCCGGACGCAGCCGACGGGCCATGATGGCAAGACAGCCTATGTACGGGCAGGAGGCGGCACACGGACGGCCGTCAAGACCGGACACACGCCGCCGCTCCTGTGTGGCGGGTGACAGCTCAGAAGGGAGCCAGCTGTGGCAGGTCAGCCCGATGAGCTGCTGACCATCGAGGAAGTCGTCACCGAACTGCGGGTGCCGCGCTCGACCTTCTACCGGTGGCGGCAGACCGGGATCGCGCCCCGGGTGATGAAACTGCCCAACGGCACCGTGCGGATCCGCCGGGCCGCGCTGGAGGAATGGCTGCGCGGCCTCGAAGACAACTCGAAGGAGCCCGCGGCATGACCAGCTACCACGTCAGGTTCTGGGACATCAGGAAGATCAACGACACCACCCGCGGCCGGTACCGGGTCCGCTGGGCCGTGAACGGCCGCGAGCACTGCAGGTCGTTCACGACCAAGGCCCTCGCCGACGCGTTCTTGGGCACCCTCAAGACTGCCGCCCGCGACGGGACGCCGTTCGACCCGGCCACCGGGCAGCCTGCTCGACCCGCGCCGGACCCCTCTGCCGTGGTCACCTGGTATGAACACGCCTGCGCCTACAGCCAGATGAAATGGCCCGACCTGGCCGCGAAATCCCGCCGGTCGACCGCCGAGGCGCTCACCACCATCACCCTCGCGCTGACCGGGCACCGCCGTAAGCCGCCTATCTCTGATCAGCTGCGCCGGGCCTTGCTTTGCTACGCGTTCAACCACGCCAGCCCTGACCGGCCCGTCCCTGCGCAGATCACCCTGGCGCTGGACTGGGCCGCGAAGGCATCCCTGCCGGTAGCGGCGCTGAATAACCCCGACACCGTCCGCGCCGTCCTTTAGCGCCTGCGCCCGCCGGCTGGATGGCAAGCCCGCCGCGGCTGCGACCACCCGCCGCAAGCGCGCCGTCTTCGCCAACGCGCTCGGCTACGCCGTCGAGCGCCGGCTGCTGCCCGCCAGCCCGCTTACCCAGATCCAGTGGAAAACCACCGAGGTCGCCGAGACTGTCGACCGCCGCTCGGTCGCTAGCCCATCCCAGGCCGCCCGATTGCTGGAGGCTGTCCGCGAGCAGGGTCGGCGCGGTGAGCACATGGAAGCGTTCTTCGGCTGCCTGTACTACGCCGCGCTGCGCCCGTCGGAGGCCGTCGCGCTGTGTGAACCTGATCTGATCCTGCCCGACTCCGGCTGGGGTCGCATCGATCTGGCTTCTTCCAGCCCTCGCGCGGGAACCCGGTGGACCGACGACGGCGCCAGCCGGGAAGAACGGGGCCTTAAGCACCGGCCGGTTGGCGAGACCCGCAGCATCCCGATCCCGCCCGCTCTGGTTGAACTGCTGCGTAACCATCTCAAGCGCTATGGCACCGGGCTTGAGGGCCGGGTGTTCCGCACCGCGCGCGGCGGGCCACTGAACGACACCGGCTACGGCGAAGTCTGGGAACGCGCCCGGCACGCCGCGCTGACCCCTGCCCAGCAAGCCACACCACTCGCGCGCCGCCCCTATGACCTGCGGCACGCCGCTGTGTCGCTGTGGCTCAACTCCGGCGTGCCTGCCACTGAGGTCGCCCGCCGGGCCGGCCACGGCGTCGCTGTGCTGCTCCGCGTCTACGCCAACTGCATCGACGGCCAGGCCATCGCCGCCAACCAGCGCATCAGCGACGCCCTCGACAACGTCGAGCCAGGCTGACCGAAGTTGGAACACGAACCACCCGCACGGGTCAGGGCGCAACTCGCGGAATGTTGTGATCCTGGCCGGATCCTGTACGCGCGTATTGTCGGCCGTCCTTGCTGGGCAATTCCGGAGAGCAACCACAGTCGAGGCGGCGGTCAGCGTCAACCGTGTCAATGGCGGCTGAATATCACAGGACAAGCGATCACGGCGTCCGTACAGGGTGCTTCAGTAGCAGATCTGGCCCAGCGCATGAACTGGGATCTGGAGCCGCTCTGCTACCGATCGTTCAGCCTGCAACCGAGCCAGCCTCTACCGTCTCCGATGACCACGACCCTGCTCAGTTCACGCGGTCGTTCGCGACGTCACACCTTGCTCGGCCGCAACGCGATCCGAACATAGGATGGCGCTGCAGAGCGCAGAGCCTGCTGGGACAACAGAAACTCCTCCCACCGAAGCTGGCTGGCGATCATGATCAAAGGCCGTCACCTGCGCAACGCAGCAACCAGCGGAAACGCGCTAGGGAAGGCAGTCAGCCGGGCTTCGCAAAGCCACCATCGGGCTGGCCTGTGCAATCGGACACCGTCCGCGCTGGTCACACCCTTGCCAGCAAGGGTAGGGTCTTGACCGAAGTCACGCCGACAGGCGTATAGAAACGTGCCATGGGATCTGGATTGCGAAGTCGAACATCTTGTCCATCTTGTCTTGACCGAAGTCACGCCGACAGGCGTATAGAAACGTTGCCGTAACCGGCGATCAGTTCGCTGAAGCTCGCCTGGTCTTGACCGAAGTCACGCCGACAGGCGTATAGAAACCACAGCCAACAGGATCCTTCCCCACTTCCGCGCGGCAGTCTTGACCGAAGTCACGCCGACAGGCGTATAGAAACTGGAACTCGAGCTCGAGGTCACCGTTGTCCGCGTTGAGTCTTGACCGAAGTCAGGCCGACAGGCGTATAGAAACGAAGTTCTGCTGCGCGTGGCCGGCATTGATCTTCATTACCGTCTTGACCGAAGTCACGCCGACAGGCGTATAGAAACCACGATGCGAAGTGGATGTGCTGGAAAGGCCAGTTGTCTTGACCGAAGTCACGCCGACAGGCGTATAGAAACCACGATGCGAAGTGGATGTGCTGGAAAGGCCAGTTGTCTTGACCGAAGTCACGCCGACAGGCGTATAGAAACTTCCGGAGGTCGCCACCTTCGTGACGTTGATCCCCTTGGCGGTCTTGACCGAAGTCACGCCGACAGGCGTATAGAAACTCTCCTTCCATGAATTGTAAGGATGCGCCGGTGCCGGTCTTGACCGAAGTCTCGCCGACAGGCGTATAGAAACACCCGGTAGGCGCATGTGTCCGGTGTGATCGGGTCTTGACCGAAGTCACGCCGACAGGCGTATAGGAAACTCGAGCATCGGACCAAGGCAATAGTTACCGAAGTCACACCAACAGGCTATACCGGCTCTCACGAATCATGGAGTGCCGAAAGTTCTTTGCCTCACACATAAAGAAGCCCAGGTGGGTGGGCCGTTATTGATGGGTGCTGGAACTGACCCGGCGATGAAGGGCGGCGCTAGTTCGGCCATGCGAAAACTTGTCAAGGGACATTAGGAACTGGCTCTGGCACAAAGATCGTGATTGGTGACTTTGCGTGGCCTTTATGTGCTGAGCAGGATCTTTTTCCGGAGCAGGTCGAGGTTGGCGCGGCCGGACATCTGGCGTTTGAGGGCTTTGATGCGGCAGATGTTGCCTTCGACGGCGCCGCTGCTGTGGGCCAGGGTGAGCCCGTTGGTTTACCGCGGTGTAGTCGCTGCGGATGCCGCGGGTGAAGGAGTGCAGGCACGGCAGGTCGTCGAGGTCGACGGCGTCGATCCAGCCGGGCAGGTGCTCGCCGTGGCGGCCGGTCATCAGCTCGGCGAATGCGGTGACGTGGCGGGCGGCGGTGTTCAACTGCGGGCTGCGGCCTTTGAGCTGGCTTAGACGGGCTGGTCAGCGGATATAGGTAATGGCGAGCTTTCGCTGAAGGCGTGAAGTTCTGACCGTACAATAGACGTAGGCCTGCATCTAGCTAATACTGTTTCCTGTAGTAAACAGGGATGCAGAATGGGTTAGAGGGGTTCTTTCCGCCGGGGACAGTTCGAGGGCTTAGCGAATGGCTGTGGTTACGAAGGTGATCGGATGTTCGCCGGGGATCAGGTAGATGTGGATCGCGCGCCCGGCTATGTGCAGGGCTAGCTCGCCTACGCGCTTCTCGTCCGGCGGCCAGGTTGCTGCCCGGGCAACCTGGTAGGTCACGGTTTCCGTCGGGCTGTCTGGCGGGACGGGGTGTGGCTTGCCGTTGAGCGCGAGCACGCCGAGGATAGCTGTGTCCTGGTCGATGCGGACGCGGGCGAGCCAGTGATCGGTCCATGCCCATAGGTGCGAGTAAGGGGGCGGGGCAGGGGGGACCGGGCCGAGGTGGAAGCCGTCGTAATCTGCCCATGCCGCCTGAGCGCTGGTGAGGATGCTGGTGAGCTGGTCCCAGCTGATTCTCCCGTATCCGATAAGTTCGGCGGTCCCGGTGGCGGCTGGCAGGTCGGGGCCAGATGGGTCAGTGGCAGCGGTCATTGTGCCTGCTCGGTTGCGGCGCTGTTTTCGAGTTCGGGGATGATGACGGGTGCGGGGTCGCCGCGCGGGTCGGTGAGGCGCAGCGTTCCGAGGCCGCGGGTGGTACGCGATCCCACGCCGATCAGCCCGTGGTCGATGTCACGCAGGACATGCCAGATGGTGGGGTGCACCCATGGCGGGATCTCGCCGAGTTTGTCGATCTGCAGCCGCAGGTGTCCCGCGGCTACCGGCTGGGTCCGGAACAGCAGTGCATCCCTTGATCCGCCGGTGACCCGGTCGATCCCGACTCCGGTGCGGGCTGGCTCCTCGCGCGGTTGGTCGATGTAGGAGTCGCGGAATGCGAGCAGGCCGCGCTGCTGGTGATGGCCGAACACCGCGCACACGACACACTGGCCGCAGCTGGCCTGTGCCTGGCAGGCGGCGGTTTCGCCGTAACGGGACCGCACGATGAACTCTGTTCTGGAACGGATGATCCCTTTCCAGGCTGATCCTGGCAGGAGCGGCCGGCCGAGGCGCTGACGTGAGCGGGCGACGGGCCCGGGAATGCCATCCCAGGTCAGCAGACCGTCCTCGATTTCGAACCCGGCGTCGAGCCAGGGTTGGTCGCCGGAGCGGCCGGTGATGACCTGTGTGGCGACTGCATCGAACAGGCCGGGACCGCTGTGGGAGAGCCAGGTACGTGCTCCTGCTGGGGTGGCCGGGTCGATGGTGCCGTGCTTGAGCTGGGACAAGGCGGCCCGGCCGCCGCCTTTGGTGCGGTCGCGGCCGATTGCGGGCTGCCACCGGCTGATCAGGGCCAGGTCATCTCCGGTCAGCGGCCGGTCATCCGCGCCGTCGTGGCGCAGGTAGACCGTCAGGGTTCCGCCGCTGGCGGCTATGCGGCTGAACCGCAGCGATCCCGGTGCTGCGGCGCCGCGGTCCCGGTCGACCGCGGTCTGCCCGGCGATCTCCAGTTCGGCTGCTGGCGCGCCGTCGGCGGGGCTGAACGCGCATCCCACGATCGACAACGGCGACGCCGTGTCCTCTTCGTCGCTGCCCAGGTCAGCGTCCGGGGTGCCTGCGGGGCGGCGGCCCATGAGGCGGACGTCGGCCGGGGGAGCGGCGGCCGCCAGGTGTGCCCGCAGGGAGCCGGCCAGCGACGAGCCCGGCACCCACGGCCACCCGGCGGTGTCGAGCAGGATGTCCCGGTCGATGGCGGGGTCATCAAGGGTGACGTTGCCGACTGCCCAGCCAGGCTCAACGCTGAGTGTCGCGATCATGAGGGTGGTGGTCACCGGTTCTCATCCCCTCCTGCCTGTGCGGCCTGGCCGGAGCGCAGCAAGACGATCAGGTCGCGCAGCAGCCCGGGATCGGCCTCGGTGAACAGCGTGCGCAGGGCGTCGCGCTGCCGGCCGCTGAAGCTGTCGGCGGCGGGCCTGGTGAGCAGACTGTCGGCCAGGCCCGTCACGGCCGGGCCGGCGGCCGTGCCCGCTGCGGCCAGCCCGGCGGCGTGGCGTTCCTGCTCGAGTTGTAGATCTGCCAGCGCGGCGATGACCCACCGGCGTTGCTGCGGGCTGAGATCCAGGTTCTGGACGTCGGCGCGCAGTTGCAGAGCGCGCGCGTCCTCCGGCGCGGGCCGGGCGCGGACGCGCGCAGGCGGACGCCACGCGCTGGTCACCACCTGCATCTCGCCGAAGCCTTCGCCCCGGCGCAGCCCGGCGCCCTCGCGGGGCAGCCGTTGCGCCAGGTCGCCCAGCAAGGCGGGCGGGCCGGCCAGCCGGTAGGTGGATCCGGCCACGGCGCATACCTCCTCTGGTTTGGGTAGGGCGGAGGCGGCATGCCAGCCTGACCAGGTCACTGGGCGTGCCCACTTGCGTTCGACGACGGCGCCGCCCAGATCGAGCCGCGGATCGGGGTCCAGGCGGGGCCGGCCAGCCAGGTCCACGAACACCCCCGGGCTGGTCAGCCGGACGGTCAGCGGCCCGGTCCCGTCCCAGGACGGCGGCTCCTGCTCAGCCGGGACCGGAACCGCCGTGTAACTGACCGCGCCGCCCACAGTCCGGCGGCCGCCGAAACGCAGCTGCCGGGGCGCCTGCAGCCAGTCGTCACGGCCGTGGATAGTTCCGGCCAGCTGGGTGCCCGCGGGGAGCGCGCCGTGCGCGTACAGTTCCCCGTTCTTGGCGGTTCCTGTCGCCGGGTTGATGGACGTGCGGGTGATCCGGTCCAGGGCGACGCCCGGGGGCAGCAGGACCTGGCCCTTGCCCTGTTCCATCGGCCCGCCGCACGCCGGGCACTTCCCCACATCTTCGAACGCGATGTCCGCGGCCACGCCCTCGCAGCCCTTGTTCTTCTTCGGATATTTGCATGTCCAGGCCGAGACAGGCACAACCACCGAGCCGAGGACATGCAACGGCCCGTACCGGAGGTTCCCGTCGAACAGCGCACGGAAATGGGCCTCGCGCGGGTTGCCCGCGGGCGGGCCGTGCTCGGCGATCCATGCGGCGGCCAGGGCGCCGCGCAGCACGCTGCCGGGCACGAAGGAATGCGAGCCGGTGAAGTAGGACACCTCCGAGCCCACGCCCAGCGCCAGGCGCTGTTGCGCGGTCACCGAAACCAGCAGCGTCCCTGGATCAGTCATCGGCCCCGCCTCCGGCCAGCAAGAGTGCGGCCTCCAGGATCGTGTCGGACCACTGCGGGTCGGCCGGGGTGATGGTGACCCAGCCGAGGCCGCGGCGGCGGTCACCGCCGATCCCGGTGACGGCGCGGGCGGCAGCCATCAGCACGGTCTGGTGCCTGCTGGTGTCGCCGGGGATCCACCCGCACCGGTCGATGGTGAATTCGCCGCGTGCCGCGAGTACTTCGTCAGCGATTAGCAAGGCGCCGGGGGCCACGGTTCCGGTGTGCGGCTCGATCCGGATCCGGGCCCTGGGCCGGACATCGGGGCCGTGGCCGCCGCTGCCGGTCACCGTCGCGTCGGACCAGGACCACGGCGAGGGCTGCCGCCCGGTGCCGAATACCTCGTCCACCAGGCCGGGCGGGAACTGCAGCAGGTCACGGGCGGCCGACCGGGTGACGCCTTTGAGGCTAGAGGCCGGCAGCAGCAGATGCCGGTCCACCGTTGTGTCGCTGCCGTCCCCGGCCTGGCCGGACGCGACGCGGAACGGGGTATGGAACTCGATCTCGAATCTCATCGCCACCACCTTGCCGCCGACAGCGCCCCGGCCATCCGGGCGGTGCTACCTCCCGCGTCGCCGTCGGCCAGGAACGGCGACAGCACAGCGGCGCGGTCCAGGCGCCGGGCGTGCTCTTGCAGCCGGGCGAGCGAAACGCCGGGACGCGACAAGTCCACCAGGCGCTCCATGGCGGACCGGCCGGACGGTTCCACCTGCGTGCGCAGGGCCCGCAGCGCGTCGTCCAGGCGGATCAGGTCGTTCAGCGCCCAAGCCTCTTGCCCGGCCGGGGCATGCTCCCCATCCCGGGTGACATCCAGCCACGCCACCGCCGGCTCAGTGCCATTGAACTGCTGCTTGGCCTCATACAGTTGCTGCGCCGCGAGTTCGAAGGCGCGACGGTACGGGAACTTGGCGTGCGCGAACACCAGGCCCGCCGACGCGGTCGGCGCTACCGGGTCCAGCAGCTCGCGGGGGAGGCCGGGGATCGCGCGCAGACCTTCCCGGAATTGTGTGAGGTAAGCGATCGTGAACGGCCAGGCACGGTCGGCCACCACCGAAACCACCAGGTCATCACCGCCGACCACGTGCGGGATCACCGGCAGGCAGGAGTCGTCCCCCAGCACCAGCCGCGTCGCCTCCAGCAGTGCCTGCCGGGTCACCCGCGACAGCTCGGCGGAGACCCGCGCCTTCAGCTCAGGGTCGCCGTGAGCTATGACCCGGTCGAAGAACGGCCCGATCGCGTTGCCGTCGGCGTACACGGTCGCGACGTGGTTGCGCTGCGTGTCTCGGCCGCCGAGCCGGGCCAGGGCGGTGAAGTCCCGGGCCGTGTCGTCGACGCGGTGCCGTTTCAGGCCTTCGGCTAAGGTGGCCTCTTCCTTGTAGATGGGCAGGACGCCCGGCGGCCGCGCACCGCCCGGATGGGGCTGGGCGGCCAGCCCTGGCTTGCGGTAGCAGTCCTGGTAACGGGCGAGGCAGTCCAGGCATACCCCGATGTCCTTATCCTCGTGGATGTCGATCTTCTCCACGGCCGGCCCGGCCCGGCATTCACGGCACGAGGCCAGCGCGGGAAAGTCGCCAGGAGGCGGCAGGCTCAGCAGCGGCGGATCGTCCCGCCGCGCCTTCATGTGATCGCGGTAGGCCTCCAGGTAGCTGGGTCCCGTCCCCCACACCGCGGCCAGCTCGATCGCGGGCAGGACCGAGCGGAGGTAGGCAGCTATCTCCGCTGCGGCCTCTCTCGCGGCCGCCGTGGCCTGCGCGTCATCGCCGGCCGGCAGGCGAACGGAGATGATTCCGTCGGCCTCGCCGGCCTCCGGGTTCAGCCCGATCCCGGCCCTGCGCAGCCGTGCGCCGATCGCGTGGACCTGGCCGGCCAGCCGGCTGGAATCGGTGGCCCAGCTCAGCCAGGATGACGCGCCCCGCTGGCCTTTCAGCCGCGGGGTCCGGCTTATGTAGTGCTGGATGCGGGCCGCCCCGACGTCGACATACATCCATGGCCTGGTCAACGCGGGCCGGCCTTCCGGCTGTCCTTCAGGTCGGCCTCCCGCACGATCGGCAGGTTCTGGTCGGCCCCCGCCGGGTCGGGCAGCGGGATCAGCTCCCGGCGCTGTGATGCGGCCAGATACTTACCGGACGAGGCGGTGAAGAACGCGAACGGCTCGTCGAAGGCCTTCTCGTTCTCGGACCGGTCCGGCCACCAGGCACCGGGCGGGTACCAGACCCGGGCGGCGTCGACCGTGCCCTCGGCCAGCACGGCTGCCAGCGACGGCCAGGTGGCCCGCACTTCGCCCGGGCAGGAATCCGCGAACGCCTGCGCGCAGGCGTCCGGATCGACGGCAGGCTCGGCGCCCCCGCCGTAACGGCTGGCCGCGTCCCACACGCGCAGGCCGGTGACTGCGGTAGCGCAGCTGCCCAGGCCCAGCGGCTTGCCGCCGCCCAGATGGATGCGGACCGGCCGCCCGCCGGCGCGCAGCACCCGCGCCGGGTCGAACGCGGCGAGCAGGCCGCCTAGCTCGGCCCGGCTCAGGTTGTCGAAACTGACCTGCTGGACCAGCACGGTCCCGGCCGGGGCGATCCACCGCTCTGAGGCCAGCTTGCCCCTGGTCTGATGCGCCCGCGCCTTGTGACGGGGCGGATCTTGCTGCCGCGGATCGGCGTGCCAGTAGAACTTGCGGCCACGCAGCCGGCGAGGTTGCGCGGCATCCGGCGCGGAACCCCACTCCCGGGTCGGCTCGTCCTCGCGGCCCCGGGCTGGGCTGCGGTCGTCATAGGCCAGGTAGAACTGCCCGGCGCCGGGCCGCGGGCCGCCCATCGGCGCCCGCGTGATCTGTTCCAGGGTCACCGGCCCTGCCGAGCGCGCGGTGCCGAACCGCACGTGACCGGCATAGCCGCGCTGCGCGGCCCGGCTGTCCCCATCGCGCGCGTGTTCGTCGGTGCTGCCGAAGATTCGGCAGGTCGGGCACAGCCATTCCGGGTCAGCGCAGGCCAGCAATTCCTCCGGGACACGCGCCCGCGCGGCCCATTTGCTCTGGTCGGCAGGCGTCCCGCCGCCGACCGGCCAGCCGGGATGCCGCCAGACCGCGGCCAGGCTCAGTTCCCCGGCCGTACGCTCGCCGTTGCCCGGGTCGCTGGCCCGGACCCAGATCACGTCATCCGGCCACAGGTGACGGGTCACCACCCGCCGCAAGCCAATCCGCTGATCGTCAAAGAACACCGGGCTGGTCGGACGGCACGCATGCGGATCGACGCCCAGCCGTGCACGCCCGGCCGGAGTCAGGTCGCTGGCCCCCTCGACCGCGAGCCGGAACGCCCGCCAGGCCTCCTCGGTGACCTCGGCCGTGCCCTCCCCGAGCCTGCCGCACGCCAGGAAGTACGTGCCCTTCTTCGCTGAGCGCGTTCCCTGGCTGGTGACCAGCACCACCCACTCCCCGCCGTCCTTGACCATCCCGTCCGCACCGAGTTCCTTGCGACCCAGGCTGTTCGGCTCGGCAGGGATGCCGCCGATGAGATCCACCCGGCTCCCGGTCGCCAGAGACCGGGAGCCGCACGCATCCCGCAGCTTCGCCGCGGGCACCCACACCACGTCCTCGCACAGCCGCACGGTCAGCGGCTGACCGTCCTTCGTCGCCGTCACCACCTGCGCCAGCGTCCAGCCCTCAGGCCGCGGCTTCGGGGTATCCCGGTAGGACGGGACGAAGTCCGCGCCGAAAACCCTCAGGCACCCGCCGGCCAGCACCTCATGGACCGACCGGACCGCGCCCTTGACCGACGACCCCGGCACCTCCAGCACGGTCGTCCCCGACATCCCTTCAGGCGCCTGGAACGGGCTAGAGAACGTCCACGTCACGGTGAAAGTCCCGCACAGCCGCCCGTCGCCCAGCATCTGATGCCCGGCAGGCCGGTCCCTGTCGATGCGCTCGGGAAACGGCACGAACGTGTACGGGTTGATGAACTCCCGCGCGTTCTGCTCCTGGCGCTCGCGCTCCTCCCGCGCATTCTGCTTCTGGCGTTCCCGCTCGTCCCGCGCACGGCGCCGTTCCGCAGCCCACTCATCGATGCCACCCGGACAGTCCAGCCAGCAACCCGGCGGCGTGAGGCCGGGCACGTACACGTACCTCAGCTGCTGGGCCGCATCCACCTGGTCATCCGGGACACCAAGATCTGCCGCATCCAGGGTGACCGTCTTATCAAATCCGCCTAGCCTGAGCCGGAACTGGCGGCGCCCGGGTGAGCCCACCGCCATGACCCGGCACACCTGGACGGCACGTCCGCCCACGTTGCCGATCAGGACCGCGTCACCATCGATGACCAGCTCGGCCGTCACCGGCAGCCCGCGACCGGCCAGCTCCAGAGCGACGCCAGCCATCCACTCACCGCTGATGTCGAGGGGCACTGCAACACCGCCAGCACCACCATTGACCGGGACGTAATCCAAAATCCCCGCGGCTTCATCCCACCCCAGCACCACAACCTGGCTCACCGCAGATCCCCTCCGGACCCTCCGCTGACCAGCAGGGACGGGCGGCCCGGCCATTCCCAGGCATACCCGCAACCGCGGGTAAGTTGGCGCCCCGCCGCGGGCAATTCAACACCGCCACAACCCCACCCCACTGAGCCACTACTCCGGCCGACACTGCCGACCGGCAAACCGCCCACCAATCGGCACACTAGCGCACGAAGCATCGCAGCAACAACCTGCTTGCGGACACGCAGGGATAATGCCACCCGTTTTATACGCCCGATCGTGTGCTCATTTGAGACGTGGACAGAGCGTGCCGCGCATGCGTGAAGTCTGCCTATACGCCCGCCGGCGTGACTTCGGTTAAGACGCTTGTCGGGGCCGTGTTGGACCTACACGCAGATCAGCATTTCTATACGCTTGTCGACGTGATTTCGGTTAAGACTGTGCGATAAACCCACTGAACCGCAGGCCAAGGCCGTTTCTATACGCCTGTCGGCGTGACTTCGGTTAAGACCTTCGACATTCCCGAACAGGGCCGCTGCGTCGGTGACAAGTTTCTATACGCCTGTCGGCGTGACTTCGGTTAAGACACGTATACGCCAAGCTGGCACTGGGCGTCGGTCGCTGTCTAGTTTCTATACGCCTGTCGGCGTGACTTCGGTTAAGACGCTCGGGATGCGGCCTCCTCACCGGGGCGTAACCAAGTTTCTATACGCCTGTCGGCGTGACTTCGGTTAAGACCGCCTGCCGAACTAGTCGCCAAATACGGTGACGTTCAAGTTTCTATACGCCTGTCGGCGTGACTTCGGTTAAGACCCTACCCTTGCCGGCGAGGCTGCGACCAGCCGGGATGATGTCCGATTGCACGGGTCCGGCCAAAGCGGTTCCGCCGTGTGAGTGTGACTGATCGCTGAGGTCTGTTTGCGCTGGCAGCGGGGTTGCGCAGGTGACGGCCTCTTGTCATGATCGCTGACCACCCTTACATGACCGCCCAGTACAGGGGCTTGCGGTCCATGATCGCCTGGCCGTGGATGCCTACCGCTTCCCAGCATGCCGCGCACTGGCGGAATACGTAAACGGAGTCGGTCCTGGGGTTGATGATCCCGCTTATGCGGGCGCGGACTTCAGCCAGTGCGGGAGCCTCGAGGGTGCATACGAAGACGCTGCGCTGGATGCGGTCGCCGTAGGCCTGCAGGACAGCGGCGAGATGGGCGCGGCGGTGATCGTCGCTGATGTCGTAGGCGATGACGTGAGTTAGCGCCAAGCCGGTCCAGGAGGCTTGCGGGTCGTGAACGTAGGCGGCGAGTCGTTCCGCCTGCCGGTAAAGGTGTCGCCGCAAGCTGCCGGACAGGCCGGGCAGCGCGCCTTTAGTGTGCTGCAGCATCCGGCGTTCGTAATCTGCGACCAGTACCTCCCGGCCCGCCTTGGTGAGCAGCACGCCGTGTACGGCTTCCTCGCGGTGCCCGTGCTCGGGTCGCAATTCCGCGCGCCTGGCGGCGGAGACGACGACCTGGTCCACGACCAGTGGCCGGAATTCCTCCATCAAGTCCAGCGCTAGCGAGGGTCGCCGATCCTGCTCGGCGTGTAGCAGGCCGACGGCCGGGTCGAGGCCTGCTGCGCATAGGGCGGATACCGCCTCGCCGAGGATGATCGCATAGCCGTAGGACAGCGCTGCATTGATGATGTCCTCGGGCGGCTGCCGGGAGCGCCCATTGAACGTCATGCCCTCGGGCATGATCGGGCCAAGCGCGCCGAAGTACGCCCGTGCTGCCGCGCCCTCGATGCCCATCAGTTCCTCGCGTGTCTTGCAGTCGGGCAGCATGGCCATCAGGTGATCCATCTGATCGACCGCGCTGGTTAGGGCCTCTGCGTTGCTGCGACGCGACAGCCGCCGCAGCAAGATCATTTGCTTGCGGACCTTCGCGTTGATCACATCTCGTCCGAACGGGATCGCTCGCGCGCTGTCGTCTGCCGCCGCCAGTTGGGCGCGGAGCCGGCTCAGCCGGCTTTGGCCAGCGCCTGCCTGTGTATGACCTAGGTAGGTCCCGCGGCGAGACAGGAAAACTAGGTCGACTTCATCCGACAGTGCCCAGGACCGGAGCCCGGCGCTGATGCCCACAGCACCGAAGCAGACGATGCGCGCGACGGCCTGGCTGGGTACGTCCAGGAGTTCGTTGTCGTCGGACGAATCTACGATGACGCGCCCGGATTCGAGCCGGGCGTGTGCTCCTTGCCTGGCTAAGTAGAGGACGCGGCGGTCTGGCTCGATCACGCGGTGATCAGCCAGCACGGGAGGGTAGCGGGGGCCGAAGTCCTCCCCGATGAAGCAGAATCCCTCCTGGAACGACATGACGGCGCTCTTGTCCGCGCCGAGGGGCATGCCGAGTTCTGCTGCTGCCTGGCTCATCACACGCATCCCCTCCAGGGCTTCCCCGCGGGTGCCGGCAAACGCGAGAAGATCATCGGCGTACCGGACCAGCGGGAATCCCGCGTTTACCACCTGGGTATCGAACCCGGCAAGGACCAGGTTGGCCCATGCCGGGGAGAGCGGGGATCCCTGCGCTAAGCCATGCACCACAGCTGCGCTGCCCGGTGCGGCGGCCGGCCTGCTGAGCAGGGCCTCGATCAGGCTCAGGAGCGGTGGATCTTCGATCAGCCCGGCGAGCAGCCGGCGCAGCAGCGGCACTGGGATCGAGCCGAAGCAGTCGTGGAAGTCCGACCTGGCTACCCAGCCGAGGCCTTCATCGCGCAACCGGGCAATCGCCTGGGCCGCATCGGCCACCCCCAGCCCGGGACGGTAGGCGTAGCTGAACGGCCCCAGCCACGGGTCGATCACCGGAGTGAGCACAGCGAGGATCGAGCGTTCCACGACCCGGTCGCGCACCGACGGGACGTGCAGCAGCCGGACCTGCCCGTCGCCGCGGCGCAACGCGACAGGTGTGAGCGTGCCCGGCCGGTAGGTTCCCGACCCTAGTTGCGCGGCGATCTCTGCAAGATGCTGCTCCGCCTCGTCGGCGAACCGCATCACGCCAGGCGCCTGAACCCCATCATCGCGGTCGTTGGCGAGCACTTCATCCCAGGCCGCCGCGAGCTGATCAGGATCGGCAACCTGCGCCATGGTGGCACGCAGGCACGCCAGGTCCGGCGAAACGGTCACGACCAGGCCGCCTCGATGGTCGGCGGCTGCCAGGTGGGCTCGGGGACGATCACACCAAACCCGTAAGCCGTGTGCGAGCCGGCGCCGGCGAACGCGGCGAAGGCCAGCAGCGCGCCGAAGGCCGCCGCCTCGTCGTCGGTGCCGTGGTCGCAAACGTAGCGCACCCGGCCGGTGAATCCCGAGATGACCTCGTCCTCGGTGACCGACTGGCCGTTCCTGGGGAGGCGGCGGGAAAGGATCTGCACCTCGCTACGCCCATCCAGATCGCTCACCCAGACCGGCCCGTCTCCCCGCCATGGCAGAGCGGGCGCGGTGGCCGGATCCAGGTGCCGCCACCGTTCGGCCAGGCCACGGGCCAGGGCGTCCGGGGCCAGCAGCGGGCTGGTCCGGCTCCGCCGGCGAGTGCAGGCAGGAGTAACGAAACGGACCTGCCAGGCACGCGAGCCCGGCCAGCAGCGTAGCCCCTGCCAGGTAGCCTGCGACATCAGACGAGCTGGTGAGCGCACCCGGTAACGGCAGGCACCCAGGCGGACGAGAGTGCCAGGCGCGGTGGCCGCCTGCAGGCGGCCCACGAGGGTATCGTCCAGCAAGCGCACCCCGACAGCCAGATCCGAGCTGCCGGGGCTGGAAGACCGGACGGCCTGCAGCGGCCCGCATGCCCACCTCTTCACCGGCTCGCTATGCCCCGACCTGCCCGCGCCGCCCGGATCGGCGCGCGATCCGGGCGCGGGGTCGTCCAGCCAGCCAGAGACCACAGCATGTGGAGCGGTCAGCGGGATCGGCGCTTCCGCCGGACCCGCCAGCCTGACCTCCCACTGTGACGGCATCAGCCCCCCTGCGCGCGTTCGGGTGCCACCGAATGACGGCCAAGATCAAGATCGGGGACCACAAGGTGATCGCCGGCGTAGTGCACGGGGTACACGTGTTCCGGCCACGTCGTGTACCGCCGGCCAAGCTGGATGCCCACGCCCACGGCGATTTCCTGCGGCATCCGGGCGGCGAGGAGGATCACATGCCCGCGGTGCTCCTCGGCCTGCTTCTCCGCCCATCTGGCGATGCTCTGCGCCACGGCCGGGAACGCCGGCCACGGAACCTGGCTTCGGTCCTCGGCCGCCAGCCGCCATTCGGAGACCGGAATGCGGTACGGCCCGGGCGGCAGGACCGAGGCGGCCAGGCTCCCGGAGACCCGCAAGCAGATATCTGCGGCCTGGCGCAGATCGGCCGGGATGGGGCCGATCTGCTGTTCAGCGAACCGCACCAGCAACAGCAGCAGCTTGGGCTCGCCGGCTCTGCCGGTGTCCGCCCGAGCCGGCGAGCCGGCCAGGGCCTCGACACGCTGGCGGCCCTGTTCGGTGAAAACGGGAGGGTCTGGCCCTGGCAGCGGCTGGAGCGTCACAGTCAGATGAACATCATCGGTCTTCACCAGATGGTGCTGCGGCGCGACGTCCTCGAGCGCGGGAAGCTCCCGGGTGTCCCGGAAATCGTGAGCGCTGTCTTCCAGCCGCAGTTCGTCGCGCAGACCTGTGGGGCCGCTGCTGGGACGCTGGCGCACATGCAGCACCAGCCCGCGGCGCAGCGCTGTCGCCCGCGCGCCGAACGCCATCGCCACCGGCCACGGCGCCCAGACGAACAACGCGTTACGGGTGAGGTGATTGTCGTTGTAATGCACCGCCCAGAAAGAGCGCACGAGCTGAACGGTGCGCGCTTCCCACTGCGGCGCGCCGCTGGCGTCGGCCTGCCAGTTCCAGTCGTCGCCGAGCATCGCCGGCCCTGGGACCAGCAGCGTCCGCTGAAAACCCGCGCTGATCGTCGCGAGCACGGACTTCTTCTCTTCGGGCAGCCAGTAGATCGCCTGCTCATCGACCACATACGCGGTTCCCCGCTGGCCAAGCATCCGCTGGCGGATAAGCCACCGGCGGCCCGCGAGGCCCAGCGAGAGCACTCCGAGGGCGAGGAATGCCACCGTGAGCCAGGCGGTCCACGCCTGGCCACCGCCGGCCCACCCGTGCGCCCGGGCGTTGTCCAGCGCGCCCGGCAGCAGCGCCAGGGCGGCGCTGAGCAGCGCGGTGGCCACGGCGAACAGCACACCGGTCAGCCAGTCTTCCGGCAAAGACCGGCGAAGCCGGCGTTCCCACGCCCTTGCCCGCCAGTCCCGGAACCTTTCCGCAACCGCCATGGTGGGCCGGTAGACGCCCAGTCCCCGGGCCCCCACCACCCGGCCAGCGTCATCCCTGATCTCGCTGAGCGGGAACACCAGGTCCGACCGGTCCCGCGCAGCGTCAGCGGTCAGCCTGGATACCACATAACGGGTGCCCGGCACGGGCCCAGGCAGATCCATGACGCGGCGCGAGCGCCGGAGCCTGGTCAGCCGAACCCGGTCCGCAGCCGTGACCAGCCAGCCCTCACCCAGCCGCGCCCGGTCCTCGTCCAGCCGCGCGAACTGCCCGGCCGGAGGGACACGGATCACCGAAGGCTCAGGTAAGCCATGTTCCTCATCTGCCGGCTGGTGGACGGCGTCCAGGAAGACCTCATGCTCAGTAAGGTTCACCAAGCGTTCAGACGACGGCGCGGCCGCCCCCGCCTGCTCGGACCTGGTTACCTCAGTCATCGATGCGCCCCCAAGACCCTCGTTCGGTCATTATGACCGCAGCCAGGACATTCCCATAGCAGATCTGGCCCAGCGCGTGACCTCGGATCTGGAGTGTTCTGCTACCGATCGTCCAGCCCGCCCGAGCCAGCCCGTACGGTCTCCGATGACGACGACCCTGTGCAGTTCAAGCGGCCGCTCGAGGCGTCGCGACTTGTGCGATCGCAGGTCGTCCCGAACATAGAATGGCCCTGCACAACCTGCCGGAACAACGGCCACTCATCCCGCCGAAGGTGGTTGGCGATCATGATCAAAGGCCGTCACCTGCGCAACGCAGCAACCAGCGGAAACGCGCCCACAGCGAGCAGTCAGCCGGACCTCGCGAGCCACCATCGGGCCGGCCTGTGCAATCAGACACCATCCCTGCTGGTCACAGCCTTGTCGGCAAGGGTAGGGTCTTAACCGAAGTCACGCCGACAGGCGTATAGAAACGGAACCAGGTGCTCCCTTCGACGAGCCAGTTCGGCACCTTCGTCTTAACCGAAGTCACGCCGACAGGCGTATAGAAACAAAAACATCCCGGGGCTGTTTTCTTTTATCGACTCGTCTTAACCGAAGTCACGCCGACAGGCGTATAGAAACGAAGCTGAAGACCACGAAACATCCGAGTGCGATCCGTCTTAACCGAAGTCATGCCGACAGGCGTATAGAAACATGGTCACTTCACCCATCAGGGGTCCACGCTCGAGTCTTAACCGAAGTCACGCCGACAGGCGTATAGAAACGGTGTCGACCTCCTGGTTGGTGGCCCTGGTGTCGCCGTGGTCTTAACCGAAGTCACGCCGACAGGCGTATAGAAACCTCGGCCTTCGCCTACGGCTGTGGGGTTACCACAACTCGTCGTCTTAACCGAAGTCACGCCGACAGGCGTATAGAAACTCTGCCCCTGGTCATGGTCCGATCCCGGTACAGGCTGGTCTTAACCGAAGTCACGCCGACAGGCGTATAGAAACGCCGCCACTTCTACTGCCTTTCGCTCACGCTCCAGGCGGTCTTAACCGAAGTCACGCCGACAGGCGTATAGAAACTTATCTTCTCGAGTGCATCGAGAAGTTCGGTTCGTGATGCCAGCCGTCTTAACCGAAGTCACGCCGACAGGCGTATAGAAACACTTCAGGCAGGGCGGATTAGCTCCGACTTCTACCCGTCTTAACCGAAGTCACGCCGACAGGCGTATAGAAACCCGATCTTCTCCTTCAGACCCTCGAGCCTTTTCAGAGATCTTAACCGAAGTCACGCCCACAGGCGTATAGAAACTAGGCCTTGGGTATCAGTTCCCCGTGCCGGCGAGTTCGCGTCTTAACCGAAGTCACGCTGGCAGGCTGGAGTACGTACAATAGTCTTCTGTGCCATCGCGCAAGAACACGCTCAGCATGAAGACACCGCAGTCGTCTGCGAACGAAGTTTATGCGATCCCGCGGACGGCAGAGTCCAGCCCATTCGGGCTTTGTAATCCTCGATCTGTGCCAGTGAGCCTTTTTCATCTTGGTGGTGATGGGTTCGCCATGGTCTGGTGAAGCTTCGGTATGTCGCGGCCGGTAGCGGAGAAGTCCCCCGGGTAGATGAGGCAGTCGGGTCAGCATCTGACTCGCTGGCTTGCGCGAGTCTCGCGCCCGCAGGCCAGCTCTTCGCTGAATCGGTCCGCAGCGGGTCACGTCGCGGACCTGGCGTGCGGCAGTATCAGCCATATGACCGAGCTCACCGATGTTTCCGGCGCATTCGGCTACGGCGACTCGATCCTCGTTGGCGAGCGGGTGCGACTGCGCGGCGTGCGTGATGACGACGTGCCCGCGCTCGCGAGGTGGGAGATGGATCCCGGACGCCTGATCACGCTGTCGAACTGGGTGGCCCCGCCGTCGGAGGCCGCGGCGAGGGAGCGCGTCGCGAGGCGGAGCGCGAACGAGGAGGACGATTTGGGCTTCGCCATCGAGACGCTCAACGACGCGCCGGTACTGGTCGGCCGCGTCTGGCTGTCCGCTGCGGGTGGCGGGCCTAAGGACCGGTGTGCGGCCGTCGGGATTGCCCTCGGTCGTGAGCACATCGGTCGTGGCTACGGCACGGACGCGATGCGCATCATCGTCGGCTACGGGTTCCGCGAGATGGGCCTGCACCGCATTCAACTTGGCGTGGCTGCGTTCAACTCTGCCGGGATCCGCGCCTACCAGAAGGCGGGGTTCGTCGAGGAGGGCCGCTATCGCGAGTCGGTGCTGCACGACGGGCGCTGGTACGACACGGTGCTGATGTCCATCCTCGACCATGAGTGGGCGGCCCGCCGATCACCCAGCCAATGAGCCACGCGATATAAATCCCTTCAGACCCGCGAAATCGGGGAATGAGCGTTTCCATCCTGATTCCGCATGACCAGGCCTGTCTGTTACGGCATGATCACCATGCGGCGCGTCGTCGGCTGGACTGGAGTAGCCCCTGGTGAGTGAGGCGATCGACCAAGAACGCTTCACCATCACCAGGGGCTCTCATGCTTTTCTGCCGTGCCGCGCTGCCGCTGTGGTCCCGGACCCTCACCTTCGTGTCCGGCCTCATCCGCCGCCACCGCAAGTCGATCGGGTCGTGCTGGCGGAAGCTGAACCCCGCCCAGCAGGCGCTTGTGGTTCTGGCATGCCTGCGCAAGGGCGAGACCTTCGCCGACCTCGCGGCCGGGTTCGCCGTCGGTACCGCGACGGCCTGGAGGTATGTGAACAAGACTGTGGCCCTGCTCGCGGCCCGGGCACCGAAGCTGCGCCAGGTGGTCCGGGCCGCGAAGAAGGCCGGATACGCCTACGTGGTGCTTGACGGAACCCTGATCCCGGTGGACCGGGTCGCAGCGGACCGCCCGTGCTATTCCGGCAAACACAAGAAGCACGGGATGAACCTGCAGGTCATCGCCAGCCCGGACGGCAGCATCCTGTGGGTGTCCGGGGCGCTGCCCGGCTCGGTGCACGACAAGAAGGCTGAGTGGATCTGGGGCGTCCTGGCCGAGCTGGAGGCCGTCGGCTTGACTCGCGGCCGCGGCGCGCCGTGCAGTAACGCACCGTCGGCGGCATGAGCGGATAGTGGCAGGTTCCGAAACATGCAGATTATTATCACTCCCAATTACTGATTGCGAGAGGCTAGTAATCATGCTGCCCGACTCAGTTACTTCGCCTGCATCTTGATCAAATGAGCAATGAGGATACTCTCGCAATAGGGGCGCCTGTCCTTAGAAAAATTCTTAGTTCGTCGTGCTCCACTTCCAATATTCCGACTTCGCGCAGCACGCTATGCCAGTCTTCCAGGCACTCATGGGCTGCGGCTTCCAATCTTTCGAGTGCCGTTTCGCCATGCCAATCCGTTACAAGCAAAGAAAGGAGGTGCGGCCATCGAATTACCAATGCAGCAAGCTTGGCGATCTGCTCGTCCGAGGGCGGCACGATACCCTCGAGAAACTGCCGCCTTTTGGTAATGAACATATAAAACCGAAATAGATTGAGATAACGTTTTATCTCTCGAGGATTGGGGGTACCGAGGCTCGGCACTGCCGACCTAATTGCCGTCCAGGCGCTCGCATCGCTGTAGAGATCGTCGAAGACTCGATCAACAGCCGCTATTGCCTCCTCCTGCAGTGCGACGCCGGACTCACCGATAAGTTCGGATTGCACAGTTGTAGCGACATTAGCTAGTTCATCTAGGCTGGGATGCCTAAGCCGAATCTCTCGCTCTAGACGGTCGACAAGCGCTGTATCCAGTGAAGGCGCGCTAGTTGCTTGTTCGTCCGCACTGCTTTTAGATGAGGCCACGTTAGCCTGGCCAAGCGGTGATGGTTTAGCCTGGCTCTCATCTGGAGATTCCCGAGCTTCGGCAGTGGGTACATTTCCGTGAATCATATCAACTAGCGCACCAGCGAGGGTGCTATTAGCCGCCTCATTGACGGGAATTTCGAGAAGATTGGAGATATATGAATTTACATACTTATCTGCATCAATGGGCGGCAGGCTGAGCGGGAGTTGCACGATCTTATCCAGGAAGCGCCAGCCGAGGGTTGACCAGTCGGAGTTACCGTACCGTTGGCGGAGCGCTGATACCAAACCCTGGTATGCGACCTGTACATGCGCTGCCAGCAGATCGGGTTCCATCGCGATGAGAAATATGCAATCTGGGAATTCTCCAGCCAGGAAAAGGCTGATGGCTTCAATTACTTGCGTTACGGTGCTCGGTGAGCAGCGGTCAAGATCATCTATGAAAACTATTAGTGGTCGTTCAGGAGTTGCAACAAGGTTGATCACGCGGCGTATATCCGTCTGAACAAGGTGGAGGAACCCCGCCTTCGCTTGGTAGCCAGGGTTGCGCAGGGCAGTCGCAGCTGTCCCAGCCATCTCTTTTGGAATTGCACGAATGACCGGCTCGTGCAGCACTCTGCCGAAGGCGCCGCTTGCCGATTGGCGGAGGAACCGCACTATTTGAGTAAGCGCTGCCAGTACGAAAAGTAGTGAACCGCCTTCGATGAACAGATAACCAGAAGCTACGGCATGCAGTGCCACGGTGGGTATGGCCACAGCAACCACTAGAATCCCGCCGAGCAAGGGAGGGATGAGCCGAGTGAGCAGAAGACGATAGATGCTTTGGCGCATGGCTTCACGATCCAGCCGCGAAAGATTAAGCCGCAGCCAGAAACGCTCTCGATCACCTAAGGCGAGGCGTGAGGCGACTTGGTCTATGATTTCGCCAGCCAGGCCGGCCCAGACTTGCTCTTCACTCTGGTATACCCAAGGATTGAACCATACTGTCGGGCGCCATTCGACGGCGCGCCGAGAGCCGTCAGCGACCTGAGCTCGGAGCGGTGTTTGATCGAGGGTCTGGGCGGCAGGAGGCTCAGGCGTGCGGCTCGTCTGGCTGAGGAGTTCCTGCATTGTGAGGCGATCATCCGGCTGGGGATGCCGCCGCCAGCGACTCCGCAGGCGCTTGCGTGAGTCTTTTGTTAGTTCGATGCTCTGCTTGTTACCCAGAAGATCTCTTGGGTCGAGCTGCTCCTGAACCATTCGCATGAGAGATGTCTTGCCTGAGCCCCAAGGGCCTTTCACGCCAATAGTGAGCGGAGGGCGGGTGTCGCGATGGCGGATAAACGCGGCGATTGCGTCAGCGAATGCTCGGTAGCCTAGCAGGTCATCTGTTGTCCAGAAATCACGAGTTATACGGGTTCTAGGTAGGACTCCATACCGCTCAGCCCGCCAGAGACGGATGTTGCTACGGAGGCGTTCTACATCTTCACCATCCTCCTGCCGAAGACGTTCGTCAGCGAATTCGCGCACTGCCCTGTCGACGTGAACTCTCGATCCTCCGAAGAGCACCCTGACGGCCTCTAGCGAGGCCGCTGCAGTTGACTCATCGGATTCGAGCAAGACTGCCGCAGACTCCGTATCAACTACATCGTCATAGCGAAGCAACGCGGTTCTGCGGAGCAGCTTTTGCGCCATTGGACCTAGCCGCGTGTAGGACATGTCAAGAAATCGTGGTATAGCTCGTGGCAGATTGTCCAGCCAAGCATTCTCATTTGGATGCTGTTTCGCCTCTTCAACTAACAAGTAAGCTAGCAGTGGGAGGCCTTGTGCGCGCTCGGCGATCTGTTCTGCTGATACATTCACATTGCTTGTATCCGAAAGCAACTCGGTCACGAAACGTCGAGCCTCGTCAGGCCTAAGTGCCGTAACAGCGAAGGCCGGTCCTGGAAGGTCCGCAATCGGTGTTCGCGAGATTATGAGAAGAGCGCACTTATTAGAAGTGAGGTTGAGTAGACTTTCTGATGTCATCCCCTCGACATCATCAGCAATCAAAAGCGTCCTGGATGTAAGGCGCATGAGCGGCCCGCGATCTGGTCTTATCGCATAGAGGATGCCACCGGGGAACAGATCTACGACCTGCTTCGCGGCTCGCAGCGCTACGTAAGTCTTGCCGACTCCTGGCTCTCCGTTGAGCTGGGATACTGAAATCGTTTGCCGCTCATTGAAAGGCCGAGCGAGATATTCGACCAGGTCGTCGACCGCTGCTCTGCTGGCGTATGGTTCCGGGATTGAGGGTGGGTCAAGCCACACGTCATCGTGCAACGGACGTCGGCCTAGTGGCTGCTGCCCGTCGTTGTCATGACGTGCTATCTCCTCCGTAGCCGCCAGTGTCGTTGCGCCGTGCAGGGCGCGCTGGATATCGGTGCGCATCTCCCCGGCCGACTGATAGCGGTCCCGGGGATCCTTGGCCATCGCCTTGAGGACGATCGAATCCGCCCAGGCGGGGATCTCCGGGTCCACCCGCGACGGCGGAACCGGGTTCTCCCGCACGTGCTGGTCGGCGATCGCCACTGGCGAGTCGCCGGTGAACGGGGGACGGCCGGTCAGCAGCTCGTACAGCAGGCAACCGGTGGAGTACAGGTCACTGCGGGCATCCACCCGCTCGCCCCGGGCCTGCTCCGGCGACATATATTGTGCGGTGCCGATAAGCTGCCCGGTCCGCGCCATCGCGGCCTCCCGGTCGCTGACCGCCCGGGCGATGCCGAAGTCCATCACCTTGACGTCGCCGGCCCTGGTCAGCATCACATGACCCGGTTTGACATTTCGGTGCACGATCGCGTTGCGGTGGCTGCAGTCCAGCGCACGCAGCACCCCGTCAGTGATCTCGAGGGCCCGCTCCGGCAGCAGCCTGCGGTCGTCCCTGAGCAGGTCGCGCAGGGTCCGGCCGTCGACATACTCCATCACGATGTAGGGAACGGGCGTGGAGCCGACCATGTCCTCGCCGGTGTCGTAGACCGCCACGATGCTCGGGTGGTTGAGCGACGCGGCTGACTGCGCCTCGCGGCGGAACCTGGCCTGGAATGTCTGGTCACGCGCCAGGTCGTCGCGGAGGGTCTTTACCGCGACGATGCGGTCGAGACGGATGTCGCGGGCCCGGAACACCTCGGCCATGCCGCCGCGCCCGACGATGCCGTCGAGTTCGTACCGGCCGCCCAGTAGCCGCGGCTGAGTCATATCTCGCACAGGCTAGACAATATCGAGACTACTAACCTCGGATCCTTACAAAGCCGAACAGGACGTTAGATGCTAGCTGAACGGCGAAGAGATCCTACTTGCTGCCCGGAGCAGCCTATAAGGGCCGGGACGCCCCAGATTGAGGGCCCACCGTGCTCGGAAGCAAGTTGAGGACCGATTGGCCAGAATATTGCTGAATGTGTCGGTTGGGCCGTGGAGCCAAGACATCAGACGCTGGCAGGCCCGACCAGCGATGCTAAGGGGCAAAGGGGAAGACGCGAGCAACCGATCCAAGGATGCGGCAGCGACCGCCGCGCGGACTAACAGCGATGGAGCCGATTTGGGCGGTTAGCTCTAACTGTTCATATCCGCACAAAATGCCCATCGGCCACAGCCGAGTTTAGCGTGTTTACTAGCAAGCGCAATGAACGTCCCCGACACGAGACCTGCCGACCAGATATCAAGTCACACGCACATCGGTATCCTCCCGATTATCGGCATAACCCTGATGAGAGCGTCCGCTCATCGGCAGAATCGGACGGTTCAGGGGGGTTGCTGCAGTGAGCTCGGGTCGCGCGTGGTGGGCGGCAGGTGCACGGTAGGTCCACTGTGGGCCGATGGCGCTCACCATCCTCGCGGCTAGGCTAGGCGGGGACGATGCCGGTCGGCGAGGTCCCGGTGCCTGAGGTCCGTTCGCGTCCCCTTGGCAAGTGCCTGGCGCTGTCGTCGGCGAACAGGTTGCGACAACGCTCCGGAGGGAGCGTTTGGCGTGACCGGCAGGAACGGTGCCGGCGCATCGGTCTTGGGGAGAGGATCCGTGTCTGGTTCGTGAAAAATGACGGCTTAAACCGGATTTCTGAGGTGTGGGAGTGTCACATGGCTGTCCTGTCGCCGTGCTGCTGGGATCCCTTGCGAAAGGCGCTTTATTGAATGCTCGGCCGAAAGCGGCGAACGGCGGGCTAGGCGGCGGAGGATTGGACGCACTGGGACTCAGCTGGATGTCATGGGACATGATCAAAAAGGTGCGCCGCGCTGACCAGAGATTTTGTGGAATTACGGACGCGGGGCGGACAGAACGCGGTGTTCGCGCTATGGGGAATGGGGAATCCGCAGGTCAGCGCCCATTCCGATGGGTGCGGGTGAGCGGTCTGTAAAACCGTCGGCTCAGCCTACGTTGGTTCGAACCCAACACCTGCCACCACCTGCGAAAACGCCCCGCTAGCTGCGAATTCTCGTGCTGGCGGGGCGTTTTCCTTTGGCCCGAGGTGTGTCATCTTCTCGCGCTGTAGACCGTTATGTTGCGCTGTCCACGGACGTATAGCGGACGGCCGTCCGTGCGATTGGCCCGGTCGGTCTGGGCAGCTACGACGGTCGGTGTGCGCAATTACGACGGTCGGTGCGCACCGTCGGCGTTATCACGGACCGCTACGGACGGGGCCGCGCTGGCGGCGTGTCCAGGCTTGACGCGCGCCGCCGAGTCGAGCGTGCATCCCTGTGTGCGCCCTAGTTGGCCAATGACAGGCCGCTGAGCTGCTCTTTCCCCTGGTTTTCTCATCGATCTGGCCAATCCCTCAGCGAGGTGCATGAACCGTCATGCGCCTCGGAGGCAAGAGAACGTCCGACAGCAGGTGCAGCTACCTGGCCTCGCTGGCTTCCCCGGATTCGCCGGCTAAAGCGCAGCCTGCGCGAGCGGCCCTAGCTGCGCAGCTTCGGGGTCGACACCGACCAGGTGGGCATCCAAGAGGACTGGCACGGCGGCAGCCGACGCAACAAGAGTCCATCAGTGGAACGAGGCCGTGTTTGGCCGGCGATCTGACGGTCGGGTGATGCCGAAAGGGCTGAGCAGGCGGGCGTCACGCACGTCAGCCGCGCATCCGTGCAAGCACGAGAACTCCGCGACGCAGCAGACCAGGCGGCGGGAACCGGGATCCCTTGGCAGCTGCAATCCGGTCAAGGTAACGCTCCCAGGGTTGCCCATAGAAGGCGTCATCCTCCTCACTCAGGCCGGAGAACTGGATCTCCACATTTGTGCCGTCACCCGCGGGGGGTGAACGTGATCTCAATGAATGCAGGTGCCGGCGTCGCTGTGTCGGTTCCTTGACGGTCCCATCCGATCACCAGGCGGTGCGAGGGATCGACTTCGATGTAGCGGTCGGTGATTACCGTCCCGTCGAGGTCAAGGGTGGAGAGTGTCCCCCGGCCGGGGAGCCGTCATGAAATTTCGCCGGCCGTGACCAGGCCGGCCCCACTCCAAGAGGCACGAGCAGTCAGGGTCGGCTGAATGTGCTCATGGAAAGCCCGACCTGAGCAAACCACCGGGCGCGACGAGGTGTCCAGCATCACGAGCGGCAGTGGGTCCGCAAAAGCATCATGTGGATGCACGTGCGTCGTCCAAGAGCCGTGAGCCGACCTCGGCGATGGCTCTGGACGAACCTGGCTTGGGCTCATCTGCCGATGGCAAGGGTGAGGAGGGTATTGACCGCAGTTTCGATCGGGCGGGTATCCCGGTGCACCTGGGCGAGTAGAAGTGCCCCTTCGAGCGTGGCGAGCAGGGTAACGGCGAGGTCGTCCGGGTCGA
>Ga0335075_10000477_pt1 | contig 71689 bp, 61 predicted proteins | sample Lox_Sample_24_FD_206723 | JGI IMG/M metagenome (GOLD analysis project Ga0335075, IMG submission 206723) | Soil microbial communities from Loxahatchee National Wildlife Refuge, Florida, United States - Lox_Sample_2.4 | ecosystem: Environmental > Terrestrial > Soil > Wetlands | place: USA... | reverse complement strand
CGTTGATGCGTGCCTCGAGGCGGCGCGTCTGCTCGGCCTCGCTGACCTCGAGCCAGTATTTGAGGAGAAGGATGCCGGATTCGACTATCGCCCTTTCGACCGCCGGGGCCATTGTGAGAAACCTTGTGACCTGTGGCTCCGGACAGAATCCCATCACCCGCTCGACGCCGGCGCGATTGTACCAACTGCGGTCGAAGATCACGATCTCGCCGGCCGCCGGCAAATGAGAAAAATAGCGCTGGATGTACATCTGCGATTTCTCGCGCTCGGTCGGTGCCGGCAGTGCGACGACACGAAAGATGCGCGGGCTGACACGCTCGGTGATTGCCTTGATGACGCCCCCCTTGCCGGCGCCATCCCGCCCTTCGAAAAGGATGCAGACCTTGAGGCCCTTGTGCACCGTCCATAGCTGAAGCTTGACCAGCTCGACATGGAGCCTGGCCAGCTCGCGCTGGTAGTCCTTGCCTTTCAGGTTCGGCTCGCCGCCGGTCTTTTCCAGATGGTCGGCGTGATCGTTTTTCTTGGCGGCGCGCATCGGAAGTTCCTGTTTCCGGTCTCCTTGGAAGGGCGCTCAGAGAGAGCTTTCCGTCGCGCTCTTGGGCCAGGAGAAAAAGAGGCCCACGTCACCGGGCATGCCGCCCGGGAAATTGATGATTCGGGCGCTGAAGCCGAAGCCTCCCGGCTTCAAGTTCGTCTTCCAATACTCGTAGACCAGCCGGGCCCCTTTTGGCAGGGTGGCAAGCCAATCGGGCTCACGGTCGTCGTCCGATCCTGCGCTTCCTTTCGGCTTGTTGAGCGGCGGGGCGTCGGCATTGTTCACGGCGCGGCCGCGATCGGTGCAAAAGCTGCTCGGAAAGGATGTGAGCATCAGCTCGGTTTCGCCGCGTTCGAAGGCAACCTTGATCCTTCCGAGGACCGCCTGGACGCGCTCATCCGTCAGTTGGAAGTTGTCCAGGCGCTGCTTGAACTCGGTGAGCTCCTCTCTTTCCTTGCGCTTGAGCTGCTCTTCTGCAGCTTTGTCCTGCCGGCGGCGTTCTTCGCGCTCCGCGAACAGCACGGCGACGGAAAGGGATGGACCCGATGTTACGGACACGATACTCTCCCCTGTTGAGGCGGCTTCCTCCAGGCCCAAGGCATGGGTGAGGATAATTGATGGATTGGCCTGCTGCAACGATTTGCACCGAGCAGGGATTGACCTGATCGCATAAGATTGAGTCTGGCGGCACCGGCTGGCTTTGATCCGGATCAAGGCCGGCTGCGGGTTCAAGGGCTAGTGTTGGAATTGGACGGTTCGCGGGGTTGGAAGAGGGGCGTTTTCTCTTTATTTTCAGTGACCTGCTAATCCTCTCCGGGCGTCGCGGGCAGGACGGAAGGGGGAACGTACCGGGGTTGCATTGACTGTTGCGCTGCAAAAGGAAGGTAGGTGCGATGTTGGAGGAGAGCGCCGTTACCGCAGGGGAACTGATGACACGCGACGTTGTCGTCGTGCATCCCGACAGTTCGCTGATGGAAGCGGTGAAGCTGATGGCCCGGCGCGGGATCAGCGGCCTTCCGGTGCTCGATGCGGCGGGTGCGATCGTCGGAATGCTCACCGAGGGCGACCTGGTGCGCTGGCATGAAGGGCAAAGCGAGAAGCAGGCGCGCTGGCTCGACATGCTCGCTGAGGGGGGTGAGCTTGCGCCGACCTTCCTCGAAAGCATCCGCAACGAACAGCACAAGGTGAAGGTGGCGATGTCGTTGGGGGTGGTGACAGTGAGCGAAGACACGCCGGCCCGCGAGATTGCCAATCTGATGACGAGCAAAGGGATCAAGCGTGTCCCGGTGGTTCGCGACGGCAAGGTGGTCGGGATCGTCGCGCGTTCCGACCTGGTGCGAGCGCTTGCCGCCGGGCTGACAGAGGCGCCCCATGCGTCTCAGACGGAGGCACCGGCGCGGAGCATCGACGAGGCCCTCAAGCGCCGCCGCGAGGAAACGGTACCGCGACGAGGCGGCTGACGTTTCCTGCGCAATTCGCCCATCTCCTGCTTGCAGGGAACGAGCACAAGCTCTCGGACGGGTGGTTGCGGATGGCGCCAAGGTGGAGCGGAGCGGTTCGAGGGCCGTTGCACCGGGATTGCCGCCGCCAGTCTCAGCCTCTCTCCTCGACGCGCTTCGCGCGGGCCTCACGACGTGCATTGTCGATCAGGATATAGACACTTACCAGCAGGACCCAGGCCGGGAAGACGAACAGGATCCAGTCAAAAAATCCGCTCGCAATGAGGAGGGCAAGCGCCGATGCGTAGCCGAGCATCGCGATCCAGCGCGCGGCAGCCTGGGTGAAGAGCAGAAGCGTCGATGTCGTGACCATGAAGACGGCGGCCATCTTGAAAGCGTAGATGTGCATGATGTCGTAGGCGAAGGCGCGGCCGAAAGAGAAGGTGCCTGGGTTGAGCAATGTCGAAGGAGCACCTGCATAGGCGAGAATGAGGCCGCCGACCGATGCAGCCGCGACGAACAACATGCCGAGGAACATCAGGCCGCTGCCGAGGAACACGGTTGCGAAGAAGCGGTCTTCCTTGGCGCCGAGGCGGTCGCGCAGGACGCCGAGGAACCACATGAAGGCAACGCCTGCGAACGGGATGAGGTTGAGAGCGATGGAGACGTGCTGGCGGCTCGTCTTCAGCCAGGAACCGACCTCGTGCGGATTGGCCGGAACCGAGAGGCGGAGCAGCAGGAGGCTCACGGTCAGCAGGAGCGAGAAGATGATCCCGGCGAACGCGGCTGCGCGCGGCGTCCTGAGTCCGGCGCGGACAAGCGTTGGGCGGGCCCCGCTCGCCGGCGAGGTTGCGCCCGTCATCGCGGCGGGGGCGGCTCCGCGACCAGCACCGCGGCGGTGTGACGGGCGATGATTTGTTCTTCGTCCGTCGGAACGACCCATGCCGAGGCGGCGGCGCCGTCGGCGCTGATTCGGGTCCGGCCTGATCCATTGCGCTCCGCGTCGAGCACGATGCCGAGCCAACGGCAGCCCGCCACCACTTCGGCGCGCGTCGCCGCATCGTTCTCGCCAATGCCGGCGGTGAAGACGAGGGCGTCGAGCCCGGCCAGGGCGGCGGCGAGAGAGCCGATTTCGCGCACGATTCGATAGACGAAGAGTGCGATGGCCTCCGCCGCCGCGGGGTCCTGCGATGCGCGCAAGGTGCGCATGTCGGACGAAATGCCCGAGACGCCGAGGAGGCCGGATTGGCGGTAGATGAGGTCCTCGAGGCCACGCGCATCCATCCTGTGTTCATCCATTAGATAGACGAGCACACCGGGATCGATCGAACCGCATCTTGTGCCCATCATCAGGCCATCGACGGCGGTGAAACCCATGGTGTTGGCGACGCTTCGGCCTTCGTGCAGGGCGCAGAGGCTGGCGCCATTGCCGAGATGCGCAACGACGATCCGCGCAGCGGCGATCTCGGGAGCGACTTTGAGGAGGCGCGAGGCAATATATTCGTAGGACAGGCCGTGGAACCCGTAGCGGCGAATGCCCGTGTCGGTGAGTTTGCGCGGCAGCGCGAAAAGCTGAGCGAGATGCGGCTGGGCGCGATGGAAGGCGGTATCGAAACAGGCGATCTGGGGAATTTGTGGAGCGGCCTCAGCGATCGTCCGGATCGGGGCGAGGTTGTGCGGCTGATGGAGGGGAGCGAGTGGCACGAGTTCCTCGAGCGATGCCAGGACGCCGGGGTCGATCCTGACCGGAGCAGTATATTTCGTGCCGCCGTGTACGACGCGGTGCCCGACGCCGAGCACTGGTCTGCCCCGGATCAACTCCCTCACGGTTGAAAGGATTTGCCATGTGGCGGCGTTGTGATCCAGGCTTTCAGCGGGCCAGCTTCGTTCGGCGAGAATTTCGCCGGCCGGACTTACGATCCGGAGAAGCGGGGCCAGCCCGATCTTCTCGATCTGACCGCGAAAAAGAGCCATCCCGAGTTGGTCGATTGCGTAAGTGGCAAACTTGATGCTGGAGGATCCGGCGTTGAGGACCGCGATGCAACCGCGCGCTTCTGCGATGTCATGCGCTGAATCCGGTGAATGGGCCGCGTCAGGCAATGATGTTGGCTCCGCCATCGACGTAAACGGTGCCGCCGGTGATGCGGCGCGCGAACGGGGTGGCGAGGTAGGCGCAGGTGAATCCGACGTCCATGATGTCCACCAACTCGCCGAGCGGGGCCTTTTGCGCGGCCTCGTTGAGCAGAAGCTCGAAATCCTTCAGGCCGGAGGCGGCACGAGTCTTCAGCGGACCGGGCGAGATCGCATGCACGCGAATTCCCGTCGTGCCGAGTTCGTAGGCGAGATAGCGGCAGGCCGCTTCGAGCGCGGCCTTGACCGGCCCCATGACGTTGTAATTGGGAACCACCCGGTTGGCGCCGTAATAGCTCATGGCGAACATGCTTCCGCCCTCCGTCATCAATGGAGCGGCGAGCCTGGCCATGCGGATGAAGGAGTGGCAGGAGACGTCCATTGCTTTCGCAAACCCCTCCGCCGAGCAGGAGAGGAGTCCGCCCTGCAGATCCTCTCTCGGCGCGAATGCGATGGAATGAACGAGGATGTCGAGCTTTCCCCAGCGTTTCGAGATCATCTCGAAGAGGGACTCGAGCTGGCCGGGAACGGTCACGTCGAGTGGCGCCGTGATGTCCGCCTCGAGCTCCTGGGCCAGCGGTTCCACGTACCGGCGTGCCTTGTCGTTAAGCCAGGTGATCGCAAGGTCGGCGCCGACGGTACGGAATGCCTTCGCACAGCCAAAGGCAATCGAGTTCTCGTTGGCGACACCGACGACCAGCGCTTTCTGCCCTGTCAGGACAGGCCGGATGGTTCCGCTCATGGTGGCCCCTTCAACGGATGGCTGCTGATGCGTCGCTGCGGCGCGCCGCGGCGACCAGGACAGCAACAGCGCACGATGCGAGCCGGGTGAGCAACGAGTCGGCACGGCTTGTCAGGATGATCGGCACGCGCGCACCGAGCACGATTCCGGCGGCGTCCGCGCCGGCCAGGAAGGAGAGGCTTTTCACCAGCATGTTGCCGGCTTCGAGATCCGGCACGACCAGCACATTGGCGCGGCCTGCCACGGGCGAGACGATATTCTTGATCGCTGCGGCCTCCGGCTGGATCGCGTTGTCCAGGGCGAGCGGCCCATCGAGCAAGGCGCCTGTGATCTGCCTTCGGTCAGCCATCTTGCAGAGGGCGGCCGCTTCGACCGTGGACGGTACTTTGGGGTTGACGGTCTCCATCGCGCTCAGGATCGCCACCCTGACGTCAGTCCGGCCCATGGCATGGGCGAGATCGATAGCGTTCTGGACGATATCCACCTTTTCTTCGAGGGTGGGCACGATATTGACCGCGGCGTCGGTGATGATCAGCGGTTCCGGGTGACTCGGGACGTCCATGATGAAGCAATGGCTGATGCGCCGGGCTGTCCGGATCCCACTGTCGCGAGTGACGACCGCGCTCATCAACTCGTCCGTGTGCAGGCTTCCCTTCATCAAGGCTTCCGCGCGACCGGATCGGACAAGTTCGACCGCCTTCGCCGCCGAATCGTGACTGTGCGCGGCGTTGACGATTTCCATCCCGCTGATGTCGAGCCTGGCGCGCGTGGCCAGATCTTGCACGCGGGCGGCCGGGCCGACCAGGATCGGCACGATCAGCCCGAGGCGCCCCGCTTCGACCGCACTTTCAAGGGACACGTCGTCGCAGGGATGAGCGATCGCCGTCACAATTCGGGGTAGAGCCTGAGCGGCCTTGACGAGGCGCTCGTACTTGTCGTGCTTACGGCTTCCCTCCGGCGTGGCGGTGTCAGGCATTGACGGCCTCGCCCGCCACCTTCTTTTCGGGCTCGAGCCCGAACAGCGCCTCGACCTCCTTCAGGCGGCGGCGACCCTCCGCGGACTGTGACCCCGATGCGGCGATGACGCGACGCAACGCGTCGAACGCTGTTCGCCGCTCCTCCTGGCTGGCGGGCAGGAGCACCGGGATCGTGCGGACCGCGCGTTTCTCGTCGAGGCGAACGAGCAGGTATTGGTCCCTGAAGATCGTCTTGGCCTCAGCCATGCTCCTGCGCTGAGCGGGAGGACGCGCCGCCCGGATAGCCTTGAGAGCCGCGAATCCGCGCTCGTCGATTTGTCCTTCCGGCAGGCGCACGTAGATCAGCGCGCGGATTGCTGCCTCGAGGAGCCCGCCAACCTCGAAGCGCTGCTCGAGTTCAGAGCGAAGCCGCGCCACGGCAGCCTCGCGCGCCAGATCACGTTCGATCCGCTGATGTGCCGGCGTGACCTGCGGCCCAAGACCGACCATGGCCTGCAAGAGTGGCGAGCCGTAGGTGGCGAGGAATATCCCCTCGCTCATCATGTCGCGCATGTTCCCATAGGTCTCAAGGCAGTTCTCGATCCACGAAGAGATCGTTTTTTCAAGCGCGGAATAGGGGTTATCGGCGGCGACAGGCTGGCGTGCCGCCTGCACCGTCTCCGCCATTGCCTTGACCGGTGACATCAGCGGGTTGCGGTCCGAGAACATGGCGAACTGGAGGCGGTTCGGATGGAGCGCTCGCAGCGCCTCGGCCCCCGCCTCTGTCACCAAGGGGCGCAGCGCCGGGGCGAGCAGCGTCTGATAAAGCCCCTGGTTCACTTCGGAGACGCGCGCCACGGTGGCGAAGCGGAGATCATCCTCGGGGCTGTTTCCGCCGAGCGCGCGGATGTCCTGCAAGGTCCGCGGCTCGAGATGGAAGAGATAGCGGCCGTGAACGAGATCGGGGTTGGCCGTATCCTCCGTTACCTCGGTGATGACCGCTTCGTAGAGACCCGGCGGCAGCAAATCGATCATGTCCATGCAGGCGGTGAATTCGCCGTGCTCCTTGCCGGCGACCTTGCCGGAGACGAAAATGCCGAGATGGCCGATCGTCTGGTGCAGCGTATAGACGATCGTCTGGCCATTCGCGACGATCTCCCGATCCTCGTCATAGAGGTCGGTGATCCACCCCAGAGCCTGCTGCGGCGGGGTTATGTTGTCGCCCCACGAGCAGAACACGATGATGGGGGACTTCACGTTGCGCAGGTCGATGCGCAGTCCGTCCGAGGTGCGGATTTCTCCTGTAGAAAGCTTGTTTCCGACAAAGAGATTGTCGGCGATCCAGAGCATCTCATTGGCATCGAGCAGGACCGGACTGCCCCACCACGTCTCGAAATCAAGGAAACGGGGCGCTTCCGTGTCGATCTTGGAATAGACGTTGTAGAGCTTTCGCCACCAGGTGTTGGCGGGGTTGAGGGACTCGAAATTGGCGACCAGGTGAGCACCGTCGAAAATGCCATTGCCGAGATCGCCGACGAGGGCGTTCATCCATGTTCCGCCCAGCAATCCACCGAGATAGCGCATTGGATTCTTGCCGCGAACACCTGCCCAATAAGAGAGAGGTGAGCCGGCCAGCATGATCGGCCCCGGGAGGTCGGGCCTGATCGCCGCCATCATCATGACCTGCCATCCGGCCTGACAATTGGCGATGATGACCGGCTTTCCCTCGACGTCCGGATGGCGCGCCGCCACCTCGGCGACGAACGTCGCCTCGGCTCGGCAGACATCTTCGACCGTCTGACCAGGGATGGGGGCGGGGAGGAAGCCGATGAAATAGCAGGGATGGCCGGCAGCAATGGCTTCGCCGATTTCGCTCTCCTGCTTCATGCCGCCGATGCCCGGGCCATGGCCGGCGCGCGGATCGACGACGACGAAGGGCCGCTTCGATGGGTCCGGGTCCTTGCCGTCGGGCGGAATGATGCGGACCAGGCCATAGTTCACCGGCCGCTCCAGCTTCCGGCCGTCCATGACGGGCTCGGCCTCGAAATCGAGAACATGGGGGACGGCGAGCGCGTTGTGCTCGAAATAGGCATTGCCACGTTCCCGCAACACGTCGAGCAGCAGAACCGTGCGCTGCACAGCGTCCCACCAGTAATCGATGAAGGGGCCGAAGCGAACATCGACAGACATGCAAATTCCTCTCGTTCGCTGGCCTGCCGGAACCGCGGCGGCGGTTCAGAAGGCGCGAGTGCTTGCCTCCCATCAATATATTTTGCCACGAGACTGGAAGCAAGCACGAGGCATCGATCGGGGCAAGAAGTTGACTCACTTGCAGATCGTGTTGTTTCTGTTACAATTACAAGTGATCGCCGCGGGGGGAACTCCACGATGTGTCGCGGCGTTGTTTCGTTGCTCCCTCGTGATGAGGGAAGCGAGGCGAGAGACGGGTGGGAGCGGGGATGCAGACCACGAAGCTCGAGGATGCGGTCGCGATGGTCCCTGATGGCGCCAGCCTGATGATCGGGGGGTTCATGGGCGTCGGCACCCCCGAGCGCCTGATCGACGAGATCGTGCGCCAGGGTAAACGCGAGCTGGCGATTATTGCCAATGATACGGCCCTGCCGGGCAGGGGCATCGGCAAGCTGGTCCATGCGCGGCTGGTGCGAATGGTGATCGCAAGCCATGTCGGGCTCAACCCCGAAACGCAGAAGCTGATGATGGCAGGAGAAATGGCGGTCGAGCTGGTGCCGCAGGGCACGCTCGTCGAGCGGATCAGGGCGGGGGGCTGCGGTCTGGGCGGCGTTCTCACGGCGACCGGAATCGGAACCGTGGTGGAGGAGGGAAAGCGACGCATCGAGGTGGGCGGCAAGGATTATCTCATCGAAACCGCGCTTCACGCCGACTTCGCGCTCGTTCACGCCTTCCTGGCCGATTATCTCGGCAACCTCAGCTACGCGCTGACAGCGCGCAACTTCAATCCCTTGATGGCGATGGCTGCGACGACGGTGATCGCCACCGCGGAACACATCGTGCCGGTGGGCCTGATCGCACCCGATCATGTCGTGACCCCGGCGCCGCTGGTGGATTATCTCGTTGGCAATGCATGAGGCCGGCATGGACGCCGAGACGATCATCGCACGACGTATCGCCCGAGAGCTTCGGCCGGGCATGCTGGTCAATCTCGGTATCGGGATTCCGACCCTGGTTGCCAGCCATCTGCCGGAAGGAGTGCAGCTTTTCTTCCAGTCCGAGAACGGATTGATCGGTACCGGCACGGTTCCGGAAGAGGGAATGGCGCATCCGCTGCTGACGGACGCCGGCGGACGACCGGTGACGGCCCTGCCTGGAGCCAGCACGTTCGACAGCGCCATGTCCTTCAGCCTGATCCGCGGCGGACATCTGGATCTGACGGTGCTTGGGGGATTGCAGGTCGACCAGCGCGGAAGGCTGGCGAACTGGATGATTCCGGGGAAGATGGTGCCGGGGATGGGCGGAGCGATGGATCTCGTTTCGGGCGCGCGTCGTGTGATCGTGGCGATGCGGCACAGCGCCAAGGGCGAGCCGAAGATCGTCCGGGAGTGCACCCTGCCGATCACCTCGATACGCCCGGTGGATCTGGTGGTGACGGAGCTTGCGGTGATCACCTTCCCGAACGGCCGCGCCACGCTCGCCGAGACCGCGCCTGGGGTCAGCGTGAAGCAGGTGATTGCGGCGACTGCGGCCGAGCTTGCGATTGTTCACCCGCTCCTTCAGATGGCCCTATAATTCATTTGTCTTTGGTGACGATTACGGCGATGTTCATGCGCCCGCCCTGATCCGAATCAATGCCCTTGATCCAGATCAATGTCGGGCGAAGATCGTGGCGCAAGACGCGGCGAAGGGAGCGTTGGCAATGCCCCGCCTGTTCCGGGGGAGCCCATTCGGAATGGACGCGTAATCACGGAGGGATGGATGCGCGAGGCCGACCCTTCGTCCGAACGGAGCCGCACCACTCCTCGTCGCCGCCTTCGGTGGGGGCTTCTGTTCTGTGCCGCTCTGGCCGGGACGGCGGTTCAAGGGACGGCGATCTCGGCACAGACGCCCCCGGCCACCGTGCCCGTCGGGACCGTTGTCGCCACCCGCGTGAACGTGACGCCAGCCCAGCAATTCGTCGGCCGCGTCGAGGCGGTTAACCGCGTCGAGATCCGCGCCCGGGTGACCGGATACCTGCAGGCCGTGCTGTTCAAGGAAGGCGATCTGGTCAAGGAGGGCACGCCCCTCTACCAGATCGAGCGGGAGCCGTTCGAGGCTGCGGTGCAGCAGGCACAGGGCGCGTTGATCAAGGCTCAGGGCCAGTACGCCAACGCAGCGGTCAGCCTGCGGAGAGCCGAAGAGTTGCTGAAGACTCGCACCGTTTCCGTCGCCGAACACGACCAGCGGAAGGCCGACGAAGAAACGGCCAAGGGCAATGTTGTGATCGCCATGGCCAACCTGGCTGCGGCACGGGTCGATCTTTCCTATACCGACATCCTGGCGCCGATCACGGGACGGATCGGCCGCAGCAGCGTGACCAAAGGCAATGTCGTCGGGCCGAACCACGGAGTACTGACGCTGATCGTCAGCCAGGATCCGATTTATGTCGTGTTTCCGGTCAGCGAGCTCCAGCTACTCGAGCTACGCCGGGCGGGCCACGTCACGGCGGCTGCTCGCCCGGTGCACATCCTTTTTTCCGACGGCTCAATCTACGATGAAACCGGCACCCTCGATTTCGTCGATGTGACGGTCAATCGGGAGACAGACACCATCACGTTACGCGCGGCTTTCCCGAACCCTCGCGACGTGCTGGTGGACGGCCAGCTTGTGCAGGTGTCGATCGAAACGGCAAAACCCCAAGAGAAGGTGCTGATACCGCAGGCGGCGCTAATTGCCGACCAGCAGGGCACCTACGTCTTCATCGTGAAGGACGGCAAGGCGGAGGTGCGCCGCGTCAAACTCGGCGGCCAGAAAGGCGTGGATGAGATCATCGACGAGGGCCTCTCCGGAGGGGAGCAGGTCGTTGTCCAGGGCTTGCAGTCACTCCGCCCAGGCAGCCCGGTGAGTGCCGCGCCGGTTCAGCCGGCGGGACAAATCTGAAGCATGATCTCGTCCGTCTTTGTCGACCGGCCGAGGCTGGCGATCGTGATCGCCATCGTGTTGACGATCGCCGGGCTGGTTTCCCTGCTCGTCATTCCGTTCGCCCAGTATCCCGACATCGTTCCGCCGCAAGTTTCCGTGACGACACTCTATCCGGGCGCTTCGGCGGCCGTGGTGCAGGACACGGTCGCGCAGCCGATCGAGGCGCAGGTCGTCGGCGTCGACAAGATGATCTATATGAAGAGCGTGAGCGGAAATGACGGCAGCTACGCGCTGCGCGTCTCGTTCGAGCTCGGCACGAATCCCGATATCAACGCAGTCAATGTCAATAATCGGGTGCAGGCGGCACTCTCCAAGCTGCCGGACGATGTCCAGCGCCAGGGCGTGGTCGTGAAGAAGCAGTCCACGGCATTGCTCAGCGTGGTTGCCGTCTATTCGCCGAAGCGAACCCATGACGCGCTTTTCCTCTCCAACTATGTCACGATCAATCTGCTCGACGCCATCCGCAGCGTGCCGGGGGTGGGTGACGCGGTGCTGTTCGGTCCGGCCGACTATGCGATGCGGGTGTGGCTGCGCACGGACCGGCTGACGGGCCTCGGGTTGACCCCCGGCGACATCATTGCCGCGATCCGTGCGCAGAACATTCAGGCACCGGTCGGGCGGATCGGCGCCCGACCGATCTCCAATGACCAGCAGCTTCAGCTCAACATCGAGACGAAGGGGCGGCTTTCCACCGTCAAGGAATTCCAGAACATCGTGATCCGCACCAACCCTGACGGCTCGATCCTGCGGCTCGGCGATATTGCGCGGGTGGAACTCGGCGCGGCAAACCTCGACCGTGAAACGCGACTCAACGGAGCGCCGGCAGCGCTGATCGCGATTTATCAGACGCCTGGGGCCAACGCAATCACGACGCTCAACGCGGTGAAATCGACGATCGTGGACCTGGCTCACGATTTTCCTCAGGATCTCGCCTGGAAAGTGACGTACGATCCGACCGTCTTCGTGACCGCGACGATCCACGAGGTGGAGAAGACGCTGTTCGAGGCGTTCGTGCTGGTCGTGCTGGTGGTCTATCTTTTCCTCGGCAGCGTCAGGGCGACCATCATCCCGACCGTTGCGGTTCCGGTCAGCCTGATCGGGACCTTCATCGTGCTGAATGCCATCGGCTACTCGGCCAACACAGTTTCGTTGCTGGCTCTGGTGCTTGCCATCGGCATTGTGGTCGATGATGCGATCGTCGTTGTCGAGAATGTCGAGCACATGATGGAGGTGCATCCGGAGCTGACGCCCGCCGAAGCGACGAAGCGGGCAATGGGGCAAATCACGGCGCCGATCGTTGCGATCACGCTGGTGCTGCTTTCGGTGTTTGCGCCCGTCGCGTTCATTCCGGGAATTTCGGGTGAGCTGTTCCGTCAATTTGCGGTCACGGTCGGGGTCGGGATGTTCATCTCGGCGATCAACGCGCTGACACTCTCGCCTGCGCTTTGCGCCCTGCTGTTGAGGCCGCATCATGGGCCGCGGCGCGGCCCGATCGGCTGGGTGATGCGGAGCATCGACCGTGTGCGCGACGGCTACGGCATGGTCGTTGCGCGACTGGTGCGGCTTTCGGTGATCGGGCTTGTCTTCGTTGCCGCCTCGGCCGTGGGCGTGATCGCGCTGGGCCGCATCGCGCCCACGGGGTTCCTTCCCGAGGATGACCAGGGAGCGTTCTTCATCGTGATCCAGTTGCCGGACGGAGCCTCGGTCGGGCGCACCGCGGCAGTCGTGCAACAGGTCGAAGATTTGCTCAAAAAGGAAAAGGCAGTCGAGGATTATTCTGCCATCACGGGCCTCAATTTCATCGACAACTACTCGCAATCAAATGCTGCGTTCCTGATCGTCTCGCTCAAGCCGTTCGAGGAACGGCACGCCCGCTCGGAGGGGGCGGCGGCGCTGATCAAGGATCTGGCACCCCGATTGCGGCAAATCCGCGAGGCAACGGTGGTGCCGATCATGCCGCCACCCATCGTTGGCCTCGGTACCGGCGGAGGCTTCAGCTATGTGCTGCAGGATATGCGCGGGGGCAATCCGGCGGCGCTCGCGGCGACGCTGCGCGGACTTCTCGTCGCAGCGAACCAGGATCCGAAGCTGCAGGGCGTTTTCAGCACGTACTCGGCGTCCACACCGTCGATCTATCTCGATATCGACCGGGACAAGGCCCAGGTGCTCGGCGTGACGCTGAGCGAGATGTTCCAGGCGCTGCAGGCTTCTCTTGGCGGGTTCTACGTCAACGACATGAATCTGTTCGGCCGGGTGTGGCAGGTTCAGGTGCAGGCTGAGGCCGAGGACCGGGCAAGCGTCAACGATATCTACCAGATCCATGTGCGCAGTCGCGCCGGGAAGATGATTCCATTGCGAAGCCTCGTCAGTACGCGCATCGTGCTCGGGCCGCAGGCGCTCATCCGCTACAACAACCGCCTTGCGGCGACGATCCAGGGATCGCCGGCGCCGGGTGTGTCGTCCGGGCAAGCGCTGGCGGCGATGGACGCGGTTGCGGCGAGGACGCTGCCGAACGGATATCGCGGGGCCTGGACGGACACCTCCTTCCAGGAGAAGCGCGCCGAAGGCAAGATGGCGATGATCCTTACCTTTGCGGTGCTTTTCGCGTATCTCTTCCTGGTCGGGCTTTACGAAAGCTGGACGATACCGGTTCCGGTTCTTCTCTCGGTCAGCGTGGCGATCGCAGGAGCGATGTTCGGCATCGTGGCCGCCGGACTGACGCTCGATCTCTATGCGCAGATCGGCATGGTGGTGCTGATCGGGCTCGCCGCGAAGAACGGGATTCTGATTGTCGAGTTCGCCAAAGAGCAACGCGAGCGAGGCGTGCCGTTGCTGCCGGCGGCCGTCGAGGGCGCCAGGCTCCGGTTCCGGCCGGTGATGATGACCTCGCTTGCCTTCATCCTGGGGCTCTATCCGCTGGTGGTGGCGATCGGGCCCTCGCAGCTCGCGCGCCGCGATGTCGGCACGCCCGTGTTCGCCGGCATGCTGGCGGCGTCCGCCATTGGCATCTTCGCGATCCCACCGCTCTACGTCATGTTCCAGTGGCTCCGCGAGCGGTTGCGGCCGGCTGCGCGTCCGAAGCAGGTGGAAGTGCCGGTGGCTGCCGCGACGAAAGGGAACGCGGCGCCGCCGATCGCGGCAACGGCGAGCCATTCCACGCCGGGAGAATGAGTAGAAAGCTGTTCTTTCTTGAAAGAAAGAACCAAAGAACTTTTCCTCGTTTTCCGGACCCGGCACCACGAACGAAAAACGGGAAAAGTCTTTTTGCTTCTTTTTCTGAAGAAAAAGAAGGCTCTTTCTTCTCCACACGTCATCGGGGTACGCAGCACCCTCTAGGACGAGGCCGGCCTGGCGTGCTCCTCCTGCATCTCGTGGCTGAGGAAATAATTGAGCGCCGTCCGGATCACGGCGATGGCGGAGAGCTTGCCGATCGCATCCCAACTGGGCGCGACCGCCGTCGAGAGGATGTCGGCACCAAGTTGAAATTCCAGCGCGATCGCCAGAAACCGCGCGAGAGTGAGCCGCACCTCCGTGAAGTCCCGCGCCGTGGGCGGGAACGATCCGCGCGTGAAGCGAATCCCGGCGAGTATCATCCCGATGCCGATCACCATGGCGCCGATCGCCTCGATGACCAGCTTCAGCCAGAGGACCAGGTTGAGGACGAGGTGCTCGACTCCGAGTTGCGATGGTGCGGCGATCAATGCCACCACCGGCCGTTGAGAACGGCGCCATGGCAGACGAAGCGGCGTGTGCCTTGTTGTTTCTCACCGAGGACATCGGTGAAGGTGAACCTTCCCTCTTCGATGGCAAGCACCGTGGCGTCGCCGAGCAGGCCGGGCTTGAGAGTGCCGCGATCGGCGAGGCGGACGGCGCGGGCGGCATTGATCGAGGAGGCGCGGATGATCTCGGCCAGGGGCATTCCGAGATGCAGGAACTTGGCCATCGTTTCGAGAAGATTGAAGGCCGGCCCATCGATCGAGAGCACGTGCACGTCCGAGGAGAGGACGTCGGGCAGGAAGCCTTCCTTCAGCATCGCCATGGCGGTTGCGAAGCCGAAAGAGCCGGCGCCGTGGCCGATATCGAAGATGACGCCGCGGCGGCGGGCGGCGAGAACGTCGGCCTGGATGGATGCGTCAGGGATGATGGGGGCATTCGGCCAGGGGCGGAAGCAGTGGGTCAGGATATCACCCGGGCGAAGGCGCTGCATCACCTCGGGGCGCGAGGGCGGTGGATAATCGAGGTGGGTCATGAGCGGGAGGCCGAGTATTTCCGCCACTTCGAGGGCGATGTCCATCGGTGCAATTCCGGAATATCCTGAGCCCGATCGTCCGAGCCGGACCTTGATGCCGACGACGAGATCGGCGTGTTCGCGCGCGGCGTCGCGGCAGGCAACCGGGTCGAGCAAGCGGAGGTCGGCCGATTCCGGGACCATGAAATAGCGGCTGAAAGCGAAGATTCCGGGGAAGGAAATGTGCAGGAAAGGGAGGATGCGGACCTCGGCGCGTTCGATCACGTGGCGGCGAAAGCCTGCGATGTTGGCGGCGCCGGCCGAACCGGCGTCGATCAGGGTGGTGATGCCGCAGGGCTTTGCGTACCCGTCCGGATCGACCCCGAGCGAGGAACCGCCCCAATAGACATGGGTGTGGAGATCGATCAGGCCGGGGACAACGAGGAGGCCGGTTGCGTCGCGCGTCTCGGCGGCCTCTCCGAGATCGCGACCGACGGCGGACACCTTGCCGGCAGAAAAGGCGACGTCGGCGATGGCGTCGAGATTCTGCTCAGGATCGATCACCCGTCCGCCTCGCAGCACGAGATCATGCATCAGCCGGCCCTCCTCAGGCGCCGATGAGTGGCGCATAGTCGGTATCACCCGATTTCCCGCCGATGTCGTCAAGGTCAGGATTGCAGCGATGGACCAGCCGCTCGAGAGCGTTCGCACCAACTCGCGCATCGTCGCGGAATACCGGGCGCGCACGGCGGGCTCGGCGGCGCTGGCGAAGGAAGCGCGCGGGCTGCTGCCGAGCGGGATCGCGCATGACGGGCGGCATATCGAGCCCTATGGCATCTATGTCGCGCGCGCGGAGGGGCCGCGCAAATGGGATGTCGATGGCAACGGATATGTCGACTATTTCGGCGGGCATGGAGCGCTGCTGCTCGGCCATCGGCATCCGGAGGTGATGCGGGCGGTGGAGGCGGCGCTTGGCGCGGGCACGCATTTCGGCGCCAATCATCCGGGCGAGATCAAGTGGGCGGCGGCGATCCGGCGTCTGGCTCCGTTTGCGGAACGCCTGCGATTCACATCGTCGGGGACCGAGGCGACGCTGATGGCGGTGCGGCTGGCGCGCGCCTTCAGCGGGCGGAGCACGCTGGTGCGTTTCAAGGGCCATTTCCATGGCTGGCACGATCATATGACGTCGGGCTATGCGAGCCATTTCGATGGCACGCCGACGGCGGGGGTGCTCGATGGCATTCCAGCCAAGGTGCGGCTTCTGGAGGCGGGGGATGAGGCCGGGCTCGAGGCGGCGTTCGCTGAGGAGCGGGACATCGGAGCGGCGATCATCGAGCCGACCGGGGCCTCGTTCGGCCAGGTACCGGTGCGGCCCACATTCGTGCAGGCGCTGAGAAGAGTGACGGAGCGGCACGGGGCGCTGCTGATCCTGGACGAGGTGGTGACGGGCTTCAGGGTCTCGCGCGGCGGCGCGGCGATGGCGTTCGGCGTGACGCCGGACCTCGTGAGCTACGCCAAGATCGCCGCCGGCGGGCTGCCGGGGGGAGTGGTGGCGGGACGGGCCGATATTCTCGATCGGCTCGATTTTGCGGCGATGGCGCGCGCGGGGCAGGAGAAGATCCAGCATCCCGGCACATTCAATGCCAACCCGGTTTCTGCCGCGGCGGGAGTGACGACGCTCGGCATCATTGCGGAGGGGGAGGCCAATGCGCGGGCCGATGCGGCGGCAGCGCAGTTGCGGGAGGCGCTGAACGAGGTTTTTGCGGAAACGCGCTGCGGCTGGGCGGCGTATGGCACGAGTTCCGGATTTCATGTCTTCCTGAATGCGGCGGGAAGGCCGATCGACCCGCGGCACTTCGATGCGGAGGGAATAGCAGGAGGCGAGTTGAAGCGGCAGCCGGAGAGGCTGGCTGGGCGGCTCAGGCTGGCGCTGCTCCTGAATGGCGTGGACGTGAATGGGCGGATCGGCGGATTCGTGTCCGCGACGCATGGCGCGGGCGAGGTTGCAGAGACCGCGGCCGCGTTCCGCAGGGCGATCCTGATGCTGCGCGCCGAGGGAGAGATGGCGTAAGGACGAGCGGAGATATCAGGTCTTGGAGACGTTCCAGAATGCGATGATGTCGGGGGCGGCGATCAGGCCATGCACGTTGCGGCGCATGGCGGCGGGGCTCACCCATTGGCCGAGCAGCACCATCGGCACGAAATCCCAGGCGATGGCCTGCATCTTGTGGGCGATCGCCTGACGTTCGGCGAGGGTCTCGACCCTTGCCCATTGTTTGCGCAGCGCCTCGTACTCGGGGTTCTCGGGCCAGCCGAACCAGCCTTTCCGGCCGTTGGCGACCTGCGGAATGTTGGTGATCGGGTCGGCGAAATCCTCGTTGGAGCCGTAGATGATCGAGATATCCCAGCCGCCCTGGTCGTCGGGGGCCATGACGGCGCGGCGGGAGACGATGTCCCCCCAGGTGGACGGGGCGAGTTCCGCGTTGACGCCGATCTCTTTCAGCCAACCGGCGATGATCTGGGCGGAATTGTTCATGAAATCGAAGTCGGTCGCCTGCAGGATGACGACCTTTTCGCCCTGGTAGCCGGACTCCTCGAAGAGCTGCCGTGCGAAGTCGGGATCGGGGGCCTTCCTGAACCAGGCGGTGTTGGCGTCGTTCGTCATTGGCGTGCGATAGCCGAACCATGAAGCAACCGTGTTGTAGTATTTCGGATTGCCGAAATTGGCCTTCATGATTTCTTCCTGGCTGACCAGGTAGAGCATGGCGCGGCGGGCCTTCACGTTGCTGAAGGGCGGATGGAGGCAGTTGAGCCGCATCATTCCGATGTTGCCCGACCCGTTCAGGACGCACAGCTTGATGTCCGGGTTCGAGCGGAGCTGCGGCACGAGATCAGCGGGCGGCAGCTCGAAGAAGTCGATCTGGTCCGCTTCGAGCGCTGCGAGAGCGGCCGCATCGTCGGCGATGTCGTGCCAGATCACCCGGTCCAGGTGGACCACCTTGCCGCCGGCGAGGCCCGAAGCAGGCTCGGCACGCGGCACGTATTGCGCGAACCGATCGAACACAAAGCGGCTGCCCGGCCTGGATTCCCCTTCGTTGAAGGTGAAGGGACCGGAGCCGACATGGGACGTGATCTGCTGGAAGGGATCCGTTTCGGCGACCTTCTTCGGCATGATGAAGCAATCCGGCCTGGCCGACGGACAGAGGGCGGCGAGGACGAGGCCGAACGGTTCCCGCAAAGAGAGCACGAAGCTTTTGTCATCCCGGGCCGAGAGATCCTTCGCCCCGTCCATCATCATCTGGCCGGCCGGATTGCGCGCCGCCCAGCGGCGGATGGAAGCCACGCAGTCGGTGGCGGTGACAGGACTGCCATCGTGCCAGACCAGGCCATCGCGCAGGGCGAAGCGATAGGTGCGCCGGTCGGGGCTGAGATCCCAATCGCCGATCATCTGCGGCCTTGGGCGGAGCGCGGCATCCGGCGCGAAGAGGACGTCGTAGATCATGTTGGCGTAATCGGCGGTGATCTCCGCGGTGGTCCAGACGGGATCGAAGGAGCGGAGATCGCCCTGCATGACGGCGTTCAGTATTTTCGGATTGGGAGCGGCCTGGCCGCGGCGGGCCCCTGAGGCGGCGAGTGATGCGACTCCGGCGGCACCGCCTTTCAGAACCGATCTGCGCGACAGTGCCATCCTGCCCCCTTGAGTCATGAAGGTTGTTGTCTTTTGAAAAAGGGAACCAGAAAACTTTTATCTCCCGAGGGCGGGGCCGGGTCCGGGAAACGGGGAGACGTCTTTTTGCTTCTTTTTCTGAAGAAAAAGAAGGGGCTTCATCAGAGGATCAGGCCGGGAGCGGTTTCGGCGTCGAGCGGCCAGATCGGGCGGATGATCCTGGTATAGGGGAGGCGTGCATAGTCGCGGGTGAGCGGGCCGTCGGAATCGACGAAGAGGACCTGGTGGGCGATCGGCCCGAAGGCGGCCATGAAATGATTCGTCGATTTCAGCACGAGAATCTTCCGGGCGCGGGGATCGATGCCGAGATTGGTGAAGAGCTCGAGGCCGAATGCCTGGTTGCGATTCTCGATCAGCACCGTCTCGACGCCACCGACGCGGATCGCGGCGCAATCACCGAGCGGGACCTGGGTTGAGCCAAAGCTCTGCCAGCAGTCGCGGGCGAGGGCAGCGACCTCGACGGTGGCATCGATCGGCTGTCCGGAGGCGGGGCCGGTCTTGCCGCCGAAGCGGAGCGCGAGGCGCGCGCCAACGCCGGCATCGAAGCAGAGGCGAACGGCGATCGGATCCCAGAGCGGGCCGAGGGCCGCATTTTCGATTCCATGATCGAGAAGGTGGCGAAGGATCGTGGTGTTGTCGGAGGGAGCGCCGCCGCCGGCATTGTCGGCGGGTTCGGCGAGCACCACCGGCGCGCCGCCGGCGGCGAGCGCGATGTCGATGGCGGCATCGATGGGAAGATAATCGGGCGCGGTGCGCCCGCGCATCCGGATGAATTCCTGGCCGAGCGCGGTGGCGAGGCGGTCCGCGGCGGCCTTGTCGCGATCGGCGACGACGAGGATGCGGCCGGACAGCTCGGCGACGTCCGCGTAGGGAAAGCCGTGAGCGATGGAGACGGAGAGGATGTCCCCCCTGCCCTCTTCCTCCTTGGTGCGGTCGACGAAGCCGCGCATCAGCGGCAGGGTCGTCGGGTAGCTGCCGATCTGGCGGCAATCATAAAGCGACATCACCGGGCGGATCGCGCCGCGGATCGTGGCGAGCACGAGGCGGAGCAGATCCTCGGCGCGCGCGACCTCATCGGTGTGCGGATATTCCTTGTACAGCACGATGATATCGGCGAGGCGGACGCGCTTCAGCGTGAGATGGCAGTGGGGGTCGAGCTCGACGCCGATGACGGCGCGCGCGCCTGCGATCTCGCGCACGCGCTCAATGATGTCGCCTTCGACGTCGTCATAGCCGTGCGCGACCATGGCCCCGTGCAGGCCAAGCAGCACGCCCTCGACGGGAAGGGCGGCTTTCAGCTCGGAGAGAATCCGATTGCGCATGAACTCGTAATCGGCGCGGTTGGTGCGGCCGGCGGGGCTGGCGGCAAAAGAGCTTCCCTCGACGAGCGTGAAATTCTCGTGCTGGGTGGCGCGGCGGGCGACCCAGAGCGGGGCGGTGTACATCAGGGGCGATGCGTCCGGGTGCTCGCCGGGGCGGAGGAAGACGCCCTCTTTGTAACCGGCGAGGCTGGTGGGCAGCGGCGAGAAGGTATTGGTTTCAGTAGCGAGGATGGCCGAGAAGAGGCGCATGCGGCGTGACCTGACGGATGGGCGGTGCGAGGCGCGGCTTATGATGCCGCAAGGGCGGAGATGGTCTCGAGAGCCGTTTCGAAGCCGGTCACCTCGGCGAGACGGTCGAGGCGGCGCATCACGCCGTCCCCGGCATAGACGCCACGGCCCTCCGCGAGGCGGAGGACGAGACGGCGGCCGGTGCGCGCGAGGGCCGTTTCGGCGAGCAGGCGGGGCGTGCCGGCGGAGAGCGTGCAGGCGAGACGGAGCGCGGTGCCGAGCGCCTCGGCGCGGTTGGCGGAAGAGAGGTCGATCAGCGAGCGGAGGGGGGCGAGGAAGCTCGCCGTGCGCTCGGCTTCGTAGCGGAAGGCGACGACGAGGGCGAGGAAGGCGCGGGCGTAGTGATCGAGGCCGACGCCGGGCTGGCGGAGCGCGCGGAGCACGGACTGCTCGGCGCGGTAATCGGGGTGATCGCGGGTGCCGATATCGCTCATCCAGCAGGCGGCCTCGCGCAGGCGTTGCTGGGAGGGTGTTTCGTCGGCGAAGAGGGGGGCGGTCCAGTCGATCAGGGCGGGGGCGAGCGCCGGATCGCGGGCGAGGCGATCATTGAATTCCTGTGCCGCGGCGAGCAGCGGATCCGCGGCGCCAAGAGCGGGCGGGACGAACTTCATGAACCAGCCTTCGCGCAGGCCGTTGCCGGAAAAGACCACGCGCGCGGCGCCGGTTGCGCGAAGCAGCCGGCGCAGGGTGACGGCGGCGAAGGGGAGATCCTCGATGCGCCGTTGCGGCAGGCCGGGAAGACGTTCGAGCACGCGCTCGGAGGCGCCGGCGATGACGGCGGTGAGATCGCGCGCCTCTTCGCGGCCGAGGGTATAATGGTGGACGATGTTGAGCGGATAGCTGGTCTGCGCGATGTGGATCCGGGCGAGCGCACGGAAGGTGCCGCCGACCAGATAGAGGTCGCGGCCAACACCTTCGGAGAGCCAGGGAACGGAGGCGAGTTCCTGCTCGACGATGGCGCGCGCGCGCACGATGTCGCCGCGCGCGCGTTCGGCGAGGCGGATCACGCCGAGGCGGAGGGTGGCGATCGCGCCGGCCTTGCCGGAATCGAGGCGGGCAAGCTCGAGCGAGCCGCCGCCGACATCGGCGAGCACGCCATCGGCGGTCGGGATGCCGCAGAGCACGCCGGCGGCCGAGAGCGCGGCCTCTTCGGAACCCGAGAGGACGCGGATCGGAACACCCGGCATTTGTTGCGCGAGCGAGGCGAGGAAGGCGGGGCCGTTGGTCGCTTCGCGCACGGCCGAGGTGCCGAGCACTTCAAAGGGCGCGGCGCGCATGGCATCGACGATGCGGCGAAAACGGCTGAGCACGGCGCGGGCCTGCTCCATGGTGACGGGATCGAGCCGGCCGCTTGCCTCCATGCCGCGGGCGAGGCGGAGCGTGGCGCGCTCATTGACGACCGGCTTGGGGTTGCGGCCGAGGCCTTCGAAGACGACGAGGCGGACCGAGTTCGAGCCGAGATCGACCACCGCCGGCCGAGGTGGCGGGTCGGAGGCGCCGTTCTGCATGAGCATGAATCAGTCCTGGCTCACCCGATCGGGGCGGTGGATGGCAACCGGGTGCGCCGAGCCGAGCGGGCCGTGCAGGGCGGAGCCGCGGCCGGAGAGGGAGGGGTTGGTCATGAAGTAGTCGTGGGCGGAGACGGGACGACGGCCGGGGGCGAGGCGGCGCCATGCGCCGTCGGGGCCGAGTTCCCATGACTGCAAGGTATCGCGCAGATTGACGACCATGATCTGGTCGAGCAACTGGGCGTGCACGGTTGGATTGTGGATCGGGACCAAGGTCTCGATACGCCACTCCATATTGCGGACCATCCAGTCGGCGGAGCTGATGAAGACGAGCGCCCCGCGCGAGGGCAAGGCATGGCCGTTGCCGAAGACGACGATGCGACCATGCTCGAGAAAGCGGCCGACGATGGATTTGACGCGGATGGTTTCGGAGAGGCCGGGCACGCGCGGGCGGAGGCAGCAGATGCCGCGCACGACGGCCATGATCTTCACGCCGGCGGCCGAGGCGGCATAGAGGCGGTCGATCAGCCGGTCATCGACGAGGCTGTTCATCTTCAGCCAGATGGCGGCGGGCTTGCCTTCACGGGCATTGGCGATTTCGCTGTCGATCAGAGTTTCGAGAGTGGAACGAATGGTCAGCGGCGAGTAGGCGAGCGCCTCCATTTTTTCCGGGCGGGCGTAGCCGGTCATGTAATTGAAGAGGCGGGCGGCATCGCTGGTGAGGGCCGGTTCGCAGGTGAAGAAGCTGAGATCCGTGTAGATGCGGGCGGTGATCGGGTGATAGTTGCCGGTGCCGAAATGCGCGTAGGCGCGCATGCCGCCGCCTTCGCGGCGCACGATGAGCGAGAGCTTGGCGTGGGTTTTGCGCTCCGGCAGGCCGTAGACGAGTTGCACGCCGGCGGCTTCGAGGCTGCGGGCGAGGCGGATATTCAGCTCTTCGTCGAAGCGGGCGCGGAGTTCGATGACGGCGGTGACGGACTTGCCGGCCTCGGCGGCCTCGATCAGCGCCTTGACGATCGGGCTGTCGCGGGTGGTGCGGTAGAGGGTCTGCTTGACGGCGACGACGTTCGGGTCCGCCGCTGCCTGGCGGAGGAACTGGACGACGACGTCGAAGCTTTCGAAGGGATGATGGACGATGATGTCCTTGGCGCGGATGGCGGCGAAGCAATCGCCGCCGAAATCGCGGATGCGTTCGGGGAAGCGGGGCGTGAAGGCGGGGAACTGCAGATCGGGCCGGTCATCGACGATCAGCGCGCGGAGATCGGCGATGCCGAGCAGGCCGGGGGCGACGTACACCTCGTCCTCCGGCACGTCGAGTTCGTTGGCGACGAAATCCTTGAGATCGGCGGGCATCGTCGCGGCAACGGTCAGATGGATCACGACGCCGCGGCGGCGGCGCTTGAGTGCACTCTCATAGGAGCGGACGAGGTCTTCCGCCTCTTCCTCGAATTCGACGTCGGTGTCGCGGATCAGCCGGAAGAGGCCGCTGCCCAGCAGGCGACAGCCGGGGAAGATGCGATCGAGGAAGAGATCGACCAGCGCCTCGAGCATGACGAAGCGGATCGGCTCACCGGGTTTGCCGGGCAGGCGGACGAAGCGTTCTATTTGTGACGGAAGTGGAACGAGCGCCCGCATGCCCTGCTGATCCTCATCGCGCACCAGGCGGAGTGCCAGGACGAGACCCATGTTGGGGATGAAGGGAAACGGGTGCGCGGGGTCGATCGCGAGGGGGGTGAGCACGGCGAAAACCCGCTCCATGAACCAGTGCTCGAGCCAGGCATGTTCGGAGGCGGGGAGTTCCCTGGGATCGCAGAGGATGAGGCCGGCGGCCTCGAGCTCGGTGCGGAGTTCGTGCCAGACGCGGTTCTGCTCGGCGATCAGCGCGTGGGCGCAGCGGCCGATTTCGGCGAGCTGCTGGGCCGGCGTGAGGCCGTCGGGCGACGGCTTGAGGACGCCGGCCTTGGCCTGGCCGATCAGGCCGGCGACGCGGACGGAGAAGAATTCGTCGAGGTTGGAGGCGCTGATGGAGACGAAGCGCAGCCGCTCGAGGAGCGGGTGGCCGCGATTCTCGGCTTCCTCGACGACACGGTGGTTGAAGTCGAGCCAGGAAAGCTCGCGGTTGATGAAACGCGCCGGGCTTTCGGGGGAGATCGGCGCGGCTGCCTGGTGATGCAGGCGCTCGCCTTCGAGGCGCTGGGTGCTCATGGGATGAAGCTTACAGGAGCGAGCGGGCCTGCGGCGAGGCAGTCGCCGATTTGTCGCAATCGGGTTCGGGATCGGGGCCGAAAAGCGGGGCGAGCGCGGCGAGGGCGAGGCCGCGGGTGATCGGGCGACCCGCGGCGAGGCTGGCGCGGTCAAGCCGGGCGGCGGCTTCGGCGAGGGCGGCCGGATGACGGGGAAGCCGGGCGAGCAGGAAGGAGACGAGTGGCGGGCTGAGCTGAAGCTGGCGGGCGGAGAGGAGGCGGGCGAAGAGCACGCCGAGCCGTGCGTCGTCGAGGGCGCCGACCTCGACGGTGGCGATGGCCGCAAGGCGGCTGGCGAGGTCGGGCAACCGGGCCAGCCAACGGGCCGGGGCGGAGCGGGCGGCAATCAGCAGAGGGAATCCGGTCTCGGCCGTGACGTTGAGAAGATGGAGCAGCGGATGTTCCGCGGCGAAGAGATCGGCATCGTCGAGCGCGAAGGGGGTGGTGGGCGGAGCGATGGAGGCGATGAGCGCGGGGCCGGTGAGGATTCGCGCGCCGGCGCGGCGCGCCCAAAGGTGCAGGAGGTGCGATTTGCCGACCCCTGCGTCACCCCAGAGCGCGAGGCGGCGGGCCGGCCAGTCGGCGGGCCGGGCGAGCCAGGCGCGTGCCTCTTGGTTGGCGGGGGCGTCGAGAAAATCGGCCGCGGAATATTCGGCGGTGTCGGCAAAGGGCAGCGGCAACTGGGGCGAGGCGCTCATTTCTGTTGGGCGGGCGGTGGGTCGAGATAGAGCGGGCTGCCGAGGTAACGGCCGAGCCAGAAGCGAGCCAGGACGCCGAGGACCGCGGCGGCCGGCACTGCCAGCAGGACGCCGAGGAAGCCGAAGGCGGCGCCGCCGGCGAAGAGGGCGAAGATCACCCAGACCGCGTGCAACTTCACCCGATCTCCGAGGAAACGCGGGTAGATGACGTAGGTTTCAAGAAGATTGCCGATCACGAAGACGGCGGCGACGCGGATGATGGCGGACCAGAGGGGGAATTGCGCGAGGCCGAGGGCGAGCGAGAGCACGGTGCCGGTGATGGTGCCGACATAGGGGATGAAGGAGATGATGCCGGCGGCAAGCCCGATGATCAGTCCGAGATCGAGGCCGACGACGGTGAGGCCGGCGGCGTAGAAGAGCGCGAGGAAGAGGCAGCAGAGAAGCTGGCCCCGGAGCCAGGCCGAAAGGATGCGATCCACCTCCCGGGCCTGCGCGCGAAGGACCTCGGCGTAGCGGCGCGGCAGCCAGGAATCGACGCGGGCGACGACGCGCGGCCAGTCGCGCAGCAGATAGAAGGCGACGACGGGCGTCACCGCGACGATCTCGACCACGTTGAAGAGGGCGACGCTGCCGGTGATCAAGCGCGTCAGAGCCTGGGCAATGAAGCTCAGGACCGCGCCGCCCTGGCTGGTGATGAGGTCGCGAAGCTTGCTGTTGACGTAATCGGGGCCGAGGCCGGCCTGCAGATCGTTCACCAGCCGCTGGGCGAAGTTGCGCAATGCCAGCACATAGTCGGGCAGGTGGCCGACCAGTTGGCCGACCTGCTGGGCGACCAGCGGATAGAGCAGGAGCAGGACCATCAGGCCAAAGGCGACCAGGCCGATGATCAGGATCAGAGCGGCGAGCGGCCGCGGCACGCCGAGACGCGTGAGGTGATAGGCGAGCGGGTCGAGGAAATAGGCGATACCGGAGGCGGCGACGAAGGGCAGAAGGATCGAGGAAAAGAGGGTGAGCACCAGCCAGAACACCACTGCCAGCCCCACCACGAGCGCCCAGCGCTGGTAGCGTATGGCGCCGGGTTCCTCGGGCGCGAGAGGCAACGGGGCGGGAGGTGCCGCGGGCTCGGCCGGTGATGGGTCCGGGCGGACGGGCGGACCCGACCAAGCCGGCCCGGACTGGTAGCCCGGGGGGTTCATCGCACCCATGCGGTGCGCCGCGCACAGGCGGCGCCCGAGAGAAGCGTGACCGCCGCGACCAGCCGGATCATCGCGTACGACATCGCGCTCGCTCCCCATGGCCGCACCGTCATGGCCGTACCCCTGACCTCCCGCCGGTGCTTCTTACCGCAGATTCCGAAGTGCCGCGCCATCAGATAGGGTTGGAATGAGCTAGCCTTGGAATAAGCGCGAGCGGATGGCACGGGGATATGGCGAGCGGCACCACTTACCGAGCGGCAGGCGTGGATATCGATGCGGGCGAGGCGCTGGTGGAGGCGATCCGGCCGGCTGCCGGGGCCACCGCGCGGCCGGGCGTGATCGGCACGATCGGCGGCTTCGCCGCGGCCTTCGATCCGCGCGCGGCGGGCTACGCGGACCCGATCCTGCTCGCTACGACCGATGGGGTTGGCACGAAGCTGGTGCTGGCGCGGATGTGCGGAGGGCATGGCGCGGTCGGCGTCGACCTGGTCGCGATGTGCGTCAATGATCTCGTGGTGCAGGGGGCGGAGCCGCTTTTCTTCCTGGATTATTTCGCAACCGGCCGGTTGGCGCTGGCGGAAGCGCGGGCGGTGATCGAGGGCATTGCGGGAGCCTGCCAGGAGGCGGGCTGCGCCCTGGTCGGGGGCGAGACGGCCGAGATGCCGGGGCTTTATGGTCCGGGCGAGTACGATCTGGCGGGCTTCGCGGTGGGTGCCGTTGAGCGGGGCGGGCTTCTGCCGCGCGCGGTCGAGCCGGGCGATCAGGTGCTGGGGCTTGCCGCGAGCGGCGTGCACTCGAACGGCTTCTCACTGGTCAGGAAGATCGTTGCCGATTCGGGGTTTGCATGGGACCGGCCGGCGCCATTCGCGGCGGGGAAGACGCTGGGCGAGGCGCTGCTGACACCAACGCGGATTTATGTGCGCAGCGTGCTGGGGTCGATGCGGGCGGGGATGATCAAGGCGGCGGCGCACATCACGGGTGGCGGGCTTGCGGGCAATCTGGTGCGCGTGCTGAGCGAAGGGACCGAGGCGGTGCTGGATGCAGCGGCGTGGGAGGTGCCGGAGGTGTTTCGCTGGCTTGCGCAAACGGGGCGGGTGCCGGGTTCCGAGATGTTCAGGGTGTTCAATTGCGGGATCGGGATGGCGCTGGTGGTGGCGGCGGAGCGGGTGGAAGAAGCGATGGCGGGGCTCGCCGCCGGTGGCGAGCGGGTGTTCCGGATCGGCGCCATACAGGCGGTGCGCGGGCCGGCGCGGGTTACGATCGAGCGTCGCGCCGGCTGGCCGGGATGAGGAGGCGGACCGCGGTCCTGATCAGCGGTCGGGGCAGCAACATGGCGGCGCTAATCGAGGCTGCCGCGGACCCGGCCTATCCGGCGGAGATCGCGCTGGTCGTTTCGAACCGGGCGGCGGCGGCCGGGCTCGAGCGGGCGCGGGCGGGGGGCATTCCGACCGCGGCGATCGAGCGGAAGGGGATGGAGCGTGGCGCGCACGAGGCGGAGATCGATGCCGCGCTGGTGCGCCACGGGATCGAGCTTGTCTGCCTGGCCGGGTATCTGCGCGTGCTGACGCCCTATCTGGTAGGGCGCTGGCAGGGGCGGATGCTCAACGTCCATCCGAGCCTGCTGCCTGCCTTTCCGGGGCTGGATACGCACGCACGGGCATTGGCGGCGGGGGTGAAGCTGCATGGCTGCACCGTTCATCTGGTGACCGAGCGGCTGGATGACGGGCCGATCCTGGTGCAAGCGGCGGTACCCGTGTTGGCCGGGGACAGCGCGGAAACTCTCGCGGCACGGGTTCTGGTGCAGGAGCATCGGATTTATCCGCTAGGGCTTGCCTTGCTGGCCGGGGCGACGGCGCGGGAAGCGGCGGGCGATGCGGCGTTGCTGAACCCCTTGCCCGGCTTCGGCCCCGCGCCGTAAAGAAGCGAACTGTCCGGCGGCGCCGACGCCCGGCGGGGGATGAAGAACGAGGTGCGGTGATGTCCCACAGTGCGAGCAGTCCGGAAGGCGCCCTTACCGAGGAGCGCCTGTTCGACGAGCGGTACCATTTCTGGGGCGAGTTCTACCGTTTCGTCTGGGGAATGGCGGCGGTGCTCGCGGTGATGCTGATCCTGATGGCGTATTTCCTGACCTGAGCGACGAAGGCTGTTCTTTCTTGAAAGAAAGAACCAAAGAACTTTCCCCCCATCAGGGTTCATCACACCCGCTAGCCGGCGAGAATATGCATGGCCTGGCGCTTGAGATCGATGAATGCCGAATCGAGGCTCATGTCCCATTGACGGGGGCGGGCGAGCGGAACGGATTGCTCGAGCACGATGCGGCCCGGCCGCGCGCCCATGACGACCACACGATCAGCGAGCAGGATTGCCTCGTCGATGTCGTGAGTGATGAAGATGACGGTGGCCCGTATTTTCCCCCAGAGATCGAGCAGGAATTGCTGCATGTTGTGGCGGGTCTGCGCGTCGAGCGCGGCGAACGGCTCGTCCATGAGCAGCACCCGGGGCTGCATGACGAGCGCCCTGGCAAGTGCCACGCGTTGCTGCATGCCGCCGGAGAGTTCGTAGGGTCGATGAGTCTCGAAGCCGCCGAGGCCCATGACGGCGATCATTTCATCGACGCGTGACCATTCGATTTTGCGCGCGGATCTCATGCGCAGGCCGAACGCCACATTGTCTCTGAGGCTGAGCCAGGGATAGAGGCCCGGCTGCTGGAAGACGACGACACGATCGGGTCCCGGGCCGGCGATTGGCTTGCCGTCGAGAAGGATGCGGCCACGGCTTGGTGCGCTCAGGCCGGCGACCATGTTGAGCAGCGTCGTCTTGCCGCATCCGGAAGCGCCGAGGACGGTGAGGAACGTCCCGTCCTCGATCGCGAGCGACACGTCGTCAAGGACCCGGCGCGCACCGAAATCCCGGCCGACATGCTCGATCCGGATCGGCATTCCGCCGATCTGCGGCCTCAGGCTTCGGCTTAGTTCCCCTGCACGGCCTTGGCAGCGAACGTCGGATCAACGGCGGCGGCGGGGTTGGCCAGCGACTTGGTGATCCGGCCGATCTTGAGCAGGACCTTGGCCGTGTTCGCCAATGTCAGGGTCGTTGCGGAATGGGCGATACTGTCCCCCGAGCCGAGCACGTTCGGAGTGAGCTGATCCTTGGCGGAGAAGAGTTCATAGCCGGCAAGCTCGGCTTTCGCGACCGGCAGGGTGATGCCGGCCTGATCGGCCATGATCTTGAGCGCCGCATCGGGATGCTCATTCGTGTACGACACGCCGGCATCGAGCGCGCGGATGAAATCCGCGGCCAGGGCGGCATGGGTGCGCGCCCAGTCGGTATCAGCGATGCAGATGTTGTAGGAGGACGCGTCGCGCGGGAGATCAGCGTCGGTCTTGAGGACGGTCGCGCCCATGCCGCGCAAGGCGTCGAACACAGGATCCCAGACGATGGCTGCATCGATGCTCTTCGTCGACCAGGCGACGCGCATTTCGGGCGGAGACATGTTGATCTGGCGCACGCTTTCCCACGGCACGTTGGCCGCGGCAAGGAATGTCGCCAGTTCGAAGGACGCCTGCGAGCCCTGGACGATCGCGATCTTGCGGCCCTTGAGGTCGGCGATCGCGTTGATGCCGGAGCCGGGGCGGACGGCGATGCCGGCGGCCGTCGTATAGCGTTCCTGGTTAAAGATGATCGCCAGCGGCACGCCTTGCGAGATCGCCGAGACGAATGGCGGGACGCCGAGTCCGCACATGAACTGCAGGCTGTTGGAGGCGAGCGCGCTCATTGCGGCAGGCCCGGAATCGAAGAACTTCAGAGAGATTTTCGCGGGCATCATCTTCTGAAAGAGACCGAGGCCCTGGGTGACCATGTAAGGGTCGGCGCCATTGTTCTCGTAGCCGATGACGACGTTCGGCGTTTGCGCCTGGGCCGCGCCGATCCAGAGGAGCGCGGCGATGGCGCCGAATGCGACCTTGCGTGAAGCTTTGCTCATGGTGCCTCCCGTAGTTGAGCAGATGATTTTGCCGTTGTTCGCCCGGAATCCTGCGGGCGGCATGGAGTGTAGCGGGTGCGCGGGGCCGGCGTCGAGGCGCGGGTCAGCCATGGCCACGCCATGGCACGATCCGGCGTTCGAGGATGCGGATCAGGAGTTCCATCGCATAGCCGAGGATCCCGATGACGATGATGCCGACGATCACGATGGCGACCTGGAGCGCCTGCCCGGCGTACTGGACGAGCCAGCCGAGACCCTGGTCGGCGGCGATCAGTTCGGCGGCGACGAGGCAGGTCCATGCCACGCCGATGCCGATTCGCATGGCGGTGAAGATCTCCGGCAAGGAGGAAGGGAGAATGACGTGGCGGAAGATCTGGCTTTGCGAGGCACCGAGCGTGCGCGCCACGGCGAGCCGCAGGGGTGGTGTGCCTTTGACGCCGGAAATGGTGCCGATGATGATGACCGGGATCGTGCCGATCAGGATCAGGATGATCTTGGGAAGCTCACCGATTCCGAACCAGACGACAAGAAGCGGAATATAGGCGAGCGGCGGGACCGGACGGACGAATTGCAGGAACGGGTCGATGGTGCGGAAGACGATGTCGATACGGGCCATCAGGAGGCCAACGGGGACGCCGATGAGGACCGCACCCACAAAGCCGATGGCGATGCGCAGCGAACTGATCCAGACATCGTCGAGCAGGGAATGTCCGCCATAGCCATGCGCGAGCAGCAGGATCAGCGCGTTCAGGACCGCCATGGGGGAAGGCAGGGCGATGGGTGGAAAGACGTGGAAATCGCAGAGGATCTGCCAGGCGATCACGGCCGCGATCAGCACGCTGACGGAGACGTAGCGGGAGATGATGCGCCCGCCGCGAGAGGCGAAAGAGCCTGCCTTGGCCATGCCCGGCCGCGGCGGCCGGCGCTCATGGTCACGGGTGCTCATGGTCACGGGTGCTCATCGAGTTCTTTTCTCCATGGGAATGAAGGGGCGTGGCTCCGGGCCGTCATAGAGGGTCAAAGGCCGGATCAGGATATTGTTGTCTTGCTGCTCCAGCACCTGGACCACCCAGCCGGGAACACGGCCGATCGCGAAGATCGGAACGAAGAGATCGCGCGGGACGCCGAGGAGATAATAGACGACGCCGGAATAGAAATCGACGTTCACGTTGACGCCGTGGCGGGCATAGGGTGCCATGGCCTGCACCACCGCCTGCAGGATTTCGTACCAGCGGGGCTCCCCCATTTCCTTCGACAGAAGCTCGACGCCCGCGCGCATGTGCCGCGCACGGGGATCCTCGACCCGGTACACGCGATGACCGAAGCCGGTGATGGGCTCCCCCGCCTTGCGCCTTTCCCGCACATAGGCGCCGGCCCGGGAAGGATCGCCGATTTCCTCGGCCATTTTCATCACATCCTCGGCCGCACCGCCGTGCGCCGGCCCGGAAAGCGCGGCGATGGCAGCGGTGATGGCGGCGTGCAGGTTGGCGTTGGTGCCGGTGACGACGCGGGCGGTGAAGGACGAGGCGTTGGATCCATGTTCCGCGTGCAGGACGAGATCGCGATCGACGAGGCGGGCGGCTTCCTCGCTCGGCTTCTTGCCTTGCAGCATCCAGAGGAAGTTGGCGGCGTGACCGAGGTTGCCGGCCGGCTCGACGAGTGCCTGATCCGTGCGCATCCGCGCATGCGCGGCGATGATCATCGGCACCTGGGAGATCAGCCGGACAGCCTTGCGCAGCGTTGCGGGACGGGAATTGTCGGTCGTATCGGGGTCGACGGAGGCGAGCGCGGAGGTTGCCGTGCGCAGCACGTCCATTGGATGTCCCGACCGCGTGAGACGGATGATCTCGTAGACGGCGGAGGGAAGCGTGCGCGCCAGCTTCAACTCGCGGTCGAACTCGGCGAGCGCCGTTCGTGTGGGCAGATCGCCGTGCAGGAGCAGCCAGGCGGTTTCCTCGAATGTCGCGTGCTCCGCGAGATCGTGGATCGAGTAGCCGCGGTAGCGGAGATCGCCGGCGCGGCCGTCGATATCGGTGCATTGCGAGCGGTCGAAGTAGATGTCCCTGAGGCCGCGGTAAACCTTGACTGACGCTGTTCCTTCCGCCATCAGCTTCTCCTGCTGCAGGTGTTGCTGCAAACCGTTCCTGCCCGGGGCTCTCGATGGAGCTGTTGGACCATTGCTTCGAGAGAGCGCGCTGCGCGTTCCTGAAAGTCGTTCTTCCCGAGGGTCATGATTCCCGTGTTCTTGCGGCCGCCCGGAGGCTGAAGGACGAGGCCATCGCGCGGCCGATCCTTGTCGGCGCGGCGGGGGCGATCGGGCGGGCGGCGGAGGCAGGCGGCATTCCTCTCGACGGGATCGAGATCGTCGATCCGGCCAGCGATCCTCGCGTGCCGTCCTTCGGTGCGGCCTGCGCTGCCGGGCGGGAGCGGATGACGCCGGCCGAAGGAACGCGGCTGATGTCGAGACCCTTCTATCTTGCCGGGATGATGGTGCGGGAGGGCGATGCGGATGCGATGGTGGGCGGGGTTGCCGCGCCGACCCGGCGCCTGATCGAGGCGGCGCTCATGACGATCGGGCTGGCCGAGGGAATCGCCTTCCCGTCCAGCTATTTCATTCTGCGGGTGCCGGATTTCCTGGGCCAGGGCACGCGGCATCTCCTGTTCGCGGACTGCGCGGTCAATGCCGAGCCGACGGCGGAGCAGCTTGCGGATATCGCGATTGCCTCGGCGCGGAGCGCCGAGGCGCTGATCGGCGAGCCGGCGCGCGTGGCGATGCTCTCCTTCTCGACCAAGGGCAGCGCGCAGCATGCGCGTGTGGAGAAGGTTCGCCGGGCGACCGATCTCGTGCATGCGCGGGCGCCGGAACTCGCGGTGGACGGAGAGCTGCAGGCCGATGCGGCGCTGGTTCCGGCGGTGGCGGAAAAGAAGCTCGGTGAACCGGGCGTCGTGGCCGGATGCGCGAACGTCCTGATCTTCCCCGATCTCGATGCCGGGAATATCGGCTACAAGCTGGTGCAGTGGCTGGGCGGGGCGCGCGCGTTCGGGCCTTTCCTGCAGGGCTTCGCAAGGCCGGTGAGCGATCTTTCGCGCGGGGCGAGCGTGGAGGACATCGTTGCCACGTCCGCCGTGATCCTGGCCACGGCCTGAGCGCCGGCACGGGCCGGTCCTTCGTTCGGGAATCATCGGGGCTCGCCGGCGAGTGGCAGCGGTGCGGCCCGGCGACGCGAGAGGGCATCGCGCAGCAGCGGATATCCGAGCGCGAGCAGGGAGGCGCCCATCAGCGCAGCACTAATGGGATCCTTGAGGAAGATCAGCGCATTGTTGCCGCTTTCGATCATGCTGCGCACGAAGGAGTCCTCACCGATCGGGCCGAGGATCGCCCCGAGCACGAGGGGCGCGATCGGGAACCTGAATTTCTCGAAGAGATAGCCCAAGATGCCGAAGAAGACGATCATCCAGACGTCGGCCAGATCGTTGCGATTGGCGTAGGCGCCGACGAGACAGAACATGACCACGATCGCCGAGAGAATGCCCTGGTGAATTTTCAGCACTTTGACGACGATCCGGATCCAGAAGAAGCCGAGCAGGCACATGCCGATGACGCTGAGGAACATCGAGGTCAGGATCGTATCGACCAGGAGCGTCGAATCCGGCTGCTGGAACAGCATGGGGCCCGGTTGCACGCCGTGCAGGAGGAAGGCGGCGAGGATCACGGCGGTGGCGCCGCTGCCGGGAAGACCGAGCGTCAGAAGCGGGATCATGTGGCCCGCGACCGAGGCGGTGGCGCCGATCTGTGGGGCGACGATGCCTTCGGGAAGGCCGGTTCCCAGGAGGTGCCGCCGCCTTCCGTACTGTTTCTCGATGCCGTAGGAGATGAAGGACGTGATCGTCGCGCCGGCGCCGGGGACGATGCCGATCAGGGTTCCGAGGATCGTGCTGCGAATGATCGTGACCCGGATGGCGATGAGTTCGCGGAGGGTGGGGAATTCCGTTGCGACCTTTCCGCCCGCATGGTCCGCCTGGCTGACGCGCAGCCCCTGGCCGATGCGGGTCAGCACCTCGCTCAGCCCGTATGTGCCGACCAGGATCGCGACCAACTGGATGCCATCGTGCAGGATGGGCACTCCGAACGTGAAACGATCGGTGCCGTAGGTGCTGTCGATACCGACGGTTGCCACCAGCAATCCGACACAGAGGCTGATGACGGCGTTGGTCAATGATTTTCCGGCGAGGGCGACGACGGTGGTCAGGCCAAAGAACACGGCGGCGAAATAATCGGGCGAATCGAAGCTCAAGGCGACGCGGCTCAACGGCCCGGCGATCGCGACCATCGCCGCCGAGGAAACGAGGCCGCCGATCAGGGCCGCGACCAGAGCCCAGCCGAGGGCTTTGGCGGGCGCGCCCCGCTTGGCCATGGCGTGGCCGTCCCACAACATCGGGACGTCCATCGGTTCACCGGGGATCCGATAGAGGATGGCCGTGAAGCAGCCCGCATAGGTGCCGGAGAAGTAGATGGCGGTCAGCAGGATGATCGAAGGCTCGATCGGCATCCGGTAGGTGAAGGGAAGTGCGAGGATGACACCCATGACCAGACCGAGACCCGGCATGATCGAGACCGCCATGCCGACCAGGAGGCCGGTGACGAGCATCAGGAGATCGAACGGCTGAAAGACGTGCGCCAGCCCGTGTCCGAGATCGATGAAGGTCACGGCGCAACCCTTCTACAGCGTGTTATGAACCTTCGTGCGAGGCGGCATGAGGATTGTTCTCTTTTGAAAAAGAGAACCAGAAAACTTTTATCCTTTCGTTTGGAGTCCCGCGGGCGGCGCTGGGTCTGGAAAACGGAGGGACGTCTTTTTGCTTCTTTTTCTTCAGAAAAAGAAGGCTCTTTCTTCCCAATGCGTCATCAGGGTTCATCACGCCCTCTAACGGACACCGAGGGCGGCCATGACCACGAAGGATAGGTGATCAAACGGCGCGATGCCGCGGGGAAGCGAGACGTAGACCACGCGCATGAAGAGAAACATGAACGCAAACGCGACGACGACACTCAAGGCCAGGCCGCGCAGCAATCGGCGATAGTGCCCGAGATGCAGCAGGACCAGCGTGTAGATGATGGTGGCGAGGAAAAATCCGGCCAGAGGCAGCAGCAGCAGATAGCCGAAGGTCGCGAGGACGGCGAGCCAGACGAGATGCGGGTAGAGTTCCGGCGGGCGAAGCAATGCCTCGATCTCCGTCACGTCGGCGGTTTGCTCCGCGGCGGTTTTGCGGATCCCGAATGTGCTGGCGACGAACCCCCAGAGTGCCGCGAGCAGCATCACGGCGAGTACGAGCTTCGGCCAGGTACCCGGGCCGATTCCGCCCGGCCCGGCGGCCGCGTCGAGACGATCGGCCGTGCGATAGAGAAAGGCGCCGCCGGCGAGCACGACGAGATAGGGCAGGCCGGCCCGGACGCGCACGGACGGACGCACGGGCGAGGGCGGGCTTATCTCGCTCCCATGTTCGTCGAGGCGCGGTACTTCTTCGCCTGGTCGAGCCAGGCGTTCATGAACTGGCGTGCCGTATCCATTGGAACGAAGCTGTCAGGATCAGCGTACTGGCTTTCGAGGTAGGTTTTCCATTCCGCGGTCTGCGCGACCTTGGCCAGTTCGTCCGAAAGCAGGCTGACGATGGCCGGCGGAGTTCCGGCCCTGACGACAATGGCGCGGAACTGCGGCAGATCGACAGTATAGCCGAATTCCTTGCCGATGGGCACGTCCTTGAATTGCGGAATGCTGAGACGGTGGGGATAGAAGAGAATCAGCGGGCGGATTTCGCCGCCATCGAAATAGCTGCGGACATCGCCGGTCTGTTCATAGAGGAGGTCGGTATGGCCGCCGATGATCGAGGTGTAGCGGAGAACCGGCTTGGCATAGGGAATTTCCGTGAACTCGAGCCCCTTGGTCTCCAGGTAGCTGGTGGTGATGTCGTCGGCGCTGCCGTAGCCGAGGATGGCGACCCGGAGCGGACGCTCCTTGGCGCTCTTCACGAATTCAGGCCAGGTTTTCCAGGGGCTTTTGGTGCTGACCCAATAGCCGGATGGCTGCTGGATCATGATCGCCAAAGGAATCACGCTGTTGGGGTTGAAGGCGGGACGTGGCCGGGCGAGAAGCGCGTACGTATCGCCGATCAGGACCGCGAGGGTGTAGCCATCGGCCGGCGAAGTGAGGAGCTTGGTCATCCCGACCATGCCGGTGGCGCCGGGAACGTTGAGGACCGGGAATGACACGCCGAGATCGTGCGCCATGATCTTGCCGGCGGTGCGCGCAAGGAGGTCGGCGCCACCGCCGGGACCCCAGGGGACGATGAAATCGATCGGATGGTCGGGGTATTTCGCCTGGGCAGGTGCGGCGGGCCCGGCAAGGGCGAGTGCGGCGAGCAGAGCGCCGATCCAGAGACATCTTCTTGCAGCGGACATTGACCCCTCCTTCTAGTGCGCGGTGTTCATCGTTCGACGAACCGGCGCGCTGATCCCGGCTGTGAGCGCGGCCGGGATGGCGTGCGGCGTATCGACGACGGTCACGCCTGCGCGTTCGAGCGCCGTGCGCTTGCCGACATAGCTTCCGGCGTCTCTCTCGACGATGGCGCCGGCGTGGCCCATACGCCGGCCGGGAGGTGCGGCGCGGCCGGCGATGAAGGCGACGACCGGCTTTTTCATGGTGGCGGCGGTGCGCGCGGCCTCCTCTTCCATCGCGCCACCGATCTCACCGACCAGCACGACGGCATCGGTGCGCGGATCACGATCGAGCGCCTGCAGGGCCTCCTCGCTCGTTGTGCCGAGGAGCGCGTCGCCGCCGATGCCGATGAAGCTCGACTGACCGAGCCCGGCGCGCGTGAGGTTGAGGCAGATCAGGGTGCCGAGGCTGCCGCTGCGCGAGATCACGCCGATCCGGCCGGGCCTGAAGATGTTCGCATTGTGGCCCGGCATGATGCCGACGAATGCTTCGCCGGGGGTGACCAATCCGGCGGTATTCGCACCGACGATGCGCGCCCCGGAGGCGCGGGCAGCGGCAAAGACGGCGAGCATATCGTGGACGGGGACGTGCTCGGTCAGAACGACGAGGCCCGGGATGCCGGCTTCAATCGCGTCGAGCGCGGCATCCTTGACGGCGGGCGGCGGGACGAACATGACCGCGATGTCGATTGGCATCGCGGCGCGCGCGGCGGATGCCGAGGCGAAGATGGGCAGGCCGAGATGAGAAGCGCCGGCGCGCTTCGGGTTCGTGCCGGCCACGACGTTCGTGCCGACCTCGCGCATGCGTTCGGTCCAGAATGTTCCCTGGGCGCCGGTCATGCCCTGGACGAGGACGCGGTCGGAGCGGCGGAGGATGGGAAAGCTCGTCATGCAGCGGCTTCGACCGCGGCGCGGACGGCGTCTTCCATGAGGTCGAACGGTTCGGCGCCAAGCGCGCTTCGGATGAGCGAGACCGCTTCATCCTCGCCGGTGCCATGGACCGAGAAGAACACCGGAATGGCGGGCTTGAGACGGCGCCAGGCTTCGACGACGCCACGGGCCATGACGTCGGTGCGGGCGAAGGCGCCGCAGAAATTGACGACCAGGGAGCGCAGGTTCGGGTTGCCGAGCAGGAGGGCGAGCGCCGGCTCGGCCTTGACATAGGCGTCGCCGCCGATTTCGAGAAAATTGGCCGGCCGGCCGTCGAAATGGCTGACCATGTCCATGGTCGTCATGGTGAGTCCGGCACCGTTGGCGAGAACGCCGACAGTGCCATCGAGGGCGATGTATTTGAGGCCGAGGGCGGCGGCGCGTTGCTCGATATCGGCCGACGGATCCGCAACCGCCCGGGCGGCCAGCGTGGGTTGGCGGAAGGCGGCCGCGTCGTCGAGGACGAACTTGCAGTCGAGCGCGACGAGGGAGCGGTCCGCAAGCACGGCCAGCGGATTGATCTCGATCAGTTCGGCATCGGTCTGCCGCCAGCGGCGATAGAGCCGGGCCAGAAGATCCCCGACCGCCGGCTGCAGATTGCCGACGCCCGTTCCCTCCAGCATGATAGTGGCGGCGGCGGCATCGAACCGATCAAGATCGCGGACGAGGTGGCGGACGATGGATCGAGAGCGATCGGCGGCGATCTCTTCGATATCCATCCCGCCGGTTGCGGAGAACATGACGAGAGGCGCGCGGTCCCGGGGGGATTGCAGGACGGCGGCATAGAATTCGCGCAGGAGCGGCAGGCGGGGCTCGACCAGCACGGCGGCGGGGCGATGGCCGGCGAATGTGCGGGAGAGGATGTCCCCGGCAGCGGTACGAGCCTCCGCGGGGCTGTCGGCCGTGCGCACGCCGCCCATCCTGCCGCGCCCGCCTGCGGGAACCTGCGCCTTGACCACGCACGCTCCGAGGTGCTGCGCGGCATGCGCGGCGGCTTCGGGATCGTCACACCATGCACCTTCCGGGACCGGGATTCCGGCGGGCGCGAGAACCTCGGTCTTGGCGTGGTATTCGAGCAGGTTCATCGCCCGAGGCTTATTTCCCGTATTTGGCCCAGTAGCGACCGAAGAGCGCCTGTTCGCTCGGCCGATCTTCGGGAATCGGCCGGACGAGGTGGGTGATGTTCAGGAAGTGCCGGTAGCTCAGGTTCTCGCTGATCGAATTCTTCTGCCAGGTGCCGCAGCCCATGCTGAGCGTGAAATTCAGGCCGCTATCGAAACCACCGCCATTGCCGAAGGTGTGGGCGAAATTCACGAGCACGCGCACGACGTCGATCTGTTCGGCGAGGATGCGAGGACGCCCGGCATCCCGCGTATGGATGCCGCACGAATGGCCGCGGCCCTGATAGTCGAGAATGCGGCGGACGATGGCCACGGCATCGCGAAAATCGGCGGCGCGGTAGAGTGCCAGGACCAGCGAGAGCTTTTCCCCGGAAAAGGGATGGGCGGGGCCGAAGCCGGTTTCTTCCACCATGAAGAAGCGCGCGGCGGCGGCTTCCTTCGGCAAGGCGAATGCGTCAGCCAGGATTGGTGCGTCCCTGGCGATGAGATGGCGGTTCAATCTGCCACCCTGCCAGAGAGCGGCGCGCACACGCTCCCTGGCGTCCGCCGAGCAAAGAAAGCCCCCGGCGCGCCGCAATGCGGCGCATGCCTCGTCGTAGATGCTGTCGACGATCACGAGGGCGTTTTCGGAGGAGCAGGACGTTGCGTTGTCGAAGGTCTTGGAGGCCGCGATCTTCCGTGCCGCGTCGTCGAGGTCCGCGGTCTCGTCGATGATGACGGGCACGTTGCCGGCGCCGACGCCGATCGCCGGGGTGCCGCTGCGATAGGCGCGACGGACATTGTCCTGCGAGCCGGTGACGACGACGAGATCGGCGGCTTGCATCAGGGCCTCGGTGGCTTCTTTCGATGCCGGCAGCGGAAGGATCTGGACGAGATCGAGCGGAGCGTCGATGCGCGCCAGTTCCTCACGCATGGCCGCGACCGTCGCGGAGGTGGTGGCATAGCCGCTCGGCGACGGCGCGATGATGACCGCGTTCCGTCCCTTGAGGGCCATCATGGCCTTGTTGACAGCGGTGGCGGAGGGGTTCGTCGAAGGCGTGACGGCGGCGACGACGCCGACCGGCTTGGCGAACCTGACGATTCCGCTGGCCGGGTCCTCCTCAATCACGCCGACCGATCGCGCGCGCAAGAGGTCGCGCAGCGTGCCGAATGTCTTGCGCTGGTTCTTGACGATCTTGTCGGGGACGTTGCCGAGACCGGTGTCCGCGACTGCGAGCCTGGCGAGCGCCTCGGCGCGGTCGGGGCGATAGAGCGACCAGGCGAGGGCGATCACCAATTCGTCGGTACGCTCCTGATCGGCCTCGGCGATCGCGGCCATGGCGGTGCGGGCGCGGGCGATCAGAGGTGCCACGGCGGCGACGGCGCGTTGCGTGTTGCCGTCGATGAGCGTCTGGTCCATCGCGCGATCCGACCCCCCTCCCCTCGCCTCTTCGCGGCGGCCGCACCCGCCGGATTCAGGCGACCGAATAGGCGGCGTATTTCTGGAGCAGCCGCTTCGGCTTGGAAAGGGCGTCACGACGGAACGGGTCGCCGAGTTCCTGTGTGACCATCATTTCAAGGACGGTGGTCTTGCCGTCGCGCTGCGCGCGGCAGGCGCTTGCCAACGCATCGCCGACGTCGGAGACCTTGTCGATCACCTGGCCTTCGGCCCCCATGGCGCGGGCGATCGTGGCGAAGCTCGGGTTCTTGAGATTGGTGCCGACGAAACGGCGGGCGTAGAAATCGACCTGGTTCTTCTTCTCCGCGCCCCACTGGCCGTTATTGAAGACGACCGCGGTGACGGGAAGATTCTCGCGCACGGCGGTGAGGATTTCGCTGAAGCTCATGGTGAAGGCGCCGTCGCCGGCGTAGGCGATGGCCGGGCGGTCCGGCGCGGCCGCCTTGGCGCCGATCGCGACCGGAAGCGCGTAGCCGCAATTTCCGAAGCTCATGGCGGCGAGCATGCTGCGTGGCTGTTCGAAGCGGAGGTAGCTGTTCGAGACCGAGCAGATATTGCCGATATCGGTGGAGACGATGGCCCCCTTCGGCATGGCCTCCTCGAGAGCGCGGAGCATCTCTCGTGGATGCATGGCGGAGGCGCTGGCGCTGACCTCACGGCTGAACTCGTCCGTTTCGTGGGTCCAGCGGCCGAGCTCGCTTTCCCACATGCTCTTTTCGGTCGCCACGACCTCGAGCCGTTGCTGGCGGGATGCGGTGCCGCGGAGCGGGCGGTTGGCCAGCGCGGAGAGGAGCGCCTCCGTCACCTCGGCGGCGTCGCCCGCGATGCCGACCGACATTTTCTTGACCAGGCCGAGCGATTTCGGATCGGCATCGACCTGGATGATTTTGGCGTTGCGCGGCCAATAGTCGATGCCGTGCTGGGGGAGCGTGCCGAACGGGCCGAGGCGCGTGCCGAGTGCCAGCACGACATCAGCGCGGGCGATCAGTTTCATGGCGGCCTTGGAACCCTGATAGCCGAGGGGTCCGGCCCAGAGCGGATGGCTGGCGGGGAAGCTGTCGTTGTGGAGATAGCTCGTGACCACCGGGGCGCCGAGAAGCTCGGCGAGGGAGGTGCAGGCATCGCCGGCATTGGCGGCGATGACGCCGCCGCCGGCGACGATCACGGGGAAGGTTGCATCGGCGAGAAGGCCGGCCGCGCTGCCGATTGCGTGGGGGCTGCCGGCGCCGCGCTGGATGCGGATCGGTTCAGGGATCTCATAGTCCTCGACGGCGTAGAAATAGTCGCGCGGAATGTTGAGCTGGGTGGGGCCGAGTTCGAGGATGGCGCGATCGAAGCAACGGGCGGTGATTTCCGCCATCCGGCGTGGATTGTTGACGTGTCCCTGGTATTTCGTGATGCCTGAGAAGATCGGGAGCTGGTCGGTTTCCTGGAAGCCGCCGAGACCCATGGTTCCGGAGCCGGATTCAGGCGTGATGGCGACGACCGGGCTATGCGCCCAGTAGGCGGCGGCGATGGCGGTGACGAAATTAGTGATGCCGGGACCGTTCTGGCCGATGCAGACACCGTGGCGGCCGCTGATCCGGGCGTAGCCGTCCGCCATGTGAGCGGCACCCTGTTCGTGAACGGTGGGGATGAAACGGATGCCGGCGGCGGGAAAGAGATCCAGGGCATCCATGTAGGCGGAGCCGACGATGCCGAACATGTTCTGCACACCCTGGACATGCAGGGTTTCGACGAAGGCTTCGCTCGCGCTCATCTTGGTCATTTCTGGTGCTTCCTCTGCCGGGTGGCCGGCCGCCGAGGCAAGGAAGGTTCGGCGGCGAAGCCGGGATTGAAGGCGGTGAGACTCTCGCCGAGCGCGCGGGCTGCCTGGAGCAGCGCGGCACGATGACGATAGGCGTCCGAGATTGGCATGCGCGCGGCGGGTGCCTGGATCGCGATGCCGGCCAGGATTTCGTTGCGGCGGTTGAAGACCGGCGCGCCGAGACAGACCACGCCGGCAAGGTACTCTTCGCGATCGACCGAAAGCCCGTCGCGGCGGATTTTCTCGAGCTCGGCTTCGAGCGCCGGCCGGGAGGTGATCGTGTTGCGGGTGAAGGGCCGGAGCGCGAGCTGCTCGAGCAGGGTTGCGCACTGTCCTGCGGGAAGGAATGCAAGGAAGAGCTTGCCGATCGCCGTGCAGTGGAGGGGCACGCGGGCGCCGACGGGAAAGTGCAGGCGGAGCGGCCAGTGCTGGGCCTCGACGCGGTCGAAATAGAGGATTTCGTTCCCTTCGAGAGTGCCGATATTGCAGGTTTCACCGACCTCGGCGACGAGGCTGTGCAAAATCTGGCGGCGCGGCGCGTACTGGATGGAGCTGTTCAGGATTGCGAAGGCGAAGTCGACGAGGCGGGGACCGACGGCGATGCGGCGCGTGGCAAGCTGGCGGTGCAACAGGCCCGCCCGCTCGAACTGTTCGATCATGCGGTAGACGGTGGGCTTCGGCAGATCGAGATGGGCGGCGATTTCGGAAGCGGCGATGGGTCGGGCGGCGCGGACGATGTATTCGAGAACCGCGAAGGCGCGGTCGAAGACGCCCGGGCCGAGCCTGGGCGTCTGCCCGGCGGGATCCGGTTCCGCGATGGATGGATCGCGCCGACGGGGCCGGGCGCGTGGGGGGTGGGCGGGGCGTCGTGATGGGGCGGTTTCGGGGCGTCCTCTCTGATCCCGCATTCGTTCCACGGAGCGATCCCTTTCTTCTTGAAGGGTGATACGGGCTGCTGTTCGGGTCAAGGGCATGAAACGGGGCCCCGGCTCTTGGCGGGAGAGCCTCAGTTGTATAGGCAGAGAGACAAGCAACCGACGAGGGCCTGGCATCATGACCAAATTCGGTACCGCGCAATCCATCCGTCGCATCGAGGACCCGAGGCTGTTGCAGGGGCGGGGCCGGTACACCGACGACATCGCGCCGCCGGGCGCGCTGCACGCCGTTGTTGTGCGCAGCCCGCATGCGCATGCGCGGATCCGTGCAATCGACAGTGCCGCCGCGCGCCAGGTGCCCGGGGTGGTCGGGGTCTTCACGGCGGCCGACCTTGCCGCCGATGGCGTGAGCGCGATGCCGTGCGAGGTTTCGTTGACGAACCGGGACGGTTCGCAGAACGCCGAGCCGCCTCGCCCGGCCTTGGCCGGCGAGGTGGTGCAGTATGTCGGCGACGGCGTGGCGCTGGTGGTGGCGGAAACGTTGAATGCGGCGCGCGATGGCGCCGCTCTGGTGGCGGTGGATTATGACGTGCTGCCCTCGGTCACCGACCTCGCGCGGGCGACGGAGGAAGGTCAGCCGCTTGTATGGGAGGGAGCTCAGCGCAACATCTGCTTCGACTGGGAGACCGGCGATCGCGCCGCGACGGAGGCCGCCTTCGCGAAGGCGAGCCATGTCAGCCGGATCAAGGTCGTCAACAACCGAATCGTGGTCTGCTCGATGGAAACGCGGGCGGCAATCGCGCGGTATGATGCAGCGAACGGGGCGGCGAGCGGGCGCTGGACGCTCGAAACCTGCACGCAGGGCGGCTGGCTCCTGAAGCGCCATCTTGCCAAGGTCTTCGGGGTCGAGGAGGGGCGGTTTCACGTGCTGACGCCCGATGTCGGCGGCGGGTTCGGGATGAAGGCCTTTCCCTATCCCGAACATGTGCTGGTGTGCTTTGCCGCGCGGCGGCTGGGCAAGAGCGTGAAATGGACCTCGGAGCGATCAGAGGCGTTTCTCTCCGATACGCATGGGCGCGACAACATCTCGGAGGCGGAGCTGGCACTGGGGCCGGATGGCCAGTTCTTGGCTCTGCGCACGCATATCGTTGCCAATATGGGCGCCTATCTGTCCGCCTTCGCTCCCTACATTCCGACCTATGCGGGCACCTGGGTCCTGCCCGGTGTGTACCAGTTCCGCACCGCGTACGCGCATGTCATCGGCGTGCTCACGAACACGACGCCGGTCGATGCCTATCGGGGGGCGGGACGACCGGAAAGCAACTATCTGTTGGAGCGGCTGATCGACGCGGCGGCCGTGGAGATCGGGGTCGACCGGGTGGCGTTGCGACGGCGGAACATGGTCAAGCCCTCTTCCCTGCCATGGACGACGCCGGTCGGCAAAGTGTACGATTCGGGCGACTTCGAACGGGTGCTCGACGTGGCGCTCAACAAGGCCGAATGGACCGGATTCGCGGCCAGGAAGAACGCCTCGCTTGCCAAGGGAAAGAAACGCGGGATCGGGCTTGCCTATTACCTCGAATCGACCGGCGGGAGTCCGACGGAGCGCGCGGAGATCCGCTTCACCGATGACAACTTCGTCGATGTTTTCGTGGGCACGCAGACCAACGGACAGGGACATGAGACCGCGTACGTGCAGTTGACCTCGGAACGGCTGGGGATCGATGCGGAGCGGATTCGGATCCGCCAGGGCGACACGGACGCGATTCCGGAGGGCGGCGGCACCGGGGGTGCCCGCAGCCTCTATTCGGAGGGCCAGGCGATCCTGGCCACGACGGCGAGCGTGATCGACAAAGGGCGCAAGGCGGCATCCGAGGCGCTGGAAGCGTCCGCGGAGGATATTGCCTTCGAGGAGGGGGTTTTCCGGATCGCGGGGACGGACCGGGCGATCGACATTCTCGAGCTGGCCGGGAAGCAACGGGCCAAGGTTGCCGCCGGCGAGCAGGCAACCTTGCTCGATGCGGTCGAGGTCGCGCCCATTCCGGCGCCCACCTTTCCGAACGGCTGCCATATCGCGGAAGTGGAGATCGATCCGCAGACGGGCGTGGTGGATATCGTGCGCTACACGGTCGCGGACGATTTCGGGAAGCTGATCAACCCGATGATCGTGCGCGGGCAGGTGCATGGCGGGGTGGCGCAGGGGCTCGGACAGGCGGCGAATGAGCTGACGGCGTATGACGACGAGTCCGGACAATTGCTGTCGGGGAGCTTCATGGATTATGCGCTGCCGCGGGCCGATGATCTGCCGGATATCGATGTCGAGTTCGTGGAAGTCCCGTGCAAGACGAATCCGTTGGGCGTGAAGGGCGCGGGCGAGGCCGGATCCGTCGGCAGCACGCCGGCGCTGATGAATGCGATCATCGACGGATTGCGCGACGCCGGGGTGACGAAGCTCGACATGCCGGCGAGTCCGGAGCGGGTCTGGCGCGCGCTGCAACACGCCTGAGGCGCTGACGGCTGTTGCCGAGCGAGCGGGTGCGCCCGGGCGGGCGGCCGTCTTGCGTTTATTCCTGCTGATCCCAACGGTTTCGGCGCGGGCGAAACCGCCCGCGTCGTGATGCGCGTCACTGTCGAGAAAAAAGCGTTGCAGCGAAGGGAATGAGCATGACGGCATTACAGGCACATTCGATCAGGCGGCTCGAAGATCGACGGCTGCTGACAGGCGGGGGACGCTACGTTGCCGACGGACAGCGGGCCGACATGCTGGATGCCGTGCTCGTGCGCTCGCCGCACGCCCATGCCGAGATCCGCAGCATCGACGGCACGGCGGCGGCTTCCGTTCCCGGCTTTGCAGGCTTCTACACGCATCGGGATTTGAGCGAGGTCGGAGCGATTCCCGGCGGCATCGGCTTTCCTCGTCCCGACGGTACGGCGGCGCCGAAGACGGATCGCCAGCTTCTGGCGCGCGATCGCGCGCGCTTCGTCGGCGAGCCCGTGGCACTGGTGATCGGGGAAACGCGGGCCGCCGCGCTCGAGGCCGCGGAAAGGGTCGTTGTCGAATACGCGGCCCTGCCGGTGGTGACCGACCCCGCCGAGGCCATGCGGCAAGGCGCGCCGACGGTATGGGACGACGTGCCTGACAATATCGCCTTTCTCTGGAAGGGCGGCGATGGCAAGCGGACGGAGGCGGGACTGAGGCGGGCGGCGCGTGTCGTGCGCCTCTCATTCGCGATTTCGCGCGTGACCGCCAATTCTCTCGAACCGCGTGGCGCCTGGGCGGAAATCGAGCCGGACGGGCGGCTTGCGCTGCACGCCTCGATCCAGGCCCCGTTCGGACTCCGGAACGGGCTGGCCGAGAACAATTTCAAGGTGCCGCCGACGGACATTCGAGTGCTGGCCGAAGATGTGGGCGGCTCATTCGGCATGAAGGCCGGCGTGCAGGCGGAGTATGCGTTGGTGGCCTGGGCGGCGCAGAGGCTCGGGCGGCCGGTGCGCTGGGTGGCGGACCGGACGGAAGGATTCCTGAGCGACGAGCAGGCGCGCGAAATGCAGATCGCGGCGGAACTCGGGCTGGACGCGGAGGGAAGATTCACCGCGCTGAAGGTGCGCTGGAACGTGAATCTGGGTGCCTATGTATCCGGCCGCTCGGCATGGTGCGTGGGCAATATCGGGGGCATTGCCGGGGTCTATGTCATTCCCGCGATCTACGCGGAATGCTGCGGGGTCTTGACCCACACCGTTCCCACGGCGGCGTACCGTGGCGCCGGGAGGCCGGAGGCGACCTACACGATCGAGCAGATCATCGATGCGGCGGCGAGAGAGCTGCATGTCGATCCGTTCGAATTGAGGCAGCGCAACCTGATTGCGCCCGAAGCGATGCCGTACCGGACGGGGCTCACGTTCACCTACGATTGCGGCGAGTTTGCCGGGAACATGGAGACCGCTGCGAAACTGGCGGATCTCGAAGGCTTCGCGGCACGGCAGGAGCAGGCGCGGCGAGCGGGCAAGCTGCGTGGTGTCGGCATCTGCAACTGCATCGAGGTTGCCGGCGGACCCTTCCTGCGCCCCGGCAAGGACATTGCGACGCTGCGCCTGGCGGCGGACGGAACGCTCGTTCTGCATTCCGGGACGATGTCCGTGGGCCAGGGCGTGGAGACCGCCTTCTGCCAGCTCATCGCCGACCGATTCGGGGTGCCGATCGAGCGGATCCGTTATCAGCAGGGAGACACCGACGATCTTGCCTATGGAAGGGGCAATGGCGGATCGAGTTCGTTGTGCACGGGCGGATCGGCGGTGTGGCTTGCCGCCGACCGGTTGATCGAGAGCGTGAAGAAGATTGCAGCGGACCGGCTGGAAGCGGCGGTCGATGATGTGACGTTCGAAGGCGGGCGGTTCACGATCGCCGGGACGGATCGTTCCGTCGATCTGGCGACGGTGGCGCGGGAGGCCTCGGGCGGCGGTGACGGGCCATCCGGCTCCGAGAGCGGATTGGCGGAAACCGGCGAATTCGTTCCCGGAGCGGTCAATTTTCCCAACGGCACGCATGTCTGCGAAGTGGAGATCGACCCGGATACTGGGGTTGCGGAAGTGGTGCGGTACAGCGCCGTCGAAGAGCTGGGCGCGATCCTCAACCCGATGCTCGTGGCCGGACAGTTGCACGGTGGCATTGCGCAGGGAATCGGCCAGGCGATGGGCGAGAAGATCGTGCACGACCGGGAAAGCGGCCAGCTTCTGACGGCGTCCTTCATGGACTACGCCATGCCGCGCGCCGGCGATCTGCCGGAGTTCCGGCTGGCGACGCGCGCGGTTCCGACCAAGGCCAATCCGATTGGCGCGAAGGGTGTCGGAGAGGCCGGCAATGTGGGCGCGCTGGCGGCGGCGATGAATGCGGTCAACGCGGCGCTGGCCCCGCTCGGCGTGAGCCATCTCGACATGCCGGCGACGCCGGCCAGGGTGTGGCAGGCGATTCAGGCGGCGAAGAGCGGAGGGGGCTAGCTAGTGCGAGGCTCGTTGGTCTTCCTCCAGTGCATTTCGCGGCCTATACCGCTCGTAGCGGACGTCAGCAGTACGTTGATGAGCGAGCATTCCCTCGACGTTGCAGAGGCGTGCCATGATGGGGGCGATGCGGCGACTGGCCTCAGGGGTGAGACGCTGGTAGGTGACGGTTTTGATGAACTTGCCGACCCAGAGGCCGCCGGTGTAGCGGGCCGCCTTGCCGGTGGGAAGGGTGTGATTGGTGCCGACACCCTTGTCGCCATAGGCGACGGTGCTCTCCTCACCCATGAAGAGGCTGCCATAATTCCGGAGGCGCTCGAAATAGTAAGAATCACGCCGGACCATCACCTCGAGATGTTCGGGGGCATATTCGTCGCTCACCGCTATGGCCTCGTCATCATCCCCGACGACAACGACCTCGCCATGTTGTTGCCACGCCGCCGCGGCAGTGGCCGCAGTAGGCAGGGTTTTGAGCTGGTCCTCGACCTCGGCGATCACCGCGTGGGCCAGTTCCTCGGAGGTGGTAATCAGCCAAGCCGGGCTGTCCGGGCCATGCTCCGCCTGGCCGAGGAGATCCGTCGCGACCAGGGCCGGATCGGCACTGCTGTCGGCAATGATGCAAATCTCGGTCGGCCCCGCTATAAAATCGATGCCTACTGTCCCGAATAGCTGCCGTTTGGCTTCAGCTACATAGGCGTTACCGGGGCCGGTGACGAGATCGACAGCGCCCATGCCGACACAGCCATAGGCCATAGCAGCCAAAGCCTGAACTCCACCCAGCACGTAAATATCTTCCGCACCTGAAACATGAAGAGCATAAAGCGTATACGGAAAGATACCTTCCCCGTCGCGCGGCGGCGCACAACCAATGACGTGTTCGACCCCGGCCGCCCGTGCTGTCGCCACGCTCATGATCGCCGCCGAAACCAGAGGATACTTGCCGCCCGGGATGTAGCAGCCAACGCGTGCCATCGGAATCAGCCGCTGCCCTACCCACACACCCGGCTGTAACTCCACCTCAAAAGGCTCCAGGCTCTCTCTCTGACGTCGGGCAAACTCCGTCACCTGCTTGTGCGCGAAGTCAAAATCTTCCTTGAAAGTTTCGGGCAACCGCGCGCTGACGCGCCGAATCTCTTCATGGGAAACGCGGAAGTCCGTTCCCTCCCAACGATCGAGCTCCAAGGCGTAGCGACGCACCGCCGCATCCCGCTTGGCAGCAATCTCCGCCAGCATGCCCCGCACCGTCTCCTCGACTTTTACGTCTGCAACACGGCTGCGTGCATCCGCACGCTTGAGGTATTTGCGCATTACAACCTTCCTGGTCCTCAGACACGGTGACTCTCTACATCAGGAAAAGGCGACATCCACTTTCAGCGTCTCCGCGAGACCCTGCCACGCCGACCCCACGTCATCAGGCAACATCCGGCCCTGTGGACGGCACCAACTGACAAATCCTTTGGAAAATCTGCCAACCGCGATCGCGGGTTCACGCCAGGCCCGGTGAGAATTTTCCTTACCGCACCTTCGACCACTTGACAGACCTCCGAAGACCGCTAACGCGGCCGCTTCACACACCCTCGCATGACCCGCCCCTACCAGGTTCCTCTCCTTGAGGGGCTGCCGCAGTCCGCACTCTCTCCCGCCTGACATGAGCCTCTCACTTTACAATCCCTTTGCGCTGGCCGATCATGACGACTGCCGCTGCGACAACGATTACCGTGCCCTTGATGATCTCTTGGGTAAACTCGCCAACACCGCGCATATTCAATCCATCATCGAGGATGGAAATAATCAGCACACCTAATAACGTCCGGTGCACACCGCCGACTCCGCCTGTCAGCGCCGTGCCGCCCACCACGATCGCGGCAAGGGAATCCAGCAGGAAGGATGAGCCTAGGGTCGGCCCTCCAGAACTCAATTGCGCAACACTCAGAAGCCCCGCAATTGCCGCGGTCACCCCTGACAAGATGAATGGATAAACCTTGTAGCGGTCGACAGCCACTCCCGACAGTCGGACAACACGCTCACTTCCACCGAGAGCGTACATGTAGTGACCGAATTTCGTCCGGAGACCAACAAAGACGCCGACGGCCCATAACCCAATTCCCCAGAGTGCCACATTGGCGACCGATGGCACGAGCTGTCCAATTGCCAGATTCGAAAACGCCGCATTGTCGAACGGCACCGGACTTCCGTCAATCAGCTTCAGGCCAACGCCCCGAAAGACCGACAGTGCCCCCAGCGTCACGATAAAGGAAGGCACTCGCCCGTAGGTGAAGATCACCCCGCACATCAACCCGCACAGCGCACCCAAGGCCACTGCGATTGCCACAACCCAGAGCCCCATACTGGTATTCGCCAATAAAAGCGCGGTTGCCGATCCTGACAGCATGGCAACAGAGCCAACCGACAGGTCGATGCTGCCAGTCAGCATAACAAAGGTGGCACCTAGAGACACCAGGAGTAGAGGGCCGATCAACTCGGTGAGCGCGAGAAAATTCGCCCGCGTCACAAACGATGGCGTGGTAGCGGAAAAGTAAATTACGAGCGCGACCAGAGCAGCAAGCGGGACAACCGATTCGGCGAACGCGCGCCAACCTTGAGCACGACGTGGCTGCGAGATGGCCTTGGGTTCGATTACCTCCAGACCGCTCTCCATACTGTAGACCTCTCGATCACCAGATTGCATTCGCCGTGCAGTTCAAACGGCACCCGCCCCTGCGTTCTCCCGAAGATATTCTCGCTGCAGGCCCGTCACGCCCAGCATCATACGAATCAGGTCGTGTTCCGACGGCTCCGAAATGTCGGAGGATCGAGCGACACCGACCACCCTTCCTTGAGTCAGAACCACGATACGATCGGACAAGGCAATCACTTCCGGCAAGTCGTCACTGATCAATAGAATGCTTGCCCCTTCCGCAACCAATGACCGGAGCACCCGGTACAATTCAGCCTTTGTCCAAGTATCAACCCCACGCGTTGGATTTTCTAAAATCAGGATCCGTGGCGAGCGTCTCAGGAACTTGGCAAACAGGACCTTCTGTTGCTGCCCACCGCTCAGCGTCCCACACGCAACACGCGAAGTACGGGCAACGATACGAAGCCGCACCATCCATTCGAGCACATCTCGTCGCGCTGCCGCAAACTTGACAATGCCCACTCTATTCGACAGTGTGTCATGTAGGGACGCCAGTGTCACATTCGAAAAGATCGAATCCTGCAACAGCAGTCCATCAAGCTGGCGATCTCCCGGCATATAGACAAGGCCACGCGCCATCATTGTCCGAATTGCAGGTCGCACAGCAACGCCGTCGACCATGATGGTGCCCTGGGCGCCCTTGACAAGGCCAATGATCGCACGACCAAGAACTTCCTTGCCCGAACCCGCCAGGCCGCACAGACCGACTATCTCATGTGAGGCGAGGTCAATGGACACGTCGGAGAGTGCTCCGGGGACAGACAAACCGCGGACCGACAGCCTCGTAGCCTGCGGGGCTTTCACCGCCTCACGGCTCGCCGCCGAGGCATCCGCAATCCTCTCGCGCCCTACCATGAGACGCCGGAGCAGCTCCGGAGTCGCTCGCTCGGATGGCATGCTCGCCACCATGCGTCCATCTTTCAAAACGTAGATGCGATCCGTGACCGCAAATATTTCCTCAAAGCGATGCGAGATAAGAACAAACGAAGCGGCTCCCTTGAGTCGTCCAACGAGCTCGAGTGTCGCTCTTTCCTCGGTCGCATCCAGTGCCGTTGTGGGTTCATCCAGCAATATTATCGGGTGAGGAATCGCAAGCAAAAAACTCAAAGCGGTTGCGCGGGCGATCTCAAGGGCCTGGCGTTGTGCAAGACTCAGCTCATCCGTCCTCTGCTCAATGCCAATATCGAGCCGTGCTTCCTTCAGGATCTGCTCAGCTGCCAGCCGCATGGCGCGGCGATCCAACACTCCGCCAAACCGTTCAAAGCTCGCCTCGTGAGAAAACAGCAGATTCTCGTACACCGTGAGATTAGGGATTAGCGCGCTTTCTTGAAATACCCGGAACACGCCGCAGTGATTTGCATGGTTGTAGTTGCGCAGATGCACAACCTCTCCGTTGAGCACCACATCTCCCTGATCCGCTCGCGTAACCCCAGAGAGAATATTCAAAAGCGTGCTCTTCCCAGCACCATTCTCGCCAACTAATCCGACGACCTCGCCGCGCTGCACCTCGAAGTCCACTCGGTCCAGCACAAGGCTGCCGCAATATGCCTTCGTAATCCCCCGCGCAGCGAGGACCCCCGGCACGGGCATGTCGTACCTCCCTGCCGACTAAGCCGGCGATGGTCCCAGTACGTCGTGTTTGTAGTGGGCCTTGTATTCCTGAGCCACTTTCTCAAACAAACCCGCGTCCCTGGCGCGGATGAAGGCTGCAGGCGGTCTCCAGCCCGCTGGCTTCTTGTTACCGCCCCACAAGATCTCAAGATCGGCGTCCGGGTAGAGGAGAAACTGCGGGTCCCAGTCATGGGGATGAAGAACATGCGACATAAGCTTTGCGCTGAACGGCGGCTTCGTCCCTTCCACGTACCGAGCGAGGTACGGGTCGATGTTCGCCTTCGTGAGGATAATGGATCGCCACTGCATCATGCGCTCCCCATCATTCGGTTGCCAGCCGTGCAGTACATCGAAGAGGCGCGTTTCGAGAAGATACGCTGCGTATGCCGGGACGTTGCCCGTTGTGGCTAATTGGGTTCCGTCCTTAATACGCTGTGCGCCCAGGCTCGTGCCATCCGCACCTACGACCAAAATATCCTTGCCAGGGGTCTTCCCCGCCGCGCGGATCGCGGCGACGACGCCGGTCGCCTCATCATCGTTCTGCGCAATGCATCCATGAACGTTTGGGTACCTCGCAATCAACGTCTGCATCGCTTTTTGGCTGTCTTCAGAATTCCAGTTCCCCGACAGTTCTCCCACCAACTTGATCTTGGGAAACCGCTTGAGAACAGCGTCCGCACCTCTCGTTCGAATCGTGTCCGCCGTATTGCCCGGCACCCCAGTCACACGTACGATCTCGCCTTCACCCCCGAGGGCCTCGCATAAGACACGTACGACATCACCTTGTACGTGAAATTCGTCTGGCTGTGCATATAGCGTCCAGTAGGGGCCGGCTTCCCACGGCGTGAACCAGGGCAGCGTCCCCCACACGTTGTTCATCCAAACCTTTCTTTGATTTGCTATCCGAGCAATCTCCCGAATGTCCCCTCCGTCGGGCGAATGGACCATGACTGCTCTGGCACCACGCGCGAGCAGGCTGTTAAATTGATTGAGCTGAATTTGGTCGTTCAGTTGTCCATTGAGCCCAACGTACGAAAATCCGAGCTCCTTTGCGATGTGCTCTCCCGCTTCGTTCATCAGAACATCGTACTGAAGCTGGTTAGTCATAATCAAAAAGCCCAGCCTTCCATTGTCGGAAAGCAGCCCAGCAGAACCGCCGGCGGCCCAGGCGCGGCCCACGCCTGCTGCTTGCACAAGACCCATCATTCCGAGACCGCTCGTGATAAACCGTGCTGCTTCTCGTCTGGTCACCCGGTGTGCGTCGAGCCGGTCAAGCACCGCATCGAGATCTGCGCTGTTCTCGACTTCCGCTGGTACCTCGTGCTTCCAGTTCATGCCTCTCTCCCTATCTGATGGAAATATCCAAGCGCTCTCACGGCTTCAACGTTTCCGGTACGTACTGAGGCAACCCTTGGCCTCCGTACCTCACGCTGTTTCGACCACTGTCCACTTGACGAGACCCTGGTCCTTAATCCGTGCCACTTTTTGGCGTGCAACCAGCCAATGCAGATGCGTCTGAATACACGCCTCTGCATAGGCCGAGCGCCGAGTCACGCCTGTTGGTACTGGATATGCCGCGTCCAGCTTGATAGGAAACAGTTCCGGCAATATCTCAGCTATCGTCTGCGGACGTCCGGCGCGACCCAGTACGGTAACAATCCGCTCACTGGTGTCGTGCTGTTGCTGCAATAAATGATCCAAACGACGTTGCGTGGCGGCTTCGCTGTAAGTGCCAAAGAAATGCCCCTCCCAATAGTACACGGGTCTGAGGCTCTTGGCGTGCAGGAGGCTCTGCACATGTTTCTCGGCGTTGCCGATCGGGTAAGGAGCGAGTGGTGACGGGAAATTGCTCAAGTCCGCAGAGTACAAACTTTGCGTCACCGGGTTCCAAAGCCCTATCTGACCTGGGCTATGGCCGGGCAAGTCGACCACCTCCAACTTGAGCGCTCCCACTTCAATTACATCACCTCCTTTGACTTCGGCGTCAACCTCGACGGGAAAGTTCCAGTAACGTTCGATAACACTTGGGTCACTCAGGGCCAGCGTCTCTCCTGAAGCAAGATTGAAGTCCTCGGCAAGTTGCTCCGGCGTCGTACCAAATCGTTCTGCATTCTGCCGCCGTGTCACGAAAAGCGGGTCCTCAACAATGGGCCGTTCTATAGGATGACATACGACTTTGGCCCCGTATCGAGCACGGAGCTCTTTCGCCGCGCCGGTGTGGTCATAGTGAAAATGGGAGATGAAGATCCATCGAAGGGTCACGCGATCTCGTTCAAGATTCTCCAGCAACCGGGGGCTCATGCTGTTTTCGGTTCCCGGGGCCCGATTGCCAGTGTCAAAAATGAGTGCCTCGCCCTCGCTTTTGATCAGAAATACGGAACCTTGCACGTACCCATCCATTTCGTCGGCAGCAGAATTACCATGCAACCCTGGGATTGCCCAACCATCCGGAGTTTCAGTTTCGAAGAACAGCACGACCTAACACTCCTCGTTGCAGTACTTTGAGGTATCACCTACCCGGCGACGCCGACGGGGATCTATTGCGGGCCCGGGCAGGTCCACACCCCGAACCACGCTCACTGCGTCAAATACTGCCGAAAGTGTCCGTCTACCCTGCTCCAAATGATCGCGCATCGCCTTTTCCGCTGCTGACGCGTCCCCGCTTTCGATAGCATGGAGAATCGCGTCGTGCTCTATCACCGATGTGCGAAGTCGGTTGGGAATACGCATCGCGATGTTGCGGTAGTGCAGCATGAGCGCATTGTACCGATTAATGCTGTCGAGGAGCGAACTGTTGTGCGCTCCCCTGATAATCGCGCCATGGAACTGCGCGTTGAGTCGAACAGCCTCGTCGGCGTCGGGTTCCTCTACCGCTCTACGCATTTCCGCATTGAGTCTGTTGAGGCTTCGCAACAAGGCCTTAGAGCAGTGCTCGGTTGCTTCCGCGCAACCAAGCCCTTCGAGGACACTCATAATGCGGTAGACCTCGTCAATCTTCGCGGGAGACGGCTGGGCGATTTGCAAACTCCGAGTGTCCCGTGCGATCAGTCCGTCCTGGATCAGTCGGCGGAACGCCTCTCGTACCGGCGTTCGGCTCACCTTGAAATGCTTCGCCCAAAGTTCTTCCGTCATTAAAGTCCCGCGCCGGATCGCGCCGCGCATGATGCGGTTGAACAGGTCCTCGTAGATTGTATCTGCGGCCGTCATGCGACTGAGCCGGTCTCGCCTTGCGTTTTGTATACATAAGGCGTCTATATGGTATACAGAACCGAGTCAAGCGGACAAGCCTTGGTGACATTCGCTTGCGGGCGGCGAAGGCGGGCTCGGTCAGGCCCGGGCGCACGGCGACCAGGAAACGGAGCCGCTCAGTCAGCGGCACCATGGCCGCGGCAACCACCCAGGAATCCTCGCAGGATCGTCCGGTGGGCAGCAAGGCGCCGAAATAGCCGAGCTGGTCGGCGGCGCGTGCGATCTGCGCCAAGTAGCCGAGTGACATATGACGGGCGCCGGTCTGGCTGCCGAGATAGCGGCCGTCGCCGTGGGTCGGGAAGGACATGGCTGATGGCGCTCCTGGCCGCGTTGCGACGAGGCATGTCTATAGCATATAATCTATATCGATACAATAGACTCACTATAATATCGCGGCACGGCGGCTACCGCGGCCGACGGTTTCCGCCTGAACCCTAGCAGGCTGTCGGATTGGGGTACCGGGGACCACCGGTCCTGGCTAGAATGTGCGGATGTCGAACTTCGTGCCGTTCAACCGTGGCCAGGCCTTTCTTCTGCTGCCCGATCTGAAGCGGTGGCTTCCCGAAGACAACGTGGCGCATTTTGTGGTGGCCGCGGTGGAGTGGGTGCCGCTCGGCGTTGGCCATCTCGACATGCCGGCGACGCCGGCCAGGGTGTGGCAGGCGATTCAGGCGGCGAAGAGCGGAGGGGGCCAGAGGGTGTAATGAACCGAGCCCCGGTTGCATGGTCGAGCAGCCGGATCTGGCTCGAAGTTCCAATCTCGACCCAAGTCGCTCGCCCGGCGGTTGAGCACGCGGCGCCGGAACCGGACGTCCGGCGCCGTCTGGCGGCAGTACCGTCGCCTCAGCGATCAGGACGGCAATCGTCTGCAGCCACAGGCTGCCGCAACAATCGGCGCTTGCGCACTTGCCTGTTCATGTATTAGGCACGTATATTGATGTTTAAGATATTAGTATAGATGGATGGTATATGATCTCTGCAGCGCAGCTACGGGCGGCGCGCGCGCTGCTCGGCGTCGATCAGAAGAGGCTAGCCGAACTCTGCGGCTTGTCGGCGCCGACCATCCAACGCATGGAGGCAAGCGACGGCATGATCCGCGGCACGGTCGACTCCTTGACCAAGCTGGTCGACGCGCTGGCGGCAGCCGGCATCGAGCTCATCGGCGAAGGTGCGGTTAGCAGCGAGGGCGGCCGCGGTGTGCGGCTCAAAGCACCAAAGAGCTAGGTCGAGACGATGCCGGCTGCCGTCGCATATGAGCTTTTTGCGCTTTGCTCTCTGCCAAAATGGAGAACACGGTTCGTCGAGATCGAAGGGAAGGGCTTTGCTGAGTTAGGGAGCGAGGATTCGTCCGATCGGCAGGGAACGTGTCTCGCGCGGAGTCCCGGCGCCGCATGAGCCTCATCGTTCTTCTTGCCTGCGTTGCGGCGCTACTCATGACATCGGTTCTCGGCATCACGGCGGCCCGTACGCGCGTCGGCACGCCGATCGTCTACGGTGCGTGTCTTGCCGCCTGCACCATTGCGCTCGTTGCCGCACTCGCGCAGCTTTTGAGCAATGCCGCCGTGCCGACGCTGGTCCTGCCGCTGGCGCTGCCGTGGCTCGGCGCGCATTTCCGGATCGACGCGCTGAGCGCATTCTTCCTCGTCGTCGTCGATCTCGGCGGCGGTGGCGCAAGCCTCTATGCCCTTGGCCACGGCACGCACGAGGAAGCGCCGCACCGCGTGCTGCCGTTCTACCCCGCCTTCCTTGCCGGCATGAACCTGGTCGTCGTCGCCGATGACGCGTTCACGTTTCTCCTGTGCTGGGAGTTCATGTCGCTGACATCATGGGCGCTGGTCATGGCGCATCACCGCGATGCCGACAACCGCCGCGCTGGTTACATCTACATGGTGATGGCGGGCTTCGGCACCTTCGCCCTGATGCTCGCCTTCGGCCTGCTCGCCGGACCGAGCGGCGGCTACGCCTTCGAGGTCATGCGCGCGGGCCAGCATGGCCCGCTGATCGCGGCGCTGGTCCTGACGCTCGCGCTCCTCGGCGCCGGATCGAAGGCCGGCCTGGTGCCGCTGCACGTTTGGCTGCCGCTCGCCCATCCGGCGGCGCCGAGCCACGTCTCGGCGCTGATGAGCGGCGCCATGACCAAGGTTGCGGTCTATGCCTTCCTGCGCATCGTGCTCGACCTGCTCGGCGCGCCGAGCTGGTGGTCCAGCATGGCGGTGCTGGCGCTTGCCGGCATCACGACGGTCATGGGCGTGCTCTATGCCTTGATGCAGCACGATTTGAAGCGCCTGCTTGCCTATCACACCGTCGAGAACATCGGCATCGTCTTCATCGGCGTGGGCTTGGCACTCGGCTTCAAGGCAAACGCCATGCCGCTGGCCGCGGCGCTCGCGCTCACCGCGGCGCTGTTCCACGTCTTCAACCACTCATTGTTCAAGAGCTTGCTGTTCTTCGGCGCGGGATCGGTGCAGAACGCCACCGGCGAGCGCGACATGGAGCATCTGGGCGGCCTGATCCATCGCATGCCCTATGCCGCCTTCGCGTTCCTGGTCGGCTGCGCCGCGATCTCGGCCTTGCCGCCGCTCAACGGCTTCGTCTCGGAGTGGCTGACCTTCCAGGCGATTTTGCTTAGCCCGGCGGTCGCGCAATGGGGCTTGAAGATGCTGATTCCCGGTGTCGGCGCATTGCTCGCGCTCTCGGCAGCGCTTGCGGCCGCATGCTTCGTCAAGGCTTACGGCGTGACGTTCCTCGGCCGACCGCGCACGCCCGTCGCCGCGCAGGCAATCGAGACCGACCGCTTCTCGCTGACCGCGATGTTCATCCTCGCCGCGTTGTGCCTGCTCGCCGGCATCCTGCCCGGCTTCTTCATCGATGCGCTGGCGCCGGTGAGTGAGGCGCTGATCGGTGCGCGCATGCCGGTCCAAGCGACCGATCCGTGGCTCGGCATCGTGCCAATCGCGGCAAGCCGCAGCTCCTATGACGGCTTGCTCGTTTTCGTCTTCATCGGCCTTGCCGGATTGATCACGGCGACGGCCATCCACCGTCTCGCGTCGCACGCGCTGCGGCGCTCACCAGCCTGGGATTGCGGCACACCCGATCCGAGCCCGCTCACGCAATACAGCGCCGCGAGCTTTGCCCAGCCGATCCGCCGCGTCTATGGCACACTCGCATTTGACGCGCGCGAGCAGGTCGAGATGCCACCGCCGGGCGACCCGCGGCCGGCGGTGCTGCGCGTCAGTCTGCGTGATCTGCTGTGGGATTGGCTTTACGCACCGGCCGAAGGGGCGGTGCGGGTAACGGCCGACCGTCTTAACCAGTTCCAGTTCCTCACCATCCGGAAATACCTGAGCCTTGTCTTCGGCTTGCTGATCGTCTTGCTGCTGGTGCTGGCGATATGGCTCTGATCCGCGACCTCGCCGCGCAATTCGTCGAGATGGTGCTGGTGCTGGTGCTGGCGCCGGGACTGGTCGGCCTCGTGCGCAAGACGAAGGCACGGTTGACGCGCCGCCACGGCGCTTCGGTTCTGCAGCCCTATCGCGATCTCTCCCGCCTCCTTCGCAAGGAGGTGGTGCTCGCCGAGAATGCGAGCTGGCTGTTCCGCGTCGCGCCCTACCTGATCTTCGCGGCGACCTGGGTGGCGGCGGCGCTGGTGCCGACCTTCGCCACTGGGCTGCTGTTCGGCTGGTCGGCGGACCTCATCGCCATCATCGCGTTGCTCGGCAGTGCGCGCTTTTTCCTCGCATTGGCGGGCATGGATGTCGGCACGAGCTTCGGCGGCATGGGTTCGAGCCGCGAGGTGATGATCGCGTCGCTGGCCGAGCCGGCGATGCTGATGACCGTGTTCACGCTGGCGCTGATCGCCGGCTCGACCCAGCTCTCGACCATCGCCGCGTTTATGAACTCGCCGGCCGTCGGCCTATCGGTGTCGCTCGGCCTGGCACTGTTCGCGCTGATCATCGTCGCCATCGCCGAGAACGCGCGCATTCCCGTGGACAATCCGTCGACGCATCTGGAGCTCACGATGGTGCACGAGGCGATGGTGCTGGAGTATTCCGGCCGGCATTTGGCGCTGATCGAGCTTTCCTCGGCGCTCAAGCTCGTGCTCTACGTCTCGCTGATCGCGTGCATCTTCGCGCCATGGGGCCTGGCCGGCGCCCAGGCCGGCGCCGCCGTGCTGCTGATCGGCGTCTCCGCCTACCTGGCCAAGCTCACAGCCGCTGGCGTGCTGCTGGCCGTGTTCGAGACCACCATCGCCAAGATGCGCGTTTTCCGCGTGCCGCAGTTCGTCGGCGCTGCGCTGATGCTGGGCCTGCTCGGCACGCTCTTGCGCTTCGTCTCCGGAAGTTTCTGATGCCCAACCTCGCTTTCGATATGGCGCATCTGCTGGCCGGTAGCCTGGTGCTGGTGAGCTTCATGCTGCTTTATCAGGATCGGCTCAGTTCGCTCCTGAATGTCTATGCGCTGCACGCCCTGGTGCTGGCGCTGTCGGTCGCGTGGCAAGCCAATCTCCAGAACGCACCGCACCTCTATGTCACCGCCACCCTGGCGCTCGGCTTCAAGGCGATCATCATTCCAGTGGCGCTGCGCCAGATCATCGAACGCCTCGGCATTCATCGCGAGATCGAGACCGTCGTCGGCATCGGTCCGACCATGCTCGCCGGCATGGCGCTGGTCGGGCTATCGATGGTGGTAATGCTGCGCGTGACGGCCGCAGCAGCGCCTATCGCGCGCCAGGACCTGGCTTTCGCGCTGGCCGTGGTGCTGCTCGGGCTGCTGATGATGGTCACGCGGCGCAACGCCGTGGGGCAGGTCGTCGGATTCATGTCGCTTGAGAACGGGCTGATCCTGGCGGCGACCGGTGCGCGCGGTATGCCGCTGGTGGTCGAGATCAGCGTCACCTTCTCCATCCTGATTGCCTTCATCGTTATCGGCATCTTCCTGTTCCGCATTCGCGAGCGCTTTGACACCGTCGATATCAGCGCGCTCGACCAGGCGCGCGGAGAGCAACGATGAGCCATTTCGTCGTGCCGCCCGCGCTGGTGCTGCTCATTCCGCTCGCGGCAGCCGCTCTGTTGGCCTTGCTGCCGGACTATCGCCTGACCGCGCGGCTCAACGTCGCAGCGACACTGCTAACCTTCCTTGCCGCGGTTTCGCTCTTGCTCGAGCCGCATCCGACGCCCGGATCCTACCTGCTGGTCGACGATCTCAACGTCGTCTTCATCGCTCTCAATACCTTCGTGGGATTCACCACCAGCGTGTTCAGCGCCAGCTATGTCGGCCACGAGCTCGAGACCGGCCGGCTGACGCCTGCCTATCTGCGCTTCTACCACGCCATGTACCAGTTGCTGATGTGTGCGATGAACGTCGCGCTCATGGCCAACAACATCGGCCTGATGTGGGTGGCGATCGAGACCGCGACCCTGACCACGGTCCTGATGGTCGGCATCTATCGTACGCATGAGGCGCTCGAAGCGGCATGGAAGTATTTCATCCTCGGCAGCGTCGGCATCGCGCTGGCACTGTTCGGCACCATCCTCGTCTATGTGGCGGCGCAGCCGGTGATCGGCGAAGGTCTCGAGGCGATGGCATGGACCCGGTTGATGACCGAGGCGTCGCGCTTCGATCCGGCGCTGCTCAACGTCGCCTTCATCTTCCTGCTGCTTGGCTACGGCACGAAGGTCGGGCTTGCGCCCCTGCACGCTTGGCTGCCGGACGCCCATGCCGAAGGCCCGACACCGATCTCGGCGGTGCTGTCGGGCCTACTGCTCAACGTCGCTCTCTATGCCGTGCTGCGCTTCAAGATGCTGATGGCGACGAATGCGGCCGCGATCGCACCAGGACCGCTGATGGTGACCATGGGTCTGGCGACGCTGCTCTTCGCCGCGTTTATGCTCTACCGTCGGCGCGACATCAAGCGGCTCTTCGCCTATTCGTCGGTCGAGCACATGGGCATCATCACCTTCGCCTTCGGCATGGGCGGACCGCTCGCGAACTTCGCCGGGCTCCTGCAAATGACGCTGCATAGCTTGACCAAGTCCGGCATCTTCTTCGCCGTCGGTCACGCTGCGCAGGCCAAGAACACGCAGCGGATCGACGATATCGGTGGCCTGACCGAGACCCACCCCTGGCTCGGCTGGGGCTTGGTCGCCGGCGTCGTCGCCATCGCCGGCCTGCCGCCGCTCGGCATCTTCATGAGCGAGTTTCTGTTGGTGAGCTCGACGTTCGCGCGCGCGCCGCTCTTGGCGATTCTGCTCGTGCTGGGCTTGCTCGTCGCGCTCGGTGCATTGTTCTTGCGCCTGAATGGCCTCGCCTTCGGCGAGCCGCGCGGCGCCAGCCATCCGGTGAAGGCGTCCAGCGCTCCGCTCTTCGCCCATCTCGCGCTGGTGCTGGGGGCCGGTCTCTACCTGCCGCCGCAACTCGTCACTTGGTTCCAGCATGTCTCACGGCTTCTGGGATAGCGCGCCATGGCCGCGCTGAGCGAACTCCTTGCCAAGGGCAAGCGCGTCGAGGCGCACCGTCCGGTGCCGCGCGCCATGCTCGACGCAAACACCTGGATGGAGGCCGCCCACGCGCTTGCCGACGAGCGCATGACGCTGCTCACCCTGTGGGGCGAACGTGAGGCCGCGCATATGGCGGCACGCGATGCGGAGAGCGGTGCGATCGCCGTGTTCAGCTTCGCTTGTCCGAACGGCCACTTTCCTTCGGTCGGCGCAGTACATCTGCCGGCCGTGCGTCTCGAGCGGACAATGCGCGACCTCCATGGTCTCGTGGCCGTCGGCGCCAAGGATGCACGGGCGTGGCTCGATCACGGTAAATGGCCGCATTCACGCGCCGAGGCCTGCGCGCCTTACGACTTCCTCTCCGCCGCAGGCGAAGGCCTGCATCGGATCGTCGTCGGCCCGGTACATGCGGGCATCATCGAACCCGGCAACTTCCGCTTCACTGCCGGCGGCGAGACCGTCGTGCGCCTCGAGGAACGGCTCGGCTATGTGCACAAAGGCATCGAAGGCCTGATGGCGGGCGCCGATTTGCAGCGCGGCGTGCAGCTCGCGGGCCGGACTTCGGGCGACAGCACCGTTGCCTATGCCTTCGCCTTCGCGCGCGCCGCCGAGGCGGCGCTTGAGTGCGAGGCGCCGCCGCGCGCGGTGTGGCTGCGCGCGCTCATGGCCGAGCTCGAGCGGCTCGCAAATCATTTCGGCGATATCGGCGCAATCTGCAACGACGCCGCCTTCGCGTTGATGCATGCGCATACCGGTGTCCTGCGCGAGCGCGCGCTGCGCGCCTCCGAGGCGGCTTTCGGCCATCGGCTGATGCGCGATTGCATCGTGCCCGGCGGTGTGGCGCATGACCTCGACGACCAGGGCAGCGCGGCGATTCGCGCCATGATCGCGGAAGCGCGGCGGCGCTTTCCGCCGCTGGTCAAGCTCTATGACGACACCACATCGCTCCAGGATCGCACGGTCGGCACTGGTTATCTCAAGCCCCGGCTGGCGCGACAATATGGTGCCGGCGGCTTTGTCGGCCGCGCCTCCGCGCGCGATTTCGATGTGCGCCGTGATCTGGTTTATGCGCCGTATGATCGGATGCGCTTTGTCGTTCCCAAGCGCAGTGACGGCGACGTCAACGCGCGCGTCTGGGTCCGTATCCATGAGGTCGAGCAAAGCCTCGATTTGATCGAGCAGATCCTGGCAAGCCTGCCCACGGGTCCGCTCAGGACGACGCTGCCGATCGGCGAGGAAGCCGGCGAAGGCTTGGCGCTCGTCGAAGGCTTCCGCGGCGATGTACTGGTCTGGCTGCGGTTAAACGCCGATGGCACGATCGCGCGTTGCCATCTGCGCGATCCGTCGTGGTTCCAATGGCCGCTGCTCGAAGCCGCGATCGAAGGCAACATCGTCGCCGACTTTCCGCTTTGTAACAAATCGTTCAATTGCTCGTATTCGGGCCACGATCTCTGAGGCGCTTATGCGCAGACACATCTTTCAAGGCATGATCCACGCCCCGCTGACCGAAGCGGCGCCGACGCCCGACGACACCGCATTGGCCGAGCTGACGCAGGCGCTCGAGCGCACGGCGCGGCGACGGCTCGGCCGCAGCCTGTCGATCCGCGAAGTCGACGCCGGCTCCTGCAACGGCTGCGAGCTCGAGATCCATGCGCTCAATAACGCCTTCTATGATCTTGAACGCTTCGGCCTGCGCTTCGTCGCCTCGCCGCGCCACGCCGATGTGCTGCTAGTGACTGGGCCGCTCACCCACAACATGCGCGAGGCACTGGAGCGGACCTACTGCGCGACGCCCGATCCCAAATGGGTGGTCGCGGCCGGCGATTGTGCCATCGACGGCGGCCTGTTCGCCGGCAGCCCCGCCTGCGTTGTCGGCAGTGTCGGCGCGGCGGTACCGATCGATCTCCATATCCGCGGCTGCCCGCCGCAGCCGGTGGACTTGCTGAAGGGCCTGCTCGCGCTGCTCGAAGCGCAGGCTTAGATCGACCTCAGCTCAAGCTGAATGTCTGGCATTGGGCATCCGATCCCGAGAGCGGACCGACCGGTTTCCACCGAACTCGGCCGTTGGCCTTCCGCGCGAGCGCGACCGGAAGGCGGATTCGTGGATGTCGCTCATTGCGACTTTCGTGCACAAGCGATTGACTCGCTTATTTCTGCCGTCGGCCCCCGTCCCTCACCCCCGACCCCTCACCGGGCTCCCAACGCGCGAGCGCGTTGGGAGCCCGGCCCAAAGGGAGAGGGGTCGGGGGTGAGGGCGAGTGGGGAAGTCAGGCGGGGAGCGGGGCCGCCGGGTGCAGGAGTCCCTCGTGTTGGAGTTCTGCCCAGAGGGCGGAGGGAATTGTCGTTGCCATGAGGGAAATATTGCTTTCCACCTCCGCCGGGCGCACGGCGCCGGGAACGATGGCGGCGACCACCGGATGACCGAGCGGAAACTGGATGGCTGCGGCGGGCAGCGGGACGGCGTGGCGGGCGCAGATGGCCGCGATCCGTTCGGTCTTGCGCAGGATTTCCGGCGGCGCCGGCTTGTAATTGTATTTGGCGCCGGCGATCGGGCCTGAGGCCAGGATGCCGGAATTGAACGGGCCGGCGAGAAGAATGCCGACGCCTTTGCGTTCGAGGAGCGGCAGCAGATCCTCGAGCGGCTCCTGTTCGAGCAAGGTGTAGCGGCCGGCCAGCATCAGCACGTTGATGTCCGTTTCGTTGACGAAGCGACGGGCCGGGCCGATCTCGTTGACGCCGATGCCGATGGCCTTGACGGTGCCCTCGGCGCGCAGCTTGGCGAGCGCCCGAAAGGAGCCGGCGACGGCTTCGCGCAAGCGTTGCCCGAAGGCTTCCTCGGTGCCGTGCGTCCAGACATCGACGTCGTGGATCAGGGCGATATCGATGCGTTCGATGCCAAGCCTTTGCAGGCTGTCCTCGAATGCGCGCATCGTTCCGTCGTAGCTGTAGTCGTATTGCGGTTGCATGTTGAGCCCGCCGGCCCATTGACCGCGGTCGATGCGGGCCGGATCGGTCGGGATCAGGCGGCGGCCGACCTTGGTGGACAGCACGTAGCTCGCACGCGGCTTCTGGCGCAGGACATGGCCGAAACGGTGCTCGGAGAGGCCGTAGCCGTAGAGCGGCGCGGTGTCGAAGAGGCGGATGCCGCGCTCATAGGCGGTCTCGAGCGTGGCGAGGGCGCGTTCCTCGGGAATCCGCTCATAGAGATCACCGAGCGGTGCGCCGCCTAGACCGAGACAGGAGACGCTGAGGCCGCTGCGGCCGAGAGGGCGAGTTGTGCTGAGGTCCATGATTCTTCCGTGCGAGTTGGCGGATGACGCGGGTGAGAGGCCAAGCATAGCACGGGAAGCGGTGACGGGCGGGAGAGCGGGTTCAGGCGGGCGGCGGAGCGGGTGCGTGCGATGGCTCCGCGTTCGGCAGGCCGTGGGTGCGGAGGTGGTAGCGGAACTGGTGATAGGTGAGCCCGAGAGAGCGGGCGGCGTGCCGCTGATTGAAGCGCGCGGCCTCGAGGGCCTGGCGGAGGAGTTCTCCCTCATAGGCGCGGACCCGGGCTCGGAAATCGGATGACGATGGCTGGGAAGAGGGTGGCTGGATGGGGGCGGCCGCGGGTGCGGATCGCCGCAGCTCGAAGGGATTGAAGTAGAGCCTGTCGAGCGGACGGTCGGAGCGGGTCATCCGGTAGACGCTGCGCTCAATGACGTTGCGGAGCTCGCGGACATTGCCGGGCCAGGGGGCCTGATCGAGCTCTCGGAGTGCGGCATCGGTGAAGCCGGGAAAATAGTCGCGCCTGAGTTCGCTCGTCATGCGGGTTGCGAAGTGCCGGGCGAGGAGGCGAATGTCGGAGGGGCGTTCGCGCAGCGGCGGAATCAGGACCACATCGAAGGCGAGACGATCGAGAAGGTCGGGGCGAAACCGGCCGGACGCGGCGAGTTGGGGAAGATCGGCATTGGTGGCGGCGACGATGCGGACATCGACGTGGTGTTCGGCATTGCCGCCGACGCGTTCGAAGCAGCCATATTCGATCACGCGCAGAATCTTTTCCTGCACGGCGAGGGAGGCGTTGGCGATCTCGTCGAGGAAGAGGGTGCCGCCGTCGGCGAGCTCGAAGCGGCTGGCGCGCCTTCGCTGAGCGCCGGTGAAGGCGCCGGCCTCGTGGCCGAACAGCTCGCTGTCGAGCAGGCTTTCGGCGAGGGCGGCGCAGTTGAGCTTCAGGAACGGCTTGTCCCAGCGGGTGGAGAGATAGACGAGGCGGTTGGCGATGACCTCCTTGCCGACGCCCCGCTCGCCGCAGAGGAGGACCGGGCGGTTGAGGGGCGCGAGCTGGGAGACATGGGTGAGCATGTCGAGGAAGGCGGGGCTTTCGCCGATCGGGGTGGGATCGGCGATTGGCGACGGGGGTTCGATTGTCATGGCGTATTTTGGCAATAGTTAGCGTAAATTTTCAACTGATTGCGCCGAAGGCTGGCGGCATGGAGGAAAAATCCTTTCTTTTCAATGGATCGTGTGGCCGGCGAACGATGGCACGGGGGTTGCAGAAAGGTTGAGCGCCCGGGGGCCCTGGCGCCCGGGTGATCAGCCAGAAGGATCGCCACCATGGGAATCTTCTCCCGCCTGACCGACATCGTGAATTCGAACCTCAACGCGCTGCTCGATCGCGCCGAGGATCCGGAAAAGATCATCCGGCTGATCATCCAGGAGATGGAAGACACCCTGGTCGAGGTGCGGAGTGCGGCGGTCAGGAGCATCGCCGAGAGGAAGCGGCTCGATCGCAGCGCAGCCGAGTTGCGCGGGCAGCAGGAAGACTGGCAGCGCAAGGCGGAGCTTGCCGTGACCAAGGGGCGCGACGATCTCGCCAAGGCGGCGCTGCACGCGAAGGCGCGCGTCGGCCAGAACCTCAAGGCGCTCGAGGGGCAGCTTGCCCAACTGAGCGAGGCGCTGGCGCAGCAGAACGAGGATATCGGCAAGCTGCAAGCGAAGCTCAGCGACGCCAAGGCGCGGGAGAAAAGTCTCGCCGCGCGGCACAAGACGGCGGCGGCGCGGCTGAAGCTGCGGACCAAGCTCTATGACGAGCGAATCACCGACGCGTTCGCGCGCTTCGAGCAGGTGGAGCGCACGCTCGATGTCATGGAGGGGCAGGTGGAAGCGCATGAGCTTGGGCGGAAGCCGGCACTGAGCGACGCCTTTGCGGAACTGGAAGCCGATGCCGGGCTGGAGGAGGAGTTGGAGGCGTTGAAGTCCCGCCTGGGCAACCGCATCGCGCAACCCGCGAAGGCGTAGGGCCGTGACGGTGTTCTTCTTCGTTCTTGGAATCATCTTCCTTGTCGTTGTCGCGCCGCTTTGGATCCTGGCGCATTACCTGACGCGCTGGCGGAGTGCGCGGGCGCTTTCGGTTGAAGATGAGCGCGCGCTTGGCGAACTCTGGAGCGCGGCGCAGCGGATGGAAGCGCGGCTGGCCAATGTCGAGCGGGTGCTGGACGCCGAGACACCGGGCTGGCGGGCGGAAACGGAGGCAGATCAGCGATGAATCTCGGCTGGCAATCCGGCTTTGCGCTTTATCGCGACCGGGAACATGCCTGGCTTGGCGGCGTGTGCGCGGGGATCGCGGACTATCTCGGCGTGGGCCCGGCGGCGGTGCGGCTGGCCGCCATCGTGGCGCTGATCTTCTTCGCGCTGCCGACGGTGACGGTGTACGTGGCGCTGGCGATCGTGCTGCCGGCGCGGCCGGCGCGTCAATTTGCGAGCGCGGCGGAGGAGGATTTCTGGCGTGGTGTGGCAAGAGAGCCGCGCCAGACCACCTCGGCGCTCCGCCAGCGCTATCGCGAACTGGAATACCGGCTGCAGCGCCTGGAGCGGGCGGCGACCTCGGAAGAGGTCATGCTGCGCCGGCGTTTTCGTGATCTCGGGGATCGGCCATGACGTTGCTTCGCCTGGTTCTGAATGTGCTGTGGATCATCACGGGCGGCATCTGGATGGCGGCGGCCTGGATCATCGCCGGCTGCCTGATGCTGATCAGCATCGTCGGCATTCCGTGGGCATGGTCGGCGTTCAGGATCGCGGCCTTCACCCTGCTGCCGTTCGGGCATCGCGCGGTGCGACGGAGCCGCTTTACGGAACGGGGTGGTCTCGGCACGGGGCTGCTTGGCTTGCTCGGGAATATTGTCTGGCTGGTGCTGGCCGGGTGGTGGCTGGCGCTCGGGCACCTCGTGGCGGCAGTGCTGCTGGCCGTGACGGTGATCGGCATCCCGTTTGCGTGGGCACATCTGAAACTGGCGGGGCTGGCGCTGTGGCCGGTCGGCACCGAAATCGTGCCGATCGGTGCGCGGCTGAGGCCAGAAATCTCCTACTGAGGCGAAGCGAGGCGGCGACGGCAGGCGATGCGACTCGTTTCTGTTCCAGAACATTCTGCCGCGCGCCGTGGCCGCGTCTTCTCCGTGCGATCCCCGTGGCGATCACCCGTGTCATCTGAACGCTCCTGCCACCCGATTAGAAAACGAGGCAGGCCTCGGTGAGCAACTGCCAGGTGCCAGCGCCCGTCGGGCGCAGCGCGTTGTAGTAGGCACCCACTTCGAACTTGACCGGCAGCTTGCCTCCGAGCTTGATGACGCGCCCCGCCTGCACGCCCACGGGCAAGGTCCACTTCTCCCCTCCCGTGTCCCAACTGGCGGTCACTATCGGCACGCTCCCTGCGAACCATCCGTGACCGAAATTGTAGTTGAAGAACGGCTCAAGCAGGAACGTGTTATATCGCGTGCCGCCGCGACCCGTCGTGCCGCCAAGCGAAAAGATGTCGTTGACCAGCACGCCGGCGACGATCGGTCCCGCCAGCTTGACGACAACGAAGGACGGACCGAGACCCCAGACGTTCGAGCCGAGCGCCTTATTGCCGATCGTCGGGAGCTGCGTGACCGGGCCGGCACCCCAGACCCAGCCGTCCACAGGGTTTTTCGGTGAAAGGAACGCGGTAAAGGTTGTCGGGGCGACCCCAAATGGCGGCGCGCTCGCGGCCGGCTGGAAGGACGGGCTCCAAACGAGCGGCAGGACCGTGCGCGTGATCACGTTCCAGTCCTCGCTCACATGGATCGGGACGACTGGCTGGATTTCGAGAATGTCCTCTGTCCCCTTGTTCGGTCCGACGTTGAAGTTCGTGTAGTTCGTGAACGGCACGCTGATCAGATCGCCGACCGGGTTCTGCAGCTTCTTGGCAATCGCTGTCGTATCGTCGGTTGCTGGCGGATCTGGGGTCGAGTCTGGGGTCGGGCTGAGCGCGTCGCCCGGAGGTTGCCCGACGCGAATTGTCAGAGCCTCGGCGGGCGATGGCGATTGTTGGGCATGGACCGGTGCGGCAAGTCCAAGTGCGGCGACAGTGACCAAAATCTGACGCCGAATCGTCCTCATCTTTGCGTTGCCTCCCTGTCGGGCCGTTCCTGGGCGGTGCATGTCGGTGACAATCCGCGCCATCAGGCCATCGCATGCCACTGCAGGGCAGGCAAACAAGTCGCACGAACAAGTGCCCGTGTCGTCCGAAGGCAGGCATGCCAATGCGTTGATCGGAATTGCCGAACGCGCAAACTGCCACGTTTCATGGAATCGCTGTGCTGAGGGCGATGGTCTCCGCGAGGCTTTCGCCACAGACCTCAGGAGGGTGCCGGAACGGGGGCGGCCTGATGCGAGGCCTTTGCAGCCGGCCGCACGGTCTGGATGACCTCGAATCCCTCGAATTCGGGATGGCCGAGATAGAGCGGCTTCCTGCTGCCGGCGCTCTGGTGGGCGAGGCGAAATGCCTCCGAGCGCGTCCAGGCTTCGAAGGTGGCGCGGCTTTTCCAGATCGTGTGCGAGGCATAGAGCACGTGGTCGTCGCGCGCGGGTCCGCGCAGCAGATGGAACTCGACGAAGCCCGGCACGGCCTGCAAGTGGGTATCGCGCTCTTTCCAGACACTCTCGAATTCGGCTTCACAACCGGCGAGCACCTTGAAGCGATTCATGGCGATGAACATGGCCGGCTTTCCCTGAAGCGGCTGAGGCCAAGCGAAGCATATCCCCGGGCGGGGAGCGAGGGAAACCGGGGCGGGCGAGCGTTGCCGTTTGCAACACTTGGTCAATCGATTGCTGCGCTAGACTGAGCGGATGCAGGAAGCCGCTTTTCACGCGCTGACCCGCTTCGGCCTTGGTGGCGGGCCGGCGGAGGCCGCACCGCGAGACCCGCGGGGCTGGCTTGCCGCGCAGCTCGAAGGTCCGGATCCGGCGCTTTCCAGCGAACGGTTCCGCGGGCTTCCGAATGGTGCGGCAGCGCTTCACGTCATCCGGGAGGACGCCAGAGAGAGAAAGCGGCTGCTGGCGGCGGGGATCCCGCTCAAGGGTCATTTCAAGTCAAAGGCGTTCCAGTTCTTTCTCGACGATGCGCGGGCGCAACTCGACTGGGCTGTGACGACCCCCGCACCGTTTCGCGAGCGGCTGGTCTGGTTCTGGGCCAATCATTTCACGATCAGCATACACCAGGGAGGGGTTGCGGCGCTGGCCGGTGCGTTCGTGCGCGAGGCGATCCGCCCGCATGTGACGGGCAGCTTCACCGAGATGGTGCTGGCCGCCGAGCGGCATCCCGGGATGCTGCTTTATCTCAGCAACGCCAGGTCGGTCGGGCCGGAGAGCCGCGTGGGGCGACGAACCGGGCGCGGGCTCAATGAAAATCTCGGCCGGGAATGCATGGAGCTGCATACGGTCGGGCTGGCAGCACATTACAACCAGGCGGACGTGACCAGCATGGCGAAACTGCTGACGGGCTGGTCGGTTTCGCCGGAACGACCGCCGACGGGATTCCTGTTCCGCCCATGGGCGCACGAGCCGGGGCCGCAGATGGTGCTCGGCAGGCGGTTCCCGGCGGGCGAGGAAGGCGGGATCGAAGCACTCCGTTTCCTCTCCACCTATCCGACCACCTGGCAGGAGCTGGCGCGCAAGCTGGTGCGGCATTTCGTGGCGGACGACCCGCCCAGGCCGGCGGTGGAAAAGATCGCCGGCGTGCTGGCTGCGAGCGGGGGCAATCTCGGCGCGGCTTCGCGCGCGCTGATCGCCCTTCCGGAAGCCTGGCAGCCACTGACGAAACTGAAGACGCCGCTGGAATATCTGGTTTCGGTGCGGCGGGCGATGGGGCCGCGCGGAACGGGCGCGTTTCCGTATCCGATGGTGCTGCGCAAGCTCGGCCAACCGCTCTGGTCGGCGCCGCTGCCGAACGGCTGGTCGGACCTGGCTCTCGACTGGGCGGGCTCGGATGCAGTGCTGGCGCGGGTTGGATTCGGCTACGGCGAGGCGCTCAGGGCGCGTGTCGAGGATCCGGTGAAATTGGCGAGCGCGGTTCTCGGGCCCCTGCTCCGCCCTGAGACGGCGCGCGCGATGAACCGCGCGGGCTCGCGCGAGGAAGCGGTGAGCCTGCTGTTCGCGGCCCCGGAATTCCAACGGCGATAGAGGCAGAGCCGAGATGCCGATGTGCTTGAGCCGACGCGAGACCTTGCTTGGGCTCTCCACCCTGCTGGCCACCGGGCCGGTCAGGGTTGCGTTCGCGGCGGCCGAAACGGAGCAGCGGTTCGTCGTGGTGCTGCTGCGCGGGGCGCTGGACGGGCTGGCGGCGGTCGTGCCGTACGGAGATGCCAACCTGCGCGGATTGCGTGCCGGGCTGCTGCCCGGCCCACCGGGAAGCCGGGGTGGTATTTTGGAGCTTGGCGGATTTTATGGGCTGCACCCGGCGCTCTCCGGGCTGCATGGCATGTACCGGGATGGCGCGCTGTTGGCGGTGCACGCGATCGCCGGGCCGTATCGCACACGGAGCCATTTCGAGG
>Ga0335075_10000476_pt1 | contig 71789 bp, 69 predicted proteins | sample Lox_Sample_24_FD_206723 | JGI IMG/M metagenome (GOLD analysis project Ga0335075, IMG submission 206723) | Soil microbial communities from Loxahatchee National Wildlife Refuge, Florida, United States - Lox_Sample_2.4 | ecosystem: Environmental > Terrestrial > Soil > Wetlands | place: USA... | reverse complement strand
TGCAGGCGCAGACCAAGCTGCTGAAGCGCAGCGAGCACGTCATCGTGATGGCGGACAGCAGCAAGCTGCGGCGCAAGTCCGCGATGATCGTCGCGGGTCTCGACCGCATCAACACCATCGTCACCGATGACGGCGCGAAGCCCGAAGAGCTGGAGGAATTCCAGGCCGCGGGCATCAAGGTCATCGTCGCGAAGGTCACCGAGGAAGACGAGATCAAGAAGCTCGCCTGAGGGCGGGCCCGAGCAGAAGGGGGTTCCATTGTTCGAGCGCAGGTTTCTCATCGCGGCGCTGTGCGCCGGGGTTCTCGCCGGCTGCGGCCAGGGTGCGTCGGACGCGCCGGCGCGCACGCGCGTCGGCGTCGTCGCCAAGTCGCTGGGCAACGGATTTTTCGACGCGGTCCATGAAGGCGCGAAGGAAGCGGGCCGCGAGCTCGACGCGGAGGTCATCTTCGTCGGCCCGACGACGCCCACCGCCGAGGGCCAGATCGAGACGCTGAACTCGCTGATCGCGCAGCGCGTCGACGCGATCGCCGTGTCCGCCAACGATCCCGACGCGCTCGTGCCGACGCTGAAGAAAGCGCGCGCCCGCGGCATCAAGATCCTCTCGTACGACTCCGCCGTGGCGCCGGCCGGACGCGATGCGCACCTGGCGCCGTCGTCCGATCAGCTCATCGGCGAAACAGTCGTCGCGCTGATCGCCGAACTGATCCCCGGGGGCAAAGGCAAGTTCGCCGTCGTCTCCGCGACGCCGACGTCGACGAACCAGAATTCCTGGCTGGCCGAGATGCGCAAGGCGCTGGCCGCGCAGCCCGGGCTCGAGATGGTCGGCGTCGCGTACGGCGACGACGTCTCCGACAAGTCGTACCGCGAAGCGGTCGCGCTGCTACAGCAGCACCCCGATCTCGGCGTGCTGGTCAGCATCAGCTCGGTGGGCATCGTCGCCTCGGCGCGTGCGGTGCAGGACCAGGGCCTCGCGGGCAAGGTGAAGGTCACCGGCCTCGGGCTGCCGTCCGAGCTCGCCGGCTACGTGCAGAGCGGCGTCGTGCCGAAATTCGCGATCTGGAATCCCATCGACCTCGGCTACTCCACCATGCAGGTGGCGACGAAGCTGGCGCGCGGCGGTGACGTCACGAAGCCGGTGGCCGCGGGACGCATGGGCGAGATCACGTTCGGCGCCGACCAGGTCGGTGCGATGAGCAAGCCGTTCGTCTACGACGCCAGCAACGTGGCCGAATTCGCCAAGATCTTCTGAAGCGCGCCGGCGCCGTGTCCACGCCCCTCCTGACGCTGACCGACATCCGCAAATCCTTCGGCGGGGCGCGCGCGCTCGAGCGCGTGGCGCTCGAGCTGCATCCGGGTTCGGTCACCGCGTTGCTCGGCGAGAACGGCGCGGGCAAGTCGACGCTGGTCAAGATCCTGTCCGGCGTGCACCAGCCCGACGGTGGCGAGATCCGCATCGACGGCCGCGCGATCCGCATCGCCGATCCGGTGGCCGCGCGCGAGCTGGGCATCGGCGTGGTCCACCAGGAGTGCCTCGCCTTCGACAACCTGTCGGTGGCCGAGAACCTGTTCGTGAACAACCAGCCGGCGCGCCACGGCTTCGTGAACTGGCGCGAGCTGCGCGCCCGCGCCAGCGCGGTCCTGCGCGAGCTCGATGCCGGCTTCGACGCCGACCTGCCGGCAGCGCGGCTCAGCATCGCGCAGAAACACGTGGTGCAGATCGCCCGCGCGCTGGTGCACGACTCGCGCGTGCTGATCCTCGACGAGCCCACCGCGTCGCTGTCGCAGCGCGAATGTGCCGAGTTGTTCCGCATCGTGCGCTCGCTGCGCGACGCGGGCCGCGCGCTGCTGTTCATCAGCCACAAGTTCGACGAGGTGTTCGAGATCGCGGACCGCTACGCGGTGTTCCGTGACGGCGCCTCCGTCGGCGCCGGGCTGCTCGCCGACACCGACCGCGATGCGCTGATCCGCCTGATGGTCGGCCGCGACGTCGGGCAGCTGTTCCCGCGCGGCGAGACGGCGACCGGCGGCGACGAGCTGCTGCGCGTCGACGGCCTGCGCCGCGCCGGCGAATTCGCCGACATCTCGTTCGCGCTGAACCGCGGCGAGATCCTCGGCATCTACGGCCTGGTCGGCGCCGGCCGGACGGAGCTCGCGCAGGTGTTGTTCGGCGTGCAGCCGGCCGACGCGGGCCGCGTGACGCTGTCGCCCGCGGCACGTGCCGCGGGCATCGCGCTGGTGCCGGAAGACCGGCAATCGCAGGGCGCGGTGCTGCCGTTCTCGATCGCGGCGAACCTGGCGCTGCCGAATCTAGCGACGCTGGCGCCGCGCGGCTGGTGCGACGCCGCCCGCGAGACCGGCCTGGCGCGCGAGTGGATAGACCGCCTGGCGATCCGCGCCACGGGCCCCGACCAGGTCGTGCACAGCCTGTCCGGCGGCAACCAGCAGAAAGTGGTCATCGCGAAATGGCTGGCGCGCCGGCCTGCGGTGCTCGTGCTCGACGAGCCGACGAAGGGCATCGACGTCGGCGCCAAGGCGGCGGTGCACCAGGTGACCAGCGACTACGCGCGCGCCGGCAACGGCGTGATCATGATCTCGTCGGACCTGCCGGAGATCCTCGGCATGTCCGACCGCGTGCTGGTGATGCGCCGCGGCCGCCTGCGCGGCGAGTTCACGCGCGACACCGCGACCCCGGCGGCGCTGCTGCGCGCGGCGAGCGACGCGTGAGCGCGGGCGTGCTGCGCGGCTTCAGCGACACGGGCCGGCGCGATCTCGCGTTCGGCGTGCTGACGTTGCTGCTGTTCGGCGCGGTCGTCGCCGTGTTCCCCGGCTTCGCGTCGCCGCGCAACGTCGCCGGACTGCTCGACGACACGTCGATCCTCGTCATGCTGGCGCTGGGCCAGATGCTCGTGATCCTGGTGCGCGGCGTGGACCTGTCCGTCGCGGCGAACCTGGCGCTGTGCGGCATGCTGGCCGCGTTGTTCAATCGCGCGTATCCGGGCGCGGGCGTGCTGCCGGCGGTGCTGCTCGCGGCCGGCGCGGGCACCTTGCTGGGCGCCTGCAACGGCCTGCTGGTGTGGAAACTGCGCCTGCCGCCGATCGTCGTGACGCTGGGCACGATGTCCGTCTACCGCGGCGTCATCTATCTGCTGTCGCGCGGCGAGTGGGTCAACGAGAACGAGATGTCGCGCGAATTCCTCGCGTTTCCGCGCGGGACATTCCTCGGCCTCACGACGCTCTCGTGGCTGGCGATCGTCATCGCCGCGCTCTTCGTCGTGGCGCTGCGGCGCACGCGTGTCGCGCGCGACCTGTACGCCGCGGGCGGCAATCCGGAAGCCGCCGCGTATTCGGGTATCGACGCGGGCCGCATGCAGTTCCTCGCGTACACGATCTGCGGCGCGATCGCCGGGCTCGCGGGTTGCCTGTGGGTGTCGCGTTTCGCGGTGGCGTACACCGACATCGCGCTGGGTTTCGAGCTGCAGGTCATCGCCGCCTGTCTCATCGGCGGCGTCGCGATCGCCGGGGGCGTCGGCAGCGCCGTCGGCGTGGTGCTCGGCTGCGTGTTCATCGGCATCATCCGCAGCAGCCTGCCGCTGGTCGGCATCTCGCCGTTCTGGCAGATGTTCATCAACGGCGCGGTGATCCTCGTGGCGGTGCTGCTGTCCGCACGGCGCCGCGAACATCCGCGCACGGTGCTCGAGAGCGCATGAACCCGGCGAGACTACTGCGCTGGGAGGCGATGCTGGCGCTCGTGCTGGTGCTCGAGATCGTCGTGTTCTCGTCGCTGTCGCCGTATTTCCTCAGCGTCGACACCCTGTCGGACGCCACGTTCAATTTCACCGAGCGCGCCCTGATCGCGCTGCCGCTGGCGTTGTTGATCATCGCCGGCGAGATCGACATCTCCGTCGCCGCGATCATCGCGCTGGCGTCGGTGGCGATGGGTCTCGCGGCCGGGCAGGGCGTCGGCACGCCGGGACTGGCCGCCATCGGTCTCGGCACCGGGCTCGCGGCGGGCGCGATCAACGGCGCGCTAGTCACGGTCGGCCGCGTGCCGTCGATCGTCGCGACCATCGGCACGATGACGCTGTTCCGCGGCGCCGCGTACGCGGTGCTCGGCGACCGCGTGCTGAAGGACTATCCACCGTCGTTCGCCACGTTCGGGCAGGGCTACCTCGCCGGTCCCGTGTCGATCGAGCTGGCGTTGTTCGTCGTGTTCTCGCTGGCGTTCGGACTCTTCCTGCATCGCACACGCTGGGGCCGTGCCGTGTACGCGATCGGCGCGAACCCGGTGGCCAGCCGCTTCGCCGGCGTCGCCGTGGACCGATACCGCTTCGTGTTGTTCGCGGTCACGGGCTTGTTCTGCGGGCTCGCGGCCGTGTTGCTGACGTCGCGGCTCGGCTCGACGCGGCCGTCGATCGCGCAGGGCTGGGAACTCGAGATCATCAGCATGGTGATCCTGGGCGGCGTGTCCGTCTGGGGTGGAAAGGGCAGCATCGTCGGCGTCGTGCTGGCGGCGCTGGTGTTCGGGCTCGTGACATTCGGCCTCGGCCTGATGAATATTCCCGGCATCGTCATGTCCATCTTCACGGGGGCGCTGTTGATCCTGGTGGTCGCGATCCCGGCGTTGCTGAGCCGCCGCCGATGAGCACGGGCCCGCTGATCGCGGTGTTCGACGTCGGCAAGACCAACGCGAAGATCGCGCTGGTGGACCCGGCGCTCGGCCAGGAGATCTGGAGCGCGCGCCGGCCCAACGAGATCGTCGACGGGCCCGACGGGCGCGAGCTCGACGTCGTGCGCATCGAGACGTGGTTGCTGGATTCGCTGCGCGCCGCGCCGGAGCGCGAGCGCGTGGTGGCCATCGTGCCGATTGCACACGGCGCCGCCGCCGTCCTGCTGGATCACGACGGCGCCGTGCTGGCCGCACCGGACTACGAAGACCCGCGGTTCGACACCGTCGCCGACGAATACGCGCCGCTGCGCGATGCCTGGACGCTGACGTATTCGCCGCACCTGCCGCTGGGTCTGAATCTCGGCCGCCAACTCTTCTATATACAGACGCGCCGCCCCGCGTTGTTCGACCGCTGCGCCCACATCCTCACCTACCCGCAGTACTGGTCGTGGCGGCTGTCCGGCGTGATGTCGACCGAAGTCACGTCACTGGGAACGCACACCGACCTCTGGCGGCCGCACGAGCAGACGTACTCGCAGCTGGCGCGCAAGCAGGGCTGGGCGCGGCGCATGCCCTCGATGCGCAATGCCTGGGACCGCCTGGGTCCGCTGCGCGCCGGCATCGCCGCCGCCACCGGACTGCCGGCGGATTGCGAAGCGGCCTGTGGCATCCACGACTCCAACGCTTCCTACCTGCGCTTCCTGATGGACCGCGAGCGCGAGGCGTTCACCGTGGTGTCGAGCGGCACGTGGACCATCGTGATGGCGAACCGCGGCGACCTGCGGCGGCTGCGCGAGGACCGCGACATGCTCGCCAACGTCAACGCGTTCGGCGCGCCGGTGGCGACCGCGCGCTACATGGGCGGGCGGGAATACGAGACCATCGCCGGGGGCGCGGAAGCACCCACCGTCGACGCCGTGATCGAAGTGATCGCGCAGGGCGCGATCGCGCTGCCGTCGTTCGCCAGCGCCGGGCCTTATGCCGGTCGCGAAGGCCGCATCGAGGGCGACGAATCGCTGAGCGGCACGCGCCGCGCCGCGCTCGCGACGTTGTACGCCGCGCTGATGACGGCGCAGCTGATCGAGTCGCTCGGCGCGGCCGGCGAGATCTTCGTCGACGGCCCGCTGGCGCGGAACCCGCTGTTCCCGCGGTTGCTGGGCGCCTGCGTGCCGGTCGGCACGGTGCGCATGTATCCGGAGGGCGGCGGCACGCGCGTCGCGGCGCACCTCGCCGGCCTGCGCTCGCCGGAGCCCGGCGCGATGACCACGGTGGTACCGCTGCGCGTGCCGGGACTGCTGGAATACCAGGCGAACTGGCGCCACCGGCTGCAGGACAAAGGGTAGCTAGGGCGCGAACTTCTTCACGCTGAACGAGATCGGCAGGCCGACCAGCACCATGTGCACCAGCAGTCCCTGAGTCAGCCCCGCGTACGTGTACGGTCCCGTGTTGTGCAGCGCCGAGAGCGGCAGCACGACGAGGTTCATCACCAGCCAGATCGCGATGCCGTAGAAGAGTCCGCAGATCAGCGCGTACTGCCGCAGGAACACGAGGCGGCGGCTGGCCGCGTAATACAACGCCGCGGCCACGCAGAGGATGGCGAAGTGCGTGACGAGGCCGAACGTCCAGATAACCATCGATTCGCTCTGAAATACGCCGGGGCCGAGGAAGCCGCCGGCGATCGCGCGCGGCACGCGCCACGAGAACGTGAACATCGCCATCAGGATGTCGAGCGTGGCGGCGATGCAGCCGCCGACGAAGATCGCGGGCAGGACGCGTGAATTCGTGGCGCGTGTGTTCATGCCGCCATCATGCGCCGCGACGTCCGCGCATGCACGAGCGTTCGCGCGCGTCCCGTTGCCGGGACTAACAACCCGCGATACACGTTTCGCCATTACCCGCGCGCCTGTCCCGGGTTAGGCTCCGCGCATGAAAACCCGCCTCGCCCTGCTGATGCTCGCGAGCGCCGCGCTCGCCTCCGCCGCCGAACCGCCGCGCGCCGTGAACGTGACGGTGGATGCGACGAAGACCGAGGGCGCGTTGCGCCCCGTGTGGCGTTTCTTCGGCGCCGACGAGCCGAACTACGCGACGATGAAGGACGGCCGCAAGCTGCTGGCGTCGCTGGGCGCGTTGCGCGACGACGACGTATTCTTCCGCGCGCACAACCTGCTGAACACCGGCGACGGCACGCCGTCGTTCAAGTGGGGCAGCACGAACGCGTACACGGAAGCCGCGGACGGCAAGGCCATCTACGACTGGACCGTCGTCGACCGCATCATCGACACGTACCGCGCGCGCCGCGTGCGGCCGTATCTGCAGATCGGCTTCATGCCCGAGGCGCTGTCGAGCGCACCGCCGGGCACCGCCTATCAACATCCGTGGCGGCCGGGCTTCGACTACCGGCTGATCGCGACGGGCTGGAGCTGGCCGCCGAAGGACTACGCCAAGTGGGGCGAGCTCGTGTACCAGTGGACGAAGCACAACGTCGAGCGTTACGGCCGCGCCGAAGTCGAGAAATGGTGGTTCGAGGTGTGGAACGAACCGAACCTGCCGGTGTACTGGCAGGGCACGCCGCAGCAGTTCTACGAGCTGCACGACGTCGCGATCGCGGCGGTGCGCCGCGCGTTGCCGACGGCGCGTGTCGGTGGCCCGGACGTCGCGAGCAACGGCGGTGCGTTCATGGACGGGTTCCTCGAGCACGTCACCGAGGGCACCAACTACGCGACCGGCGGGAAAGGCACGCCGGTGGATTTCCTGTCGTTCCATTCGAAGGGCAAGCCGTCTTTCGTCGATGGCCACGTGCGCATGGGCATCGGCACGCACCTGGCGGAGGTCGACAGCGGTTTCACGAAGGTGCTGTCGAAGCCGGCGCTCGCGACGAAACCCGTGGTCATCGGCGAGAGCGACCCCGAAGGCTGCGCCGCGTGTCCCGGCGCGCAGAACGCGTACCGCAACGGCACGCTGTATTCGAGCTACACGGCGGCCAGCTTCGCGCGCATCTGGGAGCTGGCGCGCCGGCGCGGCGTGAATCTCGAGGGCGTGTTGTCGTGGTCGTTCGAGTTCGAGGACCAGCCCTGGTTCGCCGGGTACCGCCAGCTCGCGACCAACGGCGTCGACCTGCCGGTGCTGAACGTGTTCCGGCTGTTCGCCAAGCTCGGCACCGACAAACTACCGGCGCGCAGCGACGCGCAGGTGCCGCTCGACGAGCTGATGAGCGGCGGCGTGCGCGGCGCTGCCGACGTCGGCGTGCTCGCGACGCGCACGCGCGAGGGCCTCGCGGTGCTGCTCTGGCACTACCACGACGACGACATTCCCGGCCCGGATGCCGCGGTTCGCCTGGCGATCGACGGCCGCGTGCCGGCCGGCACGCGCGCCACGGCCTGGCGCGTCGACGGCTCACATGCGAACTCGTTCGCGGCGTGGCAGGCGATGGGTTCGCCGCCGTCGCCGAATGCGGCGCAATACGCGGCGCTCGAAGACGCGGCCACGCTGCGTGCGGAGCCGGTGGACATCGCGATCGCGAAACGTCGCGCGACCATCGACATCACGGTGCCGCGACAAGGGGTGGCGTTGCTGCTGATCCCCGGCGCCTGAGGGTCACGGGATGCGAGGCATTCGCATTGTCGTTTGCAACCCTGACAACCCCGCTTTCGTTGGCTACCATGCGTGCCACGTCGAAAACGCACGAGGCTCGCCATGACCGATTCACCGCTCGACGCGCCGCTCACGGAAAAAGTGATCGCCGCCCTGAACCACATCCTCGAGCTCGAGCTCGCCGGCGTCGTGCGCTACATGCATTACAGCTTCATGGTGTTCGGCCACAACCGCATCCCGATCGTCGCGTGGCTGCGCGACCAGTCGAACGAATCCAACGCGCACGCGGTCCTCGCGGGCGAGCACATTACGGCGTTCGGCGGCCACCCGTCGCTGAAGATCGGCGGCCTGCTCGAGACGCACCAGCACGACGTGAACGAGATCCTGATCGAGGCGCACGAGCACGAGAAGGAAGGCCTGGGCGCGTACTACGCGCTGCTCGAGCTGGTCGCCGGCAAGAACATCCTGCTCGAGGAATACGCGCGCGACCAGATCGCGGCGGAAGAGATGCATCTCGCGGACATCCGCAAGATGATGCGCAAGCCGGGTTCGATCCGCTAACTACTCACGGCGCCGGGGTCGCGCTCGAGGAAGCGCAACGACCACTCGAGCGGCGTCTCGGCGTCGTGTTTGTAGGCGCGCCGCCAGGCCGGCGGCGCGATCTCCCGCCAGCAACGTTCCGTCGAGCCGCCGACCAGCACCGCGGGACCCGGCGTGAGCTGGAAGCCGCGCGCTGCCGAGAAGTTCTCGATCGCGGACGGGCTCCAGAACGCGTAACCGAGCGGCTTCGCCGCATCCGCCGCGCGCAGCGCCGCGATCTCCGGCGACAGCGTGTCCGGCGCCACCGTCGAATACACCGCCTTCGTGTGCACGCGGAACCGCGAGCTCAGCGTCGTCACGGCGGCGAGATGTTCGGGCTGGCGCAGCGCCGCGTCGCTGGTCGGGTACCAGATCTCGGTGCCCGCGGGGATCGACTGCGAATCGACGACGTGTTGCGCGAGCTCGCGTACGCCACCCTTCGCGGTCAGCGAGACGCGGATGCCGCGCGACTCGAGCGTCGCGGACGTCGTCGGCGAGATCGCGGCGACGCGCGTGCCCGGCGGCACCTCGATGCGCGCCGCGGCGGCGCGGCTCGTCACGAACAGCAGCGCCGATCCCTGCGCGCCGATGCGGCGCAGCTCGGGCCAGTCGAGCCACTGGTGATCGATGCACGGCAGCGCGAGCGCGGCGAAGCCCTGCCGCCGCAGCTGGATGACGACGCTGTCGGCGTGCGGCTGCGACTTGGTGATGAGCCAGGTGGTCAAATTTCGACTCCGTCACGATGTTAGACCCGGGCGCCGCCGGCCGCGCGCGCCGTGACACAGCTGTGACAGACCCGCGGGGCACGGGACGTAGGATTTCGCCCGATTTTCCAGGAGTTTATCCCTCGATGCATTCGCGTGAGCGGTTCCTCGCGGCGCTGCGCGGTGACGCGCTCGACCGACCCCCGGTGTGGCTGATGCGGCAGGCCGGTCGCTACTTGCCGGGTTATCGCGCGCTGCGCGCCGAGCACAGTTTCTGGGACGTGTGCCAGAACCCCGAGCTCTCGACGCGCGCCGCGCTCGAGCCGCTCGATCGTTACGCCCTCGATGCGGCCATCGTGTTCTCCGACATCCTCGTCGTGCCGCTGGCGCTGGGTCTCGGCGTCACGTTCGGCAAGGGCGAAGGCCCGATCATCGCGAAGCCGCTGCGCACCGCCGCCGACTACGACGCGTGGCAGCTGGACGGCGCGCTCGAGCGCATCGCCTATCTGCCGCGCGCGGTCGCGCACCTCAAACAAACCTTGCAGGACCGCTACGGCATCCTCGGTTTCGCCGGCGCGCCGTTCACGCTGTTCGCGTATTGCGTCGAAGGCGGCGGCAGCGACGATTTCCGTGAAGCGCGCCTGCTGATGCATCGCGAGCCGGATCTCGCCCGCCGCGCGCTGAACACCATCGCCGACATCGTCGCCGATCTGCTGCTGGCGCAGGTCGACGCGGGCGCGGACGCCGTGCAGCTGTTCGATTCCTGGGGCGGGCTGCTGGCGCCGGACGAATACCGCGACTTCGCGCTGCCGGCGCTCCAGCGCATCACCGCGAAGCTGAATGCCCGCAAGGTGCCGACGCTGCTGTTCGTGCGAGGCGGCCATCACCTGCTGCCGCTGCTCGGCGAAAGCGGCGTCACCGGCTTCTCGCTGGACTGGCGCACCGAGTGGGAGGTCGCGCGTTCGCTGTACCCGAAGCACCTGCTGCAGGGGAACATCGATCCGATCCTGTTGCTGGGCAAGCCCGAGGTCATCCGCCAGCGCACGCGTGCGCTGCTGGAGACGATGAAAAAGACCACGGGCGGCCGCAGCTGCATCCTCAATCTCGGCCACGGCATCCTGCCGGGCACGCCGCCGGAAACGGTCGCGGCCATGGTCGAAACCGCGGCGGAATTCCGCTGACGTCATGATCCCGCTGGCGCTCGTCGGCATGAGTTACCGCGAAGCGCCGTCGGCGGTGCGCGCGGGGCTCGCGACGTTCGATTCGGGCTCCAGCGGGCCCTCGAAGCAATTGCTCGACTCGGGCGAGATCACCGGCATCGTGCGCATCGAGAGTTGCGCGCGCGTCGAGTGGCTGATGGCCTCGCCGCGGCCCGCGTGGGCCGCCGAGTTGTTCGGCGCCACGCTGATGAGCGCCGGCGAGAATCCCGATCACCTGCGGCCTCGCGTGCGCCACGGCGCCGCGGCGGTCGGCGGCCTGCTGCGCGTCGCGGCCGGGCTCGATTCGGTCGCGCAGGGCGAACACGCCATCGGCAACCAGGTCCTGCGCTCGTTCGAGCGCGCGCACGAGGCCGGCACGATGTGCCGCAACCTGCACGTGATGTGGCGCGGCGTCGGCGAGATGCTGAACCGCGCGCGGCGCGTGTTGCCGCAGGGCCGCGTCGGGGGCGTGCAGCAGCTGGTCATGCAGCGGCTGACCGACATCTCGCGTGATGCACCCATCGCGGTGTTCGGCCTGGGCGAGATCGGCCGCGCGATGCTGCGCGCGCTCGCGGATGCGGGCTTCACCGCCGTCGAGAGTTTCAACCGTGCGAGCATGCGCGCCTTCGAAGCCGCACTGACTCGCGCGCAGGTGGTCATCGTCGCGTCCGGCGCGCCGGCCGCGTGGGCGACACTGCCCGACGGCCACGGCCGTCTCGCCTTCGACCTCGGTTCGCCGCTGCAGCTGCTGGCCGCGCCGGGCTGGCGATTGACCGAGCTCGACGAACTGCTCGATGGCCACGGCGCGGTGCTGCCCGAGTCCGAATACGCGGCGCTCGACGCCGAATGCGCGGCCGGCGTCGAGAAGATCTGCCAGACGCTGCTCGCGCCACCGCCCAGCGACACGCTGGCCGCGATGACCGCGATCCGCACGGAATTCATGCAGACCAAACTACCGGCCCTGCTGGAGGGCCTGCCGCCGCAGCGCGCGCGCAAGCTCACCTCCGAGGTGAACGCGATGCTGCACGAGTTCATCAGCGCCGCGCGGAAGGAACCATGAGCGCGAAGCACATCGGTTCGCGCGGCAGCGATCTCGCGTTGTGGCAGTCGCGCACGGTGCTCGCGGCGCTGCGCGGCGCCGGTGCCGCGGACTGGCATTCCGAGATCACCGTCGTCACGACGCGAGGCGACGTCGATCAATCCCTCTACCTGGCCGGCGGCGTCGAGAAGGGCTTCTTCACGAAGGAGCTCGAGGTCGCGCTGCTCGACCGGCGCATCGACCTCGTCGTGCATTCGCTGAAGGACCTGCCCACCGCGACGCCCGACGGCCTGCGCAACGTCACCATCCTGCCGCGCGCCACCGCGGCGGACTGGCTGCTGGTCCGCCGCGAATTCCACGCGCCGCGCACCGATGGATTGCTGCCGCTCGCGGCCGGCACGCGTGTCGGCGCGTCGTCGCTGCGGCGCGGGGCCTTGTTGGGCCGGTTCGCACCGCAGGCGGTCTCGGTGCCGCTGCGCGGCAACGTGCCCACGCGCGTGCGCAAGCTCGGCGTGCAGGACGGTGTCGACGCGATCATCCTCGCGGGCGCGGGCCTGTCGCGGCTGCAGCTCGATCTCTCGGCCTTCGTCGTGCTCGAGCTCGCGCCCGAGTGGTGGGTGCCGGCGCCGGGGCAGGGCGCGCTGGCCGCGCAGTGCCGCGCCGGCGACATCGCGATCGCCGCGCAGGTCGGCCTGCTCGCGGTCGCGTCGTGCGCACACGCCGTGCGCTGGGAGCGCGAGTTCCTGCGCGTCATCGAGGGCGGTTGCTCGACGCCGTTCGGTTGCCACGTCGTCGGCCACCGCGCGTATCTCGGCATCGCCGGCGCATCGGGCTGGCTGGCCAGCCAGGTCGAACTACCCAACTCCTCTCCAGCCAATGTTTCTCCAGAAGGATCACACAGTGACGAATTCATCCGCGGGGCCGTCGCCGGCTGCAAACCCGTCGACGCCGAAGGCCTTGCCCCAGGCACGGTCGGCCGAGCTCTACTCGCGCGCTGAGGCGCTGATCCCGGCGGGCGTGTCGAGCCCGGTGCGCGCCTTCCGCAAGGTCGGCGGCACGCCGGTGTTCTTCAAGAGCGCCGCGGGCGCGCACGCCGTCGACGAGGACGGGAACCGCTTCCTCGATTTCTGCATGGCCTGGGGTCCGCTGATCCTCGGCCACGCGCATCCGCGCGTCATCGAGGCCGTGCAGCGCGCGGTCACCGACGGGCTCGCGTTCGGCACCGCGCATCGCGGCGAAGGCGAGCTGGCGGAGCGCGTGCTCGCGGCCTATCCGTACGCGTCGCTGGTGCGCTTCGTCGTCAGCGGCACGGAAGCCGTCGCCACCGCGGTGCGCATCGCGCGCGCCAGCAACGGCCGCCGCCGCATCCTGAAATTCGACGGCTGTTACCACGGCCACGTCGATTCGCTGATGGTGAAGGCCGGCAGCGGCGTCATCACGCAGGGACTCGCCGACAGCGCCGGCGTCCCCGCGCCGGTCGCCGCCGACACGCTGGTGCTGCCGCTGGGCGACGTCGCCGCGCTCGAGCGCGCGTTCGCCGAGCAGGGCGGCGACATCGCGGCCGCCATCATCGAACCGCTGCCGGCCAACAACGGCCTGCTGCGGCAGACGCCGGACTATCTACGCAGGCTGCGCGAGCTCACCGCCGCCAACGGCACCGTGCTGATCTTCGACGAGGTGATCACCGGCTTCCGCTTCGGCTATCACGGCTACGACAAGGTCCTTGGCATCGAGCCGGACCTGACGACGCTGGGCAAGATCGTCGGCGGCGGCCTGCCGGTCGCGGCGGTGCTCGGCAAGAAGGCGCTGCTGTCGCAGCTCGCGCCGCTCGGGCCCGTCTACCAGGCGGGCACGATGGCCGGCAACCCGGTGGCGCTGGCCGCCGGCATCGCGACGCTGACCGAGCTCGCCGAGGGGAAGGTGTACGCACACCTCGAATCGCTGGGCAGACATCTCGACGCCGCCGTCGCGAAACATCCGGCGGGCAAGGTCGCGCAGTTCCCGCGCGTGGGCTCGATCGTCTGGCCGTACTTCGATCCCAGCGGCCCGGTGCCGCACACGGCGTCCGCGATCCCCGCGCAGCCGGTGACCGACTACCACCGCCGCTACCGCGGCTGGCTGTCGCGCGGCGTGTACCTGCCGCCGTCGGCATACGAGGTGTGTTTCCTGTCCGCCGCCCACACGACGGCCGACCTCGATAAACTGCTCGACGTCCTCGCGAGCGACGGAACGGTCTGATGCGGTCATCCCGGCGGCAGTGGTTTGCGGAACGCGTCGAGCTCATGGTGCTCGGCGTGACGCTCGTCGCCACCGCGTCGCTGGTGTTCTGGTGGACCATCCTGTTGCGCGGCGAGATGCGCAACAACGAGTTGCTCGAGAACGAACTGCTCGCGACGCAGACGCAGCTGACGCCCGCGGAAATCGAGATGCGGCGGGACGAATTGCTCGAACATCACGACCGCCGCAAGGTCATGCTGGTCGGCGAATCCACGATGCTGGCGCTGCTGCTGTCGGGCAGTCTCGTCGTGTTGTTCCTGCTGGCGCAGCGGCGCCGGCAGCAGCGCGAAGACATGGAGAAGCTGCTGCAGTTCACGAGCCACGAGTTCAAGACCCCGGTGGCCGGCGTGAAGGGGCTGTTGCAGAGCCTCGCGATCGGCAGTATTCCCGAGGCGCAGCGCGCCGAGCTGATCCGGCTCGGCCAGCTCGAGTGCGACCGCCTCGAACATCTCGCGGAAACCATCCTCGCCTATCAACGCGCGATGGCGCGCGATCCGCGCGACGGCGCGCAGCGCATCGATGCCGCGCGCTTCATCGCCGACCTGCTGGCGCACCGCGCGCGTACGTCGAGCAGCGGCGACGTGCAGGTCGCGCTGATCGACGCGGTGCAGGTGCTCGCCGACAAGGACGCGCTGCGCGTGATCCTCGAAAACCTGCTCGACAATGCCAACAAGTATGGCGGCGGCAGCGTGAAGCTCGCGGCCGGCATCGCCGGCTCGATGTGGCGGCTCGACATCAGCGACCAGGGCCGCGGCTTCGCGCCCGAGATCGCCGAGCGATTGTTCGACCTGCACAACCGCGGCAGCGGCGATGGCGTGACGCATGGCGCGGGGCTCGGTCTCGCGATCGCGCGCCAGCTCGCGCGGCGCATGGGCGGCGACATCGTCGCGCGCAGCGCCGGGCCGGGGCAGGGCGCGGTGTTCACCGTGACGCTCGAGCTCGCGCCGCCCGAAGCCGCGCCGGCCACGGCGGGAGCGGCGCATGGTTGAACGCATCGCCATCGTCGAGGACGAACGCCTGGTGCGCGAGCTGGTCGCGGTGAACCTGCGGCACGCGGGGTACGAGATCGTCGCCGCGGAGAATTTCGAGGAAGGCCGGGCGTTGCTGGCGAAGCGCGAGTACGACCTCGCGATCCTCGACGTGATGCTGCCCGGCGGCGACGGCTTCGCGCTGACGCGCTACGCGCGCGATCTCGGCGTCGGCGTGCCCATCCTCATGCTGACCGCGCGCAGCGACACGCAGTCCAAGGTGCGCGGCCTCGATGCCGGCGCCGACGACTATCTACCCAAGCCGTTCGACGTCAACGAGCTGCTGGCGCGCGTGCGCGCTTTGCTGCGCCGGTCGAGCGGCCGGCCGGTCAGCGCGCCGCCGCGGCTGGCGTTCGCCGGCTTCTGGGTGCGTTTCGACACCGGCCAGGCGTTGACCAACGAGGGCGAGGTGTCGTTGTCGGACAAGGAGCTGCGCCTCATGGAAGTGTTCTCGGCCAACGAGAACCGCGCGCTGACGCGTACCGACCTGCTCGAAGAGGTTTGGGGCATGGATCAATTCCCCACCGACCGCACCGTCGACAACTTCATACTGCGGCTGCGCAAGCTGTTCGAGCCGGATCCCGAGAACCCGGTGCACATCGTGACGTTGCGCGGACGCGGGTATCTCTTCCGGAGCGCGCCTTGAGCGGGCCGATGCCGCGGCAGGTCACGCCGATCGGCACTGCCGAGATCGACGCTGCGCGCGAGTACTTCACCGGCCTGCACACGCGCCTGAGCGACGCCTGGGCCGCGCTGGATCCCGACAGCCCGCAGCGCCGCGACCAGTGGACGCGGCCGGCGGGAGAGCCGCTGTCCGGCACCGGCCGGCTGTCGCTGATCGAGAACGGCGCCGTGCTCGACCGCGCGGGTGTCGCCTTCAGCGACGTCACCGGCGCCAAACTACCCGCCGCCGCCAGCGAGCGGCACACCGAGCTCGCCGGCCAGCCGTTCCGCGCGATGGGCACGAGCGTCGTCGTGCATCCGCTGAATCCGTACGCGCCGACGTCGCATGCGAACGTCCGCCTCTTCACCGCGCGCGGCGGCGAGACCTGGTGGTTCGGCGGCGGCTTCGACCTCACGCCGGTCTATCCGTTCGACGAGGACGTGCGCCGCTGGCACGAGGCCGCGCGTGCCGCCTGCGAGCCCGCCGGCCCGCGCGTCTACGCGCAGCTGAAGGACACCTGCGACAAGTATTTCTGGCTGCCCCACCGCGGCGAGACGCGCGGCGTCGGCGGGTTGTTCGTCGACGACCTGAACGACGTCGCGGCCGACATCGGCGGGAACTTCGAGCATTGTTTCGCGCTGATCCGCCGCATCGGCGAGACCTATCTGCGCTCGTACGTCGAGCTCGTGCAAAGGCGTCGCGACACGCCGTTCGGCGAGCGCGAGCAGGCGTTCCAGCGCCTGCGCCGCGGCCGGTACGTGGAGTTCAATCTCGCGTTCGATCGCGGCACGCGCTTCGGGCTGCAGTCGCAGGCGCGCACCGAGTCGCTGCTGATGTCTCTGCCGCCGCGCGCCGAATGGCGCTACGACCATCACCCGGAGCCCGGCAGCCCCGAGGCGAAGCTCGCCGACTATCTGCGGCCGCGCGACTGGCTGGCCTCGTGAAGACCGGCGTCCTGCTGGTGAATTCCGGCACGCCGGCGACGCTGGCCACGCGTGACGTGCGCGCCTTCCTCGCTGGCCTGCTCGGCGATCCGCGTGTCGTCGAGCTGCCGCGCCTGCTGTGGTGGCCGATCCTGCACGGCATCATCCTGCGCGTGCGCCCGAAGGCGAGCGCGAAGAAATACGCCGCGATCTGGACGCCGGCCGGCTCGCCGCTCGCGGTGGAAAGCGAGGCGCTGCGCGCCGGGCTGGAGAGATCGCTCGCACCGCTGGGCATGCCGGTCGCGCTGGCGATGCTGTACACCGGCGGTGCGAAGGTGGCGGACGCCATCGCCGCGCTGCGCCGTGCCGGCTGCGGCGAGATCCTCGTGCTGCCGATGTTCCCGCAGAGCTGCGGCGCGACCACCGGCGCCGTCTTCGATCAAACTACTGCCGCGCTGCGCAGTGCCCGCGACGTGCCGGCGCTGCGTTTCGTCGCCGACTATCACGACGATCCCGCGTACATCGACGCGTTGGCCGCGAGCGTCTCCGACCACCGCCGGCAGCACGGCGCCGCGCGCCACCTGCTGATGTCGTTCCACGGCATCCCCGAATACTTCGTCGCCCGCGGCGATCCGTATCGCCGCCACTGCGAGAACACGGCCGCGCTGCTGGCCGCGCGCCTCGATCTGCCTGCCGACGGGTGGAGCCTGTCGTTCCAGTCGCGCTTCGGCCGCGCGCGCTGGCTGCAGCCGTACACCAGCGAAGTGCTGGCGGCGATGCCGGCGCGCGGCGTCAGACAGGTGCAGGTCATCTGCCCCGGGTTCGCCGCCGACTGTCTCGAAACGCTCGAGGAGATCGGCATGGAGAATCGCGACGTGTTCCTCGCCGCGGGTGGTGAATCGTACGGCTACATCCCCGCGCTTAACGGTCGCGCCGATCACGTCGCCGCGTTGCATGCGGTCGTCACGCGGCAGTCGGCGGCCGCGCCGGCGCTCGTCCCGGGAGTCATCGCATGCTCTGGTTGAAGGCGTTCCACGTCGTGAGCGTGGTGAGCTGGTTCGCGGCGCTGCTCTATCTACCGCGGCTGTTCGTCTACCACGCGCAGATCCAGAACGGCACGATCGAGGACGCCGTCGGCAACGCCCGCTTCAAGGTCATGGAGCGCAAGCTGTTCGGCATCATGACCGTCGCCGCCGTCCTGTCGCTGGTGTTCGGCGTGTCGATGCTCGCCAGCGCGCCGGACTACCTGCTGATGCACTGGCTGCAGGTGAAGCTGCTGCTGGTGTTCGGCGTGGTTGCGTATCACGGCGCCTGCTTCGCATTGCTCCAGCAATTCGCCGCCGACCGGAACACCCGGTCCGAGCGGTTCTACCGGATCTTCAACGAGGTCCCGGCCCTGCTGCTGATCGGCATCGTCATCCTGGTGGTGGTCAAGCCGTTCTAAGTCCTTGATCGTTCTACGGCTTGCAAAGGGCGGGGCGCCCTTTTATTCTTTTCCGCAAATGAGAAGCGTTCTTATTTGAGGTCTCCGATGCTCCCCACTCATATAAAAGAGTCCCCCGTTCCGCCCGCGCCGAAGCTGCGCACCGAGCGAACCGTCTCGACGAAGGAACTGCTCGGCGGCGCGCACCGCATCTGGATCGAACACGCGGCCGAGCGCTACCTGCTGCAGGTCACGCGCAGCGGCAAGCTCATCCTGACGAAATAGTCTTCCCGTCCCGGTCAGCCACCTAGGCCGCCGTCCCCCGGCGAGCGCCCAGGCAGCCAACCCTCGCGCGCCCCGGCGCGCCTAACCAGAGGTTGGCATGAAAGTCTTCCGTTTCCTCCTGTTGTCCGCGCTCGCGTCCGCCGCGAATGCGGCCGAGCCCACGCTCGACGAGATCACCGTCAGCGCGAACAAGATCGCGACGCCGCTGCTCGAGGTCCCTGCGACCGTCTCCGTCATCACCAGCGAGGACTCCGAGCGGCGCATCGACAACGACATCAAGGATCTCGTGCGCTACGAACCGAACGTCTCGGTGCGCAACAACGTCGCGCGCTTCGGTCTGTCGGACTTCAACGTGCGCGGCATCTCCGGCAACCGCGTGCTGATCGAGATCGACAACGTGCGCCTGCCCGACTCGTTCTCCATCGGCAGCTTCTCGAACGCGGGCCGCGACGGCATCGACCTCGAGCTGCTGAAGCGCGTCGAGATCGTGCGCGGCTCCGCGTCATCGCTGTTCGGCTCGGACGCCATCGGCGGCGTCGTCGCGCTGACCACGAAGGACCCGTCCGACCTGCTCGGCGACCGCAACGTGTATGCCGGCGCGCGCGGCACCTGGGGCCAGGCACACGAGAGCACGGGCGGCAGCGCGAGCCTCGCCGGCCGTCTCGGCCGCTTCTCGCTCCTCGGCGTGTATTCGCACCAGGAGAATGGCGACTACGACAACCAGGGCGACGTCGCCACGCCCGGTGCGACGCGCACCCGGCCGAATCCCCAGGACGGCTACGGCGACGCCGTGTTGCTGAAGGGGGTCTTCGACGTCAGCGATACGCAGCGCCTGAAACTCACCGTCGAAAACTCGCGCCACGATCTCGCCACCGACGTCGTCTCCAGCCGCACGGCGACGCCGGCGTTGGACACGACGCGCCTCACCGGCGACGACGAGGACGAGCGCCGCCGCGTCTCGCTCGAACACGAGTTCGACGAGGTCGGCCTGCCGTGGCTGGACGGCGGTGTCTGGCGCCTCTACGACCAGCACTCGAAGACCACGCAGTACACCACCGAGAACCGCACCGTCCGCAGCGCCGCCGGCACCAGCCTGCGCGTCCGCGACCGCGTCTTCCTCTTCGACCAGGACCTGCAGGGCGCCGAGGTCACGCTGCACAAGACCTGGGACACCGGCGCGGTGAGCCAGCGCGTCATCCTCGGCATCGAGTATCTCGAGACCGACTTCTCGCAGCTGCGTGGCGGCGTCGAGCGCAACCTGACCACCGGCACCAGCACCTCGCAGGTCGGTCCGGACCTCTTCCCGGTGCGCGATTTCCCGAATTCGACCACGCGTTCGACCGGCGTCTATCTACAGGACGAGGTGCGGGCCGGCCGCTGGATCTTCTCGCCGGCGCTGCGCTTCGACCGCTACGAGCTCGGCCCGCGGCGCGATCCCGTCTTCGCGGCGGACAACCCGGGCGTGACGCCGACCGCGCTCGACGACGATCACGTGTCGCCGAAGCTCGGCGTCGTGTTCCAGCCGCTCGACGACCTGGCGCTGTTCGCGAGCTACAACCACGGTTTCCGCGCGCCGCCATACGGTGACGTCAACGTGGGCTTCACGAATCTCGCGGGCGGCTACACCACGTTGCCGAACCCGGACTTGAAGCCCGAGAGCAGCGACAACTTCGAGGTCGGCGCAAAGTGGGCCGGCGACGCGGCGCGTCTCGACGTCAGCGCGTTCTGGAACACCTACGACGACTTCATCCAGTCGTTCGCGACGCTGGGCTTCAACCCGGGTACCGGGCTGCTCGAGTTCCAGTCGCAGAACCTGGATTCGGTGCGCATCTACGGCGCGGAGCTGAAGGCACTCGTGCCGTTCGGCGCGCTGCAGTGGCAGTCCGCCGTCGGGTACGCAAAGGGTGAGAACCGCGAGACCGGCCAACCGATCGACACGGTAGACCCGCTGCGGGTAGTCAGCGGCCTCAGTTACCGCCCGGCCACGGACACCTGGCAGACGGGGTTCAGCGTCACCTGGGTCGACGCGAAGAGCCCGCTGGATCCCGCGGTCTCGCAATACCTGCCGGCGAGTTACACCGTCGTCGACGTCTTCGGCGAGGTGAAACTGGGTGCACACCTCAAGCTCAACGCCGGCGTCTACAACCTGTTCGACGAGAAGTACTGGGACTGGGCCGACGTGCGCGGCCGTCCCGCCAACGACGTCGCGATCGACCGCTACACGCGGCCGGGCCGCAACGTCTCCGCCAGTCTCAAGATGGAGTTCTGACCATGGGCATCCGCAACAACTGGCTCGTGGCCGCGGCGCTGCTCGGCGCCGCGCAGTCGGTGAGCGCGCACGACGACGCCGGCTTCGAAGCCGACCGGCGCGCGATCCTCTCGATGGCCGGCGAGTTCGAGGTGAAGTTCAGGTTCGACGAAACGGTGAGCCTGCGCGAGGGCTACGAGCTCAAGCACGACACCGCCGGCGGCTTCGAGACGGTGATCGTCGCCGAGGACACGGGCAAACGCATCGTGTTGCAGCACATCCTCGTCAGCAAGGACGGCGAACACGTCGTCAAGCACTGGCGCCAGGACTGGACTTACGAGGATCGCGACCTGCGCGAGTTCGCCGGCGGCCGCACGTGGACGGCGCGGCACCTGTCCGCGCGCGAGGCGCGGGGTGCGTGGACGCAGGCGGTGTACGAGGTGAACGACGGCCCGCGCTACGAGAGCATCGGCCACTGGGATCACGAAGGCGCCTACGCGTCGTGGCAGTCCGCCGTCACGTGGCGCCCGCTGCCGCGCCGCGAATATTCGACGCGCAAGGACTACGACGTGCTGCTCGCCGTGAATCGCCAGGCGATCACGCCCTGGGGCTGGGTGCACGAGCAGGACAACACGAAGTGGGATCGCGGCAACCGCGACGGACACCCGTACATCGCCCGCGAGCTCGGCGTGAACGAATACCGGCGCATCACGACGTTCGACTTCGCGCCGGCGCGCGCCTACTTCGACCGCACGAAGGGTTACTGGCGCGCGGTGCGCGCGACCTGGGATCGATTGCTCGCAGGGTCCAAACCACTCGAGGTGGCCGGCGGCGCGGAAGTGGCCGAAGCACTGGACCGCGTGTACGAGCTCGCGAACGAGACCACGCCCGAGCCGGGCCGCATCCTCGAAGCCCAGGAATTGATCCGCTCGGCTGTGAAGCCGGCGATACCCGCGCTCGCGAGCCGCTGACCGCGCATGCTGGCGCCGGTCGCCACCCGGAACGAAGAGGGCGCGCGCGCGTGGCACGAGTTCGGCTGCGCGCTCGCCGCGCTCGGGCAACGACGCGATGCCTGTCGCGCGTTCCGCAACGCGCTGCTGCTCGATGACCGCCGCGCGGACACCTGGCTGGCGCTGGGCAAGCTACTGGTCGACGTCGGCCTGCCCGAACGCGCTCTCCCGACCTTCGACCGCGCCGAACAGCTGGGTTGCCGGCTGCCGCTTTCGTTTACGATCCGCGCAGTTCCCCGTGACTCCGGAGACTGCCCATGCGTATTGCCGCCCGTGTCCTCGCCCCGGCCTTCATCCTGCTGATCGCCGGCTGCGCGCGCGACAAGGAAGCCGCGCCGCCGCCCGCCAGCACGCCGCGCGCGGACGAGGGCAGCTGGTCGGCCTTCGCCTCGAACTTCATCGAGGAGCGCATGAAGGCCGATCCGTACTTCGCCGTGAACAACGGCCGCCACGAATTCGACGGCCAGATGCCGGACTGGAGCCGTGCCGCGCTCGACGCCGACGCCGCGAAGCTGCGCGCATCGCTGGCCGCGCTCGAGAAGTTCGAGCCGCAGACCCTCTCCGCCGCCGAACGATTCGAGCGCGACTACACGCGCTGGGTCATCGAGACGCAGCTCTTCTGGCAGGTGGACGCGGCGCAGCCGTTCCACAATCCCGCCTGGTATCTCGATCGTCTCGATCCGTCGATGTACCTGACGCGCGAGTACGCGCCGCTGCCGAAGCGGCTCGAGGGCTACCTCGGCTACGCGCGCGCCGTCCCGGCGATCACCGCCAGCATCCGCGCGAACCTGCAGACGCCGCTGCCCAGGGCGTTCATCGAACGTGGCGTCGCCGGCTTCGCGGGCTACGCGTCATTCTTCCGCGACGACCTGCCGGCCGTCATCGCGCAGCTGCCGGACGAGAAGCAGAGGAAAGACCTGACCGAGGCAAATGCCGCCGCCGCGAAGGCGATGGACGAGCTCGCCGCCTGGCTCGAGTCGCAGCGCGCCACCGGCACCGACGACTTCGCGCTGGGCGCCAGCACGTTCCGCGAGATGCTGGCCGAGACCGAGATGGTCGACGTGCCGCTCGAGGAACTCGAGGCGATCGGCCGCAAGGATCTCGAGCGCAACCTCGCCGCGCTGAAGGAGGCCTGCGCAACCTTCGCGCCCAAGGCGACGCTCGCCGCCTGCGTCGACAAGATGCGCGCGGACAAGCCGTCCGGCGGCACCGTCGAAGGCGCCCGCGCACAGCTCGCCGACCTGCGCAAGTTCGTCCAGGACAAGAAGATCGTCTCGATCCCGAACCCCGAGCAGGCGCTGGTCGCCGAGTCGCCGCCGTTCAACCGTGGCAACTTCGCGTACATCAGCATCCCGGGTCCGTACGAGAGCCCGGCGGTCAAGGTCACCTATTACGTCGCACCGCCGGACGCGAAGTGGAGCGCCGCCGAGCGCAACGCCTATCTACCCGGCAAGGGATACCTGCTGTACGTCTCGGCGCACGAGGTGTGGCCGGGCCACTACCTGCAGTCGCAGTTCACGAATGGCAATCCCTCGCGCATCTCGGCGTTGTGGTGGGACTACTCGTTCGGCGAAGGCTGGGCGCACTACACCGAGGAGATGATGTACGACGAAGGCCTCGGCGCCGGGCAGCCCGAGATGCGCGTCGGCATGCTGACCAACGCGTTGCTGCGCGACGTGCGATTCCTCTCGGCGATCTGTCTGCATTCCGGCTGCATGACGCTCGAGGAATCCGAGAAGATGTTCCGCGAGCAGGCGTTCGCCGACGCGGGCAATGCGCGCCAGCAGGCGCTGCGCGGCACGTACGATCCGGGCTACCTCGCGTACACGCTGGGCAAGCTGATGATCCGCAAGCTGCGCACCGACTGGATGGGCGCGAACCCGGACGCGACGCTCCAGCAGTTCCACGACAAGTTCCTGTCGTACGGCGCGCCGCCGGTGCCGCTGGTCCGGCGCGAGATGCTCGGCTCGACAGCGGGCGCCCTGTGAATAACGGGGCCGGCAGCGACTTGACATAAATCCGATTTGCAAAAGATTATTTGAAACACCACTCCTAAAAAGTCCTAAGGCCAGGCCCGTAGGGGGCCGATTCCTGAACCTGACAGAGAGGTTTCCGCAATCCGTGACGGCAAAAGCGTCACCGGGTTGACGGGTCGGTCAGTTCAGGAGTCCGCCAGATGTTTCATTCGCCCTTCCGCGCGTTGCAGCGCGTCGCGTTCACCGTGTTCCTCGCCGGGTTCGGCAGTGCGGCCTTCGCACAGGCGACCTGGTACCAGGACACCGACAACGAAAACAACGCGCACACCCATGTCGCCGACAACGACATGGAGAACACGGTCGGCAACACCGATCTGATCCATCCGATCGAATTCAACATCAGCGTCGGCGCGCTGCCGAAGAGCTCGGCCGTGCTGACGATGCGCGCCTACGACGTCGACGAAGAGCAGGGCGAGCAGGACGACGTCTACGTCAACGGCCACTTCCTCGGCCACCTGACCGGCGCCAACAACGTCTGGAGCGTCACGTCGTTCAACGTGAACCCGGCGTGGCTCGTGACCGGCAACAACCTCATCGAAGTGCAGGTCGACACCAGCGGCGACGCGACGCCGTGGGTCGTCGGCATCGACTGGGGCCAGATCCTCGTCGACGGCGGCGGCGCGGTCGACGGCGACACGCGCGGCGTGCAGATCACCGGCTACTCGATCAACGCCGGTACCGTGACGATCAATACCTCGACCCAGGTCCACTCGACGACCGGCGGCAACTACCGCCTGCAGATCAGCCTCATCGATCCGTCGGGCAATGCGGTCACCGTGCTGACGCAGGACTTCGCGGCCGCGGCCGGCGCCGACGTCGTGCGCAGCGTGAATCCGACCTATCCGCTGTCGAGCGTGTCCGGCGTCTACACGATCCAGGCGCAGCTCTTCTGGCTCGACCCCGCGCATGGCAACTTCCCCGTGCAGCAGGACATCGCGACCGCGCAGTTCACGCACACGGCGAACTCGGGCCCGAGCAACTTCCAGAACGACAGCGACGGTGACGGCCTGCTCGACTCGGTCGAAGCCACGCTGGGCACGAACCCCAACAACGCCGACACCGACGGCGACGGCATCGGCGACGGCGCCGAAGTCGGGCCGAACGTGAACGCGCCGCTGGACACCGACGGCGACGGCATCATCGATGCGCGCGAGTCGTCGATCGTCGATACCGACGGCGACGGCGTCATGAACCAGGCCGACCCGGCCAACAACAATCCCTGCGTCCCGAACGCCAACAGCGCGGTCTGCCTCGCGGCCGACAGCGACGGCGACGGTCTCACCAACGCGCAGGAAGACGCGCTCGGCACGAACCGCAACAACGCCGACACCGATGGCGACGGCTTCAACGACGGCGCCGAAGTGGGCCCGAACGTGAACGCGCCGCTCGACACCGACGGTGACGGCATCCCGAACGTGCTCGAGTCCGCCATCACGGATACGGACGGTGACGGCGTCGTCAACCAGAACGACGCGGCCAACAACAACCCCTGCGTCCCGAACGCGAACAGCGCGCCCTGCCTCGCGCTGGACAACGACGCCGACGGCCTGACCAACGCGCAGGAAGATGCGCTCGGCACGAGCCGCAACAACGCGGACACCGATGGCGACGGCATCAACGACGGCGTCGAAGTCGGCGGCAACGTCAACGCGCCGCTCGACACGGACGGTGACGGCGTCATCAACGCGCTCGATCCGGCGAACGGCAACCCCTGCGTTCCGAACGCGAACAGCGCGGCCTGCCTCGCGCTGGACAACGACGGCGACGGCCTGAGCAACGGCCAGGAAGCCGCGCTCGGCACCGATCCGAACAACGCGGACAGCGATGGCGACGGCGTCAGCGACGGCGTCGAGATCGGCAATCCCGCGCATCCCACGGACACGGACGGCGACGGCGTGCCCGACGCGCTCGAGTCCGGCAGCGCCGCCGCGCACGCGGACACCGACAACGACGGCATCCCGGACTCGGTCGAATACGGCCCGAACCCGGCCACGCCGCGCGACACCGACGGTGACGGCATCGCCGACTACCTGGATACCGACAGCGACGGCGACGGAATCCCCGACGCGCTCGAGGTCGGCCCGAACCCGGCGCAGCCGCTCGACACCGACGGTGACGGCACGCCTGACTACCGCGACACGGACAGCGACGACGACACGCTGCCGGATTCGCTCGAAGGCGGCGCGAGTGGCGTCGACACCGACGGCGACGGCATCGACGACGCGTTCGACGTCGACGAGGTCGGCGGCGCCGATGCGAACCACGACGGCGTGGCCGACTCGGCCCTGCCGCGCGACACGGATGGCGACGGCCTCGCGGACTTCCGCGACGTCGACACCGACAACGACGGCATCCTCGACTCCGTCGAAGGCACGCCGACGCTGCTCACCGACACCGATGGCGACGGCATCCCGGACGTGCGCGATCTCGACTCCGACGACGACGGTCGCCCCGACGTCATCGAAGCCGGCCTGATCGACGCGAACCTCGACGGCTTCATGGACGCGGGCCAGACCCGCACCGCGAACCCGCCGGACACGGATGGCGACGGCACGCCCGACTTCCGCGATCTCGACTCGAACAACGACGGCACGTTCGACATCGTCGGCACCGCCGCGGCCGCGCACGATGCGAACCACGACGGTCGCGTCGACGCCGGTGCGGACGCCGATGAAGACGGCATCCGCGACGCGGTCGACGCGTCGCCGTCCCTGTACGGCACGCTGGTCGACGGCGACGGCGACGGCGTCGCCGACTCGATCGACGGCGACCTCGACAACGACGGCATCCCGAACGCCGACGACGGCGCCGACGATACCGACGGCGACGGCCTGCCGAACCTGTTCGACCTGGACAGCGACGGCGACGGCGTACCGGATCTCGTCGAGGCGGGCGGCGTCGATGCCGACGGCGATGGCCGCGTCGACAACTTCGTCGACACGAACCACAACGGCATCTCGGATCAGTACGAGACCGCGCTCGGTGGCCACCCGCTGACGCGTCCGGACACGGACCACGACGGCATCCCCGACTTCCGCGATCTCGACAGCGACGGCGACGGCATCAACGACGTGCTGGAGAATGGCGGCACCGACGCGAATGGAGACGGACGCATGGATGGCACGGACGCGGATCACAACGGCATCGTCGACGTCGTGGAAGGCACGAAGATCGGCGGCAAGCCGCTGCGTCGCCCGGACACGGACGGCGACGGCACGGTCGACGCGCTCGATCTCGACAGCGACGGCGACGGCGTCTCCGATGCGCGCGAAGGCTTCGGTGATTCCGACCACGACGGCATTCCGGACTCGCTCGACAAGCCCGGCCAGCTGCAGACCGCGGTGCGCGGCACCGGCGCGTTCGACGCGTTCACGGTCGGCGGCCTGCTCGCAGTGCTCGGGTTCGCGGCGGTTCGCCGCCGCCGCGAGAACGCGTTGCGCGCGCTGACGGTCGTGTGCGCGGTGCTGGGTTTCGCGGGCATGTCGCCGCGTGCGGCCGAAGCGAAGGCGAAGGATCCGGTCGTGAAGGAAGGCTGGTACGTCGGCCTCGACGCCGGCATGTCGCGACTCGAGCCGCGCAACAAGGGCGGCGGCTATCGCGTCGACGACGATCAGAGTCTCGGCATGCGCCTGGAAGTCGGTTATGCGTGGTCGCCGCACTGGAGCGCCGAGGCGTACTACGCGGACGGCGGCAAGGCCGGCATCTCGTCGGACAACCCGGCGGTCGGCCATCTCGGCGATCTCGAGTACCGCATGGGCGGCGTCGGCGTCGAGTGGGCGCCGTTCGGCGCGGGCCGTGACGCCAAGTTCTTCCCGCTGATCAAGCTCGGGCTCGTGCAGATCACGAACAAGTCGTCGAGCAGCGAGATCCTCTACAAGAAACTCAACGACACCGGCGTCTACCTCGGCGGCGGCGCGGGCCTGCGCTTCGGCAAGAGCTGGATCGCCCAGGCCGAAGTGGTGAGCTACGACCAGGACGAGCTGTTCTTCACGCTCGGCCTGCGCAAGCACTTCTGATCGCGAGCCGTTAGAATCCCGGCCCGGCGCGGGGACGGACTTCGGTCCGTCCCCGTTTTCATTGCGGGGGAGGACGGATGCGGCGTTCGATGATGGTCGGAAAACTGCACGGGCTGCGCGTGACGGGCGCGCTGCTCGATTACGAAGGATCGATCGCGCTCGATCCCGAACACTGCGAGGCGGCGGGCATCCTGCCGCTCGAGTTCGTCGAGATCTGGAACAAGACGACCGGCGCGCGCATCAGCACGTACGTCATACAAGGCGAGCGCGGTTCGTCCTGCTGCGTGCTGAACGGCGCGGCCGCGCGCACCTGCCAGGTCGGCGACGAGCTCATCATCGCGGCGCGCGCCGATGTACCGGTCGAGGCACTTCGTGAGTTTGTGTCGCGGACCGTCATTTTCGGTGCAGGCAATCGCATCGCGCGCACCATCACGAATCGTCTGCGCCTGAATTCAGCGGGAAATTACGACTGCGTGTCAGCCGAAGACGACAGTGCGTCGGTGTAACTGCTGAGGGAACTTCCTACAAGTTTGCGGCTCGATACGTCATGCGCAAACTACTGCACGTCGCGGCCGCCGCGGCCACGACGATCACCCTCACCGCCGCCGCGTTCGCCCAGATCCAGGCCAGCGCCAGCGTCTATTTTCTCGATGTCGACCCGGCCCGTTACGCGGGCCCGGCCGGCCAGCGTCTCGCGCTGCAGGTCGGCGACCAGCCGCGTTCGGTCGCGCTCGGCAAGCAGGACGAGATCTGCGTGCAGCTGCAGCGGTCGGCGGCCGACGGCGTCATCAATGCGCGCGTGCGGGCGTTGCGGCCGGAACCGCACGAGGCCGCGGACGTGAAGCTCGCCGGGCCGGGCATCTCGCCGGGCACGTATCGCAGCACGCCGTGGGGCATGTTGCTGCGTGTGGTGCCGGAAGATTCGGCCGATCTCGACGAGATCAAGGCGGTCGGCACGAAAGACGCGCCGGTCTGCCAGCTCTAACTACCGGGTCCCGCCATCCGGGCCCGACTGACCTGGCCTGACTACCCGGGCGGCAGCCTGCCGGCGGCGCGCACCGCGTCGATGATGCGGCTCTCGTTGTCGGCGCCGAAGCCGCGATCGCACATCTGGCGATACAGCGCCGCGGCGACACCGCCGAATTCCGCCGACACGCCGAGCTTGCGCGCGAGCCGCAGCGCGTACTCCACGTCCTTCAGCCGCAGCGCCGGCGTGAACGTCACGCCCGGCCCGTGCTCGCCGGCGACGAAACGACGCACGTTGCGCACCACCTGCGGGCTCGCGGCCTGTCCGCTGGCCACCGCGTCGGCGACCAGCTTGAGATCCAGCCCGGCGCGCTCGGCGAGCACGATGCCCTCCGCGGCCGAGGCGATCTGGATCGCGCCCACCAGATTGATCATCAGCTTGTAGACGGTGCCCTGTCCGACGGCGCCGAAATGCAGCACGCGCGTCGCCAGCGCCGTGGTGACGGGCCGCGCCGCGTCGAGATCGGCGCTGTTCGCGCCGACCAGCAACGTCAACGTGCCGGCCGCGGCGGCATCGGGCAGTCCCGTCACGGGCGCGTCGACGTAGCGGAAGCCGCGGTTGCGCACCAGCTGCGCGAGCTCGAGCACCCAGTCGTGCGACAACGTCGAGCATTCGATCGCCAGTGCGTCGGGCGCGTTGTCCGCCGCGAGCGCGCCGTCGGGACCCAGCCACGTCGCGCGCGACGATTCGTCGTCCGCGGTCATGCCGATGATGATGTCCGCGTTCTGCGCCGCCTCGCGCGGCGTGGCCGCGGGGCGCGCGCCGAGCTTCGCGAACGGCGCGGCGCGCGCCGCCGTGCGGTTGTAGACGGACAGCGTGTGCCCGGCCGCGATCAGTCGCGCGGCCATGCCGCCGCCCATGTTGCCGAGCCCGAGGAAGGCGACGCGCATCAGGGCAGGCCGAGCCGGCGTTGCACGGCCGCGTTGTCGAGCGTGTGGACGCCGGAACGGTCGAGCCGCCATCGGTCCATGTAGTGCGCGGGCGCCACCAGCTTCACGCCGGCGGCCGCCAGCATCTTCTCGAGCGGCGGGTCGGAGAACGGTCCGGGCGGTCCGGCCTTGAACGGCCGGAACAGGCCGTCCCAGTGCACCGGTAGATAGGCCGCCGGCTTCAGCACCGGCAACACCAGCGCGGCGACGTCGGCGCCGCCGGTGGCTACCCACAGGTCGACGTGGTCGAGCTTCGCCGCGGCGAGCGCGCGGCGCAGATTCGCCAGCGGCGCGCCGTAGTCGTGGCCGTCGATGACGATCGGCGCCTCGAGATCCACGGCGCTGGCGGAATCCTGGAAGAACAGCGACAGCGGGCCATCGCGGGTGGCGACGACGAACAGATAGGCGCGGTTGCCGCCGCCGTTCGGGAAATCCTCGGCGACACCGGCACGCAGGCCGCCCTGCGCGTCGGCGACGGGCACTGACTTCAGCTCGACCGCGTCGTGCTGCTCGGGATTCTTCGCCGGATCGCCACTGTGGTTCCAGCGCACCACGAACATCCGCACGCCGTCGCCGAGGGCGATCTCCTCGCCACCCGACACGGACCGGCAGCGCGCGGCGGGAATCTTCGCCGCCTGCACCTGCAGGCAGGTGGTGGTCGAGCCGACGATGCGCGCGCCCGAGAGCCGCGCCCATTCCGGCGTGTCGAACGAGTGGTCGAAATGGCTGTGGCCGGTGATCAGCAGGTTCACCGCGCGCTTGCCGCCGATCGCGTCGAACACTTCGCGGACCGCCGCCGCATCGGGCGTCGCACGGCGGCTCGTCTGCAGCAGTCCGCCACCGCCGCCGGAGAACAGGTCCTGCGGCAGCCGCGTGATGTAGCCATCCGCGACGAGGCGCGTGCTGCCGAGATCGAGATGCAGGTTCGCGATCGACATCCACGTGATGTCGACGTGATCGGCCGCGTGCGCGGACGCCGCCAGGCACGCGATTGCGCACGCGCCGATGAAGGCGGCCCTCAGGCGCCGCCGGGATGATTCGCGGAAGGGTCGTTCCATGTCGGCTCCCGGAGAGAGCCGACATGATACCGGCGTCGGCCGGATCGCGCGTCAGCGCGCCAGCCAGCCGCCGTCGACGGGGAGGACCACGCCCTGGACGTAGCTCGACGCGCTCGAGGCGAGGAAGACCGCCGCGCCGCCCAGGTCCTTCGGATCGCCCCAGCGTCCCGCCGGGATGCGCCCGAGGATTTCGGCATTCCGCTTCACGTCGGCCTGCAGCGCCGCCGTGTTGTTGGTCGCGAAGTAGCCGGGCGCGATCGCGTTCACGTTGATGCCGCTGCCTGCCCACTCGTTGGCCAGCAGCTTCGTGAGGCCGGCGATGCCGCTCTTGCTGGCGGTGTACGAGGGCACGCGGATGCCGCCCTGGAACGACAGCATCGATGCGATGTTGATGATCTTGCCGCCGCCCTTCGGGATCATGTGGCGCGCGGCGGCCTGCGACAGGAAGAACACCGACTTCAGGTTCACGTCGAGCACCGCGTCCCAGTCGGACTCGGTGAAATCGATGGCGTTGTTGCGGCGGATGATGCCGGCGTTGTTCACCAGCACGTGCAGTCCGCCGAGCGCCGCGACGACGTCGGCGACGATGGCGGCGTGGTCCGGCTTCTCGCCCAGGTCCGCCTTCACCCAGTGACCGCGGCGGCCGAGCGCGCGAATGCTCTTCAGCGTTTCCGCCGGATCGCTGCGGCCGATGCACGCGACGTCGGCGCCGGCGGCAGCCAGCGCCTCGGCGATGCCGCGGCCGATGCCGGTGTTCGCGCCGGTGACGGCAGCGACGCGGCCCGTGAGATCGAAAGGATTGTTCACTTCAGCACGTTCATCGGCACCCAGGCCACGTCCTTGTATTCCTGGTTCTCGCCGCCCATCGCCCAGATGAAGCTGTAGTTGGTCGTGCCGCAACCGGTGTGGATCGACCACGGCGGCGCGATGACCGCCTCTTCGTTCGCGACGAAGAGGTGCCGCGTCTCGTGCGGCTCGCCCATGATGTGCACGACGCGCGCGTCGGGTTTCAGGTCGAAGTAGAAGTACGTCTCCGAGCGGCGCTCGTGCAGGTGGCAGGGCATCGTGTTCCAGACGCTGCCTTCCTTGAGCGAGGTCAGCCCCATCAGCAGCTGCGCCGACTTGCAGATGTCGGGATTGATGTACTGGTAGATGGTGCGTTCGTTGGCGGTGGCGGCGGAGCCGACCGGCATCGGGTTGGCCTTCGCGAGATCGATCTTCACGGTCTCGTAGCGCGCGTGCGCCGGCGTGCTCGCGAGGTAGAACTTCGCCGGCGCGTCCTTCGAATCCGACGAGAACGCCAGCGTGTTCGTGCCCTGCGGCACGTACAGGCCTTCGCGCGCGGCCAGCGCCGTGCTCTTGCCGTCGACCGTCACCTTGCCGGGGCCGCCGACGTTGATGATGCCCAGCTCGCGGCGCGCGAGGAACGGGCCCTTGTTGAGCGCCGGCACTTCGTTCAGCTCGACCGTCTTCGTCACCGGCATCACGCCGCCGACGATCATGCGTTCGATGTGGCTGAACGTCAGGTGGACGTCGTCCGCCACGAAGAAGCCGCTGATGTGGAACAGCTCGCGCAGCTTCGCGGTGTCGGCGGTCTGGACGATGCTCTGGTGGGCGGCGTGGCGCGTTTCGAACTTCATGATGGACTCGTGTCGGGGCGGAAGCGGGGCCGGGATTCTACCCGGTCTGCCACGGCCTAGGAAACCGGTGTCATCAGGGCGAGCGCAGCCACCCTTCACATTCACGGACGGCGCCTCGTCGGCGCCGCTGAAGAGTGGGCGCCAGCCGTGATGAGTCAGCCCTGGCGAGGCGGCTGGCAGGAATCGCGGATGACGAGATGCGGCTCGAGCGGCGTCACCATCGCATGGGTGCCGCCTGCGGCCTCGGGATGCAGGATCTTGTTCGCCGCCAGCCGGCCGAGCTCGCGGATCGGCAGCCGGATCGTGGTCAGCGACGGCAGCAGCCGCGCGGCCAGCGGGCCGTCGTCGAAGCCGACGATCGACAGATCGCCGGGGATCGCGAGGCCGATCTTGTTCGCGACGCGGTACACGCCCGCGGCCATCTCGTCGTTGCTGGCGAAGATGGCGGTGGGCCGCGGATTCATCGCCAGCAGTTTCTCGCCGCCGGCGACGCCGGACTCGTACGTGTAACCGCCCTCGACGATCAGTTCGCCCGGCAACGCCACGCCGCGCGCATCGAGCGCCTCGCGGAAGCCGGCCAGTCGTTCGGCGGCGGAGCGGAAGCCCGACGGACCGGCGATGTAGCCGATGCGCTTGTGGCCCAGCGACACGAGGTAGTTCGCCACCTCGGCGACGGCGAGCCGGTCGTTCGAGATGACCAGCCGCGCCGGGTCGTCGAGCTGCGTGTACGTGATGCGCACGTAGGCGCAGTCGGCCGCGGTCAGTGCGCGGGTCAGCTCGTCGTTCTCGGAGACGGGCGGCAGCAGGATGACGCCGCGCAGCTTCTGCCGCTCGACGAAACGGCGCACGCCGGTGATGAAGTCCGGCTTCTTGCGGTCGCAGGGATGCACGACGACTTCGTATTCGGTGTTGCGCACGGCTTCGAGCGCGCCTTCCATCGAGTTCACGATGTACTGCGCGTTCGGGTTGTCGTAGACGATGCCGATCAGGAACGCCTTGCGGAATGCGAGACCGCGCGCCTGCGGGTCCGGCACGTAGCCGAACTTGTCTATGACGGCCTGGATGCGCGCGCGCGTCGCTTCCTGCACCAGCGGCGACTGGTTGATGACGCGCGAGACGGTCTTCTTCGACACGCTGGCGAGCCGCGCGATGTCGTTGATGGTGGCGTTGCGGCCGGGCTTGATGCCGGTGCTCACCTTGACGGGCACCGGCACCTTGGGCGTGGTGCGGGCGGGGGCGCTCTTCTTGCGGGGCCTTGTCATGGGTGGGGGATTCTACGTGTTTCGGGGGCGCGCTTGTCCCCCGGACAACGAGGCTATTCCACCGGTTTCATCGGCACGATGCGGCACTTCAGCGTGCCGAGGCCGGTGAAGATTGCCTCGGCGGTCTGTCCCGCGGCGATCGAGTGGACACCCGTGGCTGCTCCGGTGGACACGTAGTCGCCGGCGCGCAGCGGCCGGCCGCGCAGCGCGTTACAGCGCAGCGCGAAGGCGAGCGCGGTCAGCGGCCCGCCGCTGACGGCCGCGGCCGAACCCTGGCCGACCAACGTGCCGTCGATGCGCGTCTCGCAGTGCAGGGTCTCGGGCGCGCGTGCCTGCCAGTCCGGCACTTCGGGGCCGAGCAGCAGGCCGGCGTTGTTGCCGAAGTCGCTGACCACCACGGCCGCGCCGAAGTCGTTGATGTTCTGCAGCGGGCTGCTCGCGATCTCGATGCCGATGTACATCGTGCGCACGAAACGCCGTGCGGTTTCGGGCGTCCATTCGGCCACGGTGGCCGGCGCGTCCTTCGCGAGCTGGAACACGAACTCGGCTTCGACGGCCGCGAAGCCCTGCGCGAACACGGGCGCCTCGTTGACACTGCCGGGCAGTGAACGTTGCACGCCGCGGCGGAAGATCGGACCGACCAGTCGCTGCGCGCCGTACTTGAGGCTGTGCGGTTCGGGAATCCAGCCGACTTTCCAGCCGGCGATCGTGTCGTCCCAGAGGGCGATGGCCTCCTCCTGGCAGCGATACGCGGCGGCGAGATCGGCGGGAATGCCGCCGGGATATTTCGTGAACGAGCCGGCAGAGCGCCGCGCCTTCACGAATTCGGCGGCCACCCCCCGGGCGTCGAACGCGAGGTCGGAAACAACGGAAACCAAGATACGAGACCTTCTTTGTCGAGCGCTTTCCTTGTGGCGATGTTATATAGGGAAACCGGTGTCATTTTCAATGTTTCGGGGGGACATCTGCATGTTGATTCGCGCTTTTGTGATCGCGTCGATGCTGGCGGGCCTGGCCGCGGCGGCCGAACCGCAGCTGGCATTCCCGGGGGCGATGGGCGCCGCCGCGACGACGCCGGGCGGGCGGGGCGGCGAGATCATCCGCGTGACGACGCTGGCGCCGACCGGCCCGGGTTCGTTCCTCGAGGCGGTGAAGAAGGCGGGCAAACGCATCGTGGTGTTCGAGGTCGGCGGCGTCATCGACCTCGCCGAGAGCACCGTGAAGATCACCGAGCCCTATCTAACTATCGCCGGACAGACCGCGCCGGCGCCGGGCGTCACGCTGATCCGCGGCGGCATCGACATCGCGACGCACGACGTCGTGATCCGCCACATCCGCGTCCGCCCCGGTGATGGCGGCCGTCCGCGGCTCTCGGGCAACGACTACGACGCGATCTCGACGCTCGGCGGCGCGTACGACGTCATCGTCGATCACTGCTCGCTGACCTGGGCAACCGACGAGAACCTCTCGGCGTCGGGTCCGCGCTTCACCGGCAACACGCCCGAGGAATGGCGCAAGGGCACGTCGCACCGCATCACCTTCAGCAACAACATCATCGCGGAAGGCCTCGCGGATTCCGTGCACGTGAAGGGCGAACATTCGAAGGGCTCGCTGATCCACGACAACGTCACCGACATCCTGATCGTGGGAAATCTCTACGCGCACGACAAGGAGCGCTCGCCGCTGTTCAAGGGCGGCGTGCACGGCGCGATCATCAACAACCTCATCTACGACCCGGGCCAGCGCGCGATCCACTACAACCTGATCGCGGAGGAGTGGGGCGATCACCCGTACCAGATCGGCGAGATGACGGTGATCGGCAACGTGTTGCGCGGCGGCCAGTCGACGGTCGACAAGATCGCGCTGGTGATGGTCGGCGGCTCGGGCGATCTCGCACTGTACGAGAAGGACAACCTCGCGGTCGACCGCATCGGGAACCCGCTGCCGATGCGCGGCTCGTACACGACGGCGCCCGTGAAGATCCTGAAGCTCGCGCCGCAGCCGATCTTCGGCGTGACGCCGCTGCCGGCCAGCGCCGTGCAGGATCACGTGATCAAAAATGCCGGCGCGCGGAACTGGGATCGCGACCATGAAGATGCGCGCGTGGTCGCGGACACCATCGAGGGCCGCGGCTTCATCATCGACAGCCAGTCGGTGTGGGGCGGTTATCCGCGCGATGGCGCGACCACGCAGGCGTTCGATCCCGCGAAGTGGGACCTCGACACGATGACGCCGCGGTAATGGGGACAGTCCCCGTTTGCTAGCAATCGGGGACTGTCCCCATTAAGTGCCCTGTTGGGTGAAGGGCACCTTGGCGAACAATCGGCGCTCGGCGCCGCGGGGGTCGTCGACCAGCGTCGGGGTGACGTCGAAGACCATCGTCGCGCGGCGCGGCAGGGTGTACGGGTCCCAGCGCGTCGAGCCGGCGTGGTTGGGATCGCCGTGGCGTGCGAAGGCCAGCAACGCGGCGCGCATCGCCGCGGAGATCCGGCGCGCGGCGTCGCCGGTGCCGGTCAACGAGCCGGGCGCGTCGAGGGTGCCGAACATCAGCGGGATATCGAGCGTGTGGAACGCGCCCCATTTGCCGCCGTCTTCGGGTGAGCCCCAGTCGAGTTGATAGGTGTACGCCGGCGAGCCCTGCGCGGCGCGCAACTCGGCCTCGATCACCGCGGCGCGCCACGACCGGCCCGCCGTGGTCGCGGCGAAGAACACGTCGGCCGGCGAGTAGTTCGGGTACAGGCGCCGGTATTCGGCCGCGACGAACGCGCCCGAGATATCCGCGCGCAGCTCGGCTTCGAGCCGGACGGGCAGTTCGTCCCAGCCGAGATCGAACGTGCGCGGATCGCCGCGGCCGATCAGCGAACGCGTTTCGTCGTGCGTGTTGCCGATCATCATCGGCACGCCGGCCGACTGTGGCGGCGCGTCCGGGTAGAAAGGATGCCGCGTCAGCGAGCGCTCATCGAGCACCGGCCCCATGTAACAGGCGCCGCGGCCGATGTACGGATCCACCGTCGCCGCATGGGCGCGCTGCAGCTCCGCCACCGGCACGGTCGCGACGCCCGCGCCGGGTCCCAGCTTCTCGAGCAGCGCCTTCGCGCGACCCGCCGCGTGCAGCGGTCCCGACGCCGTCACCTGCTGGCCGCTCATCGTCACGGCGCGATGGAACAGGCCGGCGGCCGCGGGCATCGCCATCAGCGTCGCGATCTTCGCGCCGCCACCCGATTGCCCCATCAGCGTCACGCAACCGGGATCGCCGCCGAACGCCGCGATGTTGTCGCGCACCCAGCGCAGTGCCAGCACGAGGTCGAGCATGCCGGCATTCCCGGAGTCGGGGAACCCGGGTAGATAGAGGTAGCCGAACAGGTTGAGGCGATGGTTGACCGTGACGACCACCACGTCGCCCTCGCGACACAGCGTCGCGCCGTCGTACAGCGGGCTCGAACCGGACCCCGTGCTGTATGCGCCGCCATGGATGTAGACGATGACGGGCCGCGGCCGCATGGGCTTCGCGCGCGGCGCCACGACGTTCAGGAACAGGCAGTCCTCGGACTGTCCGGCCTCGCCGCCGCCTTGCGGGCTGGCCGCGCCGAAGTCGAACGCATCGCGCACGTCGCGCCAGGGTTCAGGCGCAACCGGCGCCTGGAAACGCCGCGGCCCGGTGTCCGCGCCGTAACGCAGGCCGCGGAACACCTGCAGATCCGCCGCGGTCCGGCCGCGCACGCGGCCGGTGATCGTTCTAACTACCGGTCCCGCCGCACCCGCGCTCGAAACCGGGAACGGCAGCACACCCAGCGCCGCCCCGGCGGCGCCGACGCCCAACAAGCGGCGGCGGCCCGCGTCGAGGCACTCACGCGCGCGCATGCGCCAGGGCCCAGTTGCGCGCCAGCTCCGGCCAGATCGCGACCGTCTTGCCGTCGATGCCGCGCAGCCCGAACCCGTGACCGCCGTTCTCGAACACGTGCAGCTCGCTGGGCACGCCCGCGGCGCGCAACGCGCCGTACATGTGCAGCGAGTTCTCGACCGGCACCGTCTTGTCGTCGACCGAATGCACCAGCATCGTCGGTGGCGTCGCCGCACCCGCCTGCAGCGACGGATCGAACCGCGACAGCGCGAGATCCGTCGGCGCCACGCCACCCTTCACGAGGTGCTGCGCGGATCCGGCGTGCGCGAACTCGCCGGTCGTGTGGATCACGGGATACATCAGCACGGCCACGTCCGGCCGCGCGGGTAGTTCGTCCAGCGCATCGATGCGCGCGTACGCGAGCGCCGGCTCCGTGATCACCCGCGCCGCGAGATGCCCGCCGGCCGAGAAGCCGATGATGCCCAGCTTCTTGCCGCTCGCATTCCCGCGCAGCCAGCGCAGCGCGCGCAGTGCATCGTGCACCGGCGCATCCGGCCCTGCGAGCCAGCCGTCACCGGGCAGCCGATAGCGCAGCACGGCCGCGCCGAAGCCGCGCTCGGTCAGCCACGCCGCCGTGTCGAACCCCTCGCGATCGATGACCACGCGGCGATATCCGCCGCCGGCGATGACCAGCCACGTGATGCCGTTCGGCGTGCCGCGCGGCTCGAACACGTTGATGACCGGCCGCGTCACGTTCCACACCGAGCGATCGCGCGGCACCGCTCCCGGCGTCGGCTCCTCGATGCGTTCCGTCACCGTGATCTTTTCGCCGCGCGGCAAACCGCCTGGCCACAACTCGATCTCGCGGCCATCGGCTTCGGTCAGCGGTGCGGAGAAGGTCGGCGACATGGCGGCGGCGAGCGAGCCGGCCAACAACAGCTGGCGGCGGTCGAGGGTTGGCGTCATGCGGCGAGTATGTGGCAAACGGGAACGGAGCGAACGCCCCGTCCCCGTTGCCAACGCTGGATCAGAACTTGTAGCGCGCGCCCACGAACAACTGCCGGCCCGTGTGCGTGTACACCACCTCGCGGTCGGCGCTCGTGTCGATGAACTGGTCGTTCACCTCGTCGGTGAGGTTCAACGCTTCCAGCGACACCGTCAGGTGATCGTTGAACGCGTACGAGGCCGAGAAGTCGACGTTCAGCGTCTCGTTCGTGCCCTCGGCGTCCTGGATCGTCGGCGCGTTGGAAGCCGGCACCAGCGTGAGATACCGGTCGCGATACGACGCCGAGGTGCGCAGGCTGAGCCCGTCGGCCTCGTAGTACAGCGTCGCGTTCCAGGCGTTCTTCGACAGGTTCACCAGGTCGTTCTCGACGGTCGGCGCGCCGACCACCGTGCTGGTCACGTAGTCGATCTTCGAGTCGACGTACGTGTAGTTGAGCAGCGCGCCCATGTTGCTCAGCTTGCCGGGCAGGAACTTGAACTGCTGCTGGAAGTTCACTTCGAACCCCTTCAGCGGACCGCCCTCGGTGTTGACCGGGCGCGTGAAGTTGAACGACTCGCTGCCGTTCAGCGTCGTGCCGGCGAGCAGGTCGAGCGGCAGGCCGGACTGGTTGAACACGATCGGCTCGACGATGGTCTGCACGAAGGTGTCGATGTCCTTGTAGAACACCGCGCCCGACAGCAGCGATCCTTCCGAGAAATACCACTCGAGACCGAGGTCGTAGGTCTTGGCGCGCGTCGGCTTCAGCAGCGGGTTGCCGGTCGCGACGCTGAGCACGCCGACCAGGTTGATGGAGCCGCCGGGCGTGATCTGGCCCAGCGCCGGCCGCGTCATCACCTTCGCGGCGCCGAAGCGCAGCAGCAGGTCCGGCGTGAACTCGGCGACGAGGTTCAACGACGGCAACACGTCCGAGTACTCGTTCTCCGCCACTGCGCGTGTGACAACGGAAGCAGGGACGTACCCTTCCGACGTCTGCTCCGTGCGCACGTAGCGCACGCCCAGGTCGCCGCGCACCGGGATGCCCCAGTCCATGTTGAACGCGGCCTGCACGAACGCGCCCTTGTCCTTCTCGTTGACCGCGCGATTGTTGCCGCGCGCGGACGCGTTGTTGATCGTGCCGAGCGCGAACGTGCCGGTGTTGCTGTAGATGTCGAAGGTGTCGACGAACGCCTGGTAGTTGGGCATCAGCCAGGCCGTCGGCGTGCCGGCCGGGATGTCGAGGCCGGAGCCGAAGCCGGACAACACCTCCGTCATGCTGGCGAGCGTCTTGCCGGCCGGCAGCGCCGGGATGGCGCCTTCCGCCGCGCGGCGCGCTTCCCACGAGACGAAGTCGTAGTCCTTGTAGTCGAGACCGAACTTCACCGAGAGCGCGTCCGACGCCTTCCACTGCAGGTCGACCTTTGCCACCTGGAACGTGTTGTCGACGCCCTGCGGGCGGATGCGGATCTCGGACGAACCGCCCGAGAACGTGCCGAACACCCAGTTGCCCGGGTTGGTGACGTCGAACCCGTAGTTGAATGCCGGCAGGCGGCTGCTGTCGCGGTAGTCGTACGAATAGCCGTCGGTGTTCGACCGGTCGAGCGTGATCGTCGTCTGGATCGGGTTGTTGAAGTCCGAGCGCGAGTAGCCGACCGTTTCGTTCAACGACCATGAGTCGCTCAACTGGTGCGAGCCGGACAGTGCGACGGAGTAGAACTTCGTCTCGAGCTCGTCGTGGCGCGATTCGGAGCGGATGTCGACGTCGTTGAACAGGCCGTAGGTCATCGTGCCGTTGTCGTCGATCTCGGCCTGTAGCACCGACGTCTGCGGCTTGCCGCCCTGCGACTGGTTGCGGCTGAACGAAAACGCTTCGAGGAAGTTCTCGTCGCGCTTCGCGTTGAAATCGGAATACAACACGTCGAGGTTGACGAGGTTCGCGTCGTTCGGCTGCCACTGGAACGACGTCGTGAGGCCGAGGCGGTCCTGCTCGTGCGTGAGCCGGCCGTAGCGCGGGATGCGCGGATGGAACGCCGCGTTCACCTGCGCCATCGTCGCGCCGGTCGGGTTCGACGTCGCGAAGCCCTGCACGCTGCTGCCCTGGTCCCAGCGCACGGTGCTCGCGCCTTCCTCGATGAGATTGCGCTCGGCGTAAGCCGCCGAGAACAACACGCCGAAGTGGCCGTCGCCGAACGTGTTGCTGATGAGGAACGTCGCGCGCGGATCGACGTCTTCGCCGAGATCGTTGTACGCGGCCTTGAGACCGCCGACCACCGTGAATTCCTTGAAGTCGAACGGGCGCGCGGTGCGCAGGTCGACCGTGGCGCCGAGCGAACCTTCGTCGACGTCGGCCGACGCGGTCTTGCGCGCGGTGATGCTGTTGAAAAGCTCCGACGCGAACACGTTGAAGTCGAACTGCCGGTTGCGGTTCGCGCCGCCGGAGCTGTCGGTGCCGCCGGTGGTGCTCATCGCCTCCATGCCGTTGATGCGCACGCGCGTGAACTGCGGGCCTAGACCGCGCACGGAGATGTTGCGGCCCTCGCCGGCATCACGCGCGATCGACACGCCGGGGATGCGCTGCACCGACTCGGCGAGGTTGGAGTCCGGGAATTTCGCGATGTCCTCGGCGTGTATCGAATCGATCGCGCCGGACGCGGCCTTCTTGTCGGACAGCGCGGCGTCGAGGCTCGCTCGGAAACCGGTTACCACCACCTCTTCGACGGTCTCGGCACCGCCCGATGCGTCGTCCGACGGCGCGGTCTGCGCCTGCGCGGCGATGGCGAAACCGAGCAGCGCGCTGGCCGCGGTCAACCGGGCGGCGCTGCGGAAAATGGCTTTATTGATGGCGTTTGCGATCGAATCGGTCATGGTCTGCCCCTCTGCGAAGCCGCCCCTGCGGGAGCGGGAGTACGACGGTGTTGGATTCCTCGAACGAAATCTGGCGCGGAACGATGGCGGGCTTTATCCCACAGAAATGACACCGGTGACAATGGCAGACGTCTCATCGGCGACAACCCCCTGATTGGCCGGAATTTTCTCGCCCGGATGCGGGCCAGCCCGCGCGCACGCGCGAATCGCGCGTGTATGTTCCGCGCGACGCTTTTTGCGACGCGCTTCACGGACCTAACAAGCGGGGGTTGCCGGTAGCGCTCCCGTAGGAAACCGCTGGCTAACAACTTTCGCGTTTTTCGACTGTCGCGCCGGGCGCGATGCCCGCAGATTGCGCGGCATGAAAACGCCCACGAAGAACACCAGGGTGCTGCTGCTCGTCACCGCCGCGGCGCTGTTCGCGGCCAGCGGGTGCGAGACCGTCAAGACGACGAGCGCCGGCGCCGTCGGCGTCGATCGCAAGCAGCAGATGCTCGTGTCCAACGACGCGATCGAGGAAGGCGCCGCGCAGGCTTACGAGGCCGAGCTGAAGGCGGCGCGCGAGAAGGGCACGCTCAACAAGAATCCGGCGCAGCTCGCGCGCGTCACGAACGTCGCGAAGCGCATCGTCGCGGCGACGCCGACGTTCCGCCAGGACGCCATCGGCTGGAGCTGGCAGTTCAACGTCCAGCAGACCGACGAGTTGAACGCGTACTGCATGCCGGGCGGCCGCATCATGGTGTACTCGGGCCTCATCGACAAACTCGATCTCTCGGACGCCGAGCTGGCCACCGTGCTCGCGCACGAAGTCGCGCACGCCTTGCGCGAACACACGCGCGAACGCGTGTCGCGCACGTATGCGCAGCAGCTCGTGCTGGCCGGCGCAGCGGCCGCCACCGGCGCCAGCGAAGGCGTGACGAACATCGCGAACATGGTGGGCCAAGTGACGTTCCAGCTGCCGTTCAGCCGGGAACAGGAATCCGAGGCCGACCGGATCGGCCTCGAGCTGATGGCGCGCGCCGGCTACGACCCGCGCGCGGCGCTGACGTTGTGGAAGAAGATGAGCGCGGCGGAGCAGGGCGGCACGCCGAAATTTCTCAGCACACACCCGGCGCCGGACGACCGCATCAAGGCCATCGAGAAGCGGCTGCCCGTCGTGCTGCCGCTCTACACCCCGCGCACCTGAAGCGGCGCGAGAACGCTCTCGCCGTCAGCGCGTGCTCGCGGCGGCGACGGCGCGCCGGAAGGCGACGAGCGGCGGCAGCGCGGCCAGCAGCGTGTCGGGCGACAGCGGCTTGCGCGCCACCCACACCGGCGCATCGGCCAGCCACGGCACCTCGGCATTCGCCGGATCGCCGGTCAGGATGATCGTCGGCACCGCGTGGCCTAACAACCTGGCATATTCCTCGGCGACTTCCGTGCCGGTCATCTCGGCGTCGAGGTGATAATCGACGATCAGCACGTCGAGCCGGCCGCGCAACGCCGGCGCCTGCGCCAGCGCCTGGGCACCGCTCGCGGCTTCGCGCGTGTCGTAGCCCATCGTGCGCATCAGCATCGCGGTCGAGCGGCGCACGGCTTCGTCGTCGTCGACGTGCAGGACGAGGCCCCGGCTGGCGGGTTCGGGGAGGACGAGCGGCAGGATCTCTGCGAGTTGTGCTGACATGGACCGCTCCGCGCGACGCTCCAGCGTCGGCATTGTCGGACGAGTGTTCTCCCGCGGTCTTAGGCCGTCAATCCGGACGAGTCCTACGACGCGTGTCGTGAAAAGCGCGGAAGGCTGGCGACGAATCTACCGGACGGCAGATTAAGTACGGATTACGTGCCGATGAAACTGCTGCGATGCATTCACTGCATCGCGCGCGACACTTCGTCGCGCAGCGTCGAATACGAACGCGGCAGCTCGATGACCGCCGTGGCACCGTGCCGCATCGCGGACACCGCTTCCGCGACGTCGTCGCTGTCCGTGATCACGAAGATCGGCAGGTTGCGCTGCAGCTCGCGCGCTTCGACGAGCAGGTCGTCGATGGGTTCTTCGCGCAGGTCGTCGGCGATCACCAGACAACCCGCGGTGACCGCGCCGGTCTCCGCGAGCGTGGATTCGAGCGACGTGGGCCAGATGACGTTGCGAAAGCCCGCCAGCGCGTTCAGCACTTCGCGCGTGCGCAGCGACGAGCGCCCGGCGACGATGATCGTGCGCTCGCGCGCCGCATCATCAGCCGGGGCATCACGTCCGTTTTGAGATGGCCCCACCATGCGGGCGCGAGTTTTGCACCCGTTCCCACCCGCTGGAATAGGTATTTTTTCACCTTTGAATTGACGAAAATTTATCGGCGCGTGTCGGTCATTGCGCCACCGTCATCATCATGCGGACGAGCTCTGCCAGCGAACCGGCTTCCATCTTCTGCATGACGTGCGCGCGATGGATCTCCACCGTACGTTGGCTCACGCCGAGATCGCCGGCGACCATCTTGTTCGCCTTGCCCTGCGTCACGAGCTGAAGCACCTCGCGTTCGCGCGGGCTGAGCGTCGAGAGACGTTCGCGGATGCGATCGGTCAGCCGCAGGCGCGTCCGGTTCTCCGCGTCGCGCGCCAGCGCGCGCTGTACGCGGTCGAGCAGGTCCTGGTCGCGGAACGGCTTCTGCAGGAAATCGAACGCGCCATGCTGCATCGCTTCCACGGCCATGGGGATGTCGCCGTGGCCGCTGATGAAGATCACCGGGATGATCGCGCCCCGGACGTTGAGCTCGTGCTGCATCTCGAGACCGCTCATGCCCGGCATGCGCACGTCGAGCACCAGGCAGCCCGGTTGCGAAGAATCGTAGGTCGACAGGAATTCCTGGGCGGACGCCGCAGACTCGGCCGCGATCCCTGCGGACTTGAGCAGCAGCTTGAGGGAATTTCGGACAGCGTCGTCGTCGTCCACCACGAATACCGTTGACGGCAGATCCTTCATCTCGAGGCCTCCTGAAGCGCTGGAAGGACGAAAAAGAAGCACGCACCCCGCGGCTGGTTGGCTCGGTAGCCAAGCCGCGCGTCGTGCGCCTTGATGATCGAGCGACTGATCGCGAGCCCCAATCCCGTCCCCGTCGCCTTCGTTGTGAAAAAGGGTTCGAATATCTTCTGTTCCACATCCCCTTCTAGTCCCGGGCCGAAATCGCTGACAGACACCTCGACGTCCCCGGTTTCGGTCAGGGTGGTGGCGATACGCACCTCGAACGGGACGCCGTCGTGCGGTTCGAGGCCCTGGGCTTCGAACGCGTTGTGCACGAGGTTCATCATCACCTGCTGGATCTGCACGCCGTCCACGGTCACCGGCGGCAGGGGTTCGCCCAGGTCGAGGATCAGGCGGCCGTCGTGGACGCGGGCGTCGGTGGCCAGCAGCGCGTGCACCTCGCGGATCAGTCCGTTGATGTCGTGGCGCTCGCGGCGCACGTCCTCGTTGCGAACGAGCGAGCGGATGCGGCGGATGATCTCGCCGGCGCGCAGCGCCTGCGACGAGATCTGGTCGAGCGCGCCGGTGACCTCCGGCAGGTCCGCCGCCGGCGTCCGCAGCAGGCGCGCGCAGGCCTGGGCGTAGTTCGCGATCGCGGCCAACGGCTGGTTGAGCTCGTGCGAGATGCCGGCGGCCATCTCGCCCATCGTCGCGAGCCGCGCGACGCTGTTCATGCGCTCCATGGCCTTGTGCGCCTCGCCCTCGGCGCGCCGCTGGTCGGTGATGTCCTCGCCCGACAGCAGGATGCCGGTCGGCGTCTCGCCGCCGTCGCGCAAGGCGACACCGCGCCAGGTGACGAAGCGTTCGTCGCCGTCGAACGTGCGCACGTGGTATTCGCAGCTCTGCGGCTCGTCGCTGCCGCTCATCAGCAGCGCGCGGTAGGCGGCGCGCGCCAGCGGCCGGTCGTGCGGCGCCACGCAGCAGTCGGCCCAGGGCTGGCCGATGAGGTCGGCCTCCTGCCGGCCGAGCACGCGGATGGCGCGCTGGTTCACGAGCTGGATGACGCCGGCGCGATCCGTCGCGACGAGCATCACCTGCGCGAGATCGAGATACAGGCGGTTGAGCTCGCGTTCGTGCTGCAGCGTCGCCAGGGCGCGGCGCCGGAGGGAGGTGTCGTGCAGGAAGCCGATGAACTGCGGCGGCTCGGTGTTCGGAATACGACCCACTGAGAGAAACACCGAGAATTCGCTGCCGTCGCGGTGCCGGACCATCACGTCGCGGCCCTTGCCGAGCACGCGCGATTCGCCGCCGCCGAGATAACGCTTCAGGTTGTCGTCGTGCGTGGCGCGATCCACGCCCGTCATCAGCATGCTGACGTTGCGGCCCAGCGCGTCGGCCGTGCGATAGCCGAACATCTCCTCCGCGGACCGGTTGAACGCGAGGATGCGGCCGCGATCGTCCATGATCACGACGGCATCGAACGTGGCCTCGAGGACCGCGAGAACGTCGGCGGACGGCGTGGACATGCCACGCCAAAGATACTCTGGTTAGGCGGGGTTGCTAGACCCGCGGCGCCGAGGCGGCCCGCAGGAGGCGGGCGTCGACCTCGGATTCGGCGGCTAACCAGTCCTCGGCATCGCCGCCGGGCGCGAAACCGCGCTTCTCGGCACGGTAGTAAGCCGCCTCGGCGATCAGGGCGCTGCGGCGTTCCGGGTCCACGAAGGGGGTGAACGACGTGGCTTCGGGCGGAGCGGCCGTCGCTTTCTTGACGGCGGCCTTCACCGAGGGCTTGCGGGGCGCGCGCTTCGCGGCGGTTTCGTTTGTCGGAATCTTCTCACGGGGCATTGGGTGTCCACTCCTTGGAATCGGGGTCGGGGGCTGCGTGATTGTCCCTATTGAAAGGGATCAATGCGAGCGGTGTTATTCATTTGACCATTAGTTTTTTTCACTGGGTTGAAGGGGAGTTCAACCGATGAATGCCTTCGAGCTCTGTCAGCGACATGTCGTCACCGTGCGACGCCATGAAACAGTCGCCACTGCAGCCTGGATGATGCGCGAGCGGAATGTGGGCAGCGTCGTGGTCGTCGAAGCGGCCGGCGCCCACGGCGGAGAGAGACCCATCGGCATGTTGACCGATCGCGACATCGTCACCGCGGTCATCGTGCGCGAAACCGATCCGCGCGACGTTCCGGTGGAGGACGTCATGACGCGCCACCCCGTCACGGTCTGGTCCACCGCCACCATCGAAGAAGCGTTGCTGCGCATGCGCAATGGCGCCATCCGCCGCGTGCCGGTGGTCGACGACCGCGGACGCCTCGCCGGGATCCTGGCGCTGGACGACATCTTCGAGCACATCGCGACGCGACCGGTGACGCCGGTGACGCCGATACGCCGCGACTCGTGGCGCGAGCGGGAGCAGGGACAGGCTAGTTAGGACGTCCGGCCCCGGCCGGTATCAGCCCGGCAGGATCGGCAGCGCCACGACCTGGACGCCGCGGCCCGCGCGCGGCACGCGCGACGGGAAGTCCGCGCCCTTGACGACCAGGATGTCCGCCGTGACGGCGTCCATGACGAATTCGGCCGTGTTGCCGATGAAGAACCGCTTCAGCCCCGAGCGCGACACCACGCCCATCGCGACGATCGCGCTGCGCTCCCGCTTCGCCGTGCGCGGGATGGCTTCGTTGGGCCGCCCCTCGACGACGTGGCGATGGCTGGGTTTCACCTCGAAGCCGTCCACCGCGCGCGCGAGCTGCTTCTTCGCGAGACGTTCGAGCGCCGCGTAACTCTCGCCGATGTCGGCCAGCGGGCCGTCCGGCATCGCCGGCGCCAGCGGCACCGGCGGCGCGAACGCATGGATCGCGTGCAGCTCGCCGTGCAACGCGTGCACGAGCTGCGCGCCGGCGCGCAGGATCTGCCGGTCGAGCGCCGCCGGCTTCGCGTAGTGATGCGCGGGATCGACCGCCGCCAGCACGCGCGGCCGGTGATAGAGCTTCCGGTTCTTCACCAGCAGGACCGGCATCGGGCAGAGGCGCAGCAGCTCCCAGTCGGTGTACGACAGCAACCAGCGCGCCGGGTGTCGGCCGGCGCCCTGGCCCGCGCCTTGCCCGGCGCCGTGACGGTTCTCGATGACGACGAGGTCCGCGGAGACGCGCTGCGCCTTGCGGATGATCGCCTCGTAGGGTGGATAGTCCCAGTCGGCCGCGACATCGACGTCGATGTCGTGCTTGCGGATGCGCCGCGCCAGCTTCTCTAGCTGCTCGCGCCGCGCCGTCTGGACTTCGCGCTGCCACGAGCGCAGATCGACTTCGCGGCGCTGCCAGGTCTCCGCGTACAGCGGAGTCGCGATGTCGTGGAACAACGTGAGCTGCGCACCCAGGCCTTTCGCGATCTGCGCGGCCTTGTGTACGGCGGGCAATGCGCGCGCGGCGGGGTCCTTGATCGCAACCAGGATTCGGCGGATCGGCTGCATCCTGGCAGCCTCGCGCATGCGCTGTCGCGCTGCATCCGTAACAGTACGCAGGATGCCGTCGGTCGAAGCCTACGGTGACGGAACGGGTGCGGGCTGGGCCGCCGCGGCGCCACGCGCCGAGTCGTCGAGGAAGCGCCGCAGCTCGGGAGATTCGTCGACCAGCGTGTGTGCGGCGCGGCGCAAGCGGATGATCTCCTCCGACGACAGCGTGAACGCCGTCGGTACGCGGTCGAGATATTCGCGCTCGGCCGGATCCTGCACCTTGTCGAACGACAGCTCGACGAGATCGATGTCGAACTTGTCGCAGTCGGGCATCGCCAGCGCGACCTTGCAGCGCGTCGAACGCACGTCCTTCTCCCACTTGCCGACGCGCGCGCGGATCAGGTTCATGGTCTCGAAGCTGTAGCGGTTGAAGGTCACGCTGACCACCGCGTCCATGACGTTCTTGATGCCGATCGGCGTCGGGTCCTTCGCGTACTTCGGATCGAAGCCGGTGCGCGCGTCGACGACGATGAACAACATGCGGCGCGCGCGGGAGAAGCCGTTGCGGCGCAAGGCGTCCGTGACGGTGTCGCCGAGCGCCACCTCGTCGAGGATGGCGCGCGCGCCGAGGTTGTCGGTGAAGGCGCCGTCGGCGAGGTGCAGGTACGGGCCGCGCGACGCGTCGACGAACGCATGCAGCCGGAACGCGCGTTCGCGCCGGTAACCTTCCTCCTCGAGATCGCTGGCCACGGACTGCGGCATCGGCGGCTCGTAGCCGCACTTGCCCGGATAGGTGCGCATGACCAGCGGCGCGAAGTAGATAGGCGTGGCGGCCGAGGCGAACACGGCGCGGGCCACCGGGATCGTGTCCGGGTCGACGCAGACGCCGTTCAGCTGCTCGCGCGTGAACGCGAACGGCTGCGCGCGCACCAGGTCGGTGGCGGTGATGATCACGCGCGGCGAGCGCGTCATCACGTCCTTCACCGTCGCGCCGCGGAACAGCTCCTGGTCGAGGTACTCCACTTCGAGATCGCTGCGGCTCACGAGCGGGTCCGCGAGGCGCGCCCAGCTCGATGGCTTCAGTACCTTGTGCCACAGCTCCTTCTCGGTGTCGTGGTTCAGGAAGCGCGGCGCGAAGCTCTCGAACGTCTCGCGGCCATTCAGCGCGTAGTACGCGGCCGTGAACGCGCCGCCGGACACGGCGGAGATCAGGTCGACCTCGTCGAGCAGCGGGTGCACGTCGCCGTCCGGCGTCGTCACCTTCACGTCGCGCAGCGCTTCGAGCACGCCGTACGAAAACGCGGCCGCGCGTTTGCCGCCGCCGGAGAACGTGACGACGACGAACAGCTTGTCGGAGTTGGCTTCGACACCGGGCGCGAGGATCGGCGCGGACAGCGGCACCGGATGCTCCAGCGCTTCCTCGCGCGTGGGGCGCGTCATGGAGCACGCGACGACGGTCAGCACGGCGGCCAGTGCGGCGAAGAGGCGTAGTGACGGACGCGCAAGTTTCATGCGCGGCAGTATACGGTCGCGTCGCGACCTGCGCCGGCCGGGGACGCCGTGGCACACTGCGCGCCTCCCGCAGAAGAGCGCCGTTCATGTACATCCTGGTTTGGGATCCCGCCGCGGGGTCGCCGAAAGATCTCGACGACACCCTGCAGCTGGTCGAACGACTGCAGACGCAGCCGGCGGAGCCCCATCCGAAATTCCTCGCGCTCGCGCAGCGCCTGCTCGCTGACTCGGCGTACGCGGGCGGTTGGGGCGCCGAGCGCATGCTCGACAAGGCGCGGGAATGCGCCGTCGCCGCCTGGGAGCCGCCGCTGCCCGCGGGTGATGGCATGCCCGCGATGCGCGCCGTGATCGAGCACGCCGACGCGCTCGGGTTGATCGTCTACGCCGCGGCGAGGCAGGCCGTGTACCTGCCCGGTGGCGGCACGGTGACGCCCGAGCAGCGCCGACTGGAAGACGAGGACTTCGCGGACTACGCGGCCAGGCTCGCGAAACGCGCCGCTGCCTGTCGGCAGCTCGTCGACGTCTTCACGCGTCAGTTCGCGCCGCTGGGCTTCGCTCCGGGCAACATCGAACCTTCCGCGGTACCCCGGTCGGCCGTCCTCTCCTTCGCAGACAATCACGTGGGTGAATTCGCGCGGCCCATCGACGATGGATGGCAGCGCCTGATCGTCACCGTCAACGATGCGGACGCGGACTCGGAATACTCCAAATGTTACGTCGCCGCGGGTATCCGCCACGAGACCGTCGAGACGATCTTCACCCGGGTTTTCGGCGAGTACATCCGCAAGCCGGAGACTTTCTTCTTCAGTCCCGCCGGCTTCGAACGCGATCGGGCCGACGACTTCAATCTGACGACCGCGCCGATCGCCGGACTGCCGGCGCGCGTGCAGCGGCTGGCGATGCCGGTGCTGGATCTCGCGCGCGACCTGCAGGGGCTGGACGTCGTGATGAACGACACCACGCGTTTCGTCTTCGACTATCCACTGCATCCGCTCACGCCGGACAACCTGGCCGACAGCTTCGTCGGCTTCGGGCGGCAGTCCTGCCTGAAGACGCTGATCGTGTCGTGGCTGGTGAAGAGCCGCGGTTTCGCGAACCGGGTCGCGGCGCTGCGTGCGTTCGTGAAGACGCGAGTGGACGTGGGTGAAGCCGATCTCGAGCGCCTGCTGGCGTACCTGCGGTCGGCCTCTCGGCCCTGAGAGCCGCGCCGTCGCTCAGTCTCGCGGCCGGTAAATGTCCGGCCGCAGGATCTGCATCAGCACGCCATCGTCCGGTGGCGCCTGGAATCCATGTCGCGCATACAGGCTGTGCGCGTCGCGCGTGCCGAGCATCGCGCGGCGCGCGCCGGTCAGCGCCGGATGCGCCATCACCGCGTCCATCAGCCGTTTGCCGAGCCCGTGGCCGCGGTGCTCTTCGAGCACGTACACGTCGCAGAGATACGCGAACGTGGCGTGGTCCGTGACGACGCGCGCCAGCCCGACCTGCGCGCCGGTCGCGCGCTCGTAGACGCCGAAGCACAACGAGTTCCGCGCGGCGCGGCGCACGGTTTCGATCGGGATGCCCGGCGACCAGTACGAGCGCGACAGATAGGCATGCATCGCGTCGACGTCGAGGCGCGCCGCGTCCGTGGAGATCTCGTAGGTTTCCATGGGTGGATCCCCGGTAGCTAGTCGACCACGAACAGTCGCGCGCCGTCGCGCGTGCGCGAGCGATGCGCCTCGGCGCCATCGGCGACGTGGTAGCTCATGCCGGGACGCAGCGTGAATCGCCGGCCGTCCGTAAGCTCCGTCTCGAGCTCGCCGTCGAGACACAACAGGAAGTGGCCCTTCGAACACCAGTGGTCGGCCTCGTAGCCGGCGGAGTATTCGAGCATGCGCACGCGCACGTCGCCGAACCGGCGTGTGCGCCAGCGCGCTTCGCCGCGTTCACCGGCGTGCGTGGTGACCTCGACCGTGTTCCAGTCGACGGTGCCGAACGGCAGGTCGGCGATCTTCAATCAGTGTTTGCCCGCGAGCACGTCCGCGAACACCGCGGAGTCGACGTTGCCGCCGGTGAGCGCAAGGCCGACGCGTTTGCCGGCCAGCGATTCGCGCTCGCGCCACGCGCCGGCGAACGCCGCGGCACCGGCGCCCTCGGCGACGTTGTGCGTCATCGCGAAGAGGCGGCGCATCGCCGCAGCCAGCTCGGCATCGCTGACTTCGACGATGCGGTCGACGTTCGCCAGGATGATGGCCAGCGCCTCGGGATCCGGCTTGCGGCAGGCCATGCCGTCGCCGAGGAACGTGGACACGGGCGCTTCGACCACGCGCCGCGCCGCGAACGAGCGCGAGAAACAGGCGGCCTGGTCGGAACAGATGCCGACGATCCTCGTGCGCGGCGACCACGCGTTGCGGGCGGCCGCGGCGCCGCAGATGCCGCTGCCCTGGCCGATCGGCACGTACACCACGTCGAGATCCGGCGCGGCGCGGAACAACTCGGCCCAATACGTGCTGACGCCGAGCAGGATGTCCGCGTGGAACGACGGCACCATGTGCAGCCCGTCGCGCGCGCCGACCCGCGCCGCTTCCTCGCGCGATTCCTGGAAGTCGTCGCCGAACTCGACCAGCGTGACGCCGAGCGCGCGCATCGCCGCGTTCTTCTCGATGCTGTTGCCGCGCGGCACGATCACCGTCGCGGGTAGTTCGAACTGCCGTGCCGCCAGGCCGACCGCCTGGCCATGGTTGCCGCGCGTAGCGGTGACGACGCCGCGCACGCCGGGCTCGCGCCGCAACAGTTCGCGGAAGTAGAGCGCGACGCTGCGCGCCTTGAACGCGCCGATCGGCGTGTGGTTCTCGTGCTTGAGCCAGATCTCCGCGCCGAACGCGGCGCCGAGCTGCGGCCAGGCGTACTGCGGCGTCGGCGGCACGAGCGGGCGCACGAAGTCGGCGGCGGCTTCGATGGCGGCGCGGTCGGGGAGGGACGGGGCGGGCAGCGGGGGCGCGGGTAGTGAGGCGGCGGGCACGGCGTTCATACCTCGAAATATAGAGGACGCGGTCAGTACAGTTACAGTACAGTTATTTGCCCCGAAGTCTCCACTGGCCCGCTCTTATATATGTCGCTGCAGACCGCCAAACAGGATCACCGCCTTCCCGCCCAGCTCGCCGCGCGGCTCGCGCAGCGCATCGAGACGCACGCGCTGCGTCCCGGCACGCGTCTGCCGTCGATCCGCACCTGCGCCACCGAATCGCGCGTGTCGCGCTCGACGGTCGTCGAGGCCTACGAACGCCTGATCGCGCAGGGGCTGATCGAGTCGCGCCGCGGTTCCGGGTTCTACGTGCGCCTGCGGCAGACGAACAAACACGCGCGCCGGCTCGCCGCCGCGCACCCGGTGCCGGCCAGCGTGCTCGATGTGAGCTGGCTGCTGCGCGCGCAGCGCCGGCAGTCGCCGGGCAGCGAGCAGCCCGGCGCCGGGCTGATCCCCGAGGACTGGCTCGATCACGAGATGGTCGCGTCCGCCGTGCGCGGCGTCGGCCGCAGCCGCGGCTCGTGGCTGCTGAAGTACGGCCCGATCGAAGGCTATCTACCGCTGCGCGAGGCGCTGGCGACGCGGCTCGCGCACGTCGGCATCGAGTTCGCGCCGGACCAGATCGTCACCACCGCCGGCGCCACCGGCGCCATCGACATGGTGGCGCGCCGTTTCCTCGCGCCCGGCGACGTGGTGTTCGTCGAGGACCCGGCGTGGTTCGTGATGTTCGCGCGCTTCGCCGCGTTCGGTGCGCGCATCGTCGGCGTGCCGCGCACGAGCACCGGTCCCGACATCGCCGCGCTGGAGAGCCTGCTGGCGCGCGAGCGGCCGAAGCTGTTCATCCTGAACTCCGTGCTGCACAACCCCACCGGTTCGTGCATGACCGCGGCCGTCGCCGCGCGCGTCATCGAGCTCGCGCATCGCCACGATTTCATGATCCTCGAGGACGACATCTACGGCGACCTGCAGGGCAGCGTCGCGCCGCGGCTCGCGAGTCTCGACGACGGGCGCCGCGTCATCTACGTCGGCGGTTTCTCGAAGACGCTGGCCGCGAACCTGCGCGTCGGCTTCGTCGCGGCGCATCCGGCGCTGGCGCAGGAGCTGCGCGACATCAAGGCGCTCACCGGTCTCTCGACCTCGGAGCTCGGCGAGCGCGTGGTCGCGCGCATCATCGTCGAGCGGCGCTACGAGCGCATGCTCGAGCAGCTGCGTGCGAAGCTCGAGACCTGCCGCGTGCGCACGGCCGAGGCACTGACGAAGATGGGCGCGAAGATCGCCGGGCCGCCGGCCGGCGGCATGTACCTGTGGGCCGACTTCGGCCGCGACACGAACGAGCTCGCCGCCGCGGGCAGCCGCGAAGGCGTGCTGCTGGCGCCGGGCAGCCTGTTCTCGCCGACGCAGTTGCCGACCTCGTGGATGCGCGTCGCCGCCGCCACCTGCCTCAACGACGCCGCGATGAAGTTCCTGGCGCGCGCGATGCAGCGCTGACGCCGTTCGCGTTCGCTCTCGGTTGAACACCGGCAGGGCCGCGGTCGCATCCTTCGGACGCGGTTCACGAGGAGCGTCCATGAAAGACCTGGCAGGCAAGGTGGCCTTCATCACCGGCGGCGGCAGCGGCGTGGCGCTCGGGCAGGCGAAGGCGTTCGCCGCGGCGGGCATGAAGATCGTCATCGCTGACATCCGCCGCGACCATCTCGATTCCGCCGTCGCCTGGTTCCGGGATCACGGGCTGCCGATCCACGGCATCCAGCTCGACATCACCGACCGCCGCGCCTATGCCTCCGCGGCCGACGAGGCCGAAGCCACGTTCGGCCCCGTCCAGCTGCTGTGCAACACCGCCGGCGTCAGCCAGTTCGGCCCGGTGCAGAACGCGACCTACGACGACTGGGACTGGCAGATGTCCGTGAACCTCGGCGGCCTGGTCAACGGCATCCAGACCTTCGTGCCGCGCATGATCCGGCACGGGCTCGGCGCGCACATCGTGAACACCGCGTCGATGGCCGGGTTCCTGCCGCTGCCCGGCTGCGCTATCTACTGCACGACGAAGTTCGCCGTGCGCGGATTGTCGGAGTGCCTGCAGCTCGATCTCGCGCCGGTGGGCATCGGCGTTTCCGTGCTGTGCCCCGGCGCCGTGAACACCAACATCCACGAGGCCGTGCTGACGCGGCCCGCGCACCTGTCGAACACCGGTTACTACGGCGCCGATCCCACCATCATGAAGAGCCTGAAGGAGGTCATCGCGCCCGGGTACGACCCGGTGGAGCTCGGCGAGATCGTCGTCCGTGCCGTGCGCGCGAACCAGCTGTACGTGATCCCGTATGCGGAATTCAAGGAGCCGATGCAGCAGCGCCTCGATATGGCGCTCGCGGTCATCCCGGCGCCCCAGGATGATCCGGGCATGGCGGGTCGCGAGGCGGCGATGGCGAAACGGCGTGCCGAGCGGGCGGCGGAGGCGGAGCGGCAGCGCGGTTGAGTCCGTTGCGTTGCTGATGCGGGCCGGGTTGGGCCTACAATAGCCCGCCGACACCGCAAACAATAAAGGGGCTCGCCATGTTCTCCGGATCCGCGACTCGGTCTCTGTCCGTTTTCGTCTGCAGCGCCGCATTGCTCATCGCGGCCTGCGCCAAGAAAGAAGAACCGCCGAAGGCCGACGAAGCCATGATGGCGTCAACCGCGCTCGAGGGTCAGCTCGACATCGTCGCGTGGCCCGGTTACATCGAACGCGGCGAGAGCGACAAGGCCTACGACTGGGTCACCAAGTTCGAAGCCGACACGGGTTGCAAGGTCAACGTGAAGGTCGCCAACACGTCGGACGAGATGGTGACGCTGCTGTCTTCGGGCGGCCCGCCGCCGAGCCCGCCGGGCGACGCGCAGTGGCCGCTGGCCGGCAATGCGCCGTACGACCTCGTCACCGCGTCGGGTGACGCGTCGCTGCGCCTGATCCGCGGCGGCACCGTGCAGCCCATCGCGACCGAGCGCATTCCCAGCTACAACACGGTCGACCCGCGCCTGCAGGATGCCGCGTGGCACACCGTCGACGGCAAGCACTGGGGTGTGCCGTACCAGTGGGGCCCGAACGTGTTGTTGTACAACACGGAGACCTTCAAGACCGCGCCCACGTCCTGGTCGGTGGTGTTCGAGGCGCAGAAATTCCCGGACGGCAAGCCCAACAAGGGCCGCGTGCAGGCCTACGACGGGCCTATCTACATTGCCGACGCCGCGCTGTATCTCGCCACGAAGAAGCCCGAGCTCGGTATCAAGGATCCGTACGAGCTCAACGAAGCGCAGTACGCCGCCGCGCTCGACGTGCTGCGCGGCCAGCACCCGCTGATCCAGCGCTACTGGCACGACGCGAACGTGCAGGTGCAGGACTTCCAGAACGAAGGCGTGAAGGCCTCGGGTTCCTGGCCGTTCCAGGCGAACACGCTGCTCGCGAACAAGGCGAAGGTCGCGACCACCGTGCCGGTCGAAGGGGCGACGGGTTGGGCCGACACCACCATGCTCGCCGCCGGCGCCAAGCATCCGAACTGCGCGTACAAGTGGCTCGAGTGGTCGATCTCGCCGAAGGTGCAGGGCGACGTCGCCGCGTGGTTCGGCTCGAACCCGACCGTGCCGAAGGCCTGCGAAGGCAACGAGCTGCTCGGCGCCGAGGGCTGCAAGACCAACGGCTTCGAGAACTTCGAGAAGATCAAGTTCTGGCGCACGCCGGAAGCCAAGTGCGCGTCGCACGCGGAAGGCTGCGTGCCGTACAGCAAGTGGGTCTCCGATTACGTGGCCATCATCGGCGGCAAGTAGAGGGGACTGGCTCCATTTTCGGTCTTCCGAAAATGGTGCCTGTCCCCATGGTCACCGAAGCGATGACGTCGGCGATTGAGTTTCGTGCGGTGTCGCGCATCTTCGGCGACGTCCGCGCCGTCGACGACGTCTCCTTCGCGATCGAGCCCGGCGAGTTCTTCGCCATGCTCGGTCCGTCGGGCTCGGGCAAGACCTCCTGCCTGCGCCTCGTCGCCGGCTTCGACGCGCCCGACGCCGGCCAGGTGCTGCTCGACGGTGCCGACGTGTCGTCCGTGCCGCCGTACGATCGCAACGTGAACACCGTGTTCCAGGACTACGCGTTGTTCCCGCACATGACCGTGCTCGAGAACGTGGCGTACGGCCCGCGCGTGAAAGGCGTGGCGCGCGGCGAACGCGAGACCCGCGCGCGCGAGATGCTGGACCTCGTGCAGCTGGCACCGATGGGCGAGCGCCGCCCCGCCCAACTCTCCGGCGGACAGCGGCAACGCGTCGCGCTGGCGCGTGCGTTGATCAACCGCCCGAAGGTGCTGCTGCTCGACGAGCCGCTCGGCGCGCTCGATCTCAAGCTGCGCGAAGAGATGCAGATCGAACTGAAGGGCCTGCAGAAGAAGCTCGGCATCACGTTCGTGTACGTCACGCACGACCAGGGCGAAGCGCTGTCGATGGCCGACCGTGTCGCCGTGTTCAACAAGGGGAAGATCGAGCAGCTGGCGGCGCCGCGCGAGTTGTACTCGCGGCCGCGCACGGAGTTCGTGGCGCGGTTCGTCGGCAGCGCGAACGTGGCGCCCGCCGCGTTGGCGAGTACGCTCGGGGCGGCGCAGGCATTCGCGGTGCGCGGCGAAAATCTCACCGTGCACGCGGCGGATGCCGGTGTGCCGGCGAATGCGCTCGCGGCACCGGGGACCGTGGTCGCCGTGCAGTACCACGGCGCGGTCACCCGCTGGCAGGTGCAGCTCGATGGCGGCGAGATCTGGAGCGCGCAGGTGGCCGAAGGGCGTGAGCCCGCCGGCCTCGCGATGGGCAGCCGCGTGTTGTTGTCCTGGCCGCGCGATTCCGCGGTGGCGTTGACCGCATGACCCTGCGCGCGGCGTCGACGTTCCTGTACCGACGCCCGGCCTGGTACCTCGCGCTGCTGCTGGTGCCGCCGCTGCTGTGGTTCGGCACGGTCTATCTGGGCTCGCTGTTCACGCTGCTGTGGCAGAGCTTCTATCGCATCGACGACTTCACCGCGCAGATCGTGCGCGAGCCGACGCTCGAGACGTACAAACTGCTGGTGACGCAGCCGGCCAACGTCGACATCGTGCTGCGCACGCTGACCATGGCGGTCGCCGTGACCATCGCCTGCGCGCTGATCGCGCTGCCCATCGCCACGTACATGGCGCGTTACGCGCGCGGCCGCATGAAGGCGCTGTTCTATGTCGGCGTGATGCTGCCGATGTGGACCAGCTACCTCGTGAAGGTCTACGCCTGGCGCCAGCTGCTGGCGAAGGAAGGCATCGTCGCCTGGGCTGCCGGCAAGCTCGGACTGGCCGGCGTGCTGGACGCCGCGCTGGCTGCGCCCGGCATCGGCGGGCCGTCCCTGTCTACCTCGTACCTCGGCATGTTCCTCGTGTTCACGTACATGTGGCTGCCGTTCATGATCCTGCCGATGGCCGCGGCGCTGGAGCGCGTGCCCGGCTCGCTGCTGCAGGCGTCCGCCGATCTCGGCGCGCGGCCGGCGCAGACGTTCCGCAACGTCGTGTTGCCGCTGGCCGTGCCGGGCATCGCCGCCGGCTCGGTGTTCACGTTTTCGCTGACGCTCGGCGATTACGTGATCCCGAACGTGGTCGGCGCGCCGGGATATTTCATCGGCATGATGGTGTACGTGCAGCAGGGTACGGCGGGCAACATCCCGCTGGCGGCGGCGTTCTCCGTGGTGCCGATCGTGCTGATCGCGGTGTATCTGGCCATCGCGAAGCGGTTCGGAGCGTTCGATGCGCTCTAGCTACCGACCCGACCGGCCGTCGCTGCTGTTGCGCGTCGGCGCGTTCGCCGGGCTCGCGTTCATGCACATCCCGGTGTTGATCATCATCCTGTACGCGTTCACCACCGAGGAGCGCACGTACCAGTTCCCGCCGCCGGGCCTGACGCTGAAGTGGTTCGAACGCGCGTTCGAGCGGTCCGACATCTGGCAGTCGATGACGCTGTCGCTGGGTGTCGCCGCCTGTTCCACCGTCATCGCGCTGGTGCTCGGCACGCTGGCCGCGTTCGCGATGGCGCGCGCGAAATTCCCGGCCAAGGATTCGCTGACGCTGCTGTTCGTGCTGCCGATCGCGTTGCCCGGGATCGTCACCGGCATCGCGCTGCTGACGGCGATGAAGGCGGGGGGCATCGAGCCGTCGTTCTTCACCATCGTCATCGGCCACGCGACGTTCTGCACCGTGATCGTCTACAACAACGTGATCGCGCGGCTGCGGCGCCTGCCGTCGAACTGGGTGGAGGCGTCGATGGATCTCGGCGCCGACGCGTCGCAGACGTTCCGCTACGTGTTGCTGCCGCAGGTGGCGACCGCGTTCCTCGCCGGCGGCATGCTGGCGTTCGCGTTGTCGTTCGACGAGATCATCGTCACCATCTTCACCGCCGGCAACGAGCGCACGCTGCCGATCTGGTTCTTCAACGAATTGTTCCGGCCGCGCGATCGGCCGGTCACCAACGTCGTCGCGGTCATCGTGATCGCCGTGACGCTGGTGCCGATCCTGCTGGCTTACTACCTCACGAGGCCCGACGATGAACACGAAACTGCTCGTTAACGGCAAGCTGATCAAGGGCGCGGGCGACGACCAGGGCGTGCTCGATCCCGCGACCGGCAAGGTCATCGTGCACGTGGCCGAGGCGTCGGAGGAGCAGATCGCGAAGGCCGTGCAGGCCGCGGCGAAGGCGTTTCCCGGCTGGGCGGCGACCGTGCCGAAGGATCGCGCGACGCTGCTGTACAAGCTGGCCGATCGCATCGAGGCGGAGGGCATGGACTTCGCGAAGCTCGAGTCGCAGAACTGCGGCAAGCCGCTGAATGCCGCGTTGAACGACGAGATCCCCGCGGTGGCCGACGTGTTCCGGTTCTTCGCCGGTGCCTGCCGCGCGATGACCGGCGCGATCGCGGGCGAGTATCTGCCCGGGTTCACGAGCATGATCCGTCGCGATCCCATCGGCGTCGTCGCGTCGATCGCGCCGTGGAACTATCCACTGCTGATGGCGGCGTGGAAGCTCGCGCCGGCGCTGGCTGCCGGTAACACCGTGGTGCTGAAGCCGTCCGAGCAGACGCCGCTGACCGCGCTGAAGCTGGCGACGATCTGCGCCGAGCTGTTCCCCGCCGGCGTCGTGAACATCCTCTTCGGCCGCGGCAACACCGTCGGTGCGCCGCTGGTCGCGCAGAAGGAAGTCGCGATGATCTCGCTGACCGGTTCCATTGCCAGCGGCGAGAAGGTGCTGACCGCGGCGGTGGACGGGACCAAGCGCACGCATCTCGAGCTCGGCGGCAAGGCGCCCGTCATCGTGTTCGACGATGCGGATCTCGAGGCCGTCGTCAGCGGCGTGCGCACGTTCGGGTTCTACAACGCCGGGCAGGATTGCACGGCGGCGTGCCGCATCTACGCCGGTCCGAAGATCCACGACAAGCTCGTCGCCGACCTCGCGGCTGCGGCCAACAGCATCAAGGTCGGCACGCAGGAGGAAGAGGGCGTCGAGATGGGGCCGCTGATCACGAACAAGCAGCGTCAGCGCGTCGCCGGGTTCGTGTCGCGTGCCAGCGAGAAGCGGCACATCGAGGTCGCGGCGGGCGGCAAGTCGCGAGCGGGCGCGGGGTTCTTCTACGAGCCCACCGTCATCGCCGGCGCGAAGCAGACCGACGAGATCGTGCAGAAGGAAGTGTTCGGGCCGGTGGTCAGCGTCACCCGGTTCAAGGATGCGGACCAGGCGATCGAGTGGGCGAACGATTCGGACTACGGCCTCGCGTCATCCGTGTGGACGAAGGATGTGGGGAAGGCGATGAAGGTGGCGGCGCGGCTGCAGTATGGATGTACGTGGGTGAATACGCACTTCATGCTGGTGAGCGAGATGCCGCATGGTGGGTTGAAGAGGTCTGGCTACGGAAAGGACCTAAGTGTGTACGCGCTCGAGGACTACACAGCGGTACGGCACGTGATGGTGAAGTTCTAATCCTTGTGAAAATTCTCCTTGTCGTTGCGAGTATCGATGTGCTGAAGTTTCGAAGTCAGCCAACGCTCGCTCATACAGGGTTGTTGCTGCATCGATACTGGATGGAACTGGAGCGACCATGAACGGAAAAGCGGGACATTGGATTCAAGTGACGATTTCTTCGGGGATGTTTTCGTCCGAGAAGGCTGTTGAACTTAAGCTTGCTGATGGTCGCAAGGTCAGTTTTTTTGCAGACAATAATTTATTGGAAGAGCGTGCGGGGCGTTCCTATCTAAAGGTCACTCTCGTAAATTCAGATCCTGGTCAGAAAACGGATCTTGTCCTCCTGCCCAGTGAGACATTCGAGACTGCTTCGCCTTGGGCCGAGGTTCCCGCCGCATAGGAAATCTATGATCCTGAGCAATGTCGAAATTGTCCGCTGCCTCGGCGAGAAATATTTCGAAATCGAACCATTGGCAGGAACGGATCCTTCGCAGCCGCCTTTCAACACGAGTGCGGTTGACCTGCGTCTGGGCGACGAAATACTGGTGCCGGATTCTCACTCGCCCGTCCAGCTCGACCTGAGAAAGCCGGGAATCGCGCCGTTTTGGGCAAAGCACTCCAAGACTCACACGATTACCGATGATCGCCCGTATTCGCTTGTTCCAAACAAGTTGATCTTGGCAAAAACTCTGGAGCGCGTGAATTTTCCGTTGCTGAACTCCGGCACATGTTTTTCTGCGCGTGTCGAAGGGAAAAGTTCACTTGCACGATGTGGAATTCTCGTCCACTTCACGGCGCCCACGATTCACGCCGGGTTTTCTGGAACGATAACGCTCGAGATCATCAATCTCGGAACATTCGACTTTCTGCTTAGTCCCGGAATGTTCGTGTGCCAACTTATCATCGAAGAAGTTCGCGGCACCCCAGCGAGCGCTCCCAATCAATTCAAAGGCCAGAGTCGAGCTGCCGGCGTCTATTAGTTCGCACGCCGCCATCATGTCTCGTTGGCGACTTGATCTACGGAACCTGTCTGGATTTCTCTCGCTCGTCGGTCATCCGATATCGGATCAATCCCACCGCGTACGTCATGTAGTACCCGGCCAACAACCCGAAAATGGAAAGCGTCAACGGACTACTCGCAAAATCCGCCGGATTCGGCTGCGCCGTCGGATCCATCGAATACAACTGCCACATCCGGTAAGCCATGCGTCCCAGGAAGATCACGCTCAACGCAATGCCGATGTGCGCATTCGGCGTGTAGAAGATCCCCTCCGGCGTGTTCTCGAACTTCGTGTGCTTCGTGCCGAACACGCCGAGCACCGCGCCGGCGATCAAACCACCGGCCATCGCCAGCAACCGCTCGGGATGCGGCAGCGAACCCATCCCGATCAGGATCAGCAACACGGGGAACAGCGTCAGCGTGACCCACGGCCGCCACGTCACGAACTTCTGCCGGCCGATGTTCCGCTTGATGCGGCTGTACATGCGCCACAGGAACAGGGGCACGAAGACGAGGAGCGGGAGGAACGACGGTGCTGCGGCTGCCATGGCGCGATGCTAGCAGGGAACGGCGCGCGTCAACGGCTCAAACCACCGAGCGCAGCGCCGGAAAACGCGCGGTGACCTGATCGATGATCCGCCGCGCCTCCGGTTCGTCCAGGCCGCCGCCGAAGCGCACGGTCGTCGAGCCGTAATCGAACACCATGAGGCCGCCGCCCACTCCCCAGAACCGCATCGACGAGCGCGGCGTCAGGAAGTTCATCACCGGCGGCGACACGCGCAACGACGACGCGTGCGCGAGGTCGTACTCCTTCGAGTAGCCGAGGCCGCCGACGCCGCGCCGCACGCGGATCTCCGACGGCGTGAACGTCACGCGTTCCACACCCGCGACATTCCACAGCCAGATCGCGATCACGACGACCCCGCCGACCGTCCAGCCGCACAACCAGAACAGCAGGAACGCCCGGTCGCCACGCGTCTCGTCGCCGGCGAGTTGCACGATCGCCGAGGACTCTCCGGCGAACCAGCCGCACAACCAGAACGCGAGGAACAGGATGAGGAACCAGTTCCGGCGCGCGGGGATCGCGACCTCCAGTCCTTCGGACACGTCGTTGACCGTCGCGCGGTCCCCGGGCGGTGCAACTCTCGCCATGAATCCCTCACTCGCGCGTGATGACGCGAACCGTGGTCTCGAGATAGTTGCGGAAGCCGAGTTTCTCGTAAAGCGCCCGCGCACCGGCGTTATGACTCATCACGTGAAGATAGGGCGTCAACCCGCGCTGCATCTGCCGCCGCACGAGCTTCAACGTCAACTTCCGCGCCAGCCCGCGCCCCTGGTAGTCAGGATGCGTGCAGATGCCGCTGATCTCGCGCAGCGAATCGATCTCCATGCGCTCGCCGGCCAGCGCGATCAACCGCGGGCCGTCGAAGAAGCAGAAGTACTCGCCGAGCTCGGGCGTGCGCAGGCCGAACGGCCCCGGATTCGTCAGCGTCGCCAGTTCGACGGCCAGCGCCGCCTGGTCCGGCCGCAGCGCCACGGCGTCGGGCGCCGCATCCTCGGCCGGCGGGGGCGCGTCCCACACCATCTTCCACATGCGCGCCTCTCTATCGATGCGCCAGCCGGACGGCGGCGCGCCGTCCCAGATGTCGATGTAGAAGCTGTCGCCGGGAGCGCAGTGTTTCTCGAGCTCCGCGAAGTCGGGCCGATGCGGGTCCCGGCAGCCGAGGATCGGCGAGAACCCGGGCGCATACCGCCGTACGTCGCCGGCCCCGCTCGCGAACCGCGCCTGCGGGCCGGACAGGCAGTTCCACATGATGTTGTCGAGCAGGGAGTTCATGGCGGCGATTCTGCCGCACGCGCCCCCAACCGCCCATCCGCCACCGGCAAGAAAATCTTTCGACCCGTTGGGTTTCCGTTGATTCAGCGGCGCAGCGCGCGCGCCTGGCTGGCGCGCAGCTGCCCGAGCTTCGTCGCCGGCCGCCGCTTCGGCTCCGGCTTCTCCGTCGTGAACACGTGCCAGAACATCAACCGGAACAGCGCGCCGGCCGCGAAACCGGAGAAATGCGCCACGTAGTTCACCGCGCTGTCGTCGAGGTTCCGGTACGCGCCCACGTTCAACGCGAGGAACGCCAGGATGAACACCAGCGCGGGCACCTCGATGATCTTGAACACGACGACGTACCAGACGAAGCAGTCGATGTAGTCCTTCGGATACCGGAACAGGAAGATGCCCATGTATCCCCACACGATGCCGGACAGGCCGATCGTCGGGATGTCCTCGTGCATCGCGAAGCCGTACGCGAGGTTCGTCACGAGCACGAACAGCACGAACGCGAATAGATAGCCCTTCACCGAGATCTGCGTCTCGACCGTGCGCGCGAACCCGTAGAAGAAGAACAGGTTGCCGACCAGGTGCCAGATGTCCGCGTGCGTGAACACCGACGTGAACATCGTCGCGACGTCGTACGAGCGCGGGTAGTAGGCGAGCGCGAGCTGCGCCTTGTCGTCGTGCGCGAACGCGAAGACGAGCGCGCAGGCGACGCTGATGAAGATGGTGATCAGCGGGATCCCGGAGGATCCCTTCTTGCCCAATGGAATGATCGCGAACATGCGTTCAGAAAATGTACACGATGAAGCCCATCGATTCCCCGTTCTCGTTGTTCTTGTGGAGACAACGGAACTCTGCCGCGAACCGCGCAAATGCGACAGGGGCGGCCCCGCGGCCGCGCCTGTCATAACCGTAGTCAGCTTGCCCTGTGATAACCCTTCGCGCCGGCCGCGATCGCGAGCGGGCTGCGATAGTCCTCGCCGGCAGCGACGCTGGCCAACGCGCGCGCGAAATCGTACTTCGGCTGCCAGCCGAGCAGCCGGCGCGCGCGTTCGTTGACGTACACGCGATCGAGCGCCGGCAACATCCGCCACCCGCGGCGGGCGTAGACCTCGCGGTATGCCGGCACGTGCCGCGCCAGCACCGACGGCGCATCGACGCCGAGCTGCGCCAGGTCGTCGCGCGTGAACGGCGTGGTCGCCGTGACGATGAACCGGCCGAATCCCAGCTGCGGCGCCTTCTCGATCGCCGCGAGGTGCGCGCTGACCACGTCCTCGGTGTCGACGCGCCGGTACAGCAGCTCGTTCACCTTGAGGTTCGCGTCGTCATACGCGTCCCGCTTCTCGGGCACGTCGTCACCCTCGGGGAAGAAGCGCGAGGTGCGCAGCACGAGGCAGGGCAGGCCGTGGTTGCGGTGGAACAGCTTGCAGAGGTCTTCGGCGGCGGTCTTGGTGGCGCCGTAGATGTTCTTGGGGATGGGCACCACGTCTTCGGTGATCCACGCGGCCGGCGAACCGGCCGGCGGCGTCAGCGCGTCGCCGAACGTGCTGGTGGTGCTGGTGTAGATGAAGGCGCGCACGCGCTGCGCCGCGGCGGCTTCGAGCAGGTTCAGCGTGCCGGTGATGTTGGTGTCGACGAAGGCCTGGCGCGGATGCGTGGCGACGTGCGGCTTGTGCAGCGTCGCGGCGTTCAGCACCACGTCGACGCCGGACATCGCCGCGTCGACGACGTCACGGTCGGCGATCGAGCCGACGACGGTCGTGAAGGGCGACTTCAACACGTCGAGCCCCACCGCCTCGTGCCCGAGGCCCGGCAACGTGCGCATCAACGCTTCGCCGAGATGGCCGGCGCTGCCGGTGACGAGGATTTTCATGGCCGCGCAGCTTGCCGGCGAATGGCGAGCGCGTCCACCCGCCGCGTGACACTATCCGCGGCAGCGGCGTCCGCCGTTTCCGGGAGAGCCGCATGCCGGTCGAATACAAGCAGGTCCTGTTGCCGTACAAGCCGAGCAACTTCCAGTCCGACGACGTGGACATCCAGAACGCCTTGAATGCCGAAGCCAAACAGAACTGGCGGCTGTGTCAGCTGGTGCAGCCGTCGACGTTGTGGGGCCGCGCCGCCGGCATGATCGCGATCCTCGAACGTCAGACCGACTGATCGGCGCGATCGGCGAGGGTGCCTGGGCTGGCGTCGAGTGGGCTGGCGTCGAGTCAGCCGACGTTCAACGAGAAGTAGTGAGCTTCCTGCGTCATGCCCTTGCGCAGATAGAACCGGTGCGCGTCGACGCGTTTGACGTTGGACACGAGCCGCACCTGCCGGCACTCGTGCTTCGCCGCGATGCCGACCAGCCAGTCGAACAACTCGCCGCCGTAACCCTTCGAGCGCGAGCCGTCCGCGGTGACCAGGTCCTCGATCTCGAGATAACGGCCATTCGCCAGCCACTCGGCGACGCGGTACCCCGCCACCGCGCGGATCTCGCCGTCGACCTCGAGGAACGCGAGCTGAAAGCCCTGGCGCGCTTCGAGCCGTTTCACCAGCGGCGTGAACTCGACGCGCGTCAGCTTCGGGCGCAGCTCGGACATCACGGGAAAACAGGCGTCGATCAGGGCGTCGGTATCGGCGACGGCGATGCGTCTGGTCATGGCTCGGGCGACTCGAAAAAAGGGCCGCGACTAGATCACGCGGCGCGCGCGGGCGTCAATCTTCCGTCCGGGCTATTCCGGCTCGCGCGAGACGAACACCACCTGCCTGCCGTCCGGCGACCACGGCTGCGCGCCGAGCACGCCGCCTTCGCCGTAGAACCGCGCCAGCTCCACGGGTGCGCCGCCGGCCAGCGGCGCGATCCTCAGTAGATAGTCACCGGCCTCGGGCCGGCCGTCGCGGCCGCGGCCCTTGAAGTACACGGACGCCACGTGCACGCGGTCGGGCGATATCCGCGGCAGCCAGGCGGGCCCGTTGCGCAGGAATCCGTCGAGCCTGACCTCGGCCGGCATCGCGCCCGGCGCGATCGCGCAGGACGCGGCGCTGCCCGCGTCGATGTCGACCGGCTCGTCGCGGCCGATCTGCAGCCGTTGCAGGCGGCCGTCGCTGCGGAAGCAGATGGCGTCGCCGCTGGCCGTGAAGCTGGGCGACTCGAGCTTGCTGTTCCAGTGATACAGCACGCGGCGGCTCGGCGAATCCGGCGCCGCGACCTCGATGGCGTACGTGGGTAGTTCGGGCCGCTCGGCCGGCTTGCCGAGCCCGACGTGTTTGAACGTCGCGGTTTCGAACGCGTTCGCGTCGTGCGCGCAGACGACGAGGCCGGCGTAGAACGTGCCCTTCAGTGCGACGCGAATCGCGCAGCCGGACGGCTCGTACGCGCCCACCGCGTTCTGCAGGCCGACCTGCACGTACTCGCCGCGTTTCTCGAGCCGTACCGCGGCCGGCGCCTGTAGCGCGCACTGGATCTCGCGCGTCTCGCCGCCGGCGACCACACGGTACTGCAACGAGGTGAGGCCATTGCCGTGGACGACGACGTCGACGTACGCGGAATCCGGCGCCAGCGATTGCCGGAACATCACGCCGGCCTTGCGATGCTCCTGTGCGCCACCGGCGGGTAGTTCGACCCGGGCGGCGAGCGTGAGATCGCCCTTCGCCGTCTTCCACAGGAACCCGAACGCATCGCGTGCGCCCCAGACGTTCTCGCCGCCGGCGCCGATCACGTAGGCGCCGGGCAACGATTCGAACCGTGCCTCGACCGGGCGATTCACCGCGCCCACGTCCGACGCCTGCGTGAAAGCGCCGATGCCGCCCCCGTGGGCGGCACCGGCCATCAACAGACTCGACAGTATCAGCGAGCGGCCGCGATCCATGCGGCCATGTTAGTCGAGTCCCATGCAGCTGGCGTAGTAGCTGACGGTCGCCGGCCAGTCGGAGAACACGCCGATCACGCCGACGTCCTGCGCCAGCGCGTCCAGCGCGAGGTACATGTCGCTGTCCTTCTTCACGACCCTGCCCTGCGGGTCATAGGCTGCGTAGAAGCCGCCGAACGCCGCGCCGCGACGCAGGTCCGCGCGCTCGAAGCTCCACGTGATGATGTCGAGGCCCGCGCCCTTGATCTCCTCGGCGTACTGCGACGGCACCAGCGTGTTCGTCGCGTCGTCGACGGCGAGCAGCGCCGGGATCGGCGGCGCGAAGATGCGCACGCCCTGGCGGCGGATGTCGCGCAGCTCGGCGACGGTCAGCGGCGGGATGCTGACGCTGGGATCGACGTCGTCGAGGTACACGGCCTGGCGGCCGAACTTCGGCTCGTTCCTGATCCAGTACAGCACGTCGTCGAGATTGAACGACTGCGCCCAGACGTCCTTGGGATTCACGCCGGCCTTCTTGAACTCGTCGATCATCGCCTGCGCGTATTTCGCCTGGCTGCCGAACACCGCGTTCACTCGCGCGGGGTTGCCTGCCTTGAGCTCGGGCGTGTGGCCGACGCCGTTCTTGCGGTTCAGCGCGATCGATTCCTTCAGAGTCAGCAGCGTGCCGCGGCTGTTGTACAGGTCCGTCCGCCAGCTCGCGGTGCCGCCGAGGTATCCGGCCGCCGTGGTCGCGGCGGGATTCGACGCATCCATCTTGCCCTTCAGCGACTTGAACTGATTGAGGGTCAGATCGCTGGCGCAGCAACGGGGAGCCGAACCCGCGCCGGACCACGGCGTGGTGCAGCTCGCGTTGAGCGGCGTGTCGACGATGTTGGTCGTGGTGTGCAGATCGCACTCGTCGTGACGGCACACGAGCGCGCCGTCCTTCGTGAACGTCACGTCGCACTCGACGATGCCCGCGCCCATGCGCGCGCCCGCGTCGTACGCTTCCTTCGTGTGCTCGGGGAACTGCAGCGGCGCGCCGCGATGCGCGATCGAGAACTTCGTGCGGCGCACGAGATCGTTCGAGCACTTCTGCAGCTTGCGCTTGAGGTCGCTGTCGTCCATGCCGGAGACGAGGAACATCGGGCGCACGCCGACCTGGATGGACGGATCGCCGCGATCGTCGCGATGGCCGTCGTCGTTGCCATTGCCGTTCGCGTGGCCGGTGAACGACACGGACAGCATGGCGAGAGCGAGACAGGCGAGAGTGGATAGCGAGTGGCGCATGGAGACTCCCTGGGTTTGGTGGAGCGCGCATGCTGGGTGGCCGCGGTGTCAGCGGCGTGACCGGGTGGTGACACGTCGCGCGGCGCCGGGTAAAAGACGGCATGAACCTACGAACGTATGCGCTCTCGCTGCTGCTCGCGTTACCCATGATGGCCTGCGGCCAGAAAGCGGCGGACGCGCCGCCATCGGCAGACGCGGCGGCCGCGAAAGACCCGCCGAAGTCGCCGATCGAGCCCGTGGACGAAGCGCCGCCAAAGAAGCTGGTGATGCCGGATGCGTGCGGGCTCGTGACGGTGGAAGAAGTGGCGGCCGCGGCCGGCTGGAAATCCGCGCAGGCGGTGCCGGTGAAGACCGGCGCGGAGTGGCTCGCCGCGTGCAACTACGTGGACGCCGCGAACGCGGCGCACGTCGTGAACGTCGCACTGGCGTTCGGCGCGCTGATCCCGGATGACGCCGCGCAATACGCGAAGCTCGTCGGCACGAAGGACGGCTATCTCAAACAACCCGCGACGCCGGTCACCACGTACGGTGTCGATGCGATCGAGATGGATGCGGGCGCGAACGGTCAATCGATCCAGACGCGCATCGTGCCGACGTCGGAGCTGACGGTGACGTCGCCGCTGATGCCGACGTCGCGCGTGTTGTTCCCGAAGGCGCTGAAGCGGCTGCAGGCGATCCTTACGACGTCGTAACGATTCGTAATGCAACCGCGCGGGAGCGCGAAAGTCTAGCCAACACTTGCCTCACACAAGGAGTTGGCGATGAAAACCTCACACACGTCGATGATCGCGGTGGCGCTGGCCTGCGGTGCCGCGGGCGCGGCACAGGCGCTGCCGTTGTCGGACCAGACCAGTGTCGAACTGTTCGTCGGCGGGAATACCGTCATGCCGGGATCGTTCCACGACGGCAGCAGCGCGCCGCTGGATTCCGCGCCGGGCGGCGACATCGCGTTCGACCGCGTGCACTTCGACAGCGCCTATGACAACCGTTACGCCGCGGGCGCGGAGCTCGACTACGCCGTCGACGACCGGCTGACCGGCTTCGCGCGCGCCGCCTATTCGCAGTTCGACGGGCGCAGCCGCGACGTGGGCTCGCAGATCACGGGTGAGGGACGCGTCCCGATCGGCGCGAACTTCGACGACAACCACATGCGGCAGCTCGATCTCGGCGCGCGTTACACGTTCGCACCGGGCGCGCGGCTGCGGCCGTTCGTCGGACTGGGGCTCGGCGCGGCGGATCTCGCGGCGACGCGCGCGACGATCGACGAATCCGGCACCGCGACGCGGGTGGAGCTCGCGAAGGGCGGCACCGTGTTCGAGCAGCGCGTCGAGACCGGGCTGCAGTTCTCGCCGTTGCCGAACTTCGATCTGCGGTTGACGGCGGCCGCGCTGCATCTCGGCGGTCAGCACGCGTCGGACGATCCGAATCTCGACTTGTTGGGCATCTCGCCGTCGCGCAGCACCGTCGGCAGCCGCTGGGACTATCCCGCCGAGCTCGGCGCGGTCTGGCACTTCTAATGGGGACTGTCCCCGTTTGCCAGGAAACGAGGAACGGCCCAAGGGGCCTGACCCCATTACGAGCGGAAGCCTATCTTCTCGTGGGTGCCGTCGCAGAAGGGCTTGTTCGCGCTGCCGCCGCAGCGGCACAGCCGCGCGGACTCGATCCGCGCGACCACGCGGCCGGTGCCGGAGATGATCTCCAGGTTGCCGCGCACCTGCAGCGGCCCGTCGGTGAGCGGCGTGACCTCGAGCGGGCCGTCGCGCACCGGCAGCATGTCGGCCTTGCCGGTCGGCGGTTCGCCGCTCGCGGCGAAGTGCACGTCGTGATGCGAGCCATCGCAGAACGGCTTGTTCTTCGACGCGCCACACCGGCACAACGTGTAGCGCGTGTGGCCGGCCGGCGCGCCGTCGAGGCGGATGTCCGCCTTGATCGCGTACGGCCCGCCCTCGCGCACCGAGATCAGGTTCACCGGCGGCGCCGCCTCGTCGGGCTGCCCGTCCTTGCGCTTGTAGCGAATGGCGCCGGACACGCAGACGTGCGCGATCTCCGTCAGCGCGTCCGTCGACATCGCGTCCGGGTTGATCCACGGCCCCTTCACGTTCGCGATGAACACCTTCGGTCCCCACGTCACGCAGAAGCGCGAGTGGATGCACTTCTTGCCTTCGTAGATGAGCGTGAGATCGCGACCTTCGATGTAGTCGACGTCGCCGACCGTGCGCGGCGTGGGCGCGACGTTGCCCGGTTCGATCACCGCGCTGCCTTGTGCGGCCGGGGTCGCGGTGGCGGCGATGGCCGCGACGACGGGAGCGGGCGTCGCCGCGGCGGCGCTCAGCACCACCGGCGCTTCGTGCTCGATGCTCGCGAAGCGGCGCTCCGCGCGCTGCGTGAGATCCGATATCACCTTCGCCGCCTGCGCGACGCGGGCATCGCCATTGCGCGACAGCGCCGTCACCGCCGCGATCAGCTCGCGCAGCCGCTCGACGAAGAACTTGCCGGCGCTGACGCCCGGCGGCAGCGGCGCGGCGTCGCGTAGCGCGGTGAACGACATGCCGGCGTTGCAATCCGGGTTCGCGGGTCCGGCCGGCAGGCGCGCGGCGCGTTCGGCCAGCGGCGACATCGCGCGCATGAGGCCCAGCGCGAGATCGATGCACAGCGCCTTCGCCGGGTGCGGCCGCGGCACGAGGTACGAATGCGAGATCAGCCGCAGCATCAGCATGTATGCCGTGTTCGCGACGTCGACCGTCTGCGCGGCTTCCTCGTTCTCGATCCAGACGCGGTGGCCGGGACGCACCGGCTTGCGCAGCACCGGGTTCACCGCCGCCGGATGCGCGGGCTTGAAGCCGGGGTTCGCGCGCGTCAGCGCGGCCAGCTCCTCGCGGATCTCGATGAATCGGCAGTAGTGGGATTCCTTGTTCGCCTCCGACGCGCCTTCGCCCTGGCTGACGATCGCGTCGAACGCCTTCAACGCCGTGATCGAACAGATGACCGGATCGCAACCCTGGAAATCGATCTCCTTTCGCGAGATCTGCAGGTTGCGGTCGCCGCAGAAGGCCTCCTTCTCGCCGACGCGCGCGACGAACGCCTTCACGTTGCCCGAGAGGTTCGCGTAGAAATCGCCGACGGTCTCGTAGTCGATCGGCATCGGCGTCAGCCGCGGCGCGGAGACGCCCCGCGTGAAATGGAAGTCCGCGGTGAAGCCCGCGCCATCCGGCTCGGTCGAATCCTTCGGCCGCTCGAGGAAGATGAAGTGCTGCAGCACCGCTTCGCTGAACGGCGCGAGCCGCACGACCACGCTGGCCGGCAAGCCACCCGGATCGAGCGGAAAGTTCAGCCGGCCGAACCGCGGGCTGCCGCCGAGCGCGGCCGTGATGTTCCACACCGCGGTGAGATGCCCCATCTCCTCGATCGCGACCTGCAGCATCGCGCGGCGCCACCGCGCGGTCGCGGCGGCTTCGTCGGGCGTCAGCCCTTCGTCCACGCCCTGGCGCAGGCTGAACGCCGCGTACAGGTACGTGCACATCAGGTTGTGCTCGAGCTCGGCGGCTTCGTACAGCTGGTGGATCAGCGCTTCGCGCGAGACGGGCGGCGCGACTTCGGTCGGCGCGGACAGGACGGTGCTCATGTCGACTTCTCCGGATCGTGGGACGGCGCTCCCCACAACACCGCGACGCCGATGATGG
>Ga0335075_10000475_pt1 | contig 71799 bp, 68 predicted proteins | sample Lox_Sample_24_FD_206723 | JGI IMG/M metagenome (GOLD analysis project Ga0335075, IMG submission 206723) | Soil microbial communities from Loxahatchee National Wildlife Refuge, Florida, United States - Lox_Sample_2.4 | ecosystem: Environmental > Terrestrial > Soil > Wetlands | place: USA... | reverse complement strand
GAGGTCTTCACGTTTGGGGCTAGCCTGGGGAAACGCGGCTCGTGGTGATTGGTGGCCACAGGTTAAGCGGGGTTTGGCCACGCTTTCCGGAGGGCTGGGCTCCGGTTCGGGGGCTTATAGCCCGGGGCTGCTGTCCTGGCTGATCATTTGCATGGTGAGGTCCTGGAGCTGGGCGAGGAGGGCGCGGAGCTTCCTGGCGTTGTCGAACAGGGGCTGGTAGCTGGCGAGCTCGCTGGGGGTGAGCCTTCTGGTGACGGTCTTGCCGTTGATCTTGCGGGTCCACTCGGCGTAGGGGCCGTGGAGGCGGGGCGGGTCTGCGTGGCAGCGGCAGGCTTGCTTTCCGCAGGGGTAGGAGCGGATGGTGAGGGTGCCGGGGAGGGCGGGGCCCGCGGTGGCTGCGATCTCGGCGGTGATCTTCTCCAGGGCCGTGCGGTGGGCGGGGCTTTGCTCCATGCGACACACCGTCTCAGATCCGTGGTGCCGGCGTCTTCCCGCAGTACTTTATTGTGGAGGGTTTCCTGCCGGATGTTCCTGTGGAGTGCTGTGCCAGGGAGGGGCCGATGGCTGCGGGGGCTGGGGTGGAGGGCTATATCGGGCGGTGGCGGCCGTCGTCGGTGTCGGAGCAGGCGGCGGCGTTCGCCCGGGACGTGGTCACCAGGGCGGCGCCGCCAGGCCGGGAGCGGGCGAGGAACCTGCTGTGGGCTGCGGGCAAGCTCGCTGACTACGGCTTAGGGCTGGGCCTGGACCCGGTGCCGGGGGTGCTGCTGCACCCGTCGACAGCCGAGCGGTTCACCCGGTGCGCGCCGGGACTGTCGGGCGCGGCGCGGCGGACGCTGCGGACGAACCTGCGGTTCATCGGCCGCCGGGTGGTCCCGCACCTTTACCCGGCGGACCTGCCGCTGCCCCGCGGGCACGCGAAGCAGCCCTACAGCCTGGCGGAGGTCGCAGGCTTCCTGGCGCTGGCAGGCGCGCAGCCCACGATGGAGCGCCGGATGCGGGCGACGGGCCTGGTCTGCCTCGGTGCCGGGGCGGGGCTGATCCGCGGCGACCTGCGCGAGGTGCGCGGCACCGATGTCGCGTGCCGGTCAGGCGGGGTCATCGTGCAGGTCCGGGGGCCGCGTGCCCGGGTGGTGCCGGTGCTTTCCCGCTACCACGGCCCGCTGCTGGCCGCTGCCCGGCTCGCCGGGAATGGCCTGGTCTGCGGCGGCGTCGATCCTGGCCGCAAGAACGTCACCGGCCGGCTGGTGGCGTCGCTGGATGGCGGGGGCGGGCTGCCGCGGCTGGACACCTCCCGGCTGCGGGCGACGTGGCTGGCTGACTGCGGCGAGCTGCTCGGGCTGGCCACGTTCATGGCCGCGGCCGGGATCAGCTGCTCCCAGCGGCTCGGCGACCTGGTGGCGGGCCTGCAGCCAGGCTGCGAGGAGCAGGCAGTCCGGCTGCTGGGCGGCCGCCGGCGATGATCCCGCTCGCGGCATGGGAGGCGATCATCGACGCGTCCGGCATCGCGCCCCGCATCGAGGCCCTGCTCCCGTCCGGGGTGCGGCCCCGGCAGCTGCCCGTCCGGACCCTGCTGGCGGGCATGATGCTCGCGGCCGCCGACGGACGGCCCGCTCACCTGACGCGCGTCCGCCAGGCGCTGGCCGCGCTGCCCGAGGCCGACCAGCGGCGCCTCGGCGTGCTGGCGGACTGGAAGGGCGGCCCGCACCTGCTGACCTACCGGCAGGCCGAGTACACCTTCGGCCTGGTCATCAGGGCGCTGGGCAAGGACCGGCCAGACGGGCTGCCGTCAGCCCTGCTGCAGCGCAGCTGCGATGACCTGCTCGAGGCGTCCGTCCCGGAAGGCCTCAAGGACTCGAGCCGGTCGCTGGCGGTGGACTGGACCGACATGGAGTCCTTCTCCCGCCCGCCGCCCCGCGGGACCAGCGACTGCGCCGACCCCGAGGCATCCTGGGGGCACCGCAAGGACAACCTCACAGGAGACCAGGACGAGCTGTTCTACGGCTACTACCTGTCGGCCGCCGTCATGGTCGCCGACGAGCGGGGCCCGCGCGTCCCCGAGCTCGCCCGCCGCATGACCCTGTCCTCCTGCCGCCATGACCCCGTCCCCGCCCTGGTCCCCGTGCTGACGGCGATGCCCGCCGCCGGCATCCCGCCCGGCGACGTCCTGGCCGACTCCGGCTACTCCCACCGCGTCGCGGCCCACTGGGCCGCCCCGCTGCGCGCCGCCGGCGCGGAGCTGGTCCAGGACCTGCACCCCCACGACCGCGGCCCCCGGGGCACCCACGCCGGCGCCATCATCAGCAACGGCAGCCTCTACTGCCCCCAGGCCCCCCGCCCCCTGCTGGACCTCGGGCCGCTGGGCCCCGCCGCCACCAGGGAGCAGGCCGCCGCCCACGACCGCAAGACCGCCGAGCTCGCCCGCTACAAGCTCGGCCGCCTCACCGCCGAGGACGCCGACGGCTACCACCGCGTCGCCTGCCCCGCCACCGCCGGCAAGGTCCGCTGCCCCCTGCGCCCGCCATCGATGACCCTGGACCGCGACCGCCCCGAGGTCCTGCAGCCCCCGCAGCACCCGCAGGCCTGCTGCACCCAGCAGACGATCACCGTCCCGGCCAGCGTGAACGCCAAGACCCGGCAGAAGCACGACTACCCGTCGGCCGCCTGGCGCCGGTCCTACGCCCGCCGCAGCGCCGCCGAGCGCGCCTTCTCCACCACCAAGGACCCCGCCAGCAACGACACCGCCCGCGGCTGGTGCCGCCTCATGGGCCTGGCCCCCGTCATGCTGTTCACCATCACCCTGCTCGCCGTCCGCAACCAGCGCATCCTCGCCAGCTGGGACCAGCGGCAGCAGGAAGACGCCCGCCGCGCCGCCAGGGGCCTGCCCCCCAGGACCCGGCGCCGGCGCCGCAAGGCCCTCGCCGCCCTGACCTCAGCAAGCCCGCCCTGAGCCCGGCAGCACCACCCGCCAGCCACCACCACCGCCACGTCCGGGCAGCACAGCCAGCGGCAGCACGCCCGAAAACAAGCACCAGCACGCCACAAGGCAACAAGCCGGAAACAAACCGCACACAACACGGCGACAGCCAACACCCCGCAAAGGAACATCAGCCTCAAACGTGAAAATAGGCCTCACTGAAACGTGAAGACCTCTATGAGCCGGTGAGGGGATTCGAACCCCTGACCTTCGCTTTACAAGAGCGTTGCTCTGACCTACTGAGCTACACCGGCACATCCCGTGTTGCCAGATTACCGGCTCAGGGCCGCTTACTGGTAGGCGTTTCTGGTCGACGGTCACCGCAAACTGTGGCCCCTCGCCGCGAGCAAGGAAGGTTCCACCGCATGACAGGCCAGCCCCCAAGCCAGGACCAGGACGCCCGGATCATCGTCAGCCGCGAGGGCGGCGTCGCCCGGCTGACGCTGAGCAACCCGCGCCGCAAGAACGCCATCACGCTGGAGATGGGCGCCGCCATCGAGGCCTTCTGCGACGAGGTCGCCGCCGATGAGGCGATCGGCGCGGTGCTTGTGGCTGGCGCCGGCGGCTACTTCTGCAGCGGGGGCGACACGCGCGTCCTCGCCGCGTCCTCGGCGGACCCGGCTAGCCCGGGAGCCGTGGCATCAGTCTCCGCCATCTACCGTTCCTTTACCCGGGTTGGGTCGCTGCCGGTCCCTACTGTGGCGCTGGTCGAGGGGGGCGCGGTCGGTGCGGGCATGAACCTGGCCCTGGCGACCGACCTGCTGCTCGTAACCCCCGACGCCCAGCTGGACTCGGGCTTCCTGGCCCGGGGCATCCATCCGGGCGGCGGTCATATCGCGCTGCTCGGCCGCCGGGTCGGCTACCAGCAGGCGGCGGCGATGACCCTGCTCGGCCAGGCGCTGTCGGGCCGGGAGGCCGTCGAGCACGGCCTCGCCTACGCCGCCGTCCCCGCGGACGAACTGCTCACCGTCGCGATGGAGCTGGTGGCGCTCGCCGCCGGGGACCCGCAGCTCACGCGGCGGGTCAAGCAGAGCCTCGCGCTTGAGCTTGGGGCCGGCCCGGTCTCCTGGCCAGCGGCGGTGGAGATCGAGCGCGGCGCGCAGATGTGGTCGCTGGCGCGTAAGGGCAGCGCGGGCTGGGATCGCAAGCCGCCGAGGCCGGCCGCGGAAGAGCCAGGTAGCACCCCCGGCTAGCTACCTGGCCTTCCTGCGGCTGGCGATCTCATACAGCGCGATGGATCCCGCGATGCCGGCGTTCAGCGACTCCATGCCGGACGACATCGGAATGCTGACCAGCATGTCGCAGGCGGAGGCGACGATGCGAGAAAGGCCCCGGCCTTCTGAGCCCACGACGAGAACCATCGGCCCGTCGGCGATGGTCATGTCGTGCACGTCGACCTGGCCTTCCGCGTCAAGTCCCGCGACGAACAAGCCGCCGCGCTTGTACGCCTCCAGCGTCCTGGTCAGGTTGGTGCACTGCGCGACCGGCAGCCGGGACAGTGCCCCGGCGGACGCCTTCCACGCTCCGGCCGTGACGTGGGCGCTGCGCCTGGCCGGCACGAGCACGCCGCAAGCCCCGAACGCGGCCGCTGACCGGACAATGGCACCGAGGTTGCGCGGGTCGGTCACGCCGTCAAGCGCGACGATGAGCGGAGCGAGCTGGCCAGGGACCCGCGTGAGCAGGTCCTCAGGGTGGGCGTACTCGTACGGCCGGATGCGCAGCGCGACGCCCTGGTGGACGGCATTGTCGGTGAGCCTGTCCAGCTCGAGCATGCTGGTCTCGAGGACCGCGATGCCCGCGCCCGCCGCGAGCTGGACCGCCTCGGCGACCCGCTCGTCCTCCTGGGCCCGGCCGGTGACGTACATGGCCAGGGCAGGCACCTGGGCCCGCAGCGACTCAACGACCGGGTTACGGCCGGCGACCATCTCAGGCAAGTCATCCCGGCGCTCATGCCGCTGCGCCCCCCGGTCCGCCGCGGCCTGCGCGGGCCGGGGGCGCGGCGGGGTACCCGTCGCCGCGGCCTTGGCCGCCCGGGCAGCCGAGCGCTGTGCCGGGTGGCCGGGACGCATCTCGGCCGGGGGCGTGGGCCCCTTGCCCTCCAGCTTGCGCCGGCCATAACCGCCGGTTCCCGGGCGCGGCTTGCCTGACTTGGCGTAGCCACCGCCTCCAGGCGCACGGCCCTGGCCCTTCTTGGCCCCCTTGCTGCCGCCGCCGGTGTTGCCCGCGCTCATCTGCCGTCCTATCGCTATCGCTTAAGTTCCCACTGGGGACCCGCCGACGCCTCCGCCACCTTGATCCCCGTGCCATCCAGGGTGTCGCTGACGGAATCCGCCGATGCGAAGTCGCCACGCTCCCGCGCCGCCTCTCGCAGCCGCAGCGCCAGCCGGACCAGGGCGTCGATCGCCCGGTCGCGCGGGTCGGCCGATTCTGGCCGGTCAGCGGACCGGACAGCTGCCCAGTGTGGGTTCAGCGGGTCCAGTCCGAGGAAGGCGAGCATCGACCGGACCTGGGCAAGGGAGGTGACGACCGCGTCCAGGTCGCCCGACTTTATAGCGTAGTTGCCGTCGCGCACTGTCGCGTGCACGGAGGCCAGTGCCGCCGGAATGCTGAGGTTGTCGTTCAGCGCGGCGACGAAGGAGAGCGGCAGGTCCGCGGGCTTCAGCGGCCCGGCTGGCTCCTCCGGCCGGTGGCCGGCGGCCTGGCCGGGGACGAGGACCCCTGCGGCCTTGGCCACGAAGCGCTCGACCCGCTGGTACCGGATGGCCGCGTCCTCGGCGGCCCGGTCCGTGTAGACGATCGCCTGACTGTAGTGAGCCTCGGCAAGCAGGTAGTACCGCAACTCCTGTGGCCGCACGACGCCAAGAGCCTGTCCGAGCGGGACAACCGGCGACACGAGGCCGAAGCAGGCGAGGTCCGCCTGCGGCTGGGCCAGTGACGGCTCGTCAACCGACGCGATCAGCCACCGGATCATGACGTCAAGGCAGACCGCCGCACGGACCTGGCCGACGTGCGGTAGCTGCGGTAGATGGAGCGTCATTGGGGTCAGCCTACGGGAGTGGGCGCCCGCGAGCCTGGTAAAAGGTGCCCGCGCCCGGCGACACGCCGTCACCCGAGGCCGATATCGTTCCATCCGGGCATAAATGTGGATAGCTTTCGTCACGATGAACGCGCGCATCCCCCCTGCCGTCCAGGCATCCCTCCCGGTCAGGGAGCGAACCTGGCCCGGCCGGCTCGTGACGCTGGCGACAGTCATCGTCGTGGCGGCGGTGGCGGCTGGCACGTTCGTGCTCTCCTACTCAGGGGTGCACTCGGTTGCCCTGCAGTCCGGCGTATCCGCCTCGCTTGCCCGGTACTACCCAGCAGTGTTCGATGCCGTGCTTGTCATCGGCTGTGCCGCCGCGCCGCTGCGGGATGCCCGCTTGTGGGCCCGCCTCTACACGTGGCTCGTCATCTTCATCGTGATCGGCCTCCTGGCCGCGATGGACGCCGTGCACGCCATGGGCGTGGCCCTTCCGCGCCGGCAGACCGCCGGGATCGTGGCGGTGCTCCCGTGGGTGCTGCTGCTACTGGCGTTCACTCTGTGGCTGGTTGTCCTCCGGCACTTCAGGATCCAGCAGTCACGCCAACTCGCTCAGGTCGCGTCCGATTCTCCGGAATCACTCAGCAGCGCCCCGGAGGCGCCCGGCACCCTGGCGCTGCCAGCGGACCGGCAACCCCGGCCCGCCTTGCCTGCCGGGCCTGCCGGGCCGACGACGGTGGACGAGACCCCGACGGCTCAGTCGCCCGCGGCGACGGAAGACCTCGAGCCCGCGGAGGACCCAGCGCCCGCGGAGGACCCAGCGCCCGCGGAGGACCCGGAGCCCGCGGAGGACCCAGCGCCCGAGACCGCCCCGGGGGACCCGGCGTCGCCCGAGGCCACGGAGGACCCCACGCCGACTGAAGACCGACAGCCAGCAGAAGGCTCACAGCCGGCGGAGGGCCCACAGCCAGCAGAAGCCCCACAGCCAGCGGAGGAATCGGGGTCCGATGAGCCCGGTCAGCCGGGCCAGCCCGATGAAGTACCGGAAGTCGGCGGCGTGCCCTACGCTACCGGGCCGCGGCTGCACCGGGTCCGCTCGCTTCCCGTGCCGCCAGCCGACGACGAGTAGCCCGGCGAACGGTGATCGCAGGCAGGCCGGCGTGGTGGTCGCGGCCTGGCCTGGCTAGCCGGCTACGTCCCTCCTTATCTGGTGAATCAGCGCCCGGGATTCTCGCTCGGACAGGGCGGCGGCGCGGATCAGGCTGATGATCGTCATGAGGTCCGCGACCTCCTCCCGGCTCTCGACTACCCGGCCACCGCCATAGCACTCCGTGTAGCACACGCTCGACCCCTCGGCGAACTCATAGAGGGAGATCGGGCCGGCCGCGCCCGCGTGGTTGTCCGCCGCGTACGGGAGCACCTGAAGCACGACGCCGGGCCCGGTCGACGCCTCAAGCAGCCGGTCCAGCTGAGCGCCCATCACGCGAGGTCCCCCGACGACGTGGCGCACGACGCTTTCATCGAGCACGTACCACAGCAGTGGCGGATCCTCGCCCGTGATGACCTCTTGCCGCCTGATCCTGGTGACGACGAGATGATCGATCTCGTCGCCGGCGTCCATCGGGCGGCCAGCTGAGATGAGTGCCCGCGCGTAGCTCTCGGTCTGGAGAAGCCCCGGGACGGTGCCAAGCTCCCAGCCGTGGATGCGGATAGCCTCCCGCTCGAACGGGATGACCGGCGCGAAGAAGGCGGGGTACGCCTCACGCGCGAGGAGCTCCTGGAGCGTCGCGAACGTGCCAGGAGTGTGGAAGAGCTCGTCGCAACGGATTGCGAAGTCCACCGTCGGCGCCTTGTCCATGGTCTCGATCCCGCTGATCAGCGAGGCCGAGTAACCCAGCTTGGTCCCCATCTCGACCTGTGTCCATCCCAGCTGGAGGCGCCACGATCGTAGTTGCGAGCCGAACGCGGCGAGCGCGCTGGCCTTCATGTCAGGCACGGATGACTGCACCCTACTGCCCCCCGATTTTAACTACTTGACGTAGTACTGCACTCACCCCTAGTGCAGCGTGTTCAGCCATCAAAGTTAGTACGAGCCTGGCATCGTTTTCTTGAGAACCCCTCGAAGGCTTATGACGCCATAAGGAACCGACACGCCAAACGGGGGCGTTACGACCGTGATGATGTACCTCTGGACCGCGTCAGGGAACGACGCGGCGGCAGCACGGCACGCCAGTGGGGTGACCGACAACGCGATCGCGGCGCGCAAGGCGGCCGAGTCGATACTGCAAACGGGTCAGGCGGGATCTGCCTACATCGAGTGCGCCTACACCGCCATGGGCGCGCGGGCGCTGAGCCTTTGCTACGTGCGCACGGGTACCGGCTGGTCCGGACGGCTGAGCCGGACCGGAGGAGTGGTCTGGACGCCGTTCTCCGAACCGGAGCAGGCGAGCTAGCGACTCGGGTACACGAGGGCGTTGGCGATGGCGGCGATGCCCTCACCGCGCCCGGTCAGGCCGAGGCCGTCGGTGGTGGTAGCGGACAGGCTCACCTGGCCAGCGACGATCGACAGCGCCTCCGCGAGCACGGCTATCGCCTCTCCTCGCCGAGGGCCTATCTTGGGCCGGTTCCCGATCACGTAGATGGCAACGTTGCCGATCGTGAACCCCGCCTCGCCGACCAGGCGGGCGGTCTCACCGAGCAAGGCCGCGCCAGAGGCACCCGCCCACTGCGGGCGTGACGTGCCGAAGTGGGCGCCAAGGTCGCCCAGCGCGGCCGCGGACAGGAGAGCGTCGCAAGCGGCGTGCGCGGCCACGTCGCCATCCGAGTGGCCCGCCAACCCGGTCTCATCGGGCCAGAACAGCCCGGCCAGATGCAGGCGGCGTCCTTCCTCAAACGGATGGACGTCCATCCCGACCCCAACCCGCGGCAAGATCTCCACCCGCGGAGCATACCGAGCAGGCGGACAGCGACTGCGCCAGGCCCCAGCCCAGCCGTGAGCAAGCGCTTAACGGCCGACAAGGAGTGGCGAAGTCCCCTAGATGCCAGCAACCCCCGACAGCGGCCACAGGCCGCACATCGGGGGTTCCAGCGGGCTAGCACTCGACGCGGCGGCCTCGGCGATGGTGCCTCAGGCACCGGGCACGCGAGGCCGCCAAGGCGTCAGCTCGTCAGCACCTCGTCCAACAAGGCCTCCGCCTTGTCTTCGTTGGTCTTCTCCGCCAGGGCGAGCTCGCTTACGAGGATCTGCCTGGCCTTGGCCAGCATCCGCTTCTCTCCAGCGGACAGGCCACGTTCCTTGTCCCGGCGCCACAGGTCCCTGACGACCTCGGCCACCTTGTTGACGTCGCCCGACGCGAGCTTCTCCAGGTTGGCCTTGTAGCGCCGCGACCAGTTAGTCGGTTCCTCGGTGTGGGGGGCGCGAAGCACTTCGAACACCCGCTCAAGCCCCTCGGCTCCTACCACGTCCCGCACGCCCACGAGCTCTGCATTGTCAGCGGGCACCCGGACGGTCAGGTCACCCTTGTCGACCTTCAGGACTAGGTAGGTCTTCTCCTCGCCCTTGATGGTGCGAGTCTCGACGGCTTCGATGCGAGCAGCCCCATGGTGGGGGTATACGACGGTATCGCCGACCTTAAAAGACATCTGGCAAGTACCCCTTCCGCTGAAGGCCATCTTACCACGACGCGCCCCACCAATAAACTGCCCCAGATGGCAAATATGCAGGTCATTGGCCTGTTTCCGAGCATACGCGAGCGCGCTTCGAAGGCTGACCACCCTTGTCCTGAGGCCCAAGGCGAGCCGTTGCCGACCAGATACCTAGGTGCCGGATGCCTAGGGTGCCTGCCCTCGCTGTCCGTCGCCGCTGACGATTAGGTATCTAGTCTACCTCGGTTTCCATGATCAGTTCCGGGGATCCGCCCGCACCGGCTTCGCGGGCCGGATCGAGGAGGACTCATACTAGGTAGTGGGTAGTCCGCCAGCTAGCGCAACCACTCAGGAGACCGCCCTGGAACCTCGGGGAGGCAGTGCCCTGTGAGCTTCGACCGTGAGCCGGGTCCCGACGATGGCAGCGTGCCCCCGGTTGACATCGTCGTCCCTGACGACGCGCGGGACCTAGCCAGGGACGTGCTGGCCTACCGCAGGGAGATGCGGGCCCGCAGGCGGCGGGAGCGAATGCTGCGGGTGGTGGGCCGCCTGGGGCTGCTCAGGCACCCGACCGCCTTCCCGCTGATCGCCACCTGCCTGGCGCTGGCGCTGCTCGCCGCGACAATGTTGTCGGTCGCCTCGATCGGCTCACGGGGACGGCAGCTGCCATCGGCATCCCCCGAGCCGTCGGTCACCACCATGCCCACAGGCCAAGTCCGGCTCGACAACGCACAGGTCGTACCGACCACCTCGCTGGATGGCTCGCTGCTCGTGCTCATCGCGCCTGACTGCGGCTGCGGCGCGGCGGTGGCGAACCTCGCGCGGCAAGCCAGGGGCGCGGGCGCCCGGGTCTACTTCGTCTACGACGCCGAGCGCGCCGACGCTGGCCTGACCCAGCTGGCGCAGATGACGCCGCAGTACGGCGACGGCGTGGCTCGGACCGTGTACGACCTCAGCGGGGTGTTCTTCCTCGCGTTCGCGACATACCAGGCCACTGCCCTGCTCGTGTACGGCAACGGCGTCGTGCACGTGGTCCGGACGTTTCCGGCCGGACTCGATCTGACCCCCGCCCTGCGGGGCCTGCGGGGCACCCACTAGGATTTCTACGCGCCGTAGTGGACCGGGCAGGCCACTTGGCCCGACGGGAGTGCGCTACCCCTCCCGATAACGTTACCGAGGAGGCATTCGCCGTGATCCGCAAAGGCCTGCTGGCCGGTGCCATAGCCATGCTGGTGGTACCGGTGCTCGCCGGGTGCGAGGCCGGGCTCAACGCGCCGACGCTAGAGTTCCACCCCGCGGCGGCTGGCCAGCAAACGGCCACTGACGGGATCTCAATCAACAACCTCTTCGTGCTCGCCGCGCCGAATGGGTCGTCCCTGCCGGCTGGCTCGCAGGCCAGCCTGTTCGTGGGCTTGTTCAACAACAACAGCACCAGCGACCAGCTGGTCAGCGTGTCGACGAGCGCCGCCAGGAGCGTCACGATCCCCGGCGGCTCCGTTAACCTGCCGGGAAACCACGGGGTCAACCTGACCGGCCCGCAGCCGCAGATCGTTCTCAACGGCCTGACCAAGTCGCTCACCGGCGGCCAGGACATCCAGGTGGAGCTGGACTTTGCTAAGGCCGGGCCGGTCGTGCTCGAGGTCCCGATAGAGCCGCAGTCGTTCTACTACTCGACGCTGAACCAGCCGACCGCGACGCCCTCGGCCACCGTAGGCGCCACGCCGACGGCCGCGCCCACGGCCACCGCGACGCCGACGGCGAGTACCAACCCGAAGAAATAAGGCTTCACCAGGCAGAACGGACCGCCAGTCATCTCCTGGCGGTCCGTTCCCTGTTTCGCGCCCAGCCGGGAACGTGGCACGGAAGCTGCCCTCAGGACGCCCGAGGGCCTGCCTTCAGCGGTGCGGGCAGCTCACCCGACGGACTCGAACTTGTAGCCCAGGCCGCGCACGGTCACGATGTGCCTCGGCTTGGCCGGGTCGGTCTCGATCTTGGCCCGCAGCCGCTTCACGTGGACGTCGAGCGTCTTGGTGTCGCCCACGTAGTCGGCGCCCCACACTCGGTCGATGAGCTGCATGCGGGTCAGGACACGGTCGGCGTTGCGCAGCAGCACCTGAAGCAGCTCGAACTCCTTGAGCGGCAACTGCACCTGCTCGCCCCGCACGCTGACGACATGCCGCTCGACATCCATCCGGACAGGGCCAGCCTCGAGCGTCGCCTCGGCGACCTCCTCGACGTCGCCCCGGCGGCGCAGCACGGCCCGCATCCGGGCAACCAGTTCCCGCGAGGAGAATGGCTTGGTGACGTAGTCGTCGGCGCCAAGCTCGAGTCCGACAACCTTGTCGATCTCGCTGTCCTTGGCGGTCAGCATGATGACGGGGACGCTTGAGCGCTCCCGCAACGCCCGGCACACCTCGCTGCCGGGCAGGCCGGGCAGCATCAGGTCAAGCAGGACAAGGTCGGCACCGGTGCGGTCGAATGTCTCCAGCGCGTCCGGGCCGGTCGCGCAGACCGCGACCTCGAACCCCTCCTTGCGGAGCATGTACGAGATGGCGTCGCTGAAAGATTCCTCGTCCTCGACCACGAGCACGCGTGTCACTGAACTGCCTCCTGGCGCAGTGGTATCCACAAGGTAAAAGTCGACCCCTCGCCGTCTACGCTGCGCACGGTGACGCGACCGCCGTGGGCGGCCATCACGTGCTTCACGATGGCGAGGCCGAGACCAGTCCCACCGGTGGCCCGCGAGCGGGCCGGGTCTACGCGGTAGAACCGCTCGAAGATGCGTTCAAGATCCCGCTCCGGGATCCCGATGCCCTGGTCGGCCACGCTGACCTCGACACCGCCGTCGCCCGGGCGCCGGACGCTGACCGTGACCTTGGTCCGCTCCGGGCTGTAGACGACCGCGTTTTCCAGCAGGTTGCGCACCGCGGTCACGAGGAGGTCCTCGGCACCGAGAACACTGAGACCGCGGGTACCCGCCGAGCTGAGGGTGATGCCCCGCGCGTTGGCCTTCATCCGGCACCGGTCGAGGGCCTCCGCGACGACCATGTCGATCTCCACCGGGCGCGGGTCGGGGACGGGCTCCGCTGCCTGGATGCGGTTGAGCGTGATGAGGTCCTGGACCAGGAAGGTGAGCCTGGCCGCCTCCTGGCGCATCCGCCCGGCGAACCGCCGGACCGCCTCGGCATCGTCGGCAGCGTCCTCTATCGTCTCGGCCAGCAGGGCGAGGGCGCCGACCGGGGTCTTGAGCTCGTGGCTGACGTTCGCCACGAAGTCCCGCCTGACCTCCTCGACGCGGCGGGACTCGGTCTGGTCCTCGGCCAGGACGAGTACCAGGCCGCCGCCGCCCACCGCGCCCGACAGCGGCGCGACCCGGACGGCGAAGTTGGTGGTCCGGCCGGCGTGGCCCGGTGCCTGGACCTCGATCTCGGTGTCCCTGATCTCACCGTCGCGGCGGACCTGGCGGGCCAGCGCCAGCAGGTCGCTGACCATCAGCCGGTCGCCCTTGACGATCCCGAACGCGCGGGCCGCGGCGCTAGCCCGCAGGACGCGGTCCTCGCTGTCCACGACCACGGCGGACGATGAGAGCACGGAAAGCACCGACGCGATCCCGGGCGGGAGCTTGGCTGGCTGCTGCCCGTCCCGTGGCCGGCTGGTGCGGGGCTGGCGGCCAGGTGCGCCAGCCCGGGTCCTTATGGCCACAGCACTGTTCTTCGACAATGCCGCGCGAACCTGCCTCGCGCCGGCGGGTACCGCCGTGACCTGTCCATACTCACGTATCCGATGGTACGTGGCCGCGACCAGCCATCCACAATCCGGCGATTGCGGGAAAATTCACACTTTCCTTAATGTTCACTCAGTAATCCCTGATCCGACATGTAGGATTCATGTGTATTTCACCCGTTCGTTGCCCGTTTTGTGGTCTAGCGACCCTGGTTCTTAACTGCTTCCGCCGCCGCGACCGCGGCCTCCGGGTCCAGGTAGCGTCCACCGGGAGTGGCCGGCGTGAACGTCGCGTCCAGCTCGTAAAGCAGCGGGATGCCGGTGGGGATGTTCAGCTCGGCGATCGCCGCGTCGCTAATGCCATCCAGGTGCTTGACCAGCGCGCGCAGCGAGTTGCCGTGCGCGACGACCAGCACCGTCCGGCCCGCCGCCAGGTCAGGCACTATGGCGTCGTACCAGTACGGAAGGAGCCTGGCCACCACGTCCTTGAGGCACTCCGTGCGCGGCCGCACCTGCGGCGGCAGCAGGGCGTAGCGGGGGTCGCCGGCCTGGGACAGCGGGTCGTCGTCGGCGATGGCCGGCGGCGGCACGTCATAGGAGCGCCGCCAGATCATGAACTGCTCGTCGCCGAATTCCTGGCGCGTCTGGGCCTTGTCCTTGCCCTGCAGCGCGCCGTAGTGGCGCTCGTTGAGCCGCCAGCTCCGGTGCACGGGCAGCCAGCTGAGGCCGGCCTCCTGCAAGGCGTAATTCGCGGTCTGGATGGCCCGGGTCAGGACGGACGTGTGCACCACGTCGGGGCGCAGTCCGGCATCAATCAGCATCCGGCCGCCGGCCGACGCCTCCTGAATGCCCTTGGCCGCGAGCGGAACGTCCACCCATCCGGTGAACAGGCCCTTGGCATTCCATTCGCTTTCGCCGTGGCGCAGTAGCACGAGGGTTCCCATGGCAGCAGGGTAGCTGCCACCCCCGTGAGCCGACAGGGGAACCCCAGCCCCCTGGCGCCGGGTGGTCCTGGGTGTCGTCCCCCGGGGAGCCCAGAGGTCGGGGGGTAAGGTCGGGTGAGATCGTCCCCCCGGGGGAACCGCGCGCCCAGTACAATCGCGGTCTTCGATTGGGCGCGCATCGGGGGGGCCGGGGGGTCGTCCCCCCGGGGGAACCGCGCGCCCAGTACAATCGCGCTCTTCGATTGGGCGCGCATCGGGGGGGCCGGGGGGTCGTCCCCCCGGGGGAACACAGCGCGATTCGGCGCGGTTGGTTACATCTGTGTCTACTACGCCCCGCGAAGTGCCTAGACGGATCGCTGCCATCAGCCTGCACACCTCGCCACTTGACCAGCCGGGGACCGGCGACGCGGGCGGCATGAACGTTTATGTCGTGGAGGTGACGCGGCGCCTGGCCGAGCGCGGCATAGAGGTTGACGTCTTCACCCGGGCGGTCTGCCGTGACACGCCCCCACTGGCGGAGCTGGCACCGGGCGTGACCGTCCGCAGCGTCCCGGCCGGCCCCTTCGAGGAGCTGGACAAGACCGACCTGCCCAGCCAGGTCTGCCCGTTCACCCTGGAGGTGCTGCGGGCCGAGGCGGAGGCTGAGCCTGGCCGGTACGACCTGATCCACGCGCACTACTGGCTGTCGGGGAAGGCGGGGGCGGCGGCCAAGGAGCGCTGGCGGGTACCGCTGGTGCAGTCGATGCACACCCTGGGCAAGGTGAAGAACGCCGCGCTCGCCGCGGGCGACCCGGCCGAGCCCGCGGAGCGGATCCAGGGCGAGCACGAGGTAGTGGCGGCGGCCGACTGGCTGATCGCGAACACGGCCCAGGAGGCCAGCCAGCTGGTGCAGCTTTACGGCGCCGACCCGGACCGGGTGCGAACCGTTAACCCCGGCGCCAACCTGGGCGTCTTCTCCCCGTGTGACTCGGCGGCTGACCAGGCGCGGATCCGGCGCAGGCTCGGCCTTGCCCCGGACGCGATCGTCTTGCTGTTCGCCGGGCGAGTCCAGCCGCTCAAGGGCCCCGACGTCGTGCTGAAGGCGGCGGCGCACCTGATCGAGAGTGAGCCCGCACTGCGGGACCGGGTCCGGATCGTTCTGGTCGGCGGGCCAAGCGGTAAGGCGTCGCGCGCTGACCCCGACGGGATGCTCGAGCTCGCCACCCAGCTCGGCTTGGGTGACCTGCTGCGGCAGGAGCCACCGTGCCCGCAGGCCGAGCTGGCCGACTGGTACCGCGCGGCGACGCTGGTGCTGACGCCCTCGCATTCTGAGTCCTTCGGCCTTGTCGCGCTCGAGGCGCAGGCCTGCGGGACCCCGGTGATCGCCGCAAGCGTAGGCGGGCTGCGCACGGCCATTCAGGACGGTTATTCTGGGATACTTGTTGATGGGCATGACCCGGCGGCCTGGGCACGGGTAATCAGACAACTGCTTGCCGCGCCGCGCCGCCTGGCCACGTTGTCGGAGGGTGCCCGGCGGCATGCGTCCGCTTTCGGCTGGTCTGCCACGGTCGAGCGGCTGACGTCGGTATATGCCGGCGCACTCCAGTGTTATGCGGAGGGACGGTCCACGGTACCCCCCGAGGGCGTGGCCGCTGCCAGAGTCGGTGCGTAGGTTGAGGTAAACATGGCGACCGGGGAAGCTGATAGCGGCACCGCAAGCGCTATCGGAGAGGCGCTTGACGAGCTTGGGCTGCCTTACGAGCACCCAGAGCCCGTCGCCTACCTGGTCAAGCTCCAGGGCACCCACAAGCTCGCCACGATGACCTGGCTGATCGCCGGCCAGCACAGCTTGCAGGTGGAGGCGTTCTTCTGCCGCCAGCCCGATGAGAACCACGCCCAGTTCTATCGGTTCCTGCTGACTAAGAGCGCCCGCATGTACGGCGTGCACTTCGCCCTGGACAAGCTCGGGGATGTGTACCTGACTGGGCGGCTGCCGCTGGCCGCGGCGACCGCCGACGACCTCGACCGGTTGCTTGGCTGTGTGCTCAGCTACTGCGACGAGACGTTCGACGAGGCACTGAAGATCGGCTTCGGCACGGCCATCAGGCGTGAATGGGCGTGGCGGACCAAGCGCGGCGAGAGCCTGGCCAACCTCATGCCCTTCAGGTCCCTCATCGAGGGGGATGCGTGATGGGCCCGATTGGTGCGGTGGCCGGCGTCGGTGTGTCAGGCGCGCTCGCGCTGCATCAGGTCACCCTCCATGTGCACGTCCCTGTCGCCGTTCACGTCAGCGTGGACAACCTGCTGTGCGTCATATTCGCGCTGCTGACGTCGGCGAGCAATGCGGCCGCCTCGGTCCTGCAGCGGAAGGCCGCCGCCCAGGTCCCGCCCGAGAACGCGATGCACGTCTCGCTGATCAAGAACCTGCTCGGCCGGCCGGTCTGGCTGGCCGGGATCGGCTTCGTGCTCGTCGCCGCCGTCTGCCAGGCGGCCGCGCTCGCCAGCGGCCCGATCGCGCTGGTACAGCCGATATTCATCATCGAGCTCCCCGTCACCCTGCTGCTCGCGGCGCTGGCTAACGGCCGCTCACCGCGACTGCTGCCGTGGACCTCGATCGCGGCGACGACCGTGGGGCTTGGCGCCGGACTGGCCTGCGCCGCCCCGAGCGGGGCAACGGAGACCGCCTCGAACACCGTCTGGATCATCACGCTCATCATCACGGCTGGCTTCGAGCTCGCGCTGATCACCACGGCCCTGCCGCTGCGCGGCGAGGGGCGGGCCGCACTGCTCGGGCTGGCCGCCGCGTGCGGCTACGCGCTGACCGCCGCGCTGATGAAGAACGCGATGGCCGACCTGGGCACCGGCGGCGGGATTGGCCTGTTCACCAACTGGCACATCTACGCGACGGCCATCGCGGGAGTAGGGGCGCTGTTCCTGCTGCAGAACGCGCTGCAGGCCGGCACCCTCGTCGCCTCCCAGCCGATGCTGACCGTGGGTGACGCGCTCATCAGCATCAGCTATGGCGTCACGCTCTACAACGAGACCCTGCGAACCGGCTGGTGGCTCATCCCGCAGGTCGCGGCCCTGCTGATGATCATCTATGGCTGCATCCAGACCGCGAAGTCCCCGATTGCGGCCGAAGCCGCACCATCTGGCACGGCGGACCGACTCCCGGGTACAGTAACCTCGTGAACAGGCTGGGCGAGCTCGAGCGGGCCATCATGGAGGTACTCTGGCGGACGGACTCGGCGCTGACAGTCAGAGAAGTCAGCATCGGCCTCCCCCAGACCCTGGCGCACACTACCGTCATGACGGTGCTAGACAGGCTGGCAAAAAAGGGGTTCGCGCGCAGGGAGCGGGATGGCCGCGCATGGCGGTACCGTCCGGCGGCGACCCGAGACGCTTATGTGGCTGAGCTGATGCTCACCGCGCTTGACCAGACAGGCGACCGGAGTGCCGCGCTCGCGCGATTCGCGCAGAGCGTGACCGGGGCCGAGGCGGACGTGCTCCGTGAGGCGCTCGCCCATCTTGATGAGCATCAGCAGCCCGAAGGAGACACCGGGAACGGGTTATGGGGGAACTGGCCGACGCGACACTGCTCGCCGCGGTTGCCGTAGGGAGCGTGCGGTGCGCAAGCGCGTTGGCTGGCGCCTCCTGGCCGCGCAGGTCCCCGGCGGCCGCGATCTTGCTGTGGCAGGCGCTCGGCCTCGCAGGCGGCCTAGCGGCGGTAGGTGCGCTCGTCGCGGTCGGGGTGAACAACGAGGGCACCGGCGTCGCGGGCGGCGTGCTCATCGTCGGGCGCCGACTGGCGACAGGCGAGCTCACGAGCCACCAGGAGCCACCCCTGGTCACGCTCGCGCAGATCACCTGCCTGGCGGCCGGGATTAGCCTGCTCGCCATCTTGTGGTGGGTGCTGGTGATGGCGTTCGCCGCCGTGGTGCAGGCCCGGCGGCGGCAGCGGGAACTGCTCGCGCTGCTGGCGCACGGGGACCCCAAGGCCCCGGGCGCCCTGGTCGTGGACCATCCCACGGCGGCGGCCTACTGCCTCCCTGGAATCCGGTCGAGGATCGTCGTCAGCGTCGGCACGCTGGACCTGCTCGCGCCCGCTGAACTGGTAGCGGTGCTCGAGCACGAGCGTGCCCACCTACGGGCCCGGCACGACCTCGTGCTGATACCGTTCACGTCGCTGCGCCGGGCGTTCCCCCGGTCTCGCGTCATCGCCCAGTCCTACCGGACGGTCGCGCTGCTCGTCGAGATGATGGCCGATGACCATGCGCTGCGGGCGCTGCCCGCACGCGAATTGCCGACCACCGTGGAGTTGCTGCCAGCCCGCGAGCTGGCCAAGGCACTGCTCAGGTTCGGCGTGGCCGGGACCAGTTGCGCGCCGGAAGGGGCCTTGACCGTGACGGGGGCCGCCGCGGCCGGCGCCGGGCGGGGCAGCGGGCAGCTTCCGAGCGCCGGCCCCGCAGGCGCCAGCCCGTCCGGCGGGACCGAGGGCGAGATCACGGCCCGGGTGAGCCGACTGCTTGAGCCGCCGCCACCATTGCCCCGCTTCGTTCAGGCTGGCATCGTCATCGCGGCGGCGCTGCTCGTGAGCGGCGTCGTGCTGCTGCTGATCATGCCGTAGCCCCGCCCAGCGCCGGCTTGTCGGCCAGGCTGGGCGGGATGCTCGCTGCTACCAGGGCCCGTAGGGGCCGTTGCTCGTGCCGCGGCCCTTGCGGTACTCCTTGACCTTCGGCCGGACATCGACGTGGTAGATCGCAGCGGCCGCGAACGCCGCCACCGCGAGTATCGACGTGATGCCGCCATATACGGCGAAGGCGAGTCCGATGGCGCTGGCAACGCCAAGGATGATCAGCCAGATCTGCTTGGTCTGCTTCCCGGCCGCGAGGAACGCGCTGGTCGGCCGACCGATCGCGTCGATGAGTGCCCACAGCTCGATGACGAACGCCACCAGCAGGAGCAGGGCGAAGAAGATCGTGAGGGGTCCCAGGGCCCCGCCAATAATTCCGATCACAGAATCAAACCTACCTCTTATCCGGCTTGACCAGCGGGAGAGTCGTCAGCGGGAGGCTCTTGCGGAGCGTCACGGGTGATCGCGATCACTTCGGCGGTCGTCTCTGAAGGCTGGGCCTCGCGGCGGAATGACTCATAGATCTCGACCAGGACCTGCTTTTGCCGCTCGGTCAGGTGCGGATCGGTCATCAGCGCGGAGCGCACGCCGGAGTCACCAGGCCGGTCCTCCAGGATCCCGGCCTGCACGTACAGGGCCTCCGCCGACACCCGCAGGCCCTTGGCGACCTGCTGCAGGATCTCCGCGCTCGGCTTGCGCAGCCCGCGCTCGATCTGGCTCAGGTAAGGATTGGAGATCCCGGCCGCATCGGCGAGCTGGCGTACGGACTTGCCCGCCTGCTCGCGCTGCTGCCTGATGTACTCGCCAATGCTGGTCATGGCCCGCCTTCCCGCGTGGCCAGCCGCGCGCCACGCTCTGCCTCCAGATCGCTGCCTCCAGCTTGCTTACACTCTCCATGCTATCCCGGCTGCTTGCATATGCAAGCGCTCGAGGTCCTGGTCAGGGGGCGGCGACCGCGGACAGGTGCTGCCGGGCGAACGTGAGGGTCTCCCTGAGGTCCGCCATCCGGTCCTCGCGAGTGGCGGCCCGCCTCGTGTTGACCTCGGCCACGATCACTCCCTGGTAGCCGGTCGCGGCCAGGCCTCGCAGCAGCTCCGCGCAGGGCTGCCTGCCCCGGCCGGGCACCAGGTGCTCGTCAAGCACCAGCCCCTGCTGCGCGGACCCGATGCCGTCGGCCAGGTGCACGTGCGCCAGCCGCCCGGCCATGCCGTTGGCCATTGACATCGCGTCGGAGCCTGAGGCCGCCGTGTGCGAGAGATCAAGTGTGACGTTCGGCACGTCCAGCTGATTGGGGTCCCAGTGCGGCGCGAACCCTGACATCGCGGCGGTGCCCGCCCGGATCGGGAACATGTTCTCCACCGCGAAGGTCACGTCGGTCTCCTCCGCCATCTTGGCCATTCCCTGCTCGAAGCCGCGAACGTAGTCCCGTTGCCAGCGAAAGGGCGGGTGCAGCACGACCGTCTTCGCCCCGAGGCGCTCAGCGAGCTCCTTGGCCCTGATCAGCTTGGCCCACGGCTCGCGGCCCCAGACGAGCTGGGTGAGCAGCAGGCTGGGGGCGTGCACCGCCAGGACGGGTACCTGGTGGTAGTCAACCAGCCGCGCGAGGGCGTCACCGTTCTGGCTGACCGGGTCGGTGTAGACCATGACCTCGACACCGTCGTAGCCGAGCCGCGCGGCCGCCTCGAAGGCATCCGGAGTGCGCTCGGGGTAGACGGACGAGGAGGACAGCGCTACGGGGATCGGTGATGGCCCAGGCACGATAGCCAGCTTATGCGGAGCTCAAATGTCGGTACCCCTCGGTATGGTGCCACCATGGCTAAGTCGGTGTCGGGCTTCCGCTGCACGGAGTGCGGCTGGCAGACCCCCAAGTGGACCGGGCGCTGCGGCGAGTGCCAGACGTGGGGGACGGTTGAGGAGATGGCCCCGTCACGGCTGGTGCGGGCCGGCATAAGGGCGGCCGGCTATGGCACGGGCACCGGCGGGGCCGGCGGCCAGCGCGGGCTTGGAGCGCTCGGTGGCGGGCCGGTGAGCACGCCAGCGGTACCGATCGGCAAGGTAGACGCGACTGCGGCCAGCGCCAGGCCCACCGGCCTCGACGAGCTCGACCGGGTCCTCGGCGGCGGACTGGTGCCGGGGGCCGTCCTGCTGCTCGCGGGCGAGCCCGGCGTGGGCAAGTCGACCCTGCTGCTTGAGGCGGGGGCACTGGTCGCCGGGTCGGGGCCGGTTCTCTACGTCACCGGGGAGGAGTCGGCCGCGCAGGTGCGGCTGAGGGCGGACCGGACCGGCGCGGTCAGCGACAACCTCTACCTGGCGGCCGAGACCGACCTGGAAGCGATCATCTCCCACGTGGCGGCCGTGCAGCCCACCCTGCTCATCGTGGACTCGGTGCAGACGATCTCCATCGCCGGCACCGACGGCGTGCCCGGCGGCGTCACCCAGGTCAGGGAGGTCTCTGCGGCGCTCACGGCCGTGGCCAAGGAGCGCGCGCTGCCGACGATCCTGGTTGGCCACGTCACCAAGGACGGTGCCGTGGCCGGCCCGCGCACGCTTGAGCACCTGGTCGACGTCGTGCTGCACTTCGAGGGCGACCGGCACTCCCGGCTGCGGATGGTCCGCGCGGTGAAGAACCGCTACGGCCCGACCGATGAGGTCGGCTGCTTTGACCTGGGCGAGCACGGCCTGATCGGGCTGGCCGACCCGAGCGGGCTCTTCCTTTCCCGCCATCACGAGCCGGTGCCAGGGACCTGCGTGACCGTGACCCTGGAAGGCCAGCGTCCGCTGCTGGCCGAGGTCCAGGCGCTGGTTGCCCAGTCCTACCTCGACGTGCCGCGCCGGGTCACCTCCGGGCTGGACTCCTCGCGAGTTGGCATGGTGCTCGCGGTGCTCGAGCGGCGGGCAGGGGTGAAGGTCGGCAAGGCCGACATCTTCGCCGCCACGGTCGGCGGGGTCCGGCTCACCGAGCCGTCGGTCGACCTGGCGGTGGCCCTCGCGATGGCGAGCTCGGTGTCCAACCTGGCCATTCCACCCGGCGTGATCGCCTTCGGCGAGGTTGGCCTGGCCGGCGAGGTGCGTCCTGTCGCGGGCGTGCCCAGGCGCGTTACCGAGGCCGGGCGGATGGGATTTCGCCGGGCAATCGTCCCGGCTGGAGCCTCCGGCTCGGCCTCGCTCCTGGCAGCCGGCGACGGGCGCGCGGCCAAGCCGACGGCGGCAGGCGACGGCATCGAGGTCGTGGAGGTGGATAACGTGGCGGCGGCCGTGCAGGCGGCGCTCATGGACTGACCGCTCATGGACTGACGACTCACCGGGTCGCGGCGACGGTGCGAGCCTGGCTTGGCCCGCCGCTCGCCGGAGCGCCCCCGCCCATGGTGGCAGCGGTCCTGGACCCGGTGCGGGCCCCGCTTGACGCCAGGAGCCATCGCACCCTTCCCCGGCGAGGACGAGCCGTGCGACGACGACGGACGGCCGAGTGCGCGCCGTGCCGGACGCACCCGGCCCGCAGGGGGAACCCAGCCATGGAGCGGCAGGGCCGCGCGCGCATTGCCCGGCCGCTCGACCTGGATCGACTGCGCCGGCCCGAGCAGGGCCGACACTCCCCACATCAGGCCGAGCAAGATCGCCAGCCCGGCCGCCAGGATGAGGAACCGGTGCCGCCAGCAGGAGTCCGGGTCCTCGTCGGCCCTTGTATGGTTACTCTTCGTATCCGAGTCCATGACGGACAGTATTCCGCACGGCTCAGTCAGGCGCGCGGCAGCCGCCCGCCTTCCCCAGGCCGTATCGTTGCTTATGCCCTCGACCTATACGCAGCCGGTGCTCGACTGGTACGCGGCGAACGCCAGGGACCTGCCATGGCGGCGGCCGGGGACGAGCCCGTGGTCGGTGCTGGTCAGCGAGATCATGTTGCAGCAGACACCGGTCAGCCGGGTCCGGCCGGCCCACCAGGCGTGGCTGGCGCGGTGGCCCACGCCGGCGGCACTGGCCAAGGAGGCATCGGGTGAGGCCGTTCGCCAGTGGGGCAGGCTCGGGTACCCACGCCGGGCCCTGCGACTGCACGAGACGGCTCGCATCGTCACGCAAGCCCACGATGGCGTCATCCCGGCCGATTACGACGTGCTGAGGAAGCTGCCCGGCATCGGCGCGTACACGGCCGCGGCGGTCGCGGTGTTCGCCTTCGGCGGTCGCCACGCCGTGCTCGACACCAACGTGCGGCGCGTGCTGGCCCGGCTGTCCAGCGGACGGCAGTTCCCGGTCGCCCAGCCGTCGGTCGCCGAGTACCGGCTGGCGGAACAGTTGCTGCCAGCGGACCCGGCGACGGCCGCCAGGTGGTCCGTGGCGGTGATGGAGCTCGGGGCACTCACCTGCACCGCGGCCCGTCCCCGGTGCGAGCAGTGCCCGGTGGCGACGCAGTGCGCGTGGCGGGCCGCCGGGCGGCCACCGTCCACCCAGCGCCGGCCCGGACAGCGCTACGAGGGGACCGACCGGCAGTGCCGGGGCAGGCTGCTCGCGCTGCTGCGCGAATCCCCCGTGCCACTAGGCCAGGAGCACCTCGACGTCGCCTGGCCGGACGCGGCCCAGCGCGCCCGGGCGCTCGACGGCCTGATCGCCGACGGCCTCGTCGAGCCGCTGCCCGACGGGACCTTCTCGCTGTTAGAGTTGCCCGCCTCGCGGTGCCTGCCCGCGCGCCCAGGGACCAGGCCGCGCTGGAGGGGGCAGCATGGCTGAGGCCCCCTCCCGGGCTGGGAGGGGGCCTCTGGGCCGTTCTTGCGGTAGGGGACTAGCCGACCGCGGACGCGGCGCCTGGGCCCTCGCTGGCCGCGCTGCCGCCGGGGGACGGCCTGCTGGCGATGGCTGAGTCGCCACCCGAGGCCACCGCGCCGACCGGGGTCGGCTCGGGGACGGACTCGGGCTTCGGCTCGCCGGTGAAGGTGAACTTGGCCTCCTCGCCCTCGCCCTCGGTGTCGACGATCACGATCGTGCCCGGGCGCAGCTCGCCGAACAGGATCTTCTCCGACAGCATGTCCTCGATCTCCCGCTGGATCGTCCGGCGCAGCGGGCGAGCACCGAGGACGGGGTCGTAGCCGCGCTGGGACAGCAGCTCCTTGGCCGGCTCCTTCAGCACGATGCCCATGTCGCGGTCCCTGAGCCGCTCGTCGACCTTGGCGACCATCAGGTCAACGATGGAGAAGATCTCCTCCTGCGCCAGCTGGTGGAACACGATCATGTCATCGACGCGGTTGAGGAACTCGGGCCGGAAGTGCTGCTTGAGCTCCTCGCCGACCTTGGCCTTCATCCGGTCGTAGGACCCGCGGGTCTCGCCCGTGCGGGCGAAGCCGACCGACACGCCCTTGGAGATGTCACGCGTCCCCAGGTTCGTGGTCATGATGATCACGGTGTTCTTGAAGTCGACCGTGCGGCCCTGCGCGTCGGTGAGGCGGCCATCCTCAAGGATCTGCAGCAGCGAGTTGAAGATGTCCGGGTGGGCCTTCTCGATCTCGTCGAACAGGACCACGGAGAACGGCCGGCGGCGCACCTTCTCGGTGAGCTGGCCGCCCTCCTCGTAGCCGACGTAGCCGGGTGGCGAGCCGAACAGCCGGGAGACGGTGTGCTTCTCCATGTACTCGGACATGTCCAGCTGGATCAGCGAGTCCTCGTCGCCGAACAGGAACTCGGCCAGCGTCTTGGACAGCTCGGTCTTGCCGACGCCTGACGGCCCCGCGAAGATGAACGACCCGCCGGGGCGCTTGGGGTCCTTCAGGCCGGCCCGCGTGCGGCGGATCGCCTGGGACAGCGCCTTGATCGCGTCGTTCTGCCCGATGACCCGGCGGTGCAGCTCGTCTTCCATGCGCAGCAGCCGCTGGGACTCCTCCTCGGTCAGCTTGAAGACCGGGATGCCGGTGGCGGTGGCGAGAACCTCAGCGATCAGCTCCTCGTTGACCTCCGCGACCACATCCATGTCGCCGGCCTTCCACTCCTTCTCCCTGGCGGCCTTCTTGGCCAGCAGCTGCTTCTCCGTGTCCCGCAGCGCGGCGGCCTTCTCGAAGTCCTGGGAGTCGATGGCCGACTCCTTCTCCTTGCGGACCTGGGCGATCTTCTCGTCGTACTCACGCAGGTCCGGCGGCGCGGTCATGCGGCGGATGCGCATCCGCGAGCCGGCCTCGTCGATGAGGTCGATCGCCTTGTCCGGCAGGAACCGGTCGCTGATGTACCGGTCCGCCAGTTGCGCCGCCGCCACCAGGGCGCCGTCGGTGATCGACACGCGGTGATGCGCCTCATAGCGGTCGCGCAGGCCCTTGAGGATCTCGATGGTGTGCGCGATCGTCGGCTCCGCGACCTGGATCGGCTGGAAGCGCCGCTCGAGGGCCGCGTCCTTCTCCAGGTACTTGCGGTACTCATCAAGCGTGGTGGCGCCGATGGTCTGCAGCTCGCCGCGGGCCAGCATCGGCTTGAGTATGGAGGCCGCGTCGATCGCGCCCTCGGCCGCGCCCGCCCCGACGAGGGTGTGGATCTCGTCGATGAACAAGATGATGTCGCCGCGGGTGCGGATCTCCTTGAGTACCTTCTTCAGCCGCTCCTCGAAGTCACCGCGGTAGCGGGACCCGGCCACCAGCGCGCCCAGGTCGAGGGTGTACAGCTGCTTGTCCTTGATCGTCTCAGGTACCTCGCCCTTGACGATCTTCTGCGCCAGGCCCTCAACGACGGCGGTCTTGCCGACGCCGGGAGCGCCAACGAGGACCGGGTTGTTCTTGGTGCGCCGCGACAGCACCTGCATGACCCGCTCGATTTCCTTCTCCCGGCCGATAACCGGGTCGAGCTTGCCCTCGCGGGCGCCCTGGGTCAGGTTCCGCCCGAACTGGTCGAGCACGAGCGACGTCGACGGTGCGGACTCGCTGGACCCGGCGGCCGCCGACGCGGGCTCCTTGCCCTGGTAGCCGTGCAGCAGCTGGATCACCTGCTGGCGCACCCGGTTCAGGTCAGCGCCCAGCTTCACGAGCACCTGCGCCGCCACGCCATCACCCTCGCGGATGAGGCCGAGCAGGATGTGCTCAGTGCCGATGTAGTTGTGGCCGAGCTGCAGCGCCTCGCGCAGCGAAAGCTCAAGTACCTTCTTGGCCCGTGGCGTAAAGGGGATATGCCCCGACGGCGCCTGCTGACCCTGGCCGATGATCTCCTCGACCTGCTGGCGAACCGCCTCGAGGCTGATGCCCAGCGACTCGAGCGCCTTGGCCGCCACACCCTCGCCCTCATGGATGAGGCCGAGCAGGATGTGCTCAGTGCCAATGTAGTTGTGATTGAGCATCCTGGCTTCTTCTTGCGCCAGGACAACAACCCGCCGCGCTCGGTCGGTGAACCGCTCAAACATCTCGTCGCTCTCCTCACAGCGGGGGATCTGGCAGGCTCTGGCGTGCCTGTCCTGCTCCGCATGGTAGCCGCGTGCCCGACCCTGGACTTAACGCGATAAGCGTCAACTACAGGAGAAGGTTCCCCGGACACAGCGTCTGTACCCCATCCAACAGCCTCAACTAGCGGCGTAGTTCCAAGTACGCCACCAGCGAACGGCCCCCATCCGGGGCGGGTGCAGTGCCATGACCGGACCGGTGCGATCTTGCGCACCGAGGGGTGAGGGCAAACCCCCGCGGCGGCAGGCGTAGTCGGGCCAGATCCCGTAGCCGGAGTGCCGGCCCGGACAGTGCTGAGTCGGGCAGTACTGGCCGGCGCGGCAACGATTCGGCCCAACGGCGACCGGAGTGACGGCAGGCGATCCCGGGGCTCTCCCCCTGGGAGGCGGGAGCCCAGCAGGCGCCTTGCCTCAGGCTTGCCGCCGAGCTCGCTCAGCCGGGCTAGTGAACGGCTTCGTACTCGGCGACGATGCTGGCTGGGATTCGGCCACGCGCATTGACCTCGTAGCCGTTTGCCTTGGCCCACTCGCGGATTCGCGCGCTCTGCTCGCGACCGGCCCCGCTGCGGGTGCGGCGCGGGCGCTCCCTAGCGGCGGTCTTCGTCGCTTTGCGCGCGTGTTCCACATAGTGGGCGAGTTCTTCGCGTAGCTTGCCGGCGTTGCCGGAGCTTAGATCGATCTCATACGACACGCCGTCGAGACCAAAGGTCACAGTCTCGGTCGCCTCGCTGCCGTCGAGATCATCGACAAGAAGCACTTGTACCTTCTGGGCCACGGGAACATCCCCTCTGTGGGAGCAACCTATTTGGTTGCCAAACATATACCCACGATCTTGCCTTGTACAATTCGCGGCCACAGATTCGTAAGGCATGAACGGCGCGCTCAGCAGTTCCCCACCTGCACGCCCAGAGTCGGCACTCCCGCACGGGTCTAGTAGAACGCCATATCGGACCAGCTACTAACGCTCCGTAACCGCGCATTCGGTACATCATCCTCGATAGCCGACACCGTGGGCAAGATAATGCCGAAGTGCCCCAATTTCTCCTAGCACTCGCTACCGGCGTCCGCCTAGCGCCCCGTTTCATCGTCAGCAGGGCCGCCGGTTCTGGTCGCCGCAGCGGGGCTAGACCTCTCTGCGGCCCGACGTCGCTTCGGCGCCAGTTCGCGGCGCACTAGCGCGCCCGCGCCGACAAGGAAGGCCACGCAGACAATGACGGGCGGTGCAAGCGCCGCAAGATCCTGCAGCATACAGGCCATAGTACCCGATAAGGTACCGGCCCCAGAAGGCGGTGTCGCCTACCGCTGCCGAGTCACGGCCTAAGCCTATGCAGAGAATACACTTAGCGTGGCTTGAGCGACACCGGGCAGAGTGTGCATATCACCACATCCCGACAGAAGATCGGCACGTGCCTTTGGCACATTCAGAGCCTCAGCAGCATCCGCGTGTTACCAAGCGTGTTCGGCTTCACCCGATCTAGTTCCAGGAACTCAGCCACTCCGTCATCGTAAGAACGCAGCAGCTCGGCGTACACCTCAGGCGCGACTGGTGTGCCGTAGATTTCACGGAACCCGTGAGCAGCGAAGAAGTCGACCGCGAAGGTGAGGCAGAATACCCGCCCTACCCCCACGGCTCGCGCCCGGCTCAGCAACTCGGCCACGATCAAGTGACCGATCCCATGGCCACGCAAGCCGGCCCGCACGGCGACTGTCCGTATCTCAGCCAAGTCTTCCCACATTACGTGCAACGCGCCACAGCCGACAACCGCGCCGTCGGTGGAACTCTCCGCGACGCAGAACTCCAGTATGTCCTCGTAGAGATTGACCGTGTGCTTGTCTAGCAGTCGCCCCGATCCCACGTTCTGGTCGATCAGATCACGGATTACCTGCACATCCCGGGTGCGCGCTTGCCTGACTGTGTACCCCATCGCGGCACCACTGTATCCGCCCTATTCTCCGGGCCCGCGGGATGCCCCCGCCCGTCCTATACCCTCGGGCGCATACCTCATGGCGGGCCAGACCGTTTCCGGGTTCTTACGGCTGCGGTAACTAGCCCCCGCCGGCCCGGCGGCCACGGTATTGTGCGTCGTTGTGCGTGAAGTAAGACGTCTTGTACCGCTCGCGGCCACCGCCGTGGCCCTGGCCATCATGCTGCCCGTGGGGGCCAGTGATGCGCAGACCACGGCGCCCCAGCCGAGCCTGAACCAGCTGGTCGCCCAGGCTAAGCAGCTGTCCAACCAGATCACCTCGCTCGGCCAGCAGTACGACGGCCTGAAGATTGAGCTGCAGCACGCGCAGTCCGAGGAGAAGTACGCGGAGGCGGCGGTCAAGCGGGACGACGCCGCGATGGCGGGCGACCACCAGGCGGTCGCGCAGCTGGCAGCGGGCACCTACATGACCGGGGGCCTCGACCCCACGCTGGACATGCTTGCCTCCGGCAGCCCGGAGCAGTTCCTCGACCAGGCCTCGATCGTCCAGGAGCTGAATACAGAGTCAGGGATGCGGCTGTCCAGCCTGGACAACGCACAGCAGGCCGCGCAGCGCGCGGAGCTGGCCGCCAAGCAGCAGATCAACCAGGTGAGCACGCTCAAGAAGCAGATGACGACCAAGCTCAACCAGGCCAACACGAAGATGACCCTGCTCGACAGCTCGGCCATGTCGCAGGCGCTTACGATCTTCCAGCAGACCGGCTCCTACCCGAGCTACACGCTGCCGACGGTCAGCAATGTCGAGACGATCGCGCTGCGGTATGCCCTGGGGAAGGTGGGCGACCCGTATGTCTGGGCCGCGGCCGGGCCAGACGCGTTCGACTGCTCCGGGCTGATCGTCTGGGCCTACGCCCAGGAGGGCATCTCGCTCCCGCACTACACCGGGGATTTGTGGAACATCGGCGAGCATGTCTCCGAGAACGACCTGCAGCCGGGTGACCTCGTGTTCTTCTATGCCGACATCAGCCACGTCGGCATCTACATCGGCAACGGACTGATGGTCGACGCGCCCCAGACGGGTGAGGATGTCAAGGTCCAGCCGATCAACCAGGACCCGTACGTGGGCGCCGTCCGGATCTGAGGGGGCGGCTTACCTCGGGAACGGCGATGGCCTGGCGAGCGTGCTCGCCAGGCCATCGCCGTAACGGGACGGGCTAGCCGATGCGAGGCCGGGTGCCTGGCTCCTGCGTCGGCATCGTCTGGGCCTGGCCGGGCTGGGCCGGCATGGGCAGGTTGGCGATCTCGTACTGGGCCAGGTTGTACTGCCCGTTGGTGTCGGGCAGCGCCGGCGGGTGGAGATTGGGCTGGCCGAACCGGAAGGCGGAGGTCAGGTCACCGACGGCGGTGCGGCGCCAGGCGCTGATGTTCGGCTCCTTGACCCCGGTGATCAGCTCAAGGAACTTCAGCTGCGAGGTGTGGTCGGCCAGTTCCGAGCAGACGTAGCCGCCGACGGTCCAGGGCGAGACGATGATGCAGGGCACCCGGAAGCCGAGGCCGATGGGCAGCCCGCCGCCGGCGGTGCCGGTCTGCGAGGTGAGGGTCACGAACTCATCGGGTGTCCCGGCCGGCGGGGTCGGGGGCACGACGTGATCGAACAGGCCGTCGTTCTCGTCGTAGGACAAGATGAACACCGTCTTGGCCCACACCTCGGGGTTGGCGGCCAGGGCGTCGATCTTGGACGCGACGAAGGTCGCGCCCCCCGCCGGGGGGTTGGCCGGGTGCTCGTTGAGGTCGGCGGGCGGGAGGATCCAGCTCACCGTCGGCAGCTGGTCGTGGGCCACGTCGTATTCGAAGGTCCCGACCGGGGCGTTCGCGATCGCGTTGTCATACAGCGGGTCGCCCGGCTGGGCATCGCTGTACTGCTTGAAGAAGAGCAGCGGGTTTATGCCGGTGTTGCCCAGGCTCTCGTGGTAGAACTTCCAGCTCACCCCGGCCGCCTGCAGCCGCTCCGGGTAAGTCGTCCAGCTGAACTCGCCGTTCGTGCCGCTGGTGGTGAGCGACGGGCCGCCGGCCAGCCCGTTGGGGTCGATCGTGCCGCTCATCCACATGGTCCGGTTCGGGCCGGTCGGCCCGAGCACCGAGCAGTGATAGCCGTCGAACAGGGTGAAGGCGTCGGCCAGGGCGTACTGGAAGGGGATGTCGTCGCGGGTGTAGTAGCCCATGGTGTACGGGCCGTTCGCCGCGCCGTCCGCCGCCTGGTGGGCCGGAACCCAGTTGTCCATCTTGCCGCCGTCCCAGGCTGAGTGCTGTGGACCCCAGTTGTGGCTGAGCGAGGGCGTGGCCTGAGCCGCCGAGATCCGGGTGTTCAGCCGGTAGGGCAGCAGGTAGCCGTCCGGGTTGCTCGGGTCCGGCTGGTACCAGACGGGCCGGCCGCTGGCAAGCTTGATCGCGTCCGGGTCACTGAACCCCCGCACGCCGCGCAGCGTGCCGAAGTAGTGATCAAAGCTGCGGTTCTCCTGCATCAGCAGCACCACGTGCTTGATGTCGCTCAGCTTCCCCTTGCCCGGAGCGAACGGCGGGTCGGCCAGGGCCTTGCGCACGTTGGGGGGAAGTGCGACGGATGCCGCGGCCAGGCCGCCTGCGGCCGTCGCTGAGCCAAGCAGCCGGCGGCGGGTAAGGCCGGTCTCCGCTGGCGTCTGGGGGTCGGTGCTCATCAGGGTCCTTTCGTGCTGCGGCAGCTGCGCCGCGGTCGCGGTGCCTGCCGGGCAGAGCGTCGCTTACCTTAGAAAACGAAACTTCCAGTATCGTTACTCTCAGGTTGCGCGCTGTGGGACCTTGCGCGAACGTTTGGCATACTCGTCCGGTTTCGCCGGGGCCCGCGAGCCAGGCCCGGCCCGGCAAGAGCCGGGCCGGGCCGACAACCAGCCGGGCCCAGCCGAAAGGACCCGTGCGGGATCGACAAGACCAGTCCTGCCGCCAGCATCGGCCCGCTGGCGGTGAGGGTGCCTGCCCCGGGGATTACTGCCGGACGAACGGGAACAGGAAGGTATCCCTGATGCTCTCGCCGGTCAGCATGATCATCAGCCGGTCGATGCCCATCCCCATGCCGCCGGTGGGCGGCATCCCGTACTCAAGCGCACGCAGGAAGTCCTCGTCTAGCTGCATGGCCTCCACGTCGCCACCCGCGGCGAGCAGCGACTGCGCCCTCAGGCGTTCCCGCTGCACGACGGGGTCGACCAGCTCGGAGTAGCCAGTTCCCAGCTCGGCGCCAAATGCCACCAGGTCCCAGCGCTCGGCCAGCCGCGGCTCGGTGCGGTGCTGACGGGTTAGCGGCGAGACCTCCACCGGGAAGTCGCGGTAGAACGTCGGCCGCACGGTCTGCTTTTCCACCAGCCGCTCGTACATCTCCAGCACTACCTGGCCGGTGTTCCAGGATGGCTGGAGCGGCACGTCCGCCTTGTCGCACAGGGCACGCAGCTGAGCCTCAGGCGTGTCGACGGTCACCTCCTCGCCCAGCGCACGGGAGATGGCCTCATGGACCGTCATCGACTCCCACGACCCGCCGATGTCATAGGAGCTCCCGTCAGACCGCTCGATCACCGTCGAGCCGAACGCCGCCACCGCCGCGCCCTGCACCAGCGACTGCGTCAGCTCCGCGATGGTGTTGTAGTCCCCGTAGGTCTCATAGGCCTCGAGCATCGTGAACTCGGGGTTGTGCGTGGCGTCCGTGCCCTCGTTGCGGAAGTTCCTGCCGATCTCGAAGACCCGCTCGATCCCGCCGACGAGCAGCCGCTTCAGGTAAAGCTCAAGCGCGATCCGCAGGTACACCTGCATGTCGTAGGCGTTGTAGTGCGTGATGAACGGCCGGGCGTTCGCTCCGCCGTGCAGCGCCGTAAGAACCGGCGTCTCCACCTCGATGTAGCCCCGCGCCATCAGCCCCGAGCGCACCGCCTGCACGACCGCGGAGCGCATCTCGGCGATCCGCCGCGCCTGCGGGTTCACCAGCAGGTCCAGGTAGCGCTGCCGCACCCGGGCCTCCGGGTCGCTAAGCCCGGCGTACTTCTCCGGCAGCGGGCGCAGCGACTTAGCGGTCAGCGTCCACGAGTCGGCCAGCACGGAAAGCTCGCCCGACCTGGACGTGATCACCTCGCCGGTCACGCCCACATGGTCGCCGAGATCCACGTCACGCTTCCACGCGGCGAGGCCGTCCTCGCCCACGCCGGCCAGCGAGATCATCACCTGGATGTCCCCGCTCCCGTCGCGCAGGGTCGCGAAGCACAGCTTCCCGCCAATCCTGGACAGCATGACTCGCCCGGCGACGGCCACCTGCTCACCGGTCGACGTGTCAGCCGGCAGCTCACCGAAGCGGGAGCGCAATTGCCCGGCCGTGTCCGTTCGGCCAAATGTAACGGGGTAGGGCTCAATGCCTGACTCGATCAGGCGAGCCCGCTTCTCCATCCGGACGCGCACCTGCTCCGGAACGTTATCCTCAGCCACGTCCGAAGGCTACCGTCGCTACGCCCCGGGGAGCACGCCGGTTTCCGGACGCGCGGTCGCTGACGTGGCGTTCCGCTCGTAGACCAGGCGCAGGCCGATCAGCGTGAGCCACGGCTCGTGGTGGTCGATCGCCGCCACCTCGTTGATGACGAGCGGCGCGAGCCCACCGGTGGCGATGACCGTCACGCCGGCCGGGTCCTCGGGCGACAACTCGGCCGCCATCCGCTGCGCGATGCCCTCCACCTGGCCGGCGAACCCGTAGACGATGCCGGACTGCAGCGCCTCCACGGTTGACTTCCCGATGATCCTCGGCGGCCGGGTCAGCTCCACCTTCAGCAACTGGGCGGCCCGCCGGGCCAGCGCGTCGACGGAGATCTCGATGCCCGGCGCGAGCGCGCCGCCGACGAACTCGCCCTTGGCGCTGACCGCGTCGAAGTTGGTCGAGGTACCGAAGTCCACCACGATCGCGGGCCCGCCGTACAGGTGCACGGCGGCCAGTGAGTTCATGATGCGGTCGCTGCCGACCTCCTTCGGGTTGTCGTACCTGATCGGCACCCCGGTCTTAACGCCCGGCTCGACGATGACGGTGGGCCGGTCGCCGTAGTACTTGCGGCACATGAGGCGCATCTCGTGCAGCACGGAAGGCACGGTCGAGCAGAGCGAGATCCCGTGCAGGTCCGATTCCTTGATCACGCCGGACTGCCCGAACAGCCCGTGCAGGACCACCGCGAGCTCGTCGGCTGTCCGGTCGGGTACGGTCGATATCCGCCAGTGATCGACGATCGTCTCACCGTCGAACACCCCGAGAACCATGTTGGTGTTCCCGATGTCAATCGTCAGCAGCATCGCCCGCTCCGTCCAGGAAGGCTTCCCGATATTTTCATGCCGAACGAACCGTCTCCATCTCGTCCCCCACGCCTCAGGCGTCGCCGAGGATGTCGAGCAGCCGCCCGGCGTCGGCCGCGCGCAGCCGCCCGGCCGCTAGCGCCCGGCTGGCGCTGAGCCTGGCCAGGGCCAGGTAGGCCCGGGCCGCCGCCGGTGAGGCATCGGTCAGGGCCGCCACGTCCGCGGCGATGCTCGTCGCGTCACCGCGCGCGGCCGGGCCGGTGAGGGCCAGGTCTCCCAGTCGCGTCGCATTGTCCAGGGCCGCCGCGAGCAGTGGCCGCAGCAGGCGGCCCGGCGGCACGCTCCCGGGCTGCCCGCTGGCCAGCGGCTCGACTGGCGGCTGGTCCGCGGCGGCCCGCTCGAGCAGGGCGGCGGCCTCGGCGACCAGCGTGATCAGGTGATCGGCGGCGAGCGTGAGGGCGGCGTGGTAAAGCGGGCGGCTCTCCTCCGTGATGAAGACCGGCTCGCCTCCCATCTCGATGACCAGCACCTCGGCCACGGCCCGCAGCGATTGCGGCGCGGTCACCCCGAAGCAGGTGCCCTTGATCCGGTCGAGGTCGTCCTCCCGCCCGGCGAACGTCATCACCGGGTGCAGCGCCAGCGGCAGCGCCCCGTTGCGGGTCGCGGCGTCAAGCACCCGCACGCCGTAGCGCCCGCTCGCGTGCACCAGCATGCGGCCCGCTAGCGGTGCCTGCGTCTCGGCCAGCCCGCGCACCAGCCCGGGCAGGTCGTCGTCGGGCACCGTGAGCAGCACCAGGTCGGACTGATCGACAACTTCCGCGGGGTCCCCCAGGCTAGCCAGCCGGAAGTTCGCCCTGACCCGGTCAACCGAGGCGTCAGAGACCGCGTGCGCGGCGACCACCTGGTGCCCGGCACCGGCGAGTGCCCGGCCAAGAGCGGTGCCGGCCCGCCCGGGCCCGATGATGCCCACGCGAAGCCGAGCCGGATGCTCAGAACCAGTCGCCACGAGTACCGGTCATCCTTTCCCGAGCAAAGATCCTGCCAATGGTAACGGGACGGCTCAGTGGTTAGGGAAGGGAGCCGGCCGATCGTCATCGTCGCGGTCGCGGGGATCACCAGGGTACTTGGGGACGCGGCAGCAGTACTCGAGCCACAGCGCGGCCACGGCAAGCAGCAGGGCGGCGGCGAAGGTCAGGCCGGCGGTGAGCATGTCGGCCCGGGGGGTGCTCGCGTTGAGCATGACCGACAGGTAGATCATGAAGCCGATGGCGATCCCGCCGAAGATCGCGGCGACCTGGGAGCTCGCCTTGGCCAGCGCGAGCATCCGCGCGACGAACAGCGGCGGGGCCGGCTCGCCGCGCTCGCCGGCGATCCGCGCGTGCAAGATCCGGCCCTGCCAGGCCTCCATGGCCGCCGCGATCAGCAGCGCGGGGACGGCCGACCAGGTGAGCGGGGGGAGCTTGCTGTAAATCAGGTGCAGCACCGCCCAGGTGACCGCGCCGCATATCAGCGCGATGAGCAGCAGGAACCGCGGCCGGGTTGGCGTCATGGAAGGACCAGCCTCGAGGCGGACCGCCGGATGCCGCCATCGCCGCCCGGCCGGGAAAGCACCGCCGTCAGCAGGTCGGCAACCGGCCCGTGGCCGGGCAGCACCGCGTCCGGGTCGGCCTCGTGCCAGGGGGCGAGCACGAACGCTCGCTCGTGGGCGCGCGGGTGCGGCAGCGTCAGCCTCGGGTCACCACAGGCCACGCCCTGGTAGGCGATGATGTCGATGTCAAGCGTGCGCGGCCCCCAGCGCACCTCCCGCACGCGGTCGAAGGCCGCCTCCACCTGGTGCAGCGCGTCAAGCAGGTCGTAGGGGCCGAGCGTGGTCCGGGCGAGCAGGATGGCGTTCAGGTAGTCGGGCTGGCGCGGACCGCCCACAGGAACCGTCTCGTAGACTCCGGAGGCCTTGTCGATCCACACGCCAGGAAGCCCGGCAACCGCGTTCACGGCCCCCTGAAGGATGTCCATCCTGGATCCGAGGTTGCTGCCGAGGGCGAGTACGACGCTGGTTGACGGCTGCTGCGCCCGTCCGCCTTGATGCCCGCCGGGCGCTGAGGCAGCCTTGCCGGGCGCGGGGTGCCGACCAATCACGTCATCACTGTAGCCGCACGCCAGGCGGCCGCGACGCGGACGGCGTCCGCGTTCGCCGGCACCTCGTGGACCCGCACGCACCATGCGCCAGCGGCCGCGGCCAGCGCGGTGACCGCCAGGGTGGCCGCGTCGCCCTCGGTGAACGGCCGGGGGATGCCGTCCTGGTTGGCGAGCAGCCGGCCGAGGAAGCGCTTGCGGGACGCGCCGACGAGCACGGGGAAGTCCTGCCCGCCGATGTGCCCCACTTCACGCAGCCGGGCCAGGAGCTGCCAGTTGTGCGCGTCCGGGCCCGCGGCGGCGGGCATCTTGCTGAAGCCGAGGCCCGGGTCGAGCACGATCAGCGCCGGGTCGACCCCCTCGGCCGTCACGGCCTCGATCCGCTCGGCCAGTTCCGCCCTTACCTCGCCGACAACGTCCGCGTAGACGGCGCGGGAGCTCATGTCACGGCTGTGGCCGCGCCAGTGCATCAGGACATACGGCGCGTCGGCCTGGGCGACAAGCCGGGGCATGTAAGGGTCGGCCAGGCCACCGCTGACGTCGTTGACCAGCGCGGCCCCCGCCTCAAGTGCGGCCTCGGCCACGGCGGCCCGCATCGTGTCCACGCTCACCACCACGCCGGACCGGGCCAGCTCGGCGATGACCGGAATGACCCGGCGCAGTTCCTCGTCGGCCGGCACCCGCTGGGCGCCCGGCCGGGTGGACTCGCCGCCCACGTCGATGATGTCGGCCCCCTGAGCCGCGAGCTCAAGCCCATGCGCGATCGCGGCCCTCGGGTCATACCAGCGGCCACCGTCGGAAAAGGAATCAGGGGTCACGTTGACCACGCCCATCACCAGGCAGCGGTCAGCCGACGGCAGGCGGCGGGCTGCGGCCGGTGCAGGGGTCGCCGGGGGCGTGGCGGGCATGAGTGGGCCTCAGTCCTCCGCGGGACGCGCCGGGGTGGCGACCGGGGACTCGGCGGGCAGGTGCGGGCCATCGCCGGGCGACTGCTCCGCCAGGCCCTCGCCCAGCTGGGCATCGTCCGCGCTTGCCGACGGCACCACGTCGCTGGCCCGCCGCGCGGCGCGCTCGCGACGGCCGCCGCGCGGGCGTCCAAGGCCAAGCGCCCGGACGGTCCTCCTGGCGTACCTGCGCACCTCTAGCCGGGGCCAGACGAGGAAGGCCTCGGCCTCAAGCGCGGCCACCGCGATGCGCGGCGCGTCCCGGCCGCCGGGGAAGACGAAGAAGCGCGGCTGCCAGGTCGGGTTGAACTTCGCGTTGAACTTGTAGAGCGACTCGATCTGGAACCAGCGGGAGGCGAACACGAGCAGGTTGCGCCAGGTCTTCAGGATCGGCCCCGCGCCGATCCGCTCGCCCCGCTCGAGCACGGCGCGGAACATGGCGAAGTTGAGCGAGATCCGGCTGACGCCCAGGGCGGGCGCGGCCTTGATCGACTCGACGATCATGAAGTCGCTCAGGCCCGGCTGCGCTGTGCGGTCTCGTCGCATGAGGTCGAGCGAAAGCCCATCGCTCCCCCAGGGCACGAAGTGCAGCACCGCCCGGAGCACGCCATCCTCGTGGGCGGTCACGAGGACGCAGTCCTCATCGCCCGGGCCGCCGATCCGGCCAAGCGCCATGGAGAAGCCCCGCTCGGTCTGCCCGCCGAGCCAGGAATCGGCCACCCTGGTGATCTGGCGCAACTCGCCCGGGGGCACGTCCCCGAGCCGGCGGACCTCCGCGACGTAGCCGTTCTTGGCGACCCGGGTGACCATCTGCCGCACGTTGCGCATGGCCCGGCCGGACAGGCTGAAGTCCGCCACGCTGACGATCGCCTCGTCGCCGAGCTCGAGCGCGGTCAGGTCGCCCTCGCGGCACCACACCTCGGCGCCCTGCTCGCTGCAGCCCATCACCGCGGGCCGCCAGGCGTGCCGCGCCGCCTCGCTCAGGAAGACCGCCATCGCCCCCGGCCACGCCTCCGGGTCGCCGATCGGGTCGCCGGCCGCCAGCATGACCCCGGCCACCACCCGGTAGCAGATGCAGGACTTGCCCGATGGCGACCAGATCACGCTCTTGTCGTTGCGCAGCGCGAAGTAACCAAGCGAGTCCCGGCCGCCCTGCTTGACCAGCAGCTCGCGTATCCCCTTGGCGTCCGCCGGGCTAAGCCGGGCGCGCGGCTGAGCCGGGCGCAGGAAGAGGTAGGCCGTCACGACGAGGGTGAACACGCCGAGCGCGGTGGTAAGCAGCCGGTAGGAGTCGCCCCGGTTGTCGTCGAGCCACTGCACTGAGCCGTTGGCGCCGACCAGGTTCCAGACCACGTCCTTGACCCGCTCGGTGAAGCTGTAGTCGCGCGCGAGATGGCCGAGCGACAGGTAGCCGAGGCCGATCGCCACATCGGCGAACACCAGCCCGAAGAACACCCAGACGGCCGTCCACCGGGTCCGCGGGTCGCCGACGGCGTAGAACTGGTCGTGGAAGTAAAGCAGCGCGCCCAGCGCGATGATCGACACCACCGCCAGGTAGATGTGCGCCATGTGCGGCGGGCGCACGAAGTGAGCGACAATGTCAAAGGCGAGCAGCGCGATCACGGCCTGCCAGGCCCGGCGCTTGCGTCGCCGTAGCCCGTGCGACAGCAGCAGAAGCATCAGGCCGATGATCACATAGGCGCTGACCTGGACGTTGGTCAGCGTGCCCGGCACGAACGCGTTGATCCGGTGGAACTTGTCATGCCAGGTTGGCTTGAAGACGGCCAGGATGTCGGACAGGCCGATCAGCAAGCACACCAGCGCGGCGACCCCTGGAAGCCAGGTCCGCTGGGTCGGCTTCGAGCCGACCTGATCCTTGGGCTTGCCAGGGTCACCGCCTGCCACGGAGGTTGCCTTCTTGCCTCCCGCGGACTTGCGGTCGGTGACCGCCGGATCGGCTGAGGTGCGCTCGCTCATCTCGAATCTCTTGTCAGGCCCCGAACCACGATGGGGCAGCGTACCGAGCCAAGCACGCTCGATGTGGCCACCGCCATCCCCGTCCGCTCAACACCGTACCTCCCGGTGCTATTGGTTAGACGCCTATTGGGCTTCGATAGTTCAAGCATTTCAGGGCATTCCTTACTGACCTTCCCAGATTGCCCGCAGAAATTCCGGGGAGCTCACGCAGAACGGCACGCGCCCGGCCATGGGCGCGTGCCGTCGTTGCCGTCGGCCCGTCTGGCTGCCGCTCAGTGGTGCCCGAACATCAGGCTCATCGCCTCGGACCTGGTCCGCGCCTGGTCGCGGAAGATCCCGCGGACGGCGGACGTGACGGTCTTCGCGCCGGGCTTGCGCACACCGCGCATGGTCATGCACAGGTGCTCGGCCTCAAGCACGACGATCACGCCGCGCGGCTGCAGGATGCTGACGAGCGCGTCCGCGATCTGGCAGGTCATCCGCTCCTGCACCTGCGGCCGCCGGGCGAACACGTCGACCACGCGGGCGAGCTTGGACAGGCCAGTGATCTCGCCCTTGGCGTTCGGGATGTAGCCGATGTGCGCCTTGCCCATGAACGGCACCAGGTGGTGCTCGCACATGCTGTACATCTCGATGTCCCTGACCAGCACGATCTCGTCGTGCTCCTCGTCGAAGACGGTGGTGAGCACGTCCTCGGGCCGCTGCCGCAGCCCGGCGAACTGCTCGGCGTACATCCGGGCGACGCGGGCCGGGGTGTCGAGCAGCCCGTTCCTGTCCGGGTCCTCGCCGATCGCTATCAGGATCTCCCTGACGGCGCGCTCGATCCGCGGCTGGTCGACTGGCCCGCCCGCGGCGGGCCTAGCCGGGCCGGGGATCTCACCGGGAATGGACAGCTCACTACCTTCGGCCACGGGGCCGTCAAACGCAGACTTGCTCACGGGGTGTCATTTTCGCTTTCCACGCCACCGTCAAGCCCGAAGCTGAAGGCCTGGCCGTTGTTGTTCATGCCGCCATTCAGGCCATCGCCCATTGAGCTCGACCCGGTCAGCGCCAGCTCCTTGGGCGAAAGCACCGGCGGCCGGTCCGACGGCAGCCGCTTGCCGTAGCCCGTGTAGGTGCCGCGCACCGAGCGCCTCTGCACCGGGGCGAAGACCTCGAGCACCTCCTTGCGGGAGAGCGTCTCCTTCTCCAGCAGCCGCAGCACCAGGTTGTCGAGCACGTCACGGTACTCGTTGAGTACCTCCCACGCCTCGTCGTGCGCGGACTCGATGAGCCGCCTGATCTCCTCGTCGATCCCGGACGCGATCTCCTCGGAGTAGTCACGCGCGTGGGACATCTCGCGGCCGAGGAACGGCTCGCCGCCGCTCTCGCCGAACTTCCGCGCGCCCAGCCGCTCGCTCATGCCGTACTCCGTCACCATGTTGCGGGCGATGGAGGTGGCCTTCTCGATGTCGTTGGCGGCACCGCTCGTCGGCTCGTGGAAGATCAGCTCCTCGGCGGTGCGCCCGCCGAGCAGCATCGCCAGCTGGTCTTGCATCTCGGCCCGGGTGACGAGGAACTTGTCCTCGGTCGGCAGGGCCATCGTGTAGCCGAGCGCACGGCCGCGCGGGATGATCGTGACCTTGTGCACCGGGTCGGCGTTGGCCATCGCGTGGCCCACCAGGGCGTGGCCGCCCTCGTGGTAGGCGATCAGCTTGCGCTCGGCCTCGGAAAGCAGCACGCTCTTGCGCTCTGGGCCGGCCATGACACGGTCGATGGCCTCCTCGAGCGCTCCCATCGAGATCTGCTTGCCGTTGGTGCGCGCCGTGAGCAGCGCTGCCTCGTTGATGACGTTGGCGAGGTCCGCTCCGGTGAAGCCGGGCGTCCGCCGGGCGATGATGTCAAGGTCGGCGTCGGGCGCGATGGGCTTGCCCCGGGCGTGCACCCGCAGGATGCCCTTGCGGCCGGCCAGGTCCGGCTGGCCGACGACGATCTGCCGGTCGAAGCGGCCCGGCCGCAGCAGCGCCGGGTCGAGGATGTCGGGCCGGTTGGTGGCGGCGATCACGATCACGCCGCCCTTGGTGTCGAACCCGTCGAGCTCGACCAGCATCTGGTTCAGCGTCTGCTCGCGCTCGTCGTGCCCGCCGCCGAGCCCGGCGCCACGGTGCCGGCCGACGGCGTCGATCTCGTCAACGAACACGATCGCGGGCGCGTTGGCCTTCGCCTGCTCGAACAGGTCACGAACGCGGGAGGCACCGACGCCGACGAACATCTCCACGAAGTCGGAACCGGAGATCGAGTAGAACGGGACGCCCGCCTCGCCGGCCACGGCCCGCGCGAGCAGCGTCTTGCCGGTACCAGGCGGGCCGTAGAGCAGCACGCCCTTGGGGATCTTGGCCCCGATGGCCTGGAACTTGGCCGGGCTCTGCAGGAACTCCTTGATCTCCTGGAGCTCCTCGATCGCCTCGTCCGCGCCGGCCACGTCGGCGAAGGTGGTCTTGGGCGTGTCCTTGGTGATCAGCTTCGCCCGCGACTTGCCGAAGTTCATGACCCGCGACCCGCCGCCTTGCATCTGGCTCAGCAGGAAGAAGAAGAACAGGGCGATCAGGATGTAGGGCAGGATGCCGACCAGCAGGCTAAGGAAGGAGCTGTTCGACGGGATCTTCACGTCGTAGCCGCCGGACAGCTTGCCCGCGTCGAACTCCTTCTGCAGCACCTGCTGGAGCTGCTGGCCCTGCCCCGAGATGAAGCTGGCCTGGTACTGGGCACCGCTGGTGGTGGTGATCTGGATCGTCTGGTTCTTGTCGGTGAGGACGGCGGTCTTCACCTTGCCCTGCTCAATGAGCTGAACGACGGTGGAGGTGTCCTTCTGGGAGTAGGGGCTGCCCGAGTTAGCCCAGCTAAGGGTGACCGTGATCACCAGCACTGCCAGCAGAACCAGCAGCAGCGGGCCCCTGAATATGCGCTTCAACTCCATCGTGAGCGACCCCGTCGGCTCGGGGCCGTTCCCTCCTGACCAGCCTCACGTCCCGCCGACCTCCGGCGGCACTGCCATGCGTGCTCGGCGCAGTCTTGCCCTTGCCGCGCATAAGGAATACCTGACGGTACACCGCCGGCGGGCAGCGCCGCCGACAGATCTACCGCCACGTCAACGCTCCCCGGAGCGCGGGGTATTTCCTGCTTTCCCCCGGGGGCATGAGCCAACCCCAGGGATCGTCGCCCGCTTGCGCACGCCGCGCCGCGCCGGACTGCCCGGCGTAGTGCCTGGTTCTCGCCATGGTTCACGCTTTTCCTCCGTATACGTCGGGGGCCAGCGTGCCAATGAAGGGGAGGTTGCGATATCGCTCCGCGTAGTCGAGGCCATACCCAACGACGAATTCGTCGGGGACCTCAAAGCCGGTGTAGGCGACCTCAACCTCCATCTGCGCGGAAGACGGCTTGCGCAGCATCGCGCATACCGCGACCGATGCCGGGTTCCGTGACTGCAGGTTCCCGACGAGCCAGGATAGCGTCAGCCCGGAATCGATGATGTCTTCCACGATAAGGACATGCCGCCCGCTGATGTCCGTGTCCAGGTCCTTGAGGATGCGGACCACGCCCGAGGACTTCGTGCCAGAGCCGTAGGAGGAGACCGCCATCCAGTCCATCTGGACGGGCAGGTGCATCGCCCGAGCGAGGTCAGCCATCACCATCACCGCGCCCTTGAGCACACCGACAAGCAGAAGTTCGCGGTCAGCGTAATCCGCGTCGATCCGCGCGGCCAGCTCGATGACCCGCGCCTGCAACTGCTCTGCGGTGATAAGGACCTCCTTGAGCGAGGATCCCATGTCATTGGCGTCCATCTGGCACCCCTCCGGTAACACTGAACAAAAGCTCTCCTTCGCGCCGCTCGGCTCGCACCTTACCTGGCAGGTCTACCCAGCGCTGGCCACGCCAACTGGTGACGAGCTCATCCAGCCGCCGCACGTGACCGGCGCTCAGCGCGCCCGGCGGGCAGCCCGCGTCGACAGCCGCCGAGCGCAGCACGCGGGTCCTGATGGCGTCGGGAAGCCCGGCGAGGTCGGTGGCTTGCAGCGGGACTTGCGGGTCCGTGCGCCGGGGAAGGCAGGCATCCAGGGCCTCGGCGTCCGCCCTGAGCTGGGTGGCGGTCCGTGCCAGTGACTGGGCCACGCCCGGCCCGAGTGCCGCCTCGAGGGCGGGCAGGGCGTCAAGCCGGACCCGGACCCGGGCGAATCGCCGGTCGTCGTTGTGCGGATCGTGCCAGGGGACGAGCCCGAGCGCGGCGCAGGCGGCGCTGGTCACAGAGCGCCGCAGGTCAAGCAGGGGCCGCCGGTAGATGCCGCGGCTGGCGGCCATTCCGGCCAGCGACCGGCCGCCTGACCCCCGGGCCAGCCCGAGCAGGACCGTCTCGGCCTGGTCGTCCAGGGTGTGCCCGAGCAGCACGGCGGCCGCGCCGGTCTCCTGCGCCACCTTCCGCAGCGCCGCGTAGCGCGCGGCTCGTGCCGCCGCCTCCGGCCCGCCGCCAGGCTCGACCGCCACGGCGACGCTGCGCACCGGGTCAAGGCCCAGGTCCGCGAGCTGCGCGGCCACCTGGGCGGCGCGGTCGGCCGATCCGTCCTGCAGGCCATGGTCCACCGTCACGCCGCCGGCCCGCAGGCCGGCCCTGGGCCCCGCGAACGCGAGCGCGGCCGCGAGGGCGAGCGAGTCGGCGCCACCGGAGCAGGCGACGAGGACGAGCGCGCCCGGCGCCAGGTCGCGGACGCATCCGCGGACCGCGTTACGGATCGCCGCGACGGCGGGCGCTGGATGTCCTGCTGGCACAGAAGGTCAGCCGACCCGGGCCAGCCAGTCAGCGGGGCTGGCCAGCTCACCCCGGGTGGGGAGGGTCTGCGGTGACGTCCAGATCCGGTTGAACTCGGCCATGCCGGCCGTCTCGACGACGGTCTTCACGAACCGGGACCCCTCGGCGTACTGCTTCATCTTGAGGTCGATGCCGAGGATGCGCCGGATGACCTGCTCGACCCGGTTAGCCGAGCCGCGTCGCTGGGTGAACTTCTCCCTGATGTCCGCGACCGTCGGCACCACCTGCGGGCCGACCGCGTCCATCACGTAGTCGCCGTGGCCCTCGACCAGGGTCATCACGGCCGTCAGCTTGTCGAGCAGCTCGCGCTGCTCGGGAGTCTGGATCGCCTCGACCAGGCTTGCCCCGTCGCTGCCCCGCACCGCGCTTGTCACCGCGCCGGCCGCCGAGCGCAGCCGGTCGGCGATCGCGCCCGGGTCCATCTCCGAGGCGAGCAGGAACTCGGTCATCAGGCCCTGCACGTAGCCGCGCAGCCACGGCACCGAGGTGAACTGAACCCGGTGCGTCTCCTCGTGCAGGCAGACCCAGCGCCGGAAGTCATGCGGGTCGACGTTGAGCTCGCGCTCAACCGCGACGATGTTCGGCGCGACCAGGGTGAGCCGACCCACGCTTGGCGCGCTGGCGCCGTTGCCGTTGACCGCGACCGCCGGGCCCTCACCCGGCGGCAGGAACAGCTCGTACTGACCCAGAACCCGCGACGACATGTAGGCGAGGATGAGCCCGGCCTGCACGCCGGTGACCCGGGAGCCGACCGAGCTCATGACGGTCGATCCCGGCATGCCGCTGCCCCGCTCGGCCATCCGGTCCGCCAGCGGCTCGAGGACGACGCGGAAGCCGCCGACGTTGGCCCGGATCCACCCGGGCCGGTCCACCACCGCGACGGGCCCCGCCTCGCCCTGGCTGCGCAGCCCGGTGAGGTCACGAACGGGATCTTGGACCATGGCGGTAAGGCCGCGCAACTCGGCCACGACGGCCCGCGCGTCGGCAAGGCTGACATTCGGCCCCTGCCGGGCAAACCTGACGCCCGTGGAGATCGCCAGTTCCCAGTCGATCATCTGCGCGTTGCTCACACCTCTACCGTACGTGCTGGCCGGCACTGAGGGCACTACCGGCAGGCAACTATTACTGGCACCCGCAGGCCGCGAGGGCCACGGCCGCGGCGTCGATGGCGTTGGCCGCGGTCACGGGGACGCCACCGTCGTCCGCCGCCCGGGGGGCCATCAGCGCGAAGATCAGCAGCCGGCCACTGCTGTCGACCACCAGGCCGGCCAGGTCGGCAACGCTGCCCAGGTTGCCGGTCTTGGCCCGGACCACGCCCCTGGCCATCCCGCTCATCCCGCCGAAGACGCTGTTGCCCGCGGACAGGGTCCCGGTGAACCCGGCCACCGGCAGCCCGGTGATCACGGCCCGGACCTGGGAGTCACGGGCCGCCGTTGCGAGCACGGTCACCAGCGTCGCCGGAGCGATAGCGTCGCGCGGCGACAGCCCGCTGCCGTCTACCAGGCTGATCGGCGTCGTCACGCCGAGCCGCCTGATCTCCGCCGTCACCGCGGCGGCGCCGCCGCTGAACGAGGCCGGCCGGCCGGTCGCGATCGCGACGTGCCGGGCGAGGTTCTCGGCGATGACGTTGTTGCTCTCCTGCAGCATCTGCTCCACGATCGACGAGAGCACCGGTGAGCTGACCCGGGCGATCGTGGCCGCCCCCGCGGGGGCAGTGGCCGACCGGGGGCTGCCCGTGACGGTGATCCCGTCCGCGCCGAGCAGGGCGGCGAAGGCACGCGCGGTCAGGCCCGCGGGATCCGTCGTCCGCGGGTTGTAGTTGGTCGGATCGTCGGAGTCCTGCAGGCTGCCCGTGGACGTCAGCCGTCCCTGGTCGGCCTCAAGGGAGGTGATAGGCGTCACATTTCCCGTGGTAACCAGGTCATCGCTCCAACCTGGGGCCAGCCCAGGCCCGGTGTAGAGCGAGGTGTCGTAGCCTAGCTGCACCGACCTGTGGCCTGCGGCCTTGAGCGCGGTCGCGGTCTTGGCCGCGAGCGACGCCAGCGTGGCCGGCTGCGGGTAGTCGAAGGAGGGATAACTATTAACCGCGAGCGTCGGGTCTCCTCCGCCGACGAGCACGATGCCGCCCTTCACCTGCCTGACGCTGGTGGTGAAGCGGGCCTGCGGGCCAAGCACGGCCAGGGCGGCCACCCCGGTCACCAGCTTCGTGGTGGACGCGGGCGTGGCGGGGGTGTCCGCCTTCTCGGCGTAAAGCACCTTCCCCGTGACCGCGTCGGTGATCAGCACCCCGGCGTCCGGGCCGACCTGGCTGGTGGGCATCTGGCCGTTGATCAAGCTGGCCAGGCCCGCCGTCGTGGGCAGCGTCACAGCGCTGAGGCTGGTGCCGCTCCCCCTGGTGGAGGACGAGCCGCCACCAGGCGAGCTGGTGACGGGAAGCGCGGCGGGCAGCACCGGCCCGGCCGTGATTACCGGCCCGCCGGAGGCGGCGACCGGTATCTTCAGGCGGGCGAGTCGTGGCGGCAGCATGTGCGCCACGACCACCGCGGCGGTTAGCGTGAATACGTTCACCAGCGCCAGCGTGGTCAGGGCGGTGAGCCGGGTAGCCCGGTTACGTCGCACCTAACGCACCCCCTTCTGAGCTCCCCTTGCGCCGGCCGCTGCTACGTGACCGGCGACAATGGAGTAAATCACTAACTATCGCATCGGAGTGACATGGACGTAGAAGTCATCATCGAGATCCCTAAGGGCCAGCGGAACAAGTATGAGGTGGACCACGAGACTGGCCGGATCAGGCTGGACCGGATGCTGTTCACCTCGACTAGGTACCCCGCTGACTACGGCTTCATCGATGACACGCTTGGTGGCGATGGCGACCCACTGGACGCACTGGTGCTCCTGGAGGAGCCGACGTTCCCGGGCTGCCTGATCACCGCCCGCGTCATCGGCATGTTCCACATGACCGACGAGAAGGGGCCGGACGACAAGATCCTTTGCGTCCCGGCGAAGGACCCGCGGTGGGAGCACCTGCGTGACATCCACCACGTGCCCGAGTTCGAGCGACTCGAGATCCAGCACTTCTTCGAGGTCTACAAGGACCTGGAGCCAGGCAAGTCGGTCGAGGGTGCCCGCTGGGTCGACCGCGCGGCCGCCGAGGCCGAGGTCGACCTGTCCCGCAAGCGCTACGTCGAGACCGAGGCCCACGAGGGCTGAGGCAGGCCGCACCGGGCGCGGGCCCAGATGGCTCGTGCCTGGGCGATGATGGCCGCGTGCTCCCTTCCGCATTCCTCGTTTCCGAGCGCGGCAAGGCCACCGGACACCCTGACGGCCGCCGTGGCGGCGTTCGCCGCGGCGGGCCACTGGTCGGCCGCCGCGTGCAGCGCCATCGCGCGGGTAGCCGCCGCGGCCCAGTCGGGGGCAAGCACCTGAACGGCACGGGGAGCTCGCGCCAGCCAGCCCCGCTCGCTCGCGGGCGGGCGGTAGCCCTGGCAGCCCACGGGCACCGGCAGGTCGCCCAGCGCGTCCTGCGCCGCGCGCAGGCCCGCGTCGGTGTAGTCAAGCCCCTCCGTCACCTGGCCAGCGTGCAGCAGGCAGCGGCCCAGGTGAAAGCAGGCCCGGGCCAGCCCGGCGTCCCGCGCCACCGGGTCCGCGGCGGTCACCTTCCTGTACATGTCAACGACCTCGCGCAGCAGCCTGATCGCGTCGCGGCTGCTGCCCTGCTCCTCGGCGGTCAGCGCGACGGAGGCCAGGACGTCGATCCGTTCCACCGCGTAGCGGCTCGGCTCGGCGCTGGCCAGCGCCGCGTAGTGGCCGGCCGACTCGGTAAGCGACTCCACCGCCGCGAGGGCGCGCTGGTACCGCGCGCTGTCGGCCAGTGCGGCGGCGAGCACCGGCCGCTGCCGATCGGGATCACGGGCGCCGACGTACAGCTCGCGGCTTATCGCCAGGGCCGTGCGGCTGTGCTTGGCCGCCTTCTCCAGGTCGCCGAGCAGCGCGGCTCGCACAGCCTCGCTGAGGTGAAACTCATAGCGCCGCTCTAGCGTGCCCTGCTCCGACGGCTTCAGCCGGACCTTGAACATGCCAGGGACCTCTCCACGGTTAACCACGCCTAGCGGCCCACGCCAAGATCGTCTCATAACACGATGTAGCTATCAAGATACTAAACGACACTATTTGTCCGTGCTTGCTCGCGTGGCTAGCAGTGACTAGTCCGCCGCACGCATCTCCGGGCCACTTCGCCCCGCGAGGAGCCGTGACCATCCCACCTCTTTGGGTAATCCTTACAACACGTAACGTAGATGATCTGGTCCCCGAAGCCACCTAACTAGCAGACCTCTAGTACCGACCAGCCTTCTGGCCGTACGTTGATGCCACGATCAGAGCACGCCACCGCATCGTTCACACTATTAATGACAGTGCATGCAACAAGGAGGACCGGTGGATAACGCCGAAGGAGTGCTGAAGAAGGCGCCCCTGTTCGATGCTCTTGATGACGAAGGCGCCCGCACGCTCCGGCGTCAGATGGCGGAAGTCAAGCTGTCTCGTGGCGAGCACCTGTTCAGCGAGGGCGAGGACGGTGACGCCCTCTACGTGGTGCTCGAGGGGAAGATGAAGCTGACGCGCGCCGCGTCGGACGGCAGGGAGAACCTGCTCAGCGTTATTGGGCCCGGCGAGATGTTCGGCGAGCTCTCGCTGTTTGACCCCAGGCCCCGGACCTCGACGGCGAGCGCCGTGACCGACGCCGTGCTGGCCTCACTCAAGCACGAGGCCCTGATGCCGTGGCTCAGGGACCGGCCCGAGGTCTCGCTGCACATGCTGCGCGCGCTCGCCCAGCGGTTGCGCCGGGCGAACGACGTGATGGCCGACCTGGTCTTCACCGATGTCCCCGGGCGAGTGGCCAAGAACCTGCTCGACCTGGCCGACCGCTTCGGCAGCAAGGAAGCCGACGGGCTGCACGTGCACCACGACCTGACGCAGGAGGAGCTCGCTCAGCTGGTCGGGGCGTCCAGGGAGACGGTCAACAAGGCGCTCGCCGACTTCGCGGCGCGCGGCTGGCTCCAGATCTCCGCCCGCTCGGTCCTCATACTTGACCCCGAGCGGCTCCGCAAGCGGGCGCGGTTATCCCGGGGACGCTGCCCCCCGGGACCCCTAGCCGTGCTGGCCGGTCAGGTACTGCAGCTGGGCGCGGACCGACACCTCGGCCGCCGGCCACAGGGACTTGTCGACCTGCGCGTAGACAATGGCCACCACGTCGGCCGCCGTCCTCGCACCTTCGTCGAGCGCGGCTCGTACCTGGTCAAGCCGCTCCTTGCGGTGCGCGATGTAATAGTCGAGCACGCCGGAGGGATCCTCGAGCAACGGCCCGTGGCCGGGCAGCAGCGTCCGCAGCGGGACCGCGTCCGCCAGCGCGCGTAGCTCATCCAGCGTCCGCAGGTAGTCCCCGAGGCCGCCGTCCTGGCCGATGACGGTGGTGCCGCGGCCCAGCACCGTGTCGCCGGTCAGCAGGGCGCCATCGGCGGTAAGCAGCAGGCTCACCGAGTCGGCCGAGTGCCCGGGCGTGGCGACCACCCGCAGCTCGCAGCCGGCCGCCGTCAGGACGTCACCGTGCACCAGCCCCTCGTGGCCGAGCCGGCGGGCCGGGTCAAGCGCGGCAACCGGGGCACGGGAAAGGGCGGCGAAGGTGGCCGCACCCTCCGCGTGGTCCGGGTGCCCGTGCGTCAGCACGATCTGGGCCACCCGCCGGTCAGTGGCGGTCGCCGCGGCCAGGACCCGCCGCAAGTGGCCCTCGTCCTCCGGCCCCGGGTCGATCACGATCACCGCCGCCGACCCTGGCTCGGCGATCAGCCACGTGTTGGTCCCGTCCAGGGTCATGGGCGATGGATTAGGGGCCAGAACGCACACCGCCCGCGGCGTCCCCGACCCGTCAATGTCGCTCACAGGGGGTACCCGATGCCGTCGGGTACTTCCAGCCAGGCCTGGCCGTCGGCCGAGTTGAGCAGGGCCGGCTGGATCGGCGCGACCTTACGCGACTGCCCCAGGATGTCGGCCACGCCGCTGGCCAGCGCGAACTCGCCAAGGGTGGTGGCCGTGGGCGGTAGCAGGCTCATCTCGCCGCGCCGCGCGGCGGCGAGTGCGTCATCCGGGCGGATCCAGACGATCTTGTCCGCCTCGGCCGCGTGCGCCGTTACCTGCTGGCCGGGCGGGAGCGCGGCGGCGAAGAACCTCGTGTCAAAGCGCCTCGGCTCGGCCAGCGGGGTGATCCACCGCGCCCACGGGGTCAGCAGGCCGGCCCGTAGCACAAGCCCGCGCCGGTCGAGCAGGCCCGCGAGGGAAAGCGCGCCCTGGTTCAGCGCCGCCCGGTCCGCCTCCCAGCCCGGCCCTTCCGGTACCTCGACGGCGCCGTCCGGGGTCCCGGCCAGCAGGACCCCGGCTTCTTCGAACGTCTCCCGCACGGCCGCCCGGACAAGCGCGCCCGCCAGCTCAGGCGTCGCCCCGAGCCGGCGGCCGAACTCCTCAGCCGACGGCCCCTGCCAGCCGGTCGGGCCGAAGTCAGCGTTGTCGACCGAGCCGCCGGGGAACACGTAGGCACCCCCGGCGAACTTCATCGCCACCGGCCGCTTCAGCATGAGGACCTCGACCCCGCCAGCCGGCGCGTCGCGGACAACCATGACGGTCGAGGCGTTCCTCGGGGCAGCAGGCTCGAGCTCCCCCGCCGCGATGTCCGCTATCCGCTGTGCCAGCTTGCCGTCGAACCAGCCGAGCTGGATCCTCATGCAGGTACCGCTCCTGGAACGGCCACCTCGGCGACGATCTCCACCTCGACCGGCGCGTCGAGCGGCAGCACCGCCATGCCGACCGCGCTGCGGGCATGCCGGCCGGCGTCCCCGAGCACCTCGATGAGCAGCTCGCTCGCGCCGTTGGCCACCTGGGCCTGCCCGGTGAAGCCTGGGGCGCTCGACACGAAGCAGGTCACCTTGACGATCCGGATGATCGCGTCCAGGCTCCCGGCGACCGAGGCCACCGCGGCCAGCGCGTTCAGTGCCGCGATCCGGGCGAGCACCGCGCCTTCCTCGGGACTCACCCCGTCACCGAGCTTGCCGGTGCCCTGGAGCTTGCCGTCGACCAGCGGAAGCTGGCCTGAGGTATAGACGTAGCTCCCGGTGCGCACCGCGGGAATGTAGGCCGCGACCGGCGTGGCCACCGGCGGGAGGGTCAGGCCGGCCTCGGACAGCCGCTGCGAATGGGTAGTCATCATTCCTTGGGCCGCTTCATGTAGGCGACGAGTTGCTCAGAGTTCGGTCCTGGGACGATGGTGACCAGCTCCCAGCCATCATCGCCCCAGTTGTCCAGGATCTGCTTGGTCGCGTGGACCAGCAGCGGAACCGTTACGTACTCCCACTTTTGCATAACCGAACACTACTAGTCCGGTCACGGGAGCCTCCGCTACCGTGCCGGCTCGCTCGGCCTGAGCGGCCTAGTTGGCTTGCGGGGGTGAGAGCCGGACGGTCGCCCGCTCGCCCTCGGAATCCGCCGACTGGACGGGAGCCGTCAGCTCGGGAACCTCGGAAACCGGCGCCTCGGCCAGCTCAGGCGCCGGCGCCTCGGCCAGCTCGGGGGTCGGCTCGTGCGCGATCGCCGCCTCGGCCGCCGCCACCTCGGCGTCGCCGAGGTCGTCCGGCTCGGCGTCAGGCTCCGGCGCCTGGCTCCCGCCAAGTGCCTCGGCCACGCTGCCGCCCGCCCGCTCGAAGAAGCGCAGCAACTCCACCGGGACCGGCATGACCAGCGTCGAGTTCTTCTCCCCCGCCACCTCGACCACGGTCTGCAGCAGGCGCAGCTGCAGCGCGGCGGGATCGCGGGCCATGACGTTGGCCGCCGCCGCCAGCCGCTTGGACGCCTGGTACTCGCCGTCGGCGGTGATGATCCGGGCGCGGCGTTCCCGCTCCGCCTCCGCCTGCCTGGACATGGACCGCTTCATGCCCTCGGGCAGCGAGACGTCCTTGATCTCGACGCGCTCGACGCGGATGCCCCAGGGCTCCTCGGTCGGCTCGTCGATGATGCGCCGCAGCTCCCGGTTGACCGAGTCCCGCTCGGCCAGCAGCTGGTCCATCTCCGACTGGCCGATGATCGACCGCAGCGAGGTCTGGGCCTGCTGCAAGATCGCGTACTGGTAGTCCTGCACGTTGATGGTCGCCTTGATCGCGTCCACCACGCGGAAGTAGACCACCGCGTCCACCCGGACGGAAACGTTGTCCTTGGTGATGCCCTCCTGTGCGGGCACCGCCAGCGCGACGATCTGCATGTTGACCTTCTGCATGCGGTCGCCGATCGGCCGGATGGCGTGTAGCCCCGGGCCTCGCACTCCGGGCAGTACCCGTCCCCAGCGGAACAGGATGCCCTCCTCGTACTGCTGCACGACCTTAAGCGACCGGCCAGTCATCGCTATCGCCGCGATGACCAGGATCACAATGAGCGCGACTATTCCTGCCATCTGGACGCCGCCTCCTTATCATCTAAGGCCAGCCTACCTGGATCGGCCTATTTGGGTGCTCCCACGGCGTACCCTCGCCTAGGGGCGCTCGGTGAGTCAAGGGGCGTCATGTTACGGATCGGCAGCGGGGAAAGTACAAGCGCATGACCGCGAGGGACACTGACTGGGACGGGGTGCGGCTGCACGTCGTTACGGGCAAGGGCGGCACGGGGAAGACAACGGTGGCAGCGGCGCTGGCACTGGCCCTGGCCGGCCGCGGGCGGAAGGTACTGCTGATCGAGGTCGAGGGCCGGCAGGGCGTCGCCCGGCTCTTCGACAGCCCGCCATTGCCCTACGCCGAGCGCAAGATCGCCATCGGACAGGGCGGGAACGGTGACGCCGGCACCCCCGGCGGTGACGTCTACGCGCTGGCGATCGACCCCGAGGGCGCGCTGCTCGACTACCTCCAGATGTTCTATGGCATGCGCAGCGCCGGCCGGGCCCTGACCAGGGTGGGCATGGTGGACTTCGCCACCGCGATAGCGCCCGGCCTGGCCGACGTCCTGGTCACCGGCAAGGCGACCGAGGCCACCCGGCGCCGCGCTGGCGGCTCCTACGCCTACGACGCGGTCGTGATGGACGCCCCGCCGACCGGCCGGATCAGCCGTTTCCTCAACGTCACCAGCGAGGTCTCTGACCTGGCCAAGGTCGGGCCGGTCCGCAGCCACGCCGACGCCGTCTCGAACGTGATCCGCTCGCCGCAGACCGCCGTCCACTTTGTCTGCACCCTGGAGGAGATGCCGGTGCAGGAGACCCTGGACGGGATCGCCGAGCTGCGGGCGATCAAGGGCATACAGGCCGGCGGGGTCTTCGTCAACATGGCACGGCCCGCGCTGCTGCCACCCGCGCTGCTGGCCACGGTGCCGGATGAGGCCAGCCTGGCCGAGGCGCTGCGGTCCGCCGGGCTGCCAGGGGCGCAGGACCTCGGGGCCCACCTGGCGGCCGCGCTTGGCGAGCACGCACAGCACGTCGCCTTGCAGGACCGGGAGCGAGCCGAGCTTGACGCGGTGGGGCAGCCGATCTACGAGCTCCCGCTGATCACCGAGGGCGTCGACCTGGCGGCCCTGTACCGGCTGGCCGCCGAACTACGCAACCAGGGGGCAGCATGACGAGTCCCACGCCACCGCGGCTGGAGATCGACCGCATCATCGACGACCGGCGCACCAGGATCATCGTGTGCTGCGGTTCCGGCGGCGTCGGCAAGACCACGACGGCGGCCGCCATCGGGCTGCGGGCGGCCGAGCGGGGCAGGCAGGTCTGCGTGCTCACCGTCGACCCGGCCCGCCGGCTCGCCCAGTCGCTCGGCCTGACCTCGCTGGACAACACGCCGCGCCTCATCGAGGGCATCTCGGGCGAAGCGGGCGGCAGCCTGCACGCCATGATGCTCGACATGAAGCGCACCTTCGACGAGATCGTCGAGGCGCATGCCGACCCCGCGCGGGCGGCCCAGATCCTGGCCAACCCGTTCTACCAGTCGCTGTCGTCCAGCTTCGCCGGGACTCAGGAGTACATGGCGATGGAAAAGCTGGGCCAGCTCCGCCGCTCCGACGAGTGGGACCTCATCGTGGTCGACACTCCGCCGAGCAGGTCCGCGCTTGACTTCCTCGACGCTCCTGAGCGCCTTGGCCGCTTCCTCGACGGGAGGCTCATCCGCCTGCTGACCACGCCGGTCAGGGCGGGCCGCCCGATCACCAAGGTGCTCAACGCCGGGTTCTCCATGATGACAGGCGCGCTGACCAGGGTGCTTGGCGGCCAGCTCCTGCGGGACGCGCAGACGTTCGTCACCGCGTTCGACACGATGTTCGGCGGGTTCCGCGAGCGATCCGACGCCACCTACAAGCTGCTGCAGGCCCCGGGCACGGCGTTCCTCGTCGTGGCCGCACCCGAGCCGGACGCGCTCCGTGAGGCCGCCTACTTCGTGGAGCGCCTGGGCGAGGAGCGGATGCCGCTCGCCGGGCTCATCCTGAACCGGGTGCATCGGGCGCCCGCCATTGGGCTCTCGGCCGCCCGAGCGCTCGCCGCCGCGGAGACGCTGGAGCCGGACGGCTCCCCGGTCGCGGTGGCGGCCCTGCGGCTGCACGCGGAGCGCATGACGCTCAGCGACAGGGAGCAGCGGGTGGCCGCTGCGTTCACGTCGGCCCACCCTGCTGTCCCTGTCGTGGAGATTCCCGCCTTTCCGACGGACGTGCACGATCTGGAGGGGCTGCGTCGGCTCGCTCAGTCAGCGCTGAGCTAGTTCGCCGTTGAACTAGTTCGCCCCTGGTTGCCCGGCGGAACCCTAGTTCGCGGAGCCGACAACCAGGTCGTCGGTGATGCCCTGGCTCTCGTAGCGGTCCCGAGCGGTCTCGAGAAGCCCACGCCACGACGTGACATCGGGCCGACGGCGAAGAAGCGCGCGCCGCTCGCGTTCGGTCATTCCGCCCCAGACACCAAACTCGATGCCGTTGTCGAGCGCATCCGCAAGGCACTCGGTCCGGACCGGGCAACCCCGGCAGATGAGCTTGGCGCGGTTCTGGGCCGCACCCTGAACGAACAGCTCGTCAGGATCGGTCCCCTTGCAGGCGGCGCGTGTGGTCCAGTCGGTGATCCACATGTGCCCAACTCCTCTTGATCGATCGCCGGGCACGCAGGTGCTCAGCGGTCTTCGTCGTCGGATTGCTGCCCGTGGGGGTGTGCGGCCACCGCTCCACGGTTTATCACTTCGTGACAATGCAACTTACGGACTCTGACCCCCTGCTGCCAAGCCCTCAGAGTGGCCATTTCGCAGATAGTCCTTTTGGGCTATGTACACGGCGGGGACTAGTCACGTAACAGTCATGGGCAGGTTACGATCGGATGAAAATCGCAGCGTGTCGCCTTGACTGAGCGCTCCGTTGCCATACCGACTCCTCAGTACGTGCTTCTCCCGCGTAGTCTTGGGCGCGTGCAGCTTCCGGAATGGGCGAATCGCATGGGATCAAGCAGGGTGAGCGCCGTGGCGCGGTTGCTCGTTATGGCCGGGCTGAGTGGCGTGCTGTGCTCGGCGCTGGTGCTGCCGGTGGTGGCGAGCACGGGCGTGCTGGTGCGGAACACGGCGGACAAGGTGACGGCGACGTCGCTGAATGCGAGCACGCTGCCGCAGCGGTCGGCGATGTATGACAGTGCGGGGCACCTGATCACGTACTTCTACGGGGTGGACCAGGGGCGGGGGGCGACGTACTCGGGGGTGGACCGGCAGCCGGTGGCCTACTCGCAGGTCTCGCCGCAGATGCTGCAGGCGATCGTGGCGATCGAGGATGACCGGTACTGGCAGCATGGCGCGATCGACTTCCAGGGCACGCTGCGGGCGATCGTGAACGACGCGGAGGGCAACGCGGTCCAGGGCGGGTCGACGATCGTGCAGCAGTACGTCAAGGGCGTGCTGGTCCTTGAGGGGCTGGACAACCCGGCGGCCGAGCAGGCCGCCACGGCGGACAACCTGTCGCGCAAGTACGACGAGCTGCGGATGGCGCTGGACGTGGCGCACCAGCTGTCCAAGCAGGACATCCTGGCCGGGTACCTGAACGACTCCTACTACGAGCAGGGCGCGTGGGGCATCGAGGCCGCCGCCGAGACCTACTTCGCCACCACCGCCGCGAAGCTGACGCTGACGCAGGCGGCGCTGCTTGCGGGCATGGTGGAGAACCCCAGCGCCTACGACCCGCTGCTGCACCCGCAGGCCGCCGTCCAGCGCCGCAACACCGTGCTGGCCCGGATGATGCAGACCGGCGTGCTGTCCCCCGCCGCCGAGGCGAAGGCGCTGACCGCGCCGCTGGGCCTGCATGCCGGCCACGGCGTGCAAAGCGGCTGCGGGGCGTCCACGGTGGGCGACGACGGGTTCTTCTGCGACTACGTCGTGCACACCATCCTGGCCGACAAGTCGTTCGGCGCGACCCCGGCCGACCGCGCCCGGCTGCTGGCCACCGGCGGCCTGCAGATCCGCACCACCCTCAGCCCCCGCGACCAGGCCGCCGCCACCACCGCGGTCAACTACGTCCTGCCCCAGTGGAGCAACGTCTACAACCCCGCCCGCAACGCCGCCACCGAGGCCATGATCACCCCCGGCAACGGCCAGATCATGGCCATCGCCGAGGACCGCCCCTACGGAACCGGGCCCGGCCAGACCGAGGTCGACTACGCCGCCACCACCCAAGACGGCGGCCAGAACGGCGTCCAGACCGGATCCTCCTCCAAGCTCTTCACCCTCATCACCGCCCTCCAGCAAGGAATACCCTTCGGCTACACCGCCACCGTCCCCTACTCAGGCACCCTCAACGGCTACACCGACTGCGAGGGCGCCCCAGCGGGCTACAACCCCACCAACGGGCAAGACGGCTCCTGGAGCGTGGTCAACTCCAGCTCCGGCGACCATGGCACCTACTCGCTGTACACCGGCACGACCGACTCGATCAACACGTTCTTCGCCCAGCTCGAGCTGAAGGTCGGCCTGTGCAACGTGGTCAAGACCGCCGCCAGCATGGGCATGACCCGGTCCGACGGCACCTCCCTGCTGTCCGCGGACGGTAGCCAGCCCCCCGCCGACCAGGTCCCCTCGTTCACCCTCGGGTCAGTCAACGTCTCACCGCTGGCCCAGGCCAATGCGTTCGCCACGGTGGCGGCCGGCGGCATCTACTGCTCGCCGATCGCGATCACCTCGGTGACCGACTCCGACGGACAGTCCATCCCGGTCCCCTCGGCGGGCTGCCACCGGGTGATTTCCTCCGACGTCGCTAACGCGGTGAACTACATCCTGCAGGGCGTGCTCACCACCGGTACCGCTGCCCCGCCGGCCGGCCCCGGCGTCCTCAGCAACGGCTACGTGGCCGCGGGCAAGACCGGCACCTCGAACGTGGAGAGCGGCAACGGCACGCCGTACGCCGGCTTCGCCGGGTACACGACCAACCTGGCCAGCTTCACCTCGGTCTTCAACCCGACCTCCCCCACCGGCAACACGATGACCTACCAGTCCGCCTGCTACCGCCTCGAGTACGGCGGGCAGGACTGCCCCCAGGAGATGTACGGCGCCAACGCCCCCGCGTCCATCTGGCACATGTCCTTCGACCACGCCAACCTCGGCCACGCGCGCCCGTTCCCGACCGTCTCGCCATCGAGCCCGCTGTGGGGTCAGGGCAACGGCCAGGTCGTCGCCCAGCCGAAGACGACCAAGCCCGGCAGGAACGGCGGCGGTAACGGTGGCCCCGGCGGCACGGGTGGGACTGGTGGGACTGGTGGCGGCACGGGTGGGACTGGTGGCGGCACCGGCGGCGGAACTGGTGGCGGCACGGGTGGTGGGACCGGCGGCGGCACCGGCGGCGGCCCGCCCACACCGTAGCCGCTGGTCACTCGGCAGCAGGCGAAGGCCCCCCGTCCCTTGACGGGGGGCCTTCGCTGTCCGCGGCGTGACGTCATCAGGACCGCTACGCCGGGGGATCAGGATGAAAACGCTCAATAATGGCAATGAGCAATAATGCGAGCGGCTTTACTTAAATGCCGCCGGAGATCACGGTCCCTGAAATGAGTACATCTCGCTTGATGGCTTAGAAGCGCTCTTGTAACCTTGGCCATCGGACATTCCGGGGGACCGATGAGATGGCGGGGAGCAGCATGACTAGGCCTGAAGATTCGAGCAGCGACGCGCGACTGCCAGCTAGCATCCAGGCCGTGCAAGGACTCACCGGCCGGGAAAGGGAAGTTCTTAACCTGCTCGCCGATGGGCTAACCAATGGCGAGATCTCCCAGCGGCTGTACATAAGCAGCCACACCGTCGCCCAGCACGTGGCGGCGATGCTCAAGCGCACCAACTGCCGCAGGCGTACTCAGCTTGCCGTACTGGCGGCACGCGCGGGCATCCTCACCGATGGGGGAATCGGCGTGCCGCCGGCAGGACAGGGGGCAGGGGACGTTCTGTACGGCAACTAGAGTGCGGCCAGCTGGCTGCGGACCTCCGCGGCAACGCGGGCACCCTCGGCCCGGCCAGCGACCTGCGGCGTGACCACCTTCATGACCTGGCCGAGCGCGGGCTTCCCGGCAGACGAGGCCTCAGCGATGGCCGACGCGACGAGCACCTGCAGCTCGGAATCGGAAAGCTGCCTGGGCAGGTAGTCGGCCAGCACCTCGCCCTCGGCCCGCTCGGCCGCCGCCTGATCGGCCCGACCCGCGTTCTCGAACGCCTCGGCCGCTTCCCGCCGCTTCTTCGCCTCGCGGGTGAGCACCTTGAGGACCTCGTCGTCGGACAGCTCCCGGGCTGTGCTCCCGGCGACCTCCTCGTTCTGAATCGCGGAAAGGGCCATCCTCAGCGTGCTCTTGCGGACCTCGTCGCGGGCGCGCATGGCGTCGTTCAGGTCGGTGCGGAGCCGTGCCTTGAGCGTGTTCATGCGGTCTATCCTGCCCCAAGCGGGGAGGCGTGCCTAAGGGTTTCCGTGTCATGGCACCATAGGTACATGCGAGCACGCACCCTGTTCACCCTCGCCGCCGCCGGGGGCGCGGCGGCGTTCGGCTATGCCAGCGTCATCGAGCGCAACTGGTTCGCGCTCCGCCGGGTCAACGTGCCGGTGCTGCCCCCGGGCGCGGCGCCCCTCAAGGTCTTGCACCTGTCCGACGCGCACCTCACGCCAGGCCGGCACAAGCTGATGTCGTTCATCCGGTCACTCGACGCCCTCGAGCCCGATTTCGTGGTGAACACCGGCGACTCCATCGCGTCGCCCCGGGCGGTCGCACCGCTGCTCGACGCGCTCGGGCCGCTGCTTGACCGGCCCGGTGCCTTCGTGTACGGGACCAATGACCTGTTCTCGCCCAAGCCGAAGAACCCGCTGCGCTACCTGTGGCGGTCCAGCTCGGGAGACCACGACCAGAACCCGGTTGACCTGCCGTGGGAAGAGCTCGGCGCGGGCATGTCCGCCGCCGGGTGGCTCGACCTCAGCAACAGCCGCGGTCGACTCAAGGCGGGTGACCTCGACATCGCCCTTGGCGGCGTGCACGACTCGCACAGCGGCCGGGACCGGTACGACATGATCGCCGGCCCGGCCGACCCGACGGCCGACCTGCGGCTGGGAGTCCTGCACGCACCAGAGCCCCGGCTGCTCGACCGGTTCGTGGCCGACGGCTACGACCTGCTGCTGGCCGGGCACACTCACGGCGGGCAGGTCTGCGTGCCCGGCCTCGGCGCGCTGACGACGAACTGCGGCATCGACCGGGAACGGGCCTGCGGGCTGAGCATGCACCCGCACGTCGCGGGACCGGACGGCAAGACGGCCTGGCTGCACGTCTCGGCCGGGCTCGGCACGTCCCCGTACGCGCCCGTCCGGTTCGCCTGCCGGCCGGAGGCCACGCTGCTGACGTTGCTGCCAGGCTGAGGCTGGACGACACGGGCCAACCGGAAGAAAACCGGTGCGCAAGGCGCTCCGGTTATCCGCTAGACTGACTGCTGTTCGCCCGGTGAGAGCCGGGCGGCGGGGTGTGGCGCAGCTTGGTAGCGCGCGTCGTTCGGGACGACGAGGTCGCAAGTTCAAATCTTGTCACCCCGACCAGGTAGAAGCCCCCTCAGCTCCCGCTGAGGGGGCTTTTGTCGTTGGCGCTTCCACCGGGGGTGGCACCGCCCATCCAGCCTTAGCGGCGCCGCGAATTTCCCGGCGGTGCTCTGTTTGCTGGTATCGGAGCCGGGTAGTTGATGCCCGATTCATAGCCATCGCACCGCACGCCCTGTTTGCCATGAATATCACTGTAAGCAACACGGGAACAGCCACGCACAGCAATGCACATTAAAAAAACTGTTAAGCAAGTACTCCGCAGCCCCTCATGGCGCGTCCACTGTAGGAGGGAAATGACACATTCGCCGGGTACTTCGGGCAGGTCTACCTCAACACGGGCAACACCTAGCGCATGAGCAACAACACGCAGAGTAGCCGCATTTGGCGAAGGCATCAAGGGGAGGTGTCCAGAATGTTCAGGAACTCGGACAGCGCCGCGCACGGCATACCGCTCTTGTTCAACGTGGGCTTCCTTACGACTGTGCTGCTACTGCTCCTAGGGCGCAATGTACTTGCCGGCCTCGCCCGCGCGTCGAGCCGCGCGTTCGCCTGCGTGAGCGGCTACCTCCGGCCCAACCCTGACCCCTGGCTCGAGGTGACGCTGCGCGACGCGTTCGCCGAGTTCGATCGCGACCTGGCGGCCATCCTTCACCATGAGCGAGCGCCGCGTTAAGCACGATCAGCCAGTCAGCCGCACCCTCAGCCAGAAATACACGCGGATCTGTCGTATTCTCCCCACATCTGGATCAGCATCCCCACCAGACGACCGGGAGGACCCCCATGAGGCTGACCGTGATCGGCTGCGGTCACCTCGGCGCTACCCAGGCCGCGTGCCTGGCCGAAATCGGCCACGAGGTGCTTGGCCTGGACATCGACGAGACCAGGATCGCCCTGCTGAAGACCGGCCGCGCCTGGTTCCATGAGCCCGGCCTCGATGACCTGCTCACTCGCAAGCTTCGCGCCGGGCGGCTGCGCTTCACCACGAGCTTTTCCGAGGCGGCTGACTTCACCGACGTCCACCTGCTCAGCGTCTCGACCCCGAGCCTGCCCGACGACGATGGCTACGACCTGACCAACCTCTACAGCGCGGCCCGCACGCTCAGCACGAGCCTGACCCGGCCCAGCATCCTCGTCGGCCGCTCCACCGTGCCGCCCGGCACCGCCGAGCAACTGGCCCGCGAGCTCAACAAGGTGGCGCCGCACCCGGTCGAGGTGGCCTGGAGTCCCGAGTTCCTGCGCACCGGGAGCGCCATCAGCGACTCGCTGAAGCCGGACCGAATCGTCGCGGGCGTCCCAAGCCCTCAGGCCGAGAAGGCCATCCGCGAGATATACCGGCCGCTGACCCGCACGGGCGTCCCGATCGTCATCACCGACACGGTCACCGCCGAGCTGGCCAAGGCCGCGGCCAACGCCTTCCTCGCAGCGAAGCTGTCCATGGTCAACGCGATGAGCGACCTGGCCGCGGCGACAGGCGCCGACATCAACGCCATCACCCGGGCGGTCGGGCTTGACTCGAGGATCGCCCCGGGCTTCCTCGCTCCCGGCCTAGGCTACGGAGGTGGCTGCCTGCCCAAGGACATCAGGGGCCTGGCCGCGTTCGCCCAGACGCTCAGCGCCACGAGCGCGAAGACCCTCCTGACCACGATCGACGAGGCCAATACGCAAAGGCGCCAGGATATGGTCAACCTCACCCAGCGAGTGGCGGGGCCGCTGCTCGGCAAGCGGGTGGCCCTGTGGGGCGGCGCCTTCAAGACCGGAACGGACGACATCCGCGACTCACCTGGCCTGGACGTGGCCGACCGGCTCAGCCGGCTCGGGGCCGAGGTGGTCGTCTATGACCCGGTGGCCACCGGCAACGCCCTCGCGGCCTTCCCGCACCTCGGCTTCGCCGACAGCGCGCTGGCCGCCGCTCACGAGGCGGACGTGGTACTGACCGTCACCGCCTGGCCGGAGTTCGCGACGATCAATCCCGCGGCCGCGGCCGCCGCCGTTCGCACCACGTGCCTCATCGACGCCTGCCGCGCGATCCACCCGCCGCTATGGCGGACCGCCGGCTGGACGGTCGCCGCGCCGTACCACCCAGCTTGACCCTTTTCCGAACGTTCCCATCCCTCGGCCGCAGCCCCGCGCCCAGGTCAGCTCGGGCCGATCGCCCTCGGGCCGGTACCTGGGCCGATCTGCCAGCCCACGTCGGACCCGCCGGTGAGCTCGGGGCGAGCAGAGCCGCCGAGCAGTCCAGGACGAAGGGCCGGCGCGGCCACCGGAGCCGGCGACGGGCCGCCGCTGCCCTTCTTCTTCGGGTCGACGGCGAGCCGCAGCGCCAGCGCCGGGCACATCTCAACCGCCTGCTGTGCGTCCTTCTCCAGCCACGGCGGGACCGGGATGTTCATGACCACGGGAAAGCCGTTGCCGTCTAGGTGGATGAGCTCGGGCACGAGATGCGCGCACAGCCCGTGGCCCTCGCACCTGACCCAGTCGACCATCAGCTGCTTGTCGTTCTCCGCCTCCGGCCCGGCTGGCAGCGGCAGGACGCCCCGGACGGGCCTGCCGCACGAGGAGTGGAACACGTGCGCGGCCAAGTCCTCGGTGAACACCTCCAGGGCGGACAAGACCATCCGGGTCGTTCCGTCGGGGTGGGAGCAGGCGCCCCTCTTGTTGGCGGCGGCGGCGCCACGGCGCGCGACGTCCAGGGCCTCGATCCCGCCTGATCCGTCGACGATCGCGTTCATCGCTCGCGCGATGGTGGGCAGGCCCAGCTTGCAGGGACCGCACTGGCCGGCCGATTCACCGGCCAGGTAGCTGGCGATCCTGGCCACCTCGCCCAGCGGGCAGGTCCCGTCGCCCAGCGGCAGCACGATCCCCGACCCGAAGGTCCCTCCGGCCGCGGCGAGGCCCTCCCGGCCCACCGGGACCTGGTAGGCGACCTCGGCGTCCAGCCACATGCCGTGGTATCCGCCGACAAGGACGCCGTCCCCTGCGGGCGCCTGGCAGATGTCAAGCACGTGGCCGAGCGGGACGCCGGTCGGGCACTCGACGACCGCGGGGCGCCGAGCTGAGCCGCTGACGGACAGCAGGACCGTGCCTGGCTCCTCGGGGACGCCGACCGAGGCGAACCGCTGCGGCCCGAGCAACGCGAGGACCGACACCTGGGCAAACGTGGATGCATTGGACAGCAGCGTGGGCACGTCGTCAACGCCCTTCTCCGCCGCGAGCTGCTTGCGGCCAGGAGGAAGTGGCTTCTTGCCGTTGATGCCGCGAATGAGGGCGCCGGACTCGCCGGAGATGAAGCGCTCGGGCTGCTGGAACACCCGCGCTATCTTGCGCAGGCCAGGCTCGGCCGCGATGGCCGCCTCCATCGACCGGTTGGCTAGCTCGTTGCTCGTCACCCCGATGATGATCTCGTCGGCACCGATCGCCTCGGCCACGAGAGCCGCGCCGCTCAAGATCAGGTACGGCGACCTGATCATGAGCATCTTGTCCTTGAACGAGCCCGGCTCGCCCTCGGTCGCGTTGACCACGACGATCGGAGCCTCGCCCGCCTTCTTCGCGGCGTTGATGACCGCCTGCAGCTTGCGGGCGAACGGGAACGCCGCACCGCCCTGCCCGCGCAGGTCCACCTGGGTGGCCGCCTGCACCAGCTCGTCGGCTGACATCCGCGGCAGCGGGCCGAAGACCCGCGCGTGCGCCTCCAGGTCCAGCCGCGTCATGCGGTCCAGGCCGGCCGTCATCCGGGCCGCCCCGATCCGCATGATCGTGGGGACGTCAAGCTCCGTGGGACTGGTGGGATTCACCGGGCACCTTCCCAGCCATACCCGTCCTGGCCGTAGAAGTCCTGGTCCTGCCGATCGCGGCCATACCCGTCTCCGCTCGGGTACGGGCCTGAACTGTATTGCGCGTCACTGTACTGGTCGGCGGCGTACTGGTCGGCGGCGTACTGGTCGGCGGCGTACTGGTCACCGCCGTACTGGTCACCGCCGTACTGGCCCGAGCTGTACTGGTCGTCACCGTACTGGCCTGGACTGTATTGCACCGCGCTGAACTCGTCGGTGGAGTGCAGGCGATGAGAGTAGGGATCGGGGGCGTAGGGGTCCGACCCGCGAGGTGCGCTCGGCCGGTATCCGGGCATTCCCGGACCGGGCTCACGGTTCCGCAGCCGGGGATCCAGTTCGGGCATGCCGCCCTCCCACGGAGGACTGGCCGCCGCGGGGAAGGCGCCGGAACCGGTGCGCGGGTCCGGGCCGGCCGCAGGCCGGGGCCGGGGGCCACTCGCCGGTCGCCGCCGCGGTCCGGTCGCTGGCCGCTGCGGGGGCCCGGCGGGCGGTCCTTGGACCGGGAAAGCCCCGCTGGCGCCAGCGGCCCCCATGCCGGCACGGGACATCGGTCCGGCACCGGAACGCGGCATCGGTCCCGTGGCCGAACGCGGCGGCATCGAGCCACCGTCGGGCCGCGGCCTCGGACCGGTGTCTGGCCGCGGCCGCGGACCGCTGTCGTGCCGGGGCATCGGGCCACTCGCCGCGCGCGGCATGGGCCCAGTGGCCGGCCGGGGCATGGGGCCGGCGCCCGAACGGGGCATCGGGCCGTTGTCGGCCCGCGGCATCGGGCCGGTGCCCGGCCTCGGCATCGGGCCGGTGGCCGGCCGGGGCATGGGGCCGGTGGCCCCTCGTGGCATCGGGCCGTTGTCGGCTCGCGGCATCGGGCCGGTGGCCGATCGGGGCATGGGGCCGGTCGCCGCGCGCGGCATCGGGCCGGTCGGCGGTCGCTGCGGACCGGTTGCTGGCATCGAGTTGGCCCGCGGCATGGGGCCGGTCGCGGCCCGGGGCATGGGGCCGGTCGCCGCCCGGGGCAGTGGTCCCGTCGCGGCCCGAGGGAGGGGCCCCGTTCCGTACCGCCCCTGCGGCAAGGCCCCGGCTGACTCTCCCGGCAGCGACCCGGCCTCCAGTCGCGGCATGGGCCCGGTGGACGGGTGGCGCGGCGCGCCCTGGTAACGGGCCGGGCCGACATACCCCGGCTCGAACACCGGCTGCTCCCCGGTTCGCGATCCCGGAGCGAGGGAGGCGACCGCGGGCTCCATCACCGGCGCGGTCAGGGCCGCGGTGACCGGCATCGCGCCAGTGTCACGCCCGCCGGCCGGAAGCGCCTGGAACTGGCCCGCAGAGGCCAGCAGCGGGCCAGTCGCGCGCCCGGCGAAGCCCCCGCCGGCGAGCTCTCCCGCCGTGATCCGGTCCCGGACGACCTTCAGCTGCGTGAACATCGCCGCGGCCCGCATCGGGGCGGAGCCGGAACCGGTCGACTCGGCAACCGGCGGGCCGCTGAGGGTCTCCTTCGGCCGCAGCGAGTTGGAGAGGATTCGAACTCCAAGTCCCAGGGCGACGAACGCGACGACGAAGCCGTAGCTCCAGTCGACGTAGGGCTTGCCCGGACGGCCGCCAAGCAGCCCGTGCCAGACTCCGAAGACGAACGAGACGTAGGCGGTGTAGTGGATCGCCCGCCACTTCCACGCGTTCGCCTTCGAGGTGAACCGCTTGCGGAAAATGCTCGTTATGACGATCAAGAGGATGAGGTCCGAGGCGATCGTCCCCAGGCCGATGTAGAAGGTCCGGAACGGAGACAGGAACGGAATGAACGCGTCGACGACGTGCACCCGTTGCGCGAGGATCTCGGTGACGATGTGGATGACCAGGAAGGCGAGCGCGCCGAACGATACGACCCGGTGCGCCGACTGGACAAACACCCGGTGCCCCGGGCCGAGGAGCATACGGTCGGTGGCCACTAGGCCTAGCCCGACCGAGGCACACAGGCCGATCAGCGCGAAGACGCCGGCGTAAAAGAGCATGAAGTGCTGCACGGCCGCATCGACAACATGGCCCATGCTGGTGAGGGCCAGGAAGGCCACGATCACGATCAGGCCGACGATCGCGACGGCGTAGATCTTCCCGCTGTGCTCGACGGCCGCTCCGCCAGACGCGTGACGAGCTTGCTCACGGCCGCGGGGGGGACGGCTGCGAGTCGTTGCCACGGGGTACCTCCTCAGAGTCTCCGCAACGATCTGCGTGCGTGCGTAACTCCGGCGCGCGGCCCCGTGCGCGTCGGCCGACCGGGTCGGTCAGGCTGTCCGAATGTATCAGGTTCAATAACACTTCAGGCACAAAGTGATAGATATTGTTGATATGCGCCCGGTCGCATACCGGTCCCGTAACGGTCCCAAACCAGTTATACCGCCACGGCTCCCGGCATACCTGTCAAACCACCAACTACGCCCCCGATCCCACCAGTACCACCAGTCTTGACGGCTCCCAGGAACACCGCGAGCCCGCGTCAGCGCGGTGGCTGGCGCGGGCTCGAGAAGTGAGTGCCCGGCGGGAGATCGGGCGGGCCGCGGCGGCCCGCCCGGCGCTAGAACTCCGTCGCGACGAGCTCCGCGATCTGGGCCGTGTTGAGCGCGGCGCCCTTGCGCAGGTTGTCACCGCAGACGAAGAAGTCGATCGCCCGCGGGTCGTCGAGGGACTGGCGCACCCGGCCCACCCAGGTGGGGTCCGTCCCGACCACGTCGGCCGGGGTGGGGAACTCGCCCTTGGCCGGATTGTCGTTCAGCACGACGCCCGGGGCGACCGACAGCGCGTCCCAGGCCTCCCTCTGGGTGACCGGGCGGGAGAACCGGGCGTGCACCGCGACCGAGTGGGTCGTGAGGACCGGCACCCGGACGCACGTCGCCGACACCCGAAGCGAAGGCATGCCGAGGATCTTGCGTGACTCGTTGCGGATCTTCAGTTCCTCTGAGGACCAGCCGTCTTCCTTGAGCGACCCCGCCCACGGCACCACGTTCATCGCCAGCGGCGCCGGGAACGGCCCGAGGTCGCCAACGACCGGGCGGATGTCCCCGGCCCGCTGGCCCAGGACGTGGTTCCCCGCGACCTTGTCGATCTGGTCGTACAGCGTGTCGATCCCGGCCTGCCCCGCACCTGAGGCGGCCTGGTAGGACGCCACGACCAACTCCTCCAGCCTGAAGGCCCGGTTCAGCGCGCCAACCGCCACGATGAGCGACAACGTCGTGCAGTTCGGGTTGGCGATGACGCCCTTGGGGCGATTGACCGCGTCCCGCGGGTTGACCTCAGGGACTACCAGCGGGACCTGGGGGTCCATCCGGAACGCGCCGGAGTTGTCCACCGCGACCGCGCCGCGCGCCGCGGCGACGGGCACCCAGGCGGCCGACACCTCGTCCGGCACGTCGAACATCGCGACGTCCACCCCGTCGAAGGCCTCCTCGGACAAGCCCACGACCTCGACCTGCTCGCCCCGGCAGGCCAGCCGCTTGCCGGCCGACCGCGGCGAGGCGATGAGCCGGATCTCGCCCCAGACATCCTCCCGGGTCGACAGCAGGTCGAGCATGACCGTGCCGACCGCGCCGGTCGCGCCGACGACGGCGAGGGTCGGTCGCGCGGAAGAGGCGCTCATCGGCCCGTACCCCCGTACACCACAGCCTCGACTTCCTCGGCGTCGAGGTCGAACGCCTTGTGGGTCGCGACCACCGCCGAGTCGACATCGCTGCTTGACACCACGACCGAGATGCGGATCTCCGAGGTGGAGATCATCTGGATGTTCACGCCGGCCTCGGCCAGTGCGCCGAAGAACTTGGCCGTGACGCCCGGGTGCGAGCGCATGCCCGCGCCAATCAGCGACACCTTACCGATCCGGTCCTCGTAGAAGACCTCCTGGAAGCCAATCGTCTCCTTGGCCGTGCGCAGCAGCTCAAGCGCCCGCTGCCCATCGGCGACGGGCAGCGTGAAGGAGATATCGGTCAGGCCGGTGGCCACCGCCGACACGTTCTGCACGATCATGTCGATGTTGATGCCGCCCTCGGCGATCTTCCCGAAGATCCGGGCCGCCTCGCCTACCCGGTCGGGGACCCCGACCACGGTGATCTTCGCCTCACTCCGGTCGTGCGCTACCCCGGAGATGATCGCCTGCTCCATGCCGGCTCCCTCCACCTCATCCGCGTGCTTGTTGACCCACGTCCCTACCTTGTCGCTGAACGAGGACCGGACATGGATCGGGACCTCGTAGCGCCGCGCGTACTCCACGCACCGGGGAATCAGCACCTTGGCGCCGCAGGCAGCCAGCTCGAGCATTTCCTCGTAGCTGATCTCCGGTATCCGCCGCGCGCCCTTGACCAGGCGCGGGTCCTCCGTGAAGACGCCGTCCACGTCGGTGTAGATCTCGCAGACGTCCGCGTTCAGTGCCGCCGCGAGCGCGGCCGCGGTCGTGTCAGAACCGCCACGGCCAAGCGTCGTGATGTCCTTTGTCGTCTGCGACACGCCCTGGAATCCGGCCACGATCGGGATGGCGCCATCGTCAAGCGCCGCCAGGATCCGGCCCGGCGTTACGTCGATGATCCGGGCCTTGCCATGGGTTGAGTCCGTGATCACCCCGGCCTGCGACCCGGTGAACGAGCGCGCCTCCAGGCCGAACGTCGCGATCGCCATGGCCAGCACCGCCATCGAGATCCGCTCCCCGGAGGTCAGCAGCATGTCCAGCTCGCGGGCCGGCGGGGTGGGGCTGATCTGGTTAGCCAGGTCAATGAGCTCGTCGGTCGTGTCTCCCATGGCTGACACGACAACGACGACCTGATCGCCGCCTTTGCGGGTTTTGACGATCCGCTCCGCTACTCGCTTGATACCGTCCGCGTCCGCGACTGACGAGCCGCCGTACTTCTGCACCACTAGAGCCACGGTGCCAGAGTGTATCTGCCACCTCCGACCCCAGGCCAATCCAAAAAATCGTACGGAACCCGCCGTTCTGTCCGTGTTTTACCGCTAGTTTCCGGCCCGTAAGACGGGATTTTAGCGGCTCCGTTCGACGCGCCGCTCGTCCCACACCGGCTCGGGTGTCTCCCGGATGACGCCATCGGCGCCGAAGATGAGGAACCGGTCGAACCCGCGAGCGAACCAGCGGTCGTGCGTCACGGCCAGGACCGTGCCCTCGTAGGCCTCAAGGCCCGCCTGGAGAGCCTCGGCCGACTCCAGGTCCAGGTTGTCCGTCGGCTCGTCAAGCAGCAGGGCGGTGGCCCCCTGCAGTTCAAGCAGCAGGATCTGGAATCGCGCCTGCTGGCCGCCGGACAGCCGGTCGAAGGCCTGGTCGCCTTGCCGCTCAAGCTCGTAGCGGCGCAGTGCGCTCATGGCGGCGCCGCGATCCCTGGCGTGGGTGTCCCACAAGATGGCGACCAGCGTCCGGCCCGCCAGCTCCGGGTGCGCGTGGGTCTGGGCGAAGTGCCCGGGGACCACCCGGGCACCCAGCTTCCACTGGCCGTCATGGGCGACCTGCTGCCCGGCAAGCAGTCGCAGGAAGTGCGACTTGCCGGAGCCGTTGGAGCCGAGCACGGCCACCCGCTCGCCGTAGAACACCTCCAGGCTGAAGGGCTTCATTAGCCCGGTGAGCTCAAGCCCGGCGCAGGTGACGGCGCGAATCCCGGTGCGGCCGCCGCGCAGCCGCATCTTGATGTCCTGCTTGCGCGGTGGCTCAGGTGGCGGCCCGGCCTCCTCGAACATCCGCAGCCGGGTCTTGGCCGCCTGGTACCTGGAGGCCATCGCGTCGCTGTTCTTGGCGTAGAGCTGCATGTCCTGCACCAGCTTCTTCAGCTGGGCGTGCTTCTCGTCCCAGCGCCGCCGCAGTTCCTCGAACCGCTCGAAGCGCTCCTGCCGCGCCTGATGGAACGTCGCGAACCCGCCGCCGTGCACCCACACGTCCGATCCGCCCGGCGCCGGCTCGACGCTGACGATCCTGGCCGCGGCCTGGGCCAGCAGCTCACGGTCGTGTGAGACGAACAGCACAGTCTTGGCCGTCTCCCTCAGCCGCCCCTCAAGCCACCGCTTGCCCGGCACGTCCAGGTAGTTGTCGGGCTCGTCCAGCAGCAGTACCTCATCAGGCCCCCGCAGCAGCGCCTCGAGCACGAGCCGCTTCTGCTCACCACCGGACAGCGTCCGGACCTGCCGCCACTGGGCCTTTTCATAAGGAACGCCGAGCGCGGCCATCGTGCACATGTCCCAGGTGTTCTCCGCGTCGTAGCCCCCGGCGTCGGCCCAGTCGCTCAGCGCCTGGGCGTAGGCCATCTGGGCGGCCTCGTCGTCCCGCTCCATGATCGCCAGCTCGGCGGCGTCCACCGCGAGCGCCGCCTGCCTGACCGTCGGGCGCGCCACCGCGACCAGCAGGTCGCGAATGGTGCGCTCGTCTCGCACCGACCCGACGAACTGGGGCATGATCCCCAGCCCGCCGCTGCTCGTTACGGTGCCCGCGTCCGCCTTCAGCTCGCCCGAGACGATCTTCAGTAGCGTGCTCTTGCCCGCACCGTTCGGCCCGACCAGCGCCACCGAGTCGCCCTGCCCGACCCGGAAGCTCGCGTCGCTCAGCAGCATCCGCCCGTCCGGCAGGTAGTAGTCGACGTGCGCGACCTCTAGGTGACCCATGCCCGCCATCATCAGTGACCGTGCCAGCGTGCCGCAAATAGATTGCGGCATGCCTGGCCTACTTGCCGTGCGGGTCGGAGTGGTTCAGCGTCGCCACGACGGTGTCGTAGTCGCCACGGGCCTCGCCGTAGCGCAGGAACTTGACCCGCTCGACCTGGATCTCCCTGGCGTCGGGCTGGGCCTCAAGCAGGGAGATGACCTCGGCCACGAAGTCCTGAAGCGGCATCGCTACCTCGTTGCTCTCCTGGCCCGGCATCAGCTGGGTCCGCACCGACGGTGGCTCTAGCTCGACAACCTTGACGCTGGTGCCTGCGTACTGCAGCCGGATGGACTCGCTCAGCATGTGGATGGCCGCCTTGGACGCGTTGTAGCTCGGCGTGACCGCCAGCGGGGTGAACGCCAGGCCCGAGGAGACCGTGATGATGGTCGCGTCGCCTTGGGCCTGAAGGTGCTCGATGAACGCGGCGATCAGCCGGACTGGGCCGAGCAGGTTGGTCGTGATGACCCCCTCGGCCGAGGCGAGGAACGCTGACGGCTGGCGCCAGTCCTCCGCGCGCATGATCCCGGCCATGGGGATCAGGACGTTCAGCCCCGGGTGCCTGGCCAGCACCTCCTTCGCGGCGGCCTGGATGCTGGCGGCATCCGCCGTGTCAACCTGGACGATGTCGAGGCCTGGGTGCTCGATCGCGATTTGCTCAAGCAGTTCGGCCCGGCGGCCGCCCACGATGACCTTGTTGCCCTTCTCCTGCAGCGCAACCGCGAGCGCGAGGCCGATGCCGCTGGTGGAGCCGGGGATGAAGATGGTGTTGCCGGAAATGTTCATGTCTCCTACCGTGCCGCCTTGCGCGCGGCCGGTGCAGAGTCCGGTTATCGGGGGATCGCCGGTCCCTGGTTAAGCGGGCAATCAGCCGCCGATACTTGAGGCATGGATCGAGCAGCAGTGGCGGACTTCCTGCGGCATCGCCGTGAGGCCCTGCACCCCGAGGACGTGGGGCTGCCGGCCGGGGCGCGCCGGCGGACGGCCGGCCTGCGCCGCGAGGAGGTCGCCGCGCTTGCGGTCATGTCCACGGACTACTACACCCGCCTGGAGCAGCAGCGCGGCCCGCAGCCCAGCGAGCAAATGCTCGCCTCCCTGGCGCGGGCGCTGCGGCTGACCGACTCCGAGCGGGATTACCTTTACCGAACGGCCGGCCACAATCCTCCAGCGTCGCCCGCCGACCCGACGTCCCATGTCGCCCCGGCCCTGCTGCGCGTCCTCGACCGGCTGTCCGACACGCCCGCGCTGATCCTCTCCAACCTGGGCGAGGTCCTAGTGCAGAACGCCATGGCCGCGGCCCTGCTCGGCGACAAGTCGGGCTACTCCGGCCTGGCCCGCTCCGAGATCTACCGCTGGTTCACCGACCCCGCCGAGCGGTCGCGCTACCCGGAGTCCGATCGCCCCAGGCAGAGCCGTGCCCAGGTCGCCAACCTCCGCGCCGCCTACGGCTCGCTCGGGCCGAAGTCGAGAGCGGGGGAACTGGTCCGCGCCCTGCGCAAGGCGAGCGTGGAGTTCGCGGAGCTGTGGGAGCGGCACGAGGTGGCCAAGCGCTTCGCCGACCACAAGATCCTCATCCACCCCGAGCTTGGCCAGATCGAGGTCGACTGCCAGGTCCTGTTCACCGAGGACCAGTCCCAGGCCCTGCTTGTCCTGACGGCGGCCCCCCGCACCGAGTCCTACGACAAGCTCCGGCTCCTTTCGGTCCTCGGCCAGGAACGTTTCGCCAGCCAGGGTCATTGATCGCTGGCGCTCTTCCTTCCTTTCT